>WBZY01000010.1_pt1 | contig 319248 bp, 270 predicted proteins | sample 5204191 | NCBI WGS metagenome assembly WBZY01 (sample SAMN12344363, study PRJNA552823) | activated sludge metagenome | biome: Activated sludge suspended growth; feature: Anammox Sidestream; material: Wastewater; isolation source: activated sludge from anammox sidestream of wastewater treatment...
CGCAGGTCCAGGTAGCGGTACTTCATGCGCAGCTCGTCGCCGCCGTCGGTCTCCTCCTCGATGGTGAAGGGCGGCGTCTTGGCGCCGTTCAGCACCTTCAGTTCCGTGACGATCAGCTCCACCTCGCCGGTGGGGATGTTGGCGTTCTTGCTTTCGCGCTCCTTCACGGTACCGGTGGCCTGCACCACGCATTCGCGGCCCAGCTGGCGGGCCTGCTGGCAGAGGGCGGCATCGCGCTCCATGTTGAAGCCGAGCTGGGTGATGCCGTAGCGGTCGCGCAGGTCAATGAAGGTGAGGCCGCCGAGGTCGCGGGCGCGCTGGACCCATCCGGCGAGGGTCACGGTCTTTCCGGCGTCGGCGAGGCGCAGCTCGCCGCAGGTGTGGGTGCGGTACATGGTGGGAGGTCGGGGGTGCGGCGTTTGTTGCGAGTTTGTTGGAATTGTGTCAGCAACAAACCATTAAACGCCTGATAAACAGTCAATTGACTGTTTTGTCGTTTGGTGAATGGAGGTTGGAGTTTGTTTTTTCGATGGGCCCGATGAACCAATTGGAGGAGGTGCCTCGACCTCCTCTGTTGTGGATCCGGCCTTCCTTCACGAGTCGTTGGATCTGGTTATGCACCCTTGATTTCCTGGTCCGGATATCCAGGAGGTCGGGCAGCATGTCCAGGACCAGTTCATCGATCTTCTGCCGTGAAACTCCGGGATGTTCCATGACAAGCCGGACAATGAAGTCCCTGATCTTCTCGTTGCCCAAGCCTTTGTTGCGGATGTGGCGGGGTTCCTCCCCGACGATCCTTGCCAATTTACCGGACACGATCAAGTGCGGATATCGGCCTTCGACAAGCCCCATCCCTTTGAGCAGTTTGTGTTCTGCCTTGCTGATCCCCCTTCGTCGCTGCACCTTGTCCAGCAGCAAGACGGTCTCCAGGTCAAGGTCGGTCCGGTCCAGCAGCAGGCGCGTGTAGACCTCATCGATGATGGCACCTTCCAGTCTGACCGCGACCCTGTCCGGGGCGCTCAGGTCGTAATCCGGAAGGGCAAAGGCGCGTTCACGCTGCTTTTGATACATCCTGCGGATGCCCCCACCTTCGGTGTCGATCATGTTCAGGTTCACCATGGCCTGGGCGAGGAAGGGATTGCGGTAATAGGATGGTGGCCGGTCATTCTTGACCACGGCCTCCACGCTATCCGGTATGAAGCCACCGGCATTCTCGAAGGAGAGGCTGCTTTCGCGCTCGATCACTAGGATGCGCTCGCGCCGCATGTAGTCCTGATGGGCGATGCAGTTGTGCAGGGCCTCGCGCATCACCCAGTTGTCATACCGGTCGCGCTCCACGGGGAAGAGCGTGCCGCTGGGCAAAGAGCGCACCTTCAAGTTGCGTACTTGGGACAGGACCCGGTCCACGTTCAAGATGAACGGTGGGCCGAAATGCATGTAATCCAAGGATTCGTTGCGGTCGGTGCGGAGGAACCAGCTGATCTGACCGATCGCGGGGTTGAGGAGCGTTGCCGACTCCGGCTTGCCTAGCAACAACAGGGCTGCATGGGTGATCCCCCCTTGGATGGTCACTTTGGCCTTGTCGAGAAAGGCGCCGTCCCTCCAATTCCCCAACTCCTCGACCTTCTCCGGATGCTTCTCCGCATACTGCCTTCGTGCCTCGGCGATCGCACCTTCATCCAGGTCGAGAAGGCTGGCCGTAGGGTGGACTTTTGCTGACCAGTCCTCCCCACTGTTCCAAATTGCTCTTTCCTTCAAGGGGTGATCGGCCAGGGCCGTGGTGCTGGAATCGATCCGGACATACGCTTTGCCTTTGAACTTGACCGGTTGCCCCAGGGCCGCGCGGACTTGGATGATCAGGATCCTCTTCCCGTCGCGATCCACCACGAAGTGCTGCAAGCCGGGATCCGGGGATAGAAGCTTGGCAAGCCAAAGCACAAGGGATTGGCTACCGACCTTCTCCTTTTCCAGGAACACGGAGGTACCCGCGATCGCAAGGTCGTTGTTATGGATGCCGTACACCACATATCCATAGTGCTCATGTGCCAGGCAAGCTGCGTTGGCAACGGCGGATAGGTTTTCCCCGAGCTTGTGAGGGTCGACGTTGTTCACCTTGAACTCGAACCAATCCTTTTCCTTGCCGAAGGAACGCATCCGGTCGAGCAGGCCGTGGAGCATTTCGTTCGTCATATCGGATCGGGGTCGACAACAATGATCTCACCCGACCGTGAGGCGCAGCTCGCCGCAGGTGTGGGTGCGGTACATGGTGGGAAGGAGCGCGAAGATACCGGCCGCGCCGCTCGTGGCGTGCCGAACCGACCGCCCCCGGGCAGGCAGCGGCGACCGGTGCCGGGGTCGTCATCCGGGAAACCGAACGCATGCGCCCTTCCATCCTCGCCCTGTCCGTCCTGTCCCCGGCCCTGTCGCTGGCCTGCTCCTGCTTCGGCCCGCAGACCTTCTGCGAGACCCTGGCGCCGCCCTACCCCGAGCCGCAATGGTGGGTGCCGGACAATGTGATCCTGGCGGTGAAGGAGGGCAGCGTGGCGTACGGGGCCGATGTGCGTGTGCTGCAGACCTTCGGCGGGACGCTGGCGCCGGGTGCCGTGGTGCGCGTCTGGGGCGATTGCGGGCTGCTCTGCCGCCATTACGTGGACGGGGTGCCCGATGGGGATACCGTGCTGTGGGCCATCCAGGACTGCGACCTGTCCGGCAACGGAAGTTGCGGCACCAGCCTGGAATCGTCCACCGATCATCAGCTGTCCATCTGCGGGGTGTATTGGCTGAACTACGCCAACGGCATCGTTTCGGGCCCCCTGTTCACCGCAGGGGCGACCGAGAGCGTGAGCATCGATACGTTCGCTTCGCTGGTGAGCGGGTGCTTGGCCACCGCGGTGCCCGCTGCGGGTGGGGAGGACGGGGTGGAGCTGATGGTCGTGGAAGGCCGCATCCGGCTGGTGGGCGGGCTGCTGGCGGATGGTCCGGAACTGCGGGTGTGGGACCTCACCGGCCGCACGCTGCTGCAGGTGGAGGTGGGCCCGGGGGAGCGCAGCTGGCCCCTGCCCGCAGGTGCGCCGGCGGTGGTGCTGGTGGAGCTGCGCACCGCCGATCGCCGGTGGGTGCGCCGGCTGGTGCGGGCCTGAAGCGGCCGGCTATTCGGCCAGCAGGGCTTTTCGGGCCGCACGGAGACCGGCGACCGCCTCGGGGGGCGGGACCGGATGTTGCAGGCCCATGGACTGCAGTTGTTCGCGGAGCAGGCGTCCCACCAGGGCACGGCTCTCCCATTGTTCGTCCGCCGGGATGATGTACCACGGGGCGTGGCGTGTGGCCGTGGCGCGGATGGCGTCCTCGTAGGCGGCCATGTAGTCCTTCCAGAAGCCGCGTTCCTTCACGTCGTTGGCGTTGAACTTCCAGTTCTTGGCGGGGTCGTCGATGCGTTCCAGGAAGCGCTGCTTCTGCTGTTCGCGGCTCATGTACAGGAAGAACTTCAGGATCACCGTGCCGTTGCGGACCAGGTGTTCCTCGAAGTGGCGGATCGCCTCGTAGCGGTGTTCCCAGAACTTCCGGCCGATGTCCTTCGCCGTGCTGATGCCCGGCAGGCGCTGGCCCACGATCAGTTCCGGATGCACCCTGGTGACGAGCACCTCCTCGTAGTGGCTGCGGTTGTGGATGCCGATGAAGCCCTTCGGCGGGAGGGCCGCATGGTGGCGCCAGAGGAAGTCGTGGGACCGCTCGAGGGAGGAGGGCGCCTTGAAGCTGTGCACCTGTACGCCCTGCGGGTTCACGCCGCTCATCACATGGCGTATGCAACTATCCTTGCCTGCCGCGTCCATGGCCTGGAAGATCAGGAGCACGCTGCGGTCGGCGGCGGCATACAGCACCTCCTGCAGGTCGGCGATGACCTCGCGGTCCTTGTCCAGGAGCTCCTTCAGCTCCTTCTTGTCCTCCTTGCCGGGGAGGTCGGTGCGGTGCCGCTTCAGCTTGAAGGTGCCGGGCCGGTCCACGCGGAGGCGAGGGTCGTGCAGGAAGGAGGTGGTCTTCTTGGCCATGTTCCAAAGATGGGCATGGGTGACCGTTCCCTCACGTTCCGTGCCGCTGGCTCGGTCCCTCGTCGGGCTGTTCGCAGCAGCGGTAGCTTCACGGCACCGAACGCCGATCGCCATGCGTCTCCTTGTGCTCTGCCCCGCGCTGTTGTCCCTCCTCGCTGTCCATGCACAGCCCGGAAGCCCGGACCCCACCTTCGGCGGTGATGGCACCGTGGTGGTGGACATCGGCAACGGCAGCAACGACCAGGCCCATGACGTGGCCTTCCAGACGGACGGGAAGGCCGTGATGGTGGGCTACACCGGCACCAGCAACCAGGACTTCTGCGTGGTGCGGCTGCATCCGGACGGCACCTTGGACAACAGTTTCGGCGGTGACGGCAAGGTGACCACCGAAGTGAACGGCGTCAGCGACCGCGCCCGGTCCGTGGCCATACAGGCGGACGGCAGGATCGTCGTGGCCGGCCATGTGGTGGCAGGCGGCGGATACGACATCGCCCTGGTGCGCTACCACCCGGACGGCACGCTGGACAACGGCTTCAGCGCGGACGGCAAGCTCACCATCGATGTGGACGGCGACGACCTGGCACTGTCCGTGGTGGTGCAGCCCGATGGCAGGATCCTCGCGGCAGGCCGTTCGGAGAGCACCGACCATGAACGGTTCACGCTGGTGCGCCTGCTTGAGGACGGGACGCCCGATCCCGCCTTCGGGAATGGCGGCATCGCGCAGGCCGCCTTCCTGCCCGAGGACGATGCCACCGGCTGGGACATCGCCCTGCAGCCGGATGGCAAGGTGGTGATGGTGGGCCATGCCTCCGACGGTACATACCAGCAATTCGCCATGGCCCGATTCAACGCGGACGGCACACTCGACGCCGACTTCGGCTCCGGCGGGACGGCCACTTTCGGGCTGGGCATTGCGGACGACATCGCCCGTGCGGTGGCCCTGCAACCGGACGGCGGGATCGTGGTGACCGGATACACCAGCGACGGGATCAATGAACAGTACCTCGCCATCAGACTGCTCGCCAACGGGATCCTGGACCCATCGTTCGGATCGACCGGTTCCGTCGCCCTTCCCGTGACCGGCCATGACACACCCCATGGCGTGGTGGTGCAGCCGGACGGCCGCATCGTCCTGGCCGGGTATTCACATACCGGCATCCAGCGCGTTTTCTCCAGCGTCCGCCTGAATGTGGACGGATCGCCGGACAACACGTACGACAGCGACGGCATGCTGCTGTTGCCGGTCGGGAGCGTGGAGGACCGATGCTTCAACCTGACCTTGGCGCCCAATGGCCGTTTGGCGATGGTCGGGTACAGCGACGGCAGCAACAGCACCGACTTCGCCCTGGCCATGGTGCTCAGCGGGCTTAGCATGGGGGTGGAGGATCCGGGAACGCATGCGGTGGTCATGACGGCCTCCCCGAATCCTGTGATCGATCGGACCACCTTGATCCTTGATCTGCCCCGCGCCATGCACCTGGATGCACGCCTGCTGGACGCACAGGGCCGGGCGGTGCGCAGCATCTGTGAGCGCTGTCCGTTCCCGGCCGGCCAGAACGGGATGCCGCTTGACCTGACGGGCTTGGCCGCGGGTCCCTACACGGCTGTGGTGCTCGCGACAAGCGAGCCCGTCGCAGTGTTACGGCTGTTCAAGAGGTGAGCGCTACAGCGTCCCCCGCGCTTCCTGCTCGCGCTCGATGGCCTCGAACAGCGCCTTGTTGTCCTTCAGAATAGCGCCACCTCGCCTGCCTCGATCATCCGCCACGGCACCTGTTCAATGCCGGGGGCCAGCATCCGGTGCTCCGCAGCGGTATTCACCACCCAGCCGCGTTTCAGCTCGAGGTCCTTCATGCACTGTTTCAATCCCGCGAGGCTGCGCGGGTCGATGGAGCTGCCCAGTTTGATCTCGATAGGAAGGACCTGGTTCCCGTTGCGGATGAGCAGATCCACCTCGGCGCCGGCCTGCGTTCGCCAGAAGAACACTTCGGGCCGTACGAGATGATCATCAGCCATGGCGCAGAGTTCCTCGACAACAAGCCCTTCAAAGGAATGTCCGCGCTTTGGCCAGGTGGTCAGCTCGCGGCTGTTGCGCAAGCCGGCCAGGAAATGCAGCAGGCCACTGTCCCGAATGTACAGCTTCGGGCTCTTCGTAAGCCGCTTCTGCACATTGGCGAAGTAGGGCTGCAGTCGGCGGATCATGAACGCACCTTCCAACACATCGAGGTCCGCGTTCACCGTATGGGATGACACCGACAGCGATCGCGCCAGGTCCGATACGTTGAGCAACTGACCGTGCACATGGGTGAGCATCGTCCACAAGGTGCGCAGGCGTGTAGTGGACAGGTTCAGGCCCAGGGCCGGCAGGTCGCGTTCCAGGAACGTGCTCACGTAGGCATCCAGCCAGAGGCCGCGTGCGGAGGCATTGCGCAGCGAAAGCACCGGAGGATAACCGCCCCAGAACCAGCGGTCCTTCAAGTAGGGCGTGCCGTACAACTCCTGGGCGCGCAAGGTCGTAAGCTCCATCATCCCCACGCGTCCGGAAAGTGACTCCGAGACGGATCGCATCAAGGACGGGCTGGCCGACCCCAGCAGCACGTACCGCCCTTTACCCTTGCCATTGTCGATCCGGTGACGCAATGCAGGGAACAGCTCCGGGGCACGTTGGGCCTCATCGAACACCAGCTTCCCGGCATGAACTGAAAGAAAGCCTTCCAGGTCGGCACGAAGCAGCGCCAGGTCCGAAGGACGCTCCAGGTCCACGAAGTCCCAACCCTCCAGTGCATGCTTGGTCAGGGTGCTTTTGCCGCATTGGCGAGGCCCGGTCATGAGCACTGCGGGAAAGGTCTTCAGCAACCGCTGCAAACGCCTCCCTGCAAGCCTTGGCAGGTGCTTCATGCCTTGTATATTTGAAGTCTTGGTTCAAATATACAAGGGTACTTTAATTCCTCACAGCTTTCCCCGCAGCTCCTGCTTGCGCTCGATGGCCTCGAACTGCCCTGTCATGGAGAGCCCGTCGAACCATGACGAACAGGAGTATCGGTCGTTCAAGCGTTCAGGTGCTCTACTTCCGCTGCTCGGGCGACAGCGGCGGAAAGGTCCTTCGCTCGTAAGCCAATGCTTCGAAGCTCAGCCGCGCCATGTCACCCGCGATCAGTGCTTCCTTTATTGCTCGTGACCACCGCTTGATCTGTTCCTCCCGGTCGATCGCATCGTTCACATCGAAATGGTACGCGCACCACGCCAACTCGACCGGTCGCCGCTTGAAGGTGTAGCAGCATGGCTCCTCTCCTTGCTGATGTTGCGCGACCCTGGCGTCGATGTCGTTCGTGACACCCGTGTAGTACGCCCCATCGCTGCATCGCAGGATGTGAACGTGTCAAGGCCACGAGTTACCCTTCGACGGGCTCAGGGTGACAATTACAGTGTCCCCCTGTTCGCCTGCTCCCTTTCGATCGCCTCGAACAGTGCCTTGAAGTTGCCCTTGCCGAAGCTCTTCGCACCCTTGCGTTGGATGATCTCGAAGAACATGGTGGGGCGGTCCAGCACCGGCTTGGTGAAGAGCTGCAGCAGGTAGCCCTCGTCGTCGCGGTCCACCAGCACACCGTGCTCCTTCAGCACCGCCAGGTCCTCGTCGATCTCGCCCACGCGGTCCAGCACATCGTCGTAGTAGGTGGGGGGCACGTAGAGGAACTCCACGCCGCGGTCCTTCAGCGCGCTCACCGTCTCGATGATGTTGTTGGTGGCCACCGCGATGTGCTGCACGCCCGCGCCGTTGTAGAACTCGATGTACTCCTCGATCTGGCTCTTCTTCTTGCCCTCGGCCGGCTCGTTTATCGGGAACTTGATGCGGCCGTTGCCATTGCTCATCACCTTGCTCATCAGCGCGGTGTACTCGGTGCTGATGTCCTTGTCGTCGAAGCTCACGAGCTGCGCGAAGCCCATCACTTTGGCGTAGAACTCCACCCACTTGTTCATTTCGCCCCAGCCCACGTTGCCCACCATGTGGTCGATGTACTTCAGGCCCACGGGCGGCGGGTTGTAGTGGCTCTTCCAGGCCTTGTAGCCCGGCAGGAAGGGACCCTTGTATGCATTGCGCTCCACGAAGATGTGCACCGTCTCCCCGTAGGTATGGATGCCGCTGCGCACCACGAAGCCGTGCTCGTCCTCCTCGCGCACGGGCTCCATGAAGCTCTTTGCGCCGCGCTTGGTGGTCTCTTCCCAGGCCTTCTTCGCGTCGGGCACCCACAGGGCGATCACCTTCACGCCGTCGCCGTGCTTGCGGATGTGGTCGTTGATCGGGCTTTCGGGGCCCATGGGGGTGGTGAGCACCAGGCGGATCTTGTCCTGTTGCAGCACGTAGCTGGTGCGGTCCTTCACGCCCGTCTCCAGGCCGGCATAGGCCACGCTCTGGAAGCCCCAGGCGGTCTTGTAATAGTGTGCGCTCTGCTTGGCGTTGCCCACGTACAGTTCCACGTAGTCGGTGCCGAGGAGGGGCAGGAAGTCCTGTGCGTCGGCCATGATCTTCTCCAGGCCGTAGTCCACGTCTTTCAGTCCGGTTGCCATTGATCGTTGGGATATGGGTATCCGCAGGGATGTTCGGTGCCCCAAAGTTCGGACATTTTCAGGGGGCGGGGACGGTGGTGGCCAGGGCGGGTTTGGGGGCATGTCACGCCGAGCGGAGGCCAAGGTGGGCGTGCCCCGGCTCAAGCCCGGGCTGAACTCCGAGCCTGACCCCGGCTGCATTGGAAGCGGGGCCACGCCCACCCTTGGACTCCGCATGCGTGTGGGAACTCAATCCACCCAGCTCTTCCAGTACTTCCCGTCGTCGATCTTCAGGGCCTCTTCGGTCACCATGAGCGGCCGGAAGGTGTCCACCATCACGGCGATCCCTTTCTCAACAGCTCGAACAACGGCTCATTGACGTAGAAGTTGGTGCGCCCCACCTTGACCTTCTGCAGCAGCTTCATGTCCACCAGCACATTCAGGTAGCGTGTGGCGGTAAGCCGCGTCACCTCCATGTCGCGCATCATGAAATCGATCTTGGTGTAGGGGTGGCGGAAGAGGTTGTTGAGCAGGTCCTGGCTGTAGAGCCGCGGTTGCTCGGTGCGGATGCGTTGCTTGTACTGTTGCATCAGCGCGCGGATATCCTTCACCAAGGCGATGGTCTGTTGTGCGGTGCGCGCGATCGCTTCCAGCATGTACAACACCCACGGCTCCCAGTTGCCATCGGTGCGCACGCTTTGTAACAAGCGGTAGTATTCGGTTTTATTCCGGATGATGAAGCGGCTCATGTACAGGATCGGCAGATCGAGCAGACCGCAGCGCACGAGGTAGAGGATGTTCAGGATGCGGCCCGTGCGTCCGTTGCCGTCATAGAACGGGTGGATGCTCTCGAACTGGTGGTGGGCGATGGCCATCTTGACGAGCGGATCCACGTCGAGCAGCTGGTCGTTGTTCAGGAACGCTTCGAGGTTGTTCATCAGCTCCACGATGGTGGCGTGGTCCTGCGGTGGCGTGTACACGACCTCTCCGGTGCGGTCGTTCTTCAGCACCGTGCCGGGCAGCTTGCGCAGGCCCGCGCCGTTGGCCTCCAGGGCGGCTTGCACCCGAAGGATGGTGTTGAGCCCGATACCTCCCGCGTTGCGCACCTCATCGAAGCCGAGTTTCAGCGCTTGGGCATACCGGTGCACCTCCTTGGCGGCGGGGCTCGCGAAAGCCATGGCCAGGTAGTCGCTGCGGTAGACCTCATCGTGCGTGGTGATGATGTTCTCGATGGCCGAACTGTCCTTGGCCTCCTGCAGGGAGAGCGTGTCCACCAGGATCCGCTCATTCGGGATGGTGACCGCAACCCCCTTCAACTCAGCCAGATAGCGGTGTGCTTCGGCCAGTCGTTTGAGCACGGCGGTGGTCTCCACCGCTTGGGTGGGGGGCAGGGGCATTATGGTATAGGAAGGGGTGGCCATCTATACAGGTCATGCAAATATGCATAGATATTGGCGTTTTTCTATGCATGTTGTCCGAACAAGTATAGAAAGGTTAAAAAGCGTGCTCAACGACCGGCACGGGTGGGGCTTGGACTTGACGCAGGGCTATCAGGTTCTCCAAGTCCTCGACTGGATTTTCAGCCTGCGGGCTTTCCGGTACGATCCCTCATGAGAATGCAGGCTGTGTCCCCATGCGCTATATGGCTAACTCATGGGTATCCACGGACTTACAAAATGAGCAGGCAGAAGCTCTTCGTGCCTTGATTCACCTCAACGCGTATGGTGGCATCAGCCAGGGTCCACCACCGCCCTTTCCAAGTTCCCTCACGAAGTTGGTCGACATCTACATCATTGAATCGTCCGAGACCTTCATCATCAAGACCGAATAGATCCAGGAGTTGCTGAACCACGACTTGATACTCCGAGTACATGTCGAAATGAGAGAGATTGTTCTGACGGCGCTCAAGGAGTAGGAATGACCGTTCTCCTTCATGGATTGCTTGGAGGCGATTGAAGTGGTTTAGATAGTGTTCGTTCACCTTGTAGTCGACGTAGGTACGCCATGGGAACATCACACTTGGCGATGTCGTGAGAAACGAATGCCGGAGTCCATGACCTAGTGATTTGAACAGAGCCGCTCCGCTCTGCTCCGATATTTGGCTCAAGTACCTCATGCGTTGTAGAAATTGCTCTAGATTCATCGTCTCCGTAGCAATTCCACGCATTCCAAGAACGAGGTTCGACTTGACCATGAATCCAACATCGTTCGTGACGAGGTAATCGCAGTGTGCTCCGAAGAAGGCGTGGCCGGCGTCATTCTGCGTATTCGTGAACCGTGCCTTCTTGTTGGGCTCATCATCCACTCCGGTCAAGTTCAGCATGAGAAAGGTCGTAGTGAGATAGTCATGAGTTGAGGGTGTCTTGTTCTTATTGGCGTTTTCAACCCCTGTGTTGACCATATCGATGAACGACCATTCCTTACCGGTGCGATCTACCATCTTGATGTCCTTCGAACTAACTGAAAAGTCAAACCCCATGGTGGCTTCTCTTATAGCACCTCGCACACCCTTGTACACCGATTTGTCTTCGTGGAGCGCATCGAGGAATGCGCCGAAAAGTTCTATCCACTCTCCAAGTGTGTAGTAGTCCTTAGGATTTGGGATGAGCTTCAACCAAATCTTCTTCTCGGCCTCATCCATTGCGGCAATGTTCGAGGCCAGGTTCAACGGCAACCTGAGGCTGAACAACCCCTTCATCAAGGTTGGCAGTGCCCCGCTCAGACCATCGAACGCGCCGAACAGGTCTCCAATGCTTCCTGGAGTGAAGAACGATTTACCATCGAATGCTTCGGTCGGGGTAGCGAGTAAGACATCCGCATGACCATTCTTCACATCATTGACTAGGTAGTTCCGATCCACCAACCGTTCCATGAACAAGAGGTCGTCCCTCTTCTTCTCAGTCTTGTCCTGATTCAGGTCTTCAAGATGTGCTTCCGAGAAGACGAAGACATGCTTCTTCTTGAGTTGAAGAAGGAACTCCAGATCGGCTTGCCGCTCGGGTTTCCCCAGTTCTGAGAAAATGTTCTTGTCGAGGTAAATGCGCATGTCTCAATAGTCTTGACACGCCAAAGTTGTTGGCCCGCGTCTGGGATGGATGCAAGTAGCCCGCATCGCAGCGTGGACTGCAACGAATAGCCCGATTCCACCGTACCCTTCGAGGGCCTCAGGCTACGGCGGGGGCAGGCCCACCCTTGGACTCCGCTACGGGCGGCAACTCACTCCACCCAGCTCTTCCAGTATTTCCCGTCGTCGATCTTCAGGGCCTCTTCGGTCACCATGAGCGGCCGGAAGGTGTCCACCATCACGGCGAGCTCGTTGGTCTCCTTCTTGCCGATGCTGCGCTCCATGGCACCGGGGTGCGGGCCGTGGGGGATGCCGGCGGGGTGCAGGCTGATGTGGCCGGGGCCGATGTCGTTGCGGCTCATGAACTCGCCGTCCACGTAGTAGAGCACCTCGTCCGCGTCGATGTTGCTGTGGTTGTACGGCGCGGGGATGGCCTGCGGGTGGTAGTCGTACAGGCGCGGCACGAAGCTGCAGATCACCATCGCGTCGGTCTCGAAGGTCTGGTGGATGGGCGGCGGCAGGTGGATGCGCCCCGTGATGGGCTCGAAGTCGTGGATGCTGAAGGCGTAGGGATAGTTGTAGCCGTCCCAGCCCACCACGTCGAAGGGGTGCGTGGCGTACACCAGCTCATGGAGCAGGTCCTGCTTCTTCACCTTGACGGTGAAGTCGCCCTTCCTGTCGATGGTCTCCAGTTTCTTCGGCCGGCGGATGTCGCGCTCGCAGTAGGGGCTGTGCTCCAGCAGTTGGCCGAACCAGTTGCGGTAGCGCTTGGGCATGTACACGGGGCGGCGGCTTTCCACGATGAAGAGGCGGTTGTCGCTGTCCTTGAACTCCAGGGTGTGGATCATCCCGCGGGGGATCACCAGGTAGTCGCCGTACTTGAAGTCGATGCTGCCCAGGAAGGTGCGGAGCGTGCCGCTGCCCTTGTGGATGAAGATCACCTCATCGCAGTCGGTGTTCTTGTAGAAGTAGTCCACGCGCTTCGCCTGGGGTGCGGCGAGCACGATGGCCACATCGCCGTTCACCAGGATGGGTTTGCGCGCGGTAAGGTGATCCTTCTCGGGCTTGACCTTGAAGCCGTGCAGCCGCAGGGAGCGCATGTTCTTCTCCACCGCGATCCTGGGCGTGAGGTCCTTGGGCTTACCGATGGCCTTGACCTGGGTGGGGCGGTGGATGTGGTAGAGCAGGGAGCTCATGCCATCGAAACCGATGGTGCCGAACAGCTGCTCGTAGAAGATGCGGTCCTTGCCGTTCTTGAAGACGGTGTGCCGCTTGTGGGGGATCTTGCCGAGGGTGTGGTAGATGGGCATGGGTGAGTACGGGTGAATGGCGAATGGTCAATGGCGAATGGAACGTGGGGCATCGCCCCCGTGACCATTCGCCAATTCCCATTCACCGCTTGGGTTCCTGATCTCTGGATGCAATGTTCCGTTCAAGGCCAATGACTCCTCCTCTTCGCGGATGCGGCGGCGCAGACCTTCCGGGTCGTTGATGGCCTTGGTCTTCGTGCTGCGGGTGCTGCGTCCCTTGCGCCAGGTGCGCTGGACCGCTTCCGGCAGCTGGTGGATCTCGCGGCAGCCGGGCGAGCAGCAGTCGGCGTACCTGGCGGCACAGGCCTCGCACTGCACCAGCAGCATGTTGCAGGTGACCTCGTGGCAGTTGGTGATGCGGTCGCTGGCGGTGCCGCACTGCATACACACGCTCACCACATCGTCGGTGATGCGTTCCGCGAGGCGCTCGTCGAACACGAAGTTCCGCCCCTTGTATTTGCTGGGCAGCCCATGCGCCTTGATCTGCCGTGCGTAGTCGATGATGCCGCCGTGCAACTGGCCCACGTTGGTGAAGCCTTGGTGCTTGAGGTAGGCGCTGGCCTTCTCGCAGCGGATGCCGCCGGTGCAGTAGAGCAGCACTTCAGGTTCCGTGTCACTCTGAGCCCGTCGAAGGGTCATCAGCTCCTTCACCTCGTCGATCGCACCCCGGAACGTATCGGCCTTGGGCAGGTACGCGCCCTCGAAATGCCCGATGAGGCATTCGTAGTTGTTGCGCATGTCGATCACCAGTGCGCCTTCGTCCATCTTCCGGTTGAAGGTGGCGGCATCGAGGTGTTCGCCGACGTTCGTGACATCAAAGGCATCATCGTCCAAGCCGTCGGCCACGATCTTCCGCTTCACCTTGATCGCGAGCTTGAGGAAGCTGCGACCGTCATCCTCCACCGCGATCTTCCAGGGGACATCCCGGAAAGCCTCCCGCCCGTCGAGGTCGGCCCGGAACTTCCCGAGGTTCGCGGTGGGCACGCTCACCTGGGCGTTGATGCCTTCCTGCGAGAGGTAGATGCGCCCCAGTACGCCGAGCGGCTCCCATTCGGCATAAAGCGTGTTCCGCAGAGCTTCCACCCCGGAAAGCCGCACGTAGCGGTAGAAGGAGAGGGTGGTGCGTGGCCGCCCTTCCCGTTCGAGCCGGGCGCGGAGGATCTCCGGGCCCAGCAGGTTGCGCAGGTGATGAGCTTCCACGATGCGAAACTACGGAAGGGCCTTCGGCTTCCCTGCCACGCCTAGTTTTGGCCCTATGTCCAAGAAGATCCTCGTCATCGGTTCATCCGGCCAGATCGGTACCGAGCTCGTTGAAGGCCTGCGAACGCGCTTCGGCGCGGAGAACATCGTCGCCTCCGACATCAAACAACCCCAGGTCGCACAGGACGGCCCGTTCGTGATGGTGGATGCCATGGACCGGCGGGGCATCGAGCGCATCCTCGACAAGCACGGCATCACCGAGGTGTACCTGCTCGCGGCCCTGTTGAGCGCCACGGCCGAGAAGGATCCCGCCTTCGCCTGGAAGCTGAACATGGAGAGCCTGCTCATCGTGCTTGAACTGGCGCGCGAAGGCAAGCTGAAGAAGGTGTACTGGCCCAGCAGCATCGCGGTCTTCGGCCCCACCACGCCGAAGGACATGACCCCGCAGCGCACGGTGACCGAGCCTACCACGGTGTACGGCATCAGCAAACTGGCCGGGGAGGGCTGGTGCCAGTACTACCACCAGCGGTACGGGGTAGATGTGCGCAGCCTGCGCTACCCGGGCCTCATCGGCTGGAAGAGCGCGCCCGGGGGCGGTACCACGGACTACGCGGTGCACATTTTCCACGAGGCGATCAAGCACGGGGCGTACACCAGCTTCCTCGGTCCGAAGAGCACGCTGCCCATGATGTACATGCCCGATGCCATCCGGGCCACCATCGACCTGATGGAGGCGCCGGTGGAGCGGATCAAGGTGCGCACCAGCTACAACCTGGCGGGCATGAGCTTCACCCCCGAGGAGATCGCGGCCGAGGTGGCCCGGCACTTCCCGGGTTTCCGGATGGGCTACGCTCCCGATCAGCGCCAGGCCTACGCCGATTCCTGGCCCAACAGCATCGACGACAGCGCGGCGCGCGCGGACTGGGGCTGGGCACCGCGGTACGACCTGCGGGCCATGGTGGACGACATGGTGCTGAACCTGCGGGGCGGGCAGGGCTGAAGGGGCCGTTGAAACCCCCGCCGCAACGGTGCCGTATAGCGGGCGTCCCGAACGCTCCACCATGCTCCGTACGCTGCTTTTCGGTGCCCTGCTGGCCTTCGGGCCGATGCAGGTCAAGGGCCTGCCCCAGGCCACCGAACAGCCTGCGGAGGGCCTGAACCAGCTGGATGCGCAGGGGCGGCGCACGGGCCGCTGGCGTTTGGTGGCCCCCCAGGAAGGGCGCTCCGGCTATGCGGACGGCCAGCTGATCGAGGAGGGCAGCTACCTCAACGGCAAGCGCACCGGCTCATGGTCGCGGTACTGGCCCAACGGCAAGGTGATGAGCGAGATCACCTACCACCTGGGCCGGCCGAAGGGACCGTACAAGACCTATTTCCCGAGCGGCAGGCCTGAGGAGCAGGGCACCTGGGACCTGGACCGCAACACCGGGACCTTCAAGCGCTGGCACCCCAACGGCGAACTGGCGCAGGAGTTCATCTTCGACCAGTACGGTACGCGCGACGGCCAGCAGAAATACTACCACGACAACGGCCAGCTGGCCGTGGCGGTGAACATCGTGCAGGGCAAGGAGGACGGCACCCTCAAGCGCTACTACGCCAACGGCGACCTGCAACAGGTGGCCGAGTTCGAGGGTGGTGTGATCAACCAGGCCAACAGCAGGTACATCAAGCCGGTGCATCAGGGAACGGCCGTGGCCCCGGAGCCGTCCGGCAAGGCGGCGCCGGCCGTCAGCGCCGAAGAGCGGCCCAATGCGGTCACCTTCCGGGAGAACGGATACAACACCTTGTACGACAGGCAGTTGAGGCTGTCGCAAGTGGGCATGTTCAAGAACGGCCGCCTGTACGACGGCAAGCGTTACCGCTACGACAAGGACGGCAAGCTGGTGCGCATCGAGGTGTACCAGGATGGGCGCTATGCCGGGGACGGCGTGATCACGGACGAGGACCTGCAGTAGGGCGCCGATGGGGGTGGCTACCTTCGCCCCCGCTCCGCCTGCCATGTCCAACGCCAAGAAGGGCCCCTTCCTCCTGACCAACACGCTCACCCGCCGCAAGGAGGAGTTCGTGCCGCTGCGCCCGCCCCACGTGGGCCTTTACGTGTGCGGCCCCACGGTGTACAGCGACGTGCACCTGGGCAACGTGCGCAGCTTCCTCACCTTCGATGTGCTCTTCCGCTGGCTCACCTTCCTGGGCTACAAGGTGCGCTACGTGCGCAACATCACCGATGTGGGCCACCTGACGGGCGACGTGGACGAGGGCGAGGACAAGATCGCCAAGCGGGCGCGGCTGGAGCAGCTGGAGCCCATGGAGATCGTGCAGAAGTACACCAACGGTTTCCACGACGTGATGCGGCTGTTCAACATCCTGCCGCCGAGCATCGAGCCCACCGCCACGGGCCACCTGATCGAGCAGATCGCGATGGTGGAGCGCATCCTGGCCGCGGGCCACGCCTACGTGGTGAACGGCAGCGTGTACTTCGATGTGCCTGGCTATGCGGCGCGCCACGCCTACGGCGAGCTGAGCGGCCGGCGCACCGACGAGCTGCTGGCCAACACCCGCGATACCGAAGGCATGGGCGAGAAGCGCAGCCCGCTGGACTTCGCCCTGTGGAAGAAGGCCGAACCGTCGCACCTGATGAAGTGGCCCAGCCCCTGGGGCGATGGCTTCCCCGGATGGCACCTGGAGTGCAGCGCCATGAGCACCAAGTACCTGGGCACCACCTTCGACATCCACGGCGGCGGCATGGACCTGAAGTTCCCGCACCACGAGTGCGAGATCGCGCAGAGCGTGGCCGCCGACGGTGTGCCGCCCGTGCGCTACTGGATGCATGGCAACATGCTCACCGTGAACGGCCGCAAGATGGCCAAGAGCGAGGGCAACGGCTTCACCCCGCAGGAGCTGCTCACCGGCGACCACAAGCTGCTGGACAAGGGATACAGCGCCATGACGGTGCGCTTCTTCATGCTGCAGTGCCACTACGCGGGCACGCTCGATTTCAGCAACGCCGCGCTGCAGGCGGGCGAGAAGGGGCTGGAACGGCTGGAGAAGGCCATGGCGCTGCTGCCGAAGCTCAAGCCCGGCGACACCGACGAGGCCGATATCGACGCCCTGGAGCAGCGCTGCCACGCGGCCATGAACGACGACCTCAACACGCCGGTACTGATCGCCGAGCTGTTCGAGGCCGTGCGCATCATCAACTCGGTGAACGACGGCAGACTGCGGCTCACGGCCGCTGCACTGGACCGGCTGCGCGGGCTGATGCACGCCATGGTGCGCCAGGTGCTGGGGCTGCGCGAGGAGACGACCGTGACCGCAGGCGGCGACGGCGCGCTGGACGCCCTGGTGCAGGAGTTCATCCGCCTGCGCGCGGAGGCCAAGGCCCGCAAGGATTTCGCCACCGGCGATGCCATCCGCGACCGGCTGGCGGCCATCGGCATCGTGCTGAAGGACACCAAGGAAGGGACCACATGGGAGCGCGCGTGAGCAAGGCGGGTCCGGCCCTGATCGGCCTGGTGCTGGTGGTGCAGGCCTGCACGCCCGAAGGGCCGCCGAAGCAGGAAGTGCCCCCCCCCGTGGTGGCGCCCCTGCCGCCGCCGCCGCCCTTCAATGCGGACAGCGCCTACGCGTTCGTGCAGCGGCAGGTGGACTTCGGCCCGCGCGTGCCGGGCACCCCGGCGCACACCGCCTGCGCCGACTGGATCGTGGCGCGCCTGAAAGCCTCGGGCGCCACCGTCACCGAGCAGCGCGGCCGCGTCACCGCCTTCAACGGCAACCCGCTGCCCCTGCGCAACATCATCGGCAGCTGGCGCCCCGCGGCCCGCGACCGCATCCTGCTGCTGGCGCACTACGACACGCGGCCCTTCGCCGACCAGGACGAGGAGCGTCGCAACGAGCCGATCCCCGGCGCCAACGACGGGGGGAGCGGGGTCGGCGTGCTGCTGGAGATCGCACGCCACCTGGCCGCGGTCGCGGATACGGCCATGCTCGGGGTGGACATGCTCTTCACCGATGTGGAGGACTACGGGGAGCCCACCGGTGCCATGACCATGGAAGGTAACAGCATCGACACCTGGGCGCTGGGCAGCCGGTATTGGGCGATGAACCCGCACGTGCAGGGCTACACCGCGCGCTTCGGCGTGCTGCTGGACATGTGCGGGGCCCGCGACGCACGCTTCTACCAGGAATCGATCAGCATGCAGTACGCCCCCCAGGTGGTGCGCAAGCTCTGGCGCACGGCCGCCGCGCTGGGGCACGGCGACCGGTTCGTGGCCGAGACGCGGCACTTCGTGGGCACCGACGACCACCTGCCCATCAACGAGCTGCTGCGGATCCCCACCGCCGACATCATCGAGCATCACGAGGGCACGCGGGCCTTCCACCCCAGCTGGCACACGCACGACGACAACATGGACGTGATCGACCGCGCCACCTTGCAGGCCGTGGGCTCCACGGTGATGGAGGTGGTGTGGAAGGAGCGGTGAGGCGGCGTATTTTCCGGACATGACACCTGGTTCATCGGGCTTTCCACCCGGGGTGGTGCGCTGGACCGGACGAGCACTGCTGGTGCTCGCGGCCGTGACCCCGGTCTCGGTGAAGCTCTACACCCCTGGTGTGGACCTCGAGGTGATCACCCCGGTGGAGCCGCTGGTGGCTTGTTGCGGACTTGGACTGCTCGCGCTGCTCGTCCGCCACCCCAAGGCGCTGTGGAAGGCGGGTCTCCGCGTTGCCCGACCGACCGTCGTCGCTGCGGCCGCGCTCGTGCTGATCGCCGCGCTCTCCGCATCGGCCAGCGGAATGCCGGTGGTGGCCTGGAAGGCCTTTACGGTCCGGGCGGCATATACCGCCGTCCTTCTCGGGCTGCCCCTGCTGGTGCTTCAGCGGGACACACGTTGGTTGATCCGCGCCCTCGATGTCCATGCGGCCAGCTTCACGATGGTGTTGTTGTGGGCCTTGTGGGTACAGACGGGGACCGGGTTCGACCGGGCCGGCGCGGGCTACACGGCGTTCCCGTTCTACACCGACCATACCGTGCATTCGGCGGCATTGGTCTTCGTGCTCTCCTGGGTGATCGGTCGCACGGCCGTGCTCTGGCGGTCCGTTCGATCCTGGCAACGCCTGCTGCTTGTGATCTGGGGCATGGTTCTGCTGTTCGGGCTCTGGGCGTCCTTCTGCAGGGCGGCGTGGCTCAGTGTTGGGGTGGTGCTGGTGCTGCTGCCGGTCGCATTGCTGCCCCAACGCTGGCGTGTGATCGCCGCCGTCGCCACTCTGCTGGCGATGGCAACGGTGCTTCTCCTGCTCTGGCGGTCACCGGCCGGTCAGACGATCCATGGCAACTCCGACGATGCCGGTGTGCGCGAAAGCCTGCTTTCCATCACCAACACCTCGACCGACGCGAGCAACCGGGAACGCCTGAACCGATGGCGGTGCGCGGTGCGGATGTTCAAGGCCGATCCATGGCTGGGCACTGGACCGGGCACCTACCAGTTCCTCTACGTGGCCCATCAGCGGCCCGAGGAGATGACCTACCTCAGCGTACGCGAGCCCGGCTCAGCATCACGGATCAAGCGGACATGGAGCCTGACCCCGGACACCTTCGTCCGCAGCAACCCCCAGACGCTCTACGACAGTGGGGGAACGGCGCATTCGGAGTACTTTCTCGCGTTGGCCGAACTGGGCATCACAGGGTTCGTGGCCTGGTGCGCGCTGCTGGGCTGCGTGTTGTGGTGTTCGCGGCGCACTTGGTGGGGTCCGATGCCGTTCCATATCCGGGTCACGGGGCTGGTGGTGGGGGCGGCCATGGCCGCCTACGGCATCCACGCCCTGTTCAACAACTACCTGGATGATGCCAAGCTGGCCTTCCCGTTCTGGACGATGATCGCCGTGCTTCAGTTGGTCAGATCGTTCGTGCCAGGGGATCGCTCCCTGTCGAACGCGCGCCAGTCCTGAATCCAGGTGGGGCCCTGTTTGTGCCAGAGCACCATTAACACCAAGGCCAGGACGGTGACCAAGCCCGACATGGTGACGGTGGTCAGGGCGGCCTTCAAGCGTGGAGAGGTCACGAGATCGGGCTCGGCTTTCCTGATCAGGGTGAGCGGGGGCAGGGCGTCACGCGCCAACCCGGCGCGGGCGGCCTCGGCCACCATGAGCCTGCTGAACAGGTCCTCCTTGGTGCGCGCCAGGGCGGCGATAATGGACATGAACTGAAGATCCAGATGCTCCCGCAGGGTGTCGTTCAACGGCGGGCCGACCGAGGTGGTGCGGGTCCGGTCGATGAGCCCAAGCAGGTGATCGGCCTGCTCCTGACCGCGCCGCTCGGCCCGGTTCACCAGGTCCTCCTGCTGGGCCAGTTGATGCTCGATCCGGTCGCGGGTCTCCCGATCGGTGAGGCGAAGCAGTTCGTCGTGGATGGCCATGGCCATCGCGGCGGCCAGGTCCCGGTCCCTGTCGGATACGGTGATGCGCAGGGTATTGGGGTCGATGATGTCGGCACGGATGTTCCGCTCGAGGTACAGCCGGACCAATTGTTCGGCGAAGCGATGGTCCGGGTCGATCCCATAATGGACGCGAAGGTTGAAGGTGTCCACCAAACGGTCCAGCACCGCCGACCCCGTCGCCAAGTGCTGAAGGCGGGTGACCGTCAGGTTTGGCGCGAAATTCCGTTCCGGCCCACGCGGCTGTCCGGTGGGTTCAGGCGCTGCCCAGATCACGATGTGCGAGCGGTAGGGCACCGGAAAGATCGCGAGGTAGGTGCCCGTGAAGAGCGCACAGAACGCTGCAATGCCGCACAGGACCCAGCGCCGTGCCTTCAACATGTCCGTCACCGATGCATGTTCGCGCGGGGTCACCCCCGATCGTTGTCGCGCTGTCGGGGGTGAGGAGATGGATGGCATCTCCACCTCTTGAAGCTCGGAACCAGCAGGCATGGCTGTCGCAAGATAACCGCACGGGGTTGAACCGCGATACGGCATCTCACGAACAGGAAGGGCCCACCGAACCGGTGGGCCCTTCCTGTTCGTGACCGCCCCTCAGCGTTTCACAAAGCGTTCCTGCAGCAACACGCCGTCCAGCGCCACCTGCACCACGTACACGCCCGGGGCGATGTCCGCGATGTCCAGCACGGGCTCGTGGAGCATGGTGCGCCGCACGGGCTGCCCGGAGGCGTTCAGGATGGTGGCCGTGGCGTTGCGCAATGGGCTCTCCGCGCTCAGGTACAGCAGGTCCGCCGCCGGGTTGGGATAGGTGTTCAGCCGCGGCTGCGGGGGTGTGGCGGCAAGGCCCGTGGAAAGACCTTCGATCACATGCACCGTGCCGTTGACCGCCGGGGTGCTGACGATGTCCACGATGCCGCTCGGCCAGTAAATGGTCACCTGGTCCACCTGGTTCTCCGACCCGAGCCCGAAGTGGGCATTGAGCGTGCTCATGTACCGGAAACCGTCGCCGCTGCGGATGTCCCGGATCTGCGTGCCGGTGGGCGTCAGGATCTCCACGCGTGCCCCGATGCCGTTGGTGTTGCTCACCGTGCCCTCCAGGGTCACCTTCAGCCAGTTGTTGCCGGTGAGCGCGTTCAGGTGCACGGTGCCGCTGTTCACGATGTCCAGGTAGCCGTCGTTGTTCAGGTCGCCCACCGGTCCGTTGGTGGGGACCACGGTGTGCGGGCTGAAGGTCATGTCGCCGTTGTTGCGCATCAGCCTGCCCCCGCCCAGCACATCCAGCCAGCCGTCGTTGTCGAAGTCGTGCGTGATCCATTCGATGCTCATGCCGGTGAGCGCGTCGAAGCCCGAGGCGGAGGTCACGTTGGTGAAGGTGCTGCCGTCGTTGCGCATCAGCTTGTGGCCGCCGTTGGTGAAGGAGCTCGCCCCCTGCACCACGTCCATGTCCCCGTCGTTGTCGTAGTCGCCCCAGGCCGAGCTCCAGCTCTGCTGGTTGTCCGCGAGGTTCATCAACGCGGCCACCTCGGTCCAGGTGCCATCGCCGTTGTTGCGGTGCAGCTGGTCGATGTTGGCCGGTCCGTTACCGCCGCGGCACTTGGCGATGAACAGGTCCACGTCGTGGTCGTTGTCGTAGTCCACCCAGATGCTGCCGTAGTTGCCCCCGTCGTACGTGTCGCCCAGGCCACCTTGGTAGTAGGTGAGGTTGCCCTGCCCGTCGTTGAGGTAGTACACGTTGGGCTCCACGTCGTGGCAGATGAAGGCGTCGAGATGGCCGTCGTTGTTGATGTCCACATAGTTGGACCGCTGGCAGAAGATCCACTCGGGCTGGGACATTTCGGTGTAGCCGGTGGCATCGGCATTGGCCAGCATGAAGGTCGCTCCGCCGCCGGCGTAGAGCAGGTCGTTCTGCCCGTTCCCATCCAGGTCGCCGGCCGCCAGGCTCCAGCTGGGGCTGTTGTCGGCCTGGGTGGTGGGGAACACCGTCTGCACCAGCCCGCCGCCGGATTGTTGATGGCCGATCGTGATCTGGGTATCGGTCACGCGCACCACATCGTCCAGGTGGTCGCCGTTCATGTCCACGGCGGCCAGGCTGCTGCCGCTGCTGGCGGGCAGGGTGAGGGGGGTGAAGCTGAACACCGGGACCACCAGGGGCGCTTCGGTCAGCGAGAAGGCGAAGCCGCTGGCGCTCCAGCGGTTGTCGAAGGCGATGTGGTACGTGGTGCCGGCCGCCACGTTGAAGCTGACGAGCGCCGAGAGGTTGGGACCTGAGTCGTCGTCGCCGGCCAGGCAGGACAGTGCCCCGCAGCCGCCCGTGTACACATGCACGCGGCTGTCCGTCACCGGGCCGATGGCCGTGTTGATGGTGACGGTGTAGGCGCCGGTGGGGGTGTAGCTGTACCACTCGCCGGCGGTGGCGCCGGCGCCGTTCGGGGCGCACACCGGAGTGGGCACCTGGCTGCCGTCCACATTGGGCACGGTGTGAACGCCGGCAGTGATCGGCACGGCCGTGGCACAGGTGTTCTGGGCCGCGGTGGGCAGGGCGGCGGCCAGGGCCGCAACGAGAGGAAGGTGGTGTTTCATGGCTTGACGGGTCAGGGACAGGGTGGGCCGAGGGTGTTGATCCACTGGTCGATCAGGGCCAGGCCCTCACGGTGCACGAGGGTGCGGCCCAGCAGGGGCATCCGCACGGCGGCGTCGGTGGAGCCCAGGCGCAGGTGCATCATGGAGCGTGCCGTGTCGCCGGCGGCCACGATGTACGTCATGGCCGGGTCGATGGGGTCGTCCGGCGGCACGCACACCCCGAGGTTCGCCGGGTCGTGCGTGTCCTGATAGGCCAGCCGCAGCGGGCGGTAGTCGCAATGGCGCTGGTCCGCGTGGCAATGGGCGCACTGCATGTCGAGGTAGCCGCGCACGCGGTCCTCCAGGGGCAGCGTGATGTCCTTCCAGTCCGGTGTGGCCGCGATCCCCGGCGGGAGCCCCGGCGCCAGGTAGCCTTCCTGCACCCACCGGTCCAGCTGGTTCATGGTGCCGTCCGCATAGACCATGTCCGCGTTCAGGTTGCGGGGCAGGGGCCCGATGGGCAGCGGGTCGGTGTTCACCTTGTGGCAGGTGAAGCACTCGGAGGCCGAGGGGATGCGGTAGGTCGTGCTCATCGCCCCGTGCTCGGCGTCGGTCCAGCTCACGGGCAGGTAGCCCCCGCCCATGTCCAGGTGGGCTTCGGTCTGCTCGGGGTTCCAGATGTAATTGGCGAACTCCCAGGCACCGTTGCGGCGGAACATCATCCGGGTCTCGATGATGCGGCGTTCCCCGTCCGGCGCCACGTTGTCGTACCAGATGTTCTTGAGCAGCACGGCGCCTTCCTCGAAGTCCAGGGGCACATGGTCGCCTGCGTAGTGGGCCTGGACACCCTCGGGCATCCACACGTAGCGGCTCTTCAGGGCGTGGTCGGTGAACAGGGTGTTGATGGGTGCGAAGGGCAGCACGCCTTCGTTGGGTTCCAGCCGGTCGAGGGGGCCGGTGAAGAAGCGGTAGGTGCTCAGGGTGGGGTAGGGCACGTCCGCCAGGTCGAAGACGACCGGTGCAGCGGCGGGGCCTGGCGCGGGTTCCAGCACCTCGTGCGCACAGGCCGCCAGCACGATCGTGCCCACGCAGGCCGCACCCAGGCCCGGTGGAACGCGGAGGCGGGACGGCATACCCATGACCGAAGATAGACGCTCCATCCCGTTCCGCCGACGCCTGGCTGTCGGCCGACCGGTGTTCCACGGTCGGCCTAACTTGCCCGCATGTCCGACGCCACCCCGTCCGCGCCCCCATCCACCGAGGCGGACAAGCGCCTGTTCCTGCTGGATGCCTTCGCCCTCATCTACCGGGCCTACTTCAGCTTCATCCGGGCGCCCCGGGTGAACAGCAAGGGCTTCAACACCAGCGCGGCGTTCGGGTTCACCACCACGCTGCTGGACCTGATCAAGCGTGAACAGCCCACGCACCTCGCCGTGGTCTTTGATACGTCTGCGCCCACCGACCGCCACCTCGAGCACACCGAGTACAAGGCCAACCGGGAGGAGATGCCCGACGACATCCGCAGCAACGTGCCCTACATCCGGCGGATCATCGAGGCGCTGAACATCCCCGTGCTGGAGAGCGACGGCTACGAGGCCGACGATGTGATCGGCACCCTGGCGAAGAAGGCCGAGGCCGAGGGATACACCACCTACATGGTGACCCCGGACAAGGATTTCGGCCAATTGGTCACCGACCGGATCATCATGTACAAGCCCGGGCGCGGTGGCGATCCGCCCGAGAAGCTGGGGCCCAGGGAGGTGTGTGAGCGCTGGGGCCTGCAGCGCACCGACCAGGTGAGGGACATCCTGGGCCTGATGGGCGATGCGGTGGACAACATCCCGGGCATACCGGGCATCGGGGAGAAAACGGCGATGAAGCTGGTGCAGCAGTTCGGCAGCCTGGAGGGTGTGATCGAGAACGCGGACAAGCTGAAAGGCAAGCAGCAGGAGAACGTGATCGCCTTCGCCGAGCAGGGCAGGCTGAGCAAGAAGCTCGCCACCATCCTGATCGACGCGCCGGTGGAACTGGACCACGACGCGCTGCGCCTGGACGCGCCGGACAAGGACAAGGTGCTGGAGGTGTTCGGCGAGCTGGAGTTCCGGACCCTGGCCGCGCGGGTGCTGGCCCCGGCGGACCCGGGCGGGGCCGATGCAGGCCGGTCCACGGCGCCGCGCAAGGGCCGGCCCGCCGCCGCCCAGCAGGACCTCTTCGGCACCGAGGTGGACGCTGCGGGCAACGTGCAGGTGAAGGAGTTCGCCACCATCGACACGGTGGGGCACCGCTATCTGCTGGAGGACACGGACGAGAAGATGTACATGCTCGCGGCACAGCTGAGGAAACAGCCGCGGTTCTGCTTCGACACCGAGACCACCGGCACCGACGAGCGCACCGCGGAGCTCGTGGGGCTCGCCTTCAGCTTCAAGGCGCACGAGGGCTATTACGTGCCCGTGCCCGCCGATCCGGACGAGGCCCGGCGCATCGTGGGGATCTTCAAGCCCGTGCTGGAGAACGAGGCCATCGGCAAGGTGGCCCAGAACGCCAAGTACGACATCCGCGTGCTGGCGCGCTACGGCGTGGAGGTCCGTGGACCGCTCTTCGACACCATGGTGGCGCATTTCCTCTTGAAGCCCGACCAGCAGAAGCACGGCATGGACTTCCTCAGCGAGACCTACCTCGGCTACCGCCCGGTGAGCATCACCACGCTGATCGGCGAGAAGGGCCGGGGCAAGGTGCAGCGGAGCATGCGCGATGTGGACATCCAGGCGGTGAAGGAATACAGTGCGGAGGATGCGGATGTGACCTGGCAGCTCGCACAGCGGTTCGAGCCGCTGCTGAAGGCCGACGCGGTGGACGGGCTCTTCAACGACGTGGAGATGCCGCTGGTGCACGTGCTGGCCGACATGGAGAGCGAGGGCATCCGCATCGACATCCCGGCCCTGCGGCAGTTCAGTGCTGAGCTGGGGGCGGACCTGGTGCGGCTGCAGGACGAGATCCACCGGGCCTGCGGCCTGAACTTCAACATCGACAGCCCGAAGCAGCTGGGCGACGTGCTCTTCGAGACGCTGAAGCTCGGTGGCGACAAGGTGAAGAAGACGGCCAAGACCGGGCAGTACCAGACCAGCGAGGACATTCTGCAGGAGCTGAGCGGCGCGCATCCGGCCGTTCCCCTCATCCTGGACTACCGCAGCCTGCGCAAGCTGAAGGGCACCTACGTGGACACCCTGCCCGAGGCCGCCGACCCCGTGACGCACCGGGTGCACACCAGCTACCTGCAGACCGTGGCCGCCACGGGCCGGCTGGCCAGCAACGACCCCAACCTGCAGAACATCCCCATCCGCACCGAGAAGGGTCGTGAGATCCGCAAGGCCTTCGTGCCGCGGGATGCGGACCACCTGCTGCTCAGCGCCGACTACAGCCAGATCGAGCTGCGCATCATCGCCCACATGAGCGGCGACCGCAACATGCAGGAGGCCTTCCGCCAGGGGCTGGACATCCACGCGGCCACGGCCGCCAAGGTCTTCAACGTGGACATCGCCGCAGTGACGCGCGAACAGCGGGGCCGCGCCAAGGCGGTCAACTTCGGCATCGCTTACGGCCAGGGGGCCTTCGGGCTCGCGCAGAACCTGGGCATTCCACGCACCGAGGCCCGGGCGATCATCGACGACTACTTCGCACAGTTCCCCGGGGTGCGCAACTACATGGACGAAATGATCGGCTTCTGCCGCACCCACGGGTACATCAAGACCCTCATGGGGCGCCGGCGTTACCTGCCGGACATCACCAGCGCCAACAACACCGTGCGGGCGCAGGCCGAACGCATCGCCATCAACGCGCCCATGCAGGGCAGCGCGGCCGACATCATCAAGGTGGCCATGGTCGCCATTCACCGGGGGATCAAGCAGCAGGGCCTGCGCAGCCGGCTGTTGTTGCAGGTGCACGATGAACTGGTGCTCGACGTGCATCGGCCGGAGATGGAGACCGTGCGGACCTTGGTGCGTGCGTGCATGGAAGGTGCCATGGCGCTGGACGTGCCGCTGGTTGTTGACATGGGCGTGGGGAAAAACTGGCTGGAGGCGCACTGAGCCGGGGTCGGTGGGGCCGGACCTTTACCGCAGACTGGACCCCATGATGCACACCTCCCGGACCGTGTGGCCCATGCTGGCCGCATTGGCCTTGCTGGTCGCCTGCGGCGGCGGCGACGGCGGCCAACAGGACACCCTGAACGTGCCCGACGCCTCCGATTCCGCCGCCCAGGCCGACCGTATGCGCAAGACCCGCAACATCTTCTACAACATCCCGTCCCCCATGGAGACGGCGGCGTTGCTCAAGAAGGCCGGTGCCGAATACGACAAGGCCATCCTCAACGACGTGAAGAACGTGGACCGCTACACCGCGGCCAGCAAACAGGCGCTCAACCTGGGCATCTACGGGGCCGACCTGAGCTACACCAGCGTCAACAACCAGACCCAGGAGAGCATGTTCTACACCAGTTGCGCCAAGAAACTGGCCGACCGGCTGGGGGTGAGCAATGCCTTCAACGACACCACGCTGGAGCGGATGGAGAAGAACATGAACGACCGCGATTCGCTGCTGGGCATCATCAGCGAGACCTTCTGGAACGTGGACGCCTACCTCAAGGAGAACGAACGGGACAACATCAGCGCGCTCATGATCGCCGGCGGCTGGGTGGAGGGTCTGTACATCGCCACCCAGGTGGCCAAGGCCAACGCCACCCCCGAACTGCGCCAGCGCATCGCCGAGCAGCGGCTCAGCCTGGGCGACCTGCTGGGGCTGATGGACACCTACGTGGGCACCGACGAGGCGCTGGCCGGCGCCAAGGCCGACCTGAAGGCCCTGGCCGAGCTTTTCGGTCCCCCGGCGGAGGCCGGTTCCGCCCAGGTGACCCAGGACAACGGGGTGGCCGTGATCGGGGGCGGCCAACCGGCCGTGACCCTCACCGATGACCAGTTGAAGGCGATCACCGAGAGGACCGCCGCCATCCGCAACGCCTACATCAATTGAGCCCCGCCATGACCGCCATGCGAACGATCCTCGCCCACGCAGCCCTGGCCGGTGCTCTCCTGCTGGCCGCAGGGACCGCCCAGGCACAGTGCCGCAGCTTCGCCAAGAACAAATGCGTGCCCGAACTGGCACCGTACAAGTTCAACGAGTCCTTCAACGCCGCCCAGCTCGCCCCTGGTGAGGAGGCCGAGGTCAACCTCACCTTCTACAGCGGCCAGGAGTACCGGGTGATGGTGTGCGCGCACCCCATCCTCGGCGAGGTGAACTGGAAGCTGGTGGACGCCTCCAACAAGATCGTGTTCGAGAGCCTGGCCGATGAGCCCAAGCACCACTTCGACCTGCGCATGGCCTCCACCCAGCAGATGAAGGTGGTGGTGTGGGTGCCGGGCAAGGCACGCACCGACATGGTGCATGTGGGTTGCGTGGCGATCCTCGTGGGCTTCAAGGAGTGACCCCGGGCAAGTTCCCGTGTGCACGAAGGCCCGGTCAACGACCGGGCCTTCGTGCGTGCTGGCGGAGCGTGGGTCACTCCCGGGTGAAGCGGGCGAGCTGCGTGCGGCCGTTCCGGTGCACCACGGCCACGTACATGCCGGGCGAGAGGTCCTCCACGGGTAGGTCCATGCGCACAGGGCCTGCGGGCAGCTTGTGCTCGGGCAGCCGGGCCACCAGGCGGCCCACGGGGTCCAGCACCTCCACCTGCACCGCGCCGCCCTCGGGCAGGTCCATCACCAGGCTTGCGGTGGTACCGGCGGGGTTGGGCACCACCAACGGTGCCCCGCCGTTGGCCGCTACTTCGTCAATGCCCACCGGGCCGCCGTTCACGTTGATGTGGTCGATGAACAGGTTGTTGCCCCCGTCGCTCTCGAAGCGGAACTTGAAGCGGAAGTCGCCCACGTGGTATGCGTTGCTGATGTTGTCCACCACCGACTCGGCCCACTGGCCATCGCCGTTGGGCGTGAAGGGACCGGCCTGCAACGGTGCGGTGCTGAGCACTCCGTTGCCGTAGAGGATGTCCCGCATGCTCCAGGTGGCGCCGCAGTCCTTGCTCACGAACACCTTGAGCACATCGTTGTTCTGGGTGTTGCGCTGCGCGTAGGCATAGCGGTAGGAGAGCACGATGTCCGTGGCATTGCTCATGTCCAGGGTGTTGCTCACCAGCTCGTCCACCTGGCCGGCCTGGCTCACGTAATTGTTCAGCCGCACGCTCTTGGCGCTCTGGAACCCGGCGGTGCCCACCAGTTGGAAGGTGCCGTTGCCGCCCAGATCGTTCACCGCCCAATCGGCATTGGGCATGGTGGTGGCGGACTCGAATCCTTCACTGTAGGGCACGGCCAGGCCGGTGGCGGGCATCACCATCATGTAGTCGTTCACCTGGGTGCTCACCTGGTCGTTGCCGTTGCCCGCCACCAGGGTCACGGGGTACAGCCCGGGCGTGGCATAGGTCACCGTGGGGTTCTGGTCGGTGCTGGAGGCCGGCGTGCCGCCCGGGAAGGTCCATTCCCAAGTGGTGGCGCCGTGGTAGCTGATGTCGGTGAACTGCACGGTGCCCCCGGCGCACACCTCGCGCAGGTCGCTGGTGAAGGCCGCTGCGCAAAGCACGTTGACGCCGGTGGTGCCGGTGGCCGCCAGGTTGGCGGGCTGCCACAGCTGGTTGCGCTGGGCGGTGCCCGAGTTCAGGGCGGCGTGCATCCGGGCCTTCTGGCCTTCGGTGAACATCTTCGAACAATAGGAGTACTCCATGTAGTTCTCCACGTTGTCCAGCGGGCTGTTGCACGAGGCGCCGGAGAGGTTGCAGCTCATCCAGCCCACGGTGTTCGGCGTGTCCGCCACGTTGTCGTCCTCGTTGCAGTTGCTGAGCAGCCCCGGTTCGTTGGTGGGGCCCCAGCAGTGGGACAGGTTGATCCAGTGGCCCACCTCGTGGGTGAGGGTGCGCGACCGGCCGGGGCTGCTGGTGCCGATGCTGCCCGTGTAGCTGTGCAGCAGCACGATGCCGTCGGCGCCCGCCGCCCATGGGTTGTTGACCATGCCCGGCGTCAGCGTATAGCCGGCCGCCCCGTCCGCGTAGGCGCAGACCCACACGTTCAGGTACTTGTTGCGCGGCCATTGGATCAGGTCCTTCATGGTCTGGGTGCCGTCGTTGGTCAGCATGCTTTGCACGCGATTGATCCCGCTGGTGCAGTTGCCGTCGGGGTCCAGCTGGGCCAGGCGGAAGGTGATGCCCACATCGGCCACGATGCCCAGGAACTCGGGCCGCACGTTGTCCCAATCGTCGTTCAGCTTGTTGAAATCGTCGTTCAGCACGCGGATGGCGTCATGCACCTGGGCGTCACTGATGTTCTCCGGCCCGTTGTTGTGGATGATGTGGAACACCACCGGCAGCACGTAGTTGTTGCCGCCGCGCTCCGCATCGCCCACCTGGGTGTATTGCTGGGTGAAGGCTTCCAACGCGGCCTCGTCCTGGGCGACCTGCAGGAGCCGCTGCGGGTCGTTGTGGTGCAGGGGGGCCAGGTGCTCCAGGCCGTGCGTGCTGCAGTGGAAGGGCACATCCTGTTGGGCGGTGGCGGGGCCCAAGGGGGCCAGGACCGCCAGCAACAGCGGCCCGAGGAAAGGCTTGTGGTTCATGATCGGGGACCGCCCGCGAAAGGGCGGGGCGCAAAATACTGGGACGGGCCATGTCAACGGCCGGTCACCCCTCCCGCATTTCGTCCCCATCCTTGGGATCCGAGCCCCAAGGAACCCGGCTCCGTCGACCCGCTGCGACCAGCGGTGCCGCGGCTGGTCGCCATTTCCCGGGTATCAGCCGATGGCCGTCCCCAGATCGTCGATCAGGTCGGCGGCGTCCTCCGTGCCCACGCTCAGGCGGATCAGCGTGTCGGCCAGGCCGTTGCGGAGCCGTTCCTCCCGGGGGATGCTGGCGTGGGTCATGCTGGCCGGGTGGCCGATCAGGCTTTCCACGCCTCCCAGCGATTCGGCCAGGGCGAACAGGCGGGTGCGCGAGAGCACGCGCGTGGCGTCCTCCATGCGGTCCCCCTTCAGGGTGAAGCTCACCATGCCGCCGAAGCCGCGCATCTGGGTGCGTGCCGCCGCGTGGCCGCTGTGCTCCGGCAGGCCCGGCCAGTACACCCTTTCCACCTTGGGGTGTTCCTTCAGGAAGTGCGCCACGGCCTCGCCGTTGCTGCAATGGCGTTCCATGCGCAGATGCAGGGTCTTCAGGCCGCGCAGCACCAGGAAGCAGTCCATCGGGCCGGGGGTGGCACCGCAGCTGTTCTGTACGAAGGCCAGGCGTTCGGCCAGGCCGTCGTCGTTCACCACCAGCGCACCCATCACCACGTCACTATGGCCGCCCAGATATTTGGTGGCCGAGTGCATCACGATGTCGGCGCCCAGGTCCAGGGGGTTCTGCAGGGCGGGGCTGGCGAAGGTGTTGTCCACCGCCAGCCAGCAGCCTTTGGCCTTGGCCAGGCCGGCGAGGGCGGCGATGTCGATCACCTTCAGCAGCGGGTTGGTGGGGGTCTCGGCCCAGATCAGGCGCGTGGCCGGCGTCAGGGCCTTTTCCACCCGGGCCGGGTCGGCCATGTCCACGAAGCTGAAACGGATGCCGAAGCCCTCGAAGACCTTGGTGAACAGCCGGTAGGTGCCGCCGTACAGATCGTTGGTGCTCACCACATGGTCCCCCGGCTTCAACAGCTTCAGCAGGGCATCGATGCTGGCCATGCCCGTGGCGAAGCACAGGCCGTGGCGGCCGTTCTCCAAGGTGGCCAGCGCCCGTTGCAGCGCGGTGCGGGTGGGGTTGTGGGTGCGGCTGTACTCGTAGCCCTTGTGGTCGCCGGGGGCGGCCTGCACGTAGGTGCTCGTCTGGTAGATCGGCGTCATGATGGCGCCGGTGGTGGGGTCGGGCTCCGTGCCGGCGTGGACGGCCTTGGTGCCGAAGCGGTGTTCCATGGTGCGGTGCTGGCCTTTTGCGAAAGCCGCGCGAAGGTATGCCGGGCCGCGACCGGTCCTCGCCGGTGTGTGGCGGCCATCTACCTTAGCCCGGCCTCCGGGACGGAGGACCTTACCCCCACCGCCCGGGCACCCGCGGATCAAGGCGGACCCAAACAGCGCTGCGGCGCCATCCCCCATGTCAAAGCAGAACAAAGCCCTGGACGCCTTCATGGCCCAGGTGCAGGAACGCAACCCCAACGAGCCGGAATTCCTGCAGGCCGTGCACGAGGTGGCCGAAATGGTGGTGCCCTTCATCGAGGGTGAGCCCAGGTACCGGGGCATGATGCTGCTGGAAAGGATGGTGGAGCCCGAACGCAGCATCATGTTCCGGGTGCCCTGGGTGGACGACAAGGGCCACATCCGGGTGAACCGGGGCTATCGCGTGGAGTTCAACAGCGCGATCGGGCCATACAAGGGCGGACTGCGCTTCCACCCGAGCGTCAACCTGAGCATCCTCAAGTTCCTGGGCTTCGAGCAGGTGTTCAAGAACAGCCTCACCACCTTGCCCATGGGCGGTGGCAAGGGCGGCAGCGACTTCGACCCCAAGGGCAAGAGCGATGCCGAGGTGATGCGTTTCTGCCAGAGCTTCATGTCCGAACTGTTCCGCCACATCGGGGCCGACACGGACGTGCCGGCGGGCGACATCGGCGTGGGCGGCCGCGAGATCGGCTTCCTTTTCGGCCAGTACAAGCGCCTGGCCAACGAGTTCACCGGCGTGCTCACCGGCAAGGGCATCACCTGGGGCGGCTCCCTGATCCGGCCCGAGGCCACCGGGTACGGCTGCGTGTATTTCGTCGAGGAGATGATGAAGGAGCACGGGCAGGACCTCAAGGGCAGGACCGTGGCGGTGAGCGGGAGCGGCAACGTGGCGCAGTACGCCATAGAGAAGGCCACGCAGCTCGGCGCCAAGGTGATCTCCTGCAGCGACAGCGACGGCAGCATCCACGACCCGGCGGGCATCACCGGCGAGAAGCTCGCGTACATCATGGCGTTGAAGAACGAGCGGCGCGGCCGCATCGAGGAATACGCCAAGCGGTTCAAGGGAAGCTCCTACCGCAAGGGGGCACGCGTGTGGGACGTGATGCCCAAGTGCGACGTGGCCCTGCCGTGCGCCACGCAGAACGAGCTGGACGGCAGGAACGCACGCGACCTGGTGAAGAAGGGGGTGAAGTACGTGGCGGAAGGGGCCAACATGCCCACCACGCCCGAAGGCATCACGGTCCTCCATGCGGCGGGGGTGGCCTTCGCGCCCGGCAAGGCCAGCAACGCGGGCGGTGTGGCCACCAGCGGCCTCGAGATGAGCCAGAACAGCCTGCGCCTGAGCTGGGGCCGCGACGAGGTGGACCACCGGCTCCAGGGGATCATGAAGGACATCCACACCGCCTGTGTGCGCCACGGCCAGGAAGGCCGGAAGGTGAACTACGTGAAGGGCGCCAACATCGCCGGCTTCGTCAAGGTGGCCGACGCCATGTTGGAGCAGGGCGTGGTGTAGGCGCAGCACCCGGGCCGCGGGAGGGAGCGTTCCTGTGGTGATCCGGCGACATTCGCCGCCCGGTCCGGGGTGTCAAGATCCCAAGCCCATCGGCGACCCGGCTTGGTACGCACCGGACCGCGGCCCACCTTTGGGCCAAACAAGCCCGGATGCGCGCCGCCCTTCCTCTTCTGTTCCTGTTCCTCCACGACCTGCACGCCCAGGTGCAGCCGGTCACCCCGCAGCCCGCCGCCGAACTGCCGACATGGGTGCAGTTGATGTACGCACCCGATGCCGACCCCGGTGCCGTCCAGGCCGCCTACGACGCCTATTACGCCACGCATCCCTTCGTCAAGAACGGCCACACGCAGTACTTCAAGCGCTGGAAACGCAGCATGGGGCGTACCCTGGTGCCCATGGACCCGGCCCAGCGTGCCACCTACGCCCAGGACCTGCGCCGCTACCTGGATGCCTGCGAAGCCCTGCAAGCCGACCGCGCCGCCAACTGGAGCTGCATCGGCCCGTTCGACTGGGACCATGGCGCGGCCGCCAAGAGCTACGCCTGCGGCGCCGCCCACGTGTACACCGTGGAGCAGAGCCCCGCCAACGGCAACCTGCTCCTGGCCGGCACGGCCAGCGCCGGCGTGTGGAAGAGCACCGACAAGGGCCTCAACTGGACCAACGTGTCCAAGGGCATGGTGATCGGCTCGGTGGTCAGCGTGGAGCTCGACCACATCGTGCAGAACACGGCCTACTTCGGCGCCTCGGGCGACCTATGGAAGACCACCGACGGGGGCACCACGTGGACGAGCGTCGGCGACGCGGCGTTCCAGGCCGCCGACCACGACATCAACGACATCGTGCTGCACCCCATCAACAACCAGGTCCTGTTCGTGTGCAGCAGCCAGGGCCTGTACCGCAGCACCAACGGGGGCTCCGCCTTCACCCAGGTGCAGACCGGCACCTGGCAGGAGCTCGAATTCAAGCCCGGGGACCCCAACACCGTGTACGCCATCAAGCAGACCGGCAACCGCACCGAGTTCTGGCGCAGCACCAACAGCGGGGTCAGCTTCACCCAGGTGGGCACCAACTGGCCCCTGCCCACCAGCCCCGACGAGCAGGAACGCACCGAGATCGCCGTGAGCGTTGCCGCACCCAACACGGTGTATGCCCTCTGCACCGGCGTGGCCGACGGGGGCAGCGGGCTGTACGGCATCTACAAGAGCACCGACAATGGCAGCACCTGGAGCTTTCAGTGCTGCGGCACGGGGCCCGGCGGGGTGCCCTCGGCCACCAACCTCAACCTCATGGGCTGGGATGATGCCGGCCAGGACGACGGCGGCCAGTACTACTACGACCTGGCCCTGGCGGCCGATCCGGCCAACGCCAACAAGCTGCAGGTGGGCGCGGTGAACCGCTGGGTCAGCACCGACGGTGGTGCCACCTTCACCTGCCCGGCCAAGTGGAGCCACAGCAACAAGGTGGACTATGTCCATGCCGACATCCACGACATCCGCTACTACGGCACCGACCTGTGGGTGGCGTGCGACGGCGGCATCTTCCACAGCACCGACGGTGGCGCCACCTTCACGCGCCGCATGAACGGCATCGCGGGCACGGATTTCTGGGGCTTCGGCCAGGGCGGATGGACCGGTGCGCAGGTGATGCTCGGCGGCACCTACCACAACGGCACCCTGCTGAAGGACAACAACGTGTACCTGGGCGGATGGGTGAGCACCGACGGCGGCGACAACTACCGGGGCTTTGTGCATCCGCAGTACGACCGCCGTGCGCTGAGCGACTACGGGTACAAGGTGCTCAGCGGCGACCGCACCGTGGACAACAGCAACGGCCCCTGGTCGCGCCAGCCCAACGCCAGCTACATCACGGGGGAGAGCAGCGAGGTGGCCTGGCACCCCAACCTGGTGAACAGCGCCTTCGTGGGCGAGGGCAACAGCCTGTGGCGCACCGACGATAACGGCGGCTCCTTCGTGCAGGTCCACGACTTCGGGGCCAAGGTCACCGCCATCGAGGTGTCCTTCAGCGACCCCAACACGCTGTACGTGTGCACCTACCCGGGCTGGTGGGACGTGAAGAAGGTCTGGCGCAGCACCGACGGCGGCGCCAACTGGACGGACATCACCCCGTCCAGCGCCCAACTCAGCGGCAACACCTGGGTGCCCTACGACATCGCCGTGAGCGGCACCGACCCGCAGACCCTGTGGCTGGTGCGCACCTCGCAGTACGGCAACTCGCCCGTCCTCGACGGTCACGTGGTGTACCGCAGCACCAACGGCGGAGGCACCTGGACCAACATCACCGATGCGAACCTCAACGGTGAATGGCCCACCAACATCGTCCACCAGCTGGGTAGCGATGGGGGCCTGTACATCGGCACCCGCCGTGCGGTGTACTTCCGCCGGGATGCGGCGCCCGCATGGACCCTCTGGAACGCGGGCCTGCCCGCCCGGACCTTCAGCACCCGCCTGCTGATCAACTACCGCGAGGGCAAGGTGCGCAACGGCACCGACCGCAGCGTGTGGGAGAGCGCCGTGGAGGTGCCCGGCCAGCCGCTGGCCAACTTCTGCGCCGACCGGCGCACGGCCACCTGCCTGGCGCCCGACATCCAGTTCTGGGACAACAGCGCGCTCCACGGCAGCGGCGCCACCTGGAGCTGGAGCTTCCCCGGCGGCTCGCCCGCCACGAGCAGCGTGCGCGCGCCGGTGGTCACTTACAGCACCCCGGGCAGCTACGACGTCACCCTCACCGTCACCGACGTCCACGGCACCAGCACGCGGACCATCCCGGGCTTCATCACCGTGCCGGCGGGCGGGGTCGCCACGCCGGTGCTCGCCAACGGCGAGGACCAGTTGACGGTGCCCGCGGGCTGGCTGCTGGAGAACCCCGACGGGCTGGAGACGTGGTCCAACATGGCGCTCAACATCGGGCCGGACGGCAACCCCACCCGCGCCTGGCGTATGGACAACTACTACTACAACGCGCCCGGACAGCAGGACCGGCTGGTGAGCCCCGTGGTCACACTGGCCGGCAGCGCCGGCACCCGGCTGCAGTTCCACCACGCCTACAAGCAGTACGGCAGCGGCTACGACGACGGCCTGCGTGTGGAGATCAGCACCGATTGCGGACAGGGCTGGACCACGCTGTACTACGAGGAGGGCGCCGCCCTGTCCACCACCACCACGGGCAGCAGCCCCTGGGCCCCGGGGGCTGCCAACCAGTGGGAGTTGCACGACCTCGACCTCAGCGCCTACGACGGCCAGCAGGTGGTGCTCCGCTTCTCCGCCGTGAACGACTACGGCGACCGGCTGTACCTGGACAACATCGCCATCCTCAACGGAGGCCTGCGCGTGGCCGTGAAGCTCATGCTGGAGGGGCCCTACGACGCGAACACCGGACGCATGCGCGACCTACTGCGCACCAACGGGCTCATCCCCGCGGCCGAGCCCTACACCGCGTTGGGCTTCACCCAGGCGGCCGATGGGGGCGGGGAGGTCCTGCAGCCCGGCATCACCGGCATCACCGGTGACGATGCCGTGGTGGACTGGGTGCTGGTGGAACTGCGCGACGCCGTGAACCCCGCCACCATCGTGGCCACGCGGTCGGCCCTGGTGCAGCGTGATGGGGATGTGGTGGCCGAGGACGGTGCCTCGCCCGTGGCCCTGCTGGCGGTGCCCGGCAACTACCACCTGGCGGTACGCCACCGCAACCACCTGGGCGTGATGTCGGCCGCTCCCCTCACCCTGTCCAACGGGACCACCGCGCTGGACCTAACCCTCGCGGGCACGCCCACCTGGGGTACGGCCGCACGCAAGGCGGTGAACGGGGTGCAGGTGCTTTGGACCGGCAACGCACTGCCCGATGCCATCCTGCGCTATGCCGGGGGGAACAACGACCGCGACCCCATCCTGGTGGCCGTGGGCGGCACGGTACCCACGGCCACCCTGGCGGGCTATCGGGTGGAGGACACCAACCTGGACGGCTGGGTGAAGTACGCCGGCGGCGCCAACGACCGCGACCTGTTGCTGGTGAACATCGGCGGCGCGGTGCCCACGGGCACACGCACGCAACAACTGCCCTGAGGGCGTTGTTCAGGGTGATCCGACGAGGGGTTCAGCAGAACTCCTCGTAGGCCATCCGCAGGTTGTCCGCGATCATCTCCGCGCTGCGGCCCTCGATGTGGTGGCGCTCCAGGAAGTGCACCAACTTACCGTCCTTCAGCAGGGCCATGCTGGGGCTGCTGGGCGGGTAGGGCAGGAAATGCTTACGGGCCTGCATCGTGGCCTCGCCATCCACCCCGGCGAACACCGTCACCAGCCTGGCGGGGCGTTTGGGGCCGTTCAGGCTCAGTTTCACACCGGGACGCGCCGCACCTGCCGCGCAGCCGCACACGCTGTTCACCACGCACAGCACCGTTCCGGGGCCGGTCAGGGCCTTGTCCACTTGTTCAGGGGTCTTGAGTTCCTCAAAGCCGACGCTGGTCAGGTCGGTCTTCATCGGGGCTACGAGCTCAGGGGGGTACATCGGTACTTCTTGGGTTTCGGGTCGTTCCTCGGAACGGCTGCAAATGTACGCGGTGCTGCGGGGGGCGTGACCGGGAGGGACGGGCTTCGGAGCGCGCGCACAGGGCCTTCAGGCCACCGGGTCGCGGCCGCGGGAACTTCTCTCTTGCGCGTGTGGCCCGGGGAGCAGGGTTTGCGGCGTTCGGTCCCTCACCGGCGCAGGTCTTCCAGCGCCTCACGGGTGAACAGCCGCAGACCCAGTTGATAGATCGGCGCGGTGAGCTGCTCGTCCAGGCCCTTGCTGCGGGCCACGAGGCGGTAACCCCAACCCAACTGGAAGGCCGCATAGCGCCAGAACCGGTACTGCACGGTCATCAGCGGTTCGTAGACCCAGAGCGTGGTGCGCTGCAGCACGCGGCGATCGCCCGCCAGGTCCTCATAGGTCAGCGAACCGCGCCCCACGCCCACCTGCACGGGGATGGACACCGACCAGCGGCGGCGCTGCAGGAAGGTGTAGCTGATGTACGGTGCCAGGTAGCCCATGCGGAGCCGTGTGGGCGCCACCCGCTCGTTCCCATCCTCCGGAACGGTGCGATCCTTTTCCACCTGGGTGAGCAGGAACTGGTAGCCCAGGCCGTAACGCAGGCGGCCGCCGTGCTCGAGCCCCACCCGGACACCCGCGACGGTCACGCCACGGTTGCTGATGAAGGAGCCCCGCGTGTCCAGCCCCAGGTTCCAGCGCGGCCGTTGGTGCAGCAGGTGGCCCAGGCTGTCGAGCAACTGCGCCGGTACCAGGCAGGGCAGCAGCAGGGCCAGGCACAGGGAGGTGGCAATGCGGCACCGGGGCCCTGCCGTGGTGTGGCGGTTCACTGGCCGGTGCGTGGACCGTGCGCGCATCAGGGCTTGCCGGAAAATGGAATGTCCGCACCCAAAGGTGCGGACATTCCAACGGCCGTGGTGCCATGCTCAGCCGTGCTCCTCCGCTTCGCCGTGCTCCAGTGGAACGGTCTGCGGCACGAAATCCTCCGCCTTGCCCGGCTTGCTGTAGTCATACGGCCAGCGGTGCACCGTGGGGATGGCGCCCGGCCAGTTGCCGTGGATGTGTTCCACCGGCGTGGTCCATTCCAGGGTATTGCTCCTCCAGGGGTTCTGCACCGCCTTGGGGCCACGGAACACACTGTAGAAGAAGTTGTAGAGGAACAGCAGCTGCGCCAGGCCGCCCAGGATGGCGAACAGGGTGATCAGTACGTTGAGGTCCATCACCCCCTCGAACATGGGGAACTCCGAATAGCTGTAGTAGCGGCGCGGGGCACCGGCCAGGCCCACGAAGTGCATGGGGAGGAACACCCCGAAGGCGGCCACGAAGGTGAGCCAGAAGTGCACGTAGCCCAGCTTGGTGTTCATCATGCGGCCGTACATCTTGGGGAACCAGTGGTACACCCCGGCGAACATGCCGAAGATGGCGCTCACACCCATCACCACGTGGAAGTGGGCCACCACGAAGTAGGTGTCGTGCACCTGGATGTCCAGCGCGCTGTCCGCCAGGATGATGCCCGTGAGGCCGCCGGCGATGAAGGAGGCCACCAGGCCGATGCTGAAGAGCATCGCCGGGGTCATCACCAGGTTGCCGCGCCACAGGGTGGTCAGGTAGTTGAAGACCTTGACGGCGCTGGGGATGGCGATCAGCAGGGTGGTGAACACGAACACCGAGCCCAGGAAGGGGTTCATGCCGCTGATGAACATATGGTGGGCCCAGACCAGGAAGCTCAGGAAGCCGATGGTGAGGATCGAGCCGATCATGGCGCGGTAGCCGAAGATGGGCTTGCGGGCGTTGGTGGCGATCACCTCCGAGGTGATGCCCAGGGCGGGCAGCAGCACGATGTACACCTCGGGGTGCCCCAGGAACCAGAACAGGTGCTGGAACAGCAGGGGGCTGCCGCCCACATGGTCCAGCGCCTCACCGGCCACGTGGATGTCGCTCAGGTAGAAGCTGGTGCCCAGGCTGCGGTCCATCAGCAGCAGCAGGGCCGCGCTCAGCAGCACGGGGAAGCTCAGCAGGCCCACCACCGCGGTGGCGAAGAAGGCCCAGACGGTGAGGGGCATGCGGGTCATCTTCATGCCCTTGGTGCGCAGGTTGAGCACCGTCACCACATAGTTGAGGCTGCCCAGCAGCGAACTGGCGATGAAGATGGCCATGCTCACCAGCCAGATGGTCATGCCGGCACCGGAGCCGGGCATGGCCTGCGGCAGTGCGCTCAGCGGCGGGTACACCGTCCAGCCCGAGCTGGCAGGACCGCCTTCCACGAACAGCGAGGCCAGCATCAGCACCGAGCTCAGGAAGAAAAGCCAGTAGCTCAGCATGTTCAGGAAGCCGCTGGCCATGTCGCGCGCGCCCACCTGCAGGGGGATCAGCAGGTTGCTGAAGGTGCCGCTGAGGCCGGCCGTGAGCACGAAGAACACCATGATGGTGCCGTGGATGGTCACCAGGCCCATGTACATGTTGGGGTCGAGCACGCCCTTGGGCGCCCACTTGGAGCCCAGCAGGAACTCCGAGAGGGCGAAGCTCTCGCCGGGCCAGGCCAGTTGCAGGCGGAACAGCAGGCTCATCATGAACCCGATCACCGCCATGATGATGGCCGTGATCAGGAACTGCTTGCTGATCATCTTATGGTCCTGCGAGAAGATGTACTTCGACACGAAGCTCTCCTCGTGGTGGTGTTGCGCATGCCCGGCGTGGGCGTGGGGAGCGGTGGCTACGGATCCCATGGTTCGGCGGGTCGTGGGTTCAGGGCTTCAGGGCGGCGGTGGCGTCGGTGCTGTCCGCAGGGGCGGCGGTGCTGTCCGTCGGCGCCGGGGGCGCGGGTGTGGGTGCGACGGCCATCGGCGGGGCCTGGAAGGGCTTGGTGCGGGCCTGGGCATACCAGGCGTCGTAGGTGCCCTGGTCCTCCACCACCAGCGGCATCTGCATGTTGTAGTGGCTGGCCCCGCAGATCTTGTTGCAGAGCAGGATGTACTCGAAGGCCTCGTTGCCCGTCACCTGCCGCATGCTGTCGGTGGTGATGGTGGGCACCATCTTGAAGGTGGTGGTCATGCCCGGCACGGCGTTCATCTGGGCGCGCAGGTGGGGGATGTAGGCGCTGTGGATCACGTCGCGGCTGCGGATCAGCAGGAGCACCTCCTTGCGCAGCGGCAGGTGGAACTCCTTGGTCACCACATCGTCGGCCCCGTGCATGTAGGCGCTGGCCTCGCCCTTCTCGGCGATGTCCTGCTCCATGAGGGTGCGCAGGTTCACGATGCGGCCGGCCTGGCGCTCGATGCCCGCGATGCGGTCGCGGATCTCCTCCGCCCTGCTGTCGGGCAGGATGGCGTGTTGCAGCAGGGAGTCGAGCCCGGCCTTTTCGGCGGCCAGCGCGGCCAGGCGGATGGCGATGCGCTCCTTGGTGACGATGCCCAGCGGGTTCTCCCCGTCGATCAGGCGGAAATCGGTGGCGCCCAGCATGCCGTCATCGCCCGGGTAGCGCGCCGTCCAGTCGAACTGCTTGGCGTACAGCTCCACCTGCAGCGCATCGGGGGCGGCCGGTCCGGTGATGTCCTGCCAGGTGCGCAGGCCATAGATGATGATCACCGCCAGGAACGAGGCGGGCACCACCGTCCACACCAGCTCCAGCTTGTTGTTGTGCGCGTAGTAGTAGGCCTTGCGGTCGGCGCGGTAGGCGTATTTGCCGGCGAACCAGAACAGCAGTGTGCTGGTCACGAAGAAGACCAGCAGGATGATGGCCCAGTTGAAGTTCATCAGGGTGTCGATCTCCTCACCGTGCGCGCTGGCCGCCACAGGCAGCATCTCGTCGGCGTAGGCCCAGATCAGCCAGATGAAAAAGGCGTAGTACACCACCATGAACACCCACCAGAGGGTGGCGTTCATGCGGTTATCGGCCGGGGAGATGTCCTCCTCACGTTTGCCGCGCAGTTTCGAGGTCAGTTCATAGACCCGCGCCAGCTGGGCCACCGCCAGGATGGCCAGGACCAGGACCAGGAGGATCAGCAGCTTCGTCATCGTTCGCCTGTTGGGATACCCTCGGGTACGGGTGTTCGTTCGTCAGATGGAATGGTGCACGGCCTCCTCCAGATAGGGGTGCTGCACCGGGGTGAGCGGGGCCTTGGTGAGCGTGGTGAGCACGGTGTGGATCAGCAGGCCCAGGAAGAGCAGGAACATGCCCACCTCCAGCAGGCCCACGCCGTGGAAGTGGTGGCCCAGCGCGCCGGGCATCACGATCTGCAGCACGTCCAGCCAGTGCCCCACGATGATCACCGCCCCCACACCGATCAGGAAGCGGGGGTTGCGCTTGGCGTCGCGGCTCATCAGCAGCACCATGGGCACGGCGAAGTTGATGAAGAACATGGTCCAGAGCAGACCCGGGTGGTGGTCGATGCGGGACTGGAACCAGGTGACCTCCTCGGGGATGTTGGCGTACCAGATCAGCATGAACTGGCTGAACCAGAGGTAGCTCCACAGGAAGCTGATGGCGAACACCCACTTGCCCATGTCGTGGACGTGGCTGTTGTTCACCTGGGGCATGTAGCCCTTGCGGCGCAGGTAGAGCACCAGCACCACGGCGGTCACCATGGCGCTCACCCACATACCGCTGAACACGTACCAGCCGAAGAGGGTGCTGAACCAGTGCGCATCGATGCTCATCAGCCAGTCCCAGGCCAGGATGCTGCTGAACACGGCGAAAAGGACCAGGAACAGGGCGCCGCGGCGGTACATCAGCAGATGGCGCTTCACCAGGGCCTCGCCGCTCAGTTCATCCAAGGCCAGGCTCTGCTTGCGGAACCAGCGCGCGAAGAGGATGAAGGTGGCCATGTAGGCGATGGTGCGCACCCAGAAGAAGGGCAGGTTGAGGAAGGCGCTCTTGCCGGCGATCAGCGCATCGTAGTGCTCGGCGTTGGTCGGGTCGGTCACGCGCGGGTCCATCCAGTGCCAGATGTGGTGGAGCCCCAGGCTGCCGGCCGCCAGGCACAGCACCACGGCCGCGGCTCCGATGGGCAGGAAGCCCAGGATGCCCTCGTACACGCGCTTGACCATCACGCTCCAGGCGGTCTCGGTGGCGTTCTGCAGCGCATAGAAGAACAGGGTGCCCAGCGCGATGCCGAAGAAGAAGAAGCCGTTCACCAAGAGGTTCGCCCAGCTGCGCTGGTGATGGTCGGTATGGTCGCCGAGGATGCCGATGACGGTGGCCGCGGCACCGATCGCCATGAGCGCGATGCTGATCGTGCGGGCCCGTTTGCTGAAGGTGAAGTTCATCGCTGGTCCTTGTTCGTGCGGGTTCACTTGGCGGCGGTGGCGGTGCTGTCGGCGGCGGGCACCGGCGTGTCGCGCAGGAGCTTGCCGCCGTTCTGAAGGTACTGCACGTAGCGGGTCACAGCCCAACGCTCCTCCTTGTCCAGCTGCGAGGCATGGCCGCCCATGGCCACGTTCTTGCCGTAGGTGATGCTGTGGAAGATCTTGCCCTCGGGCATATCCTTCAGGATGGTGAGGTAGCTGGGCGGCGGCGGATAGTTGCCGTTCTTGACCACGCTGCCGTCGCCCTCGCCCTTGGCGCCATGGCAGTGCAGGCAGAACTTGTCGTAGATCACCTTGCCGCGGTCCACCACGGGCTGGGTCATGGGCAGGGGGCTCTTCAGCTCCAGGCCGGCCCGCTCATAGCCCTCCTGCGTGGCGGGGTAGGGGTAGTGGAAGTTGAAGGCCGCCTTGGCGGGGTCGAAGCTGAAGGGCACCGTGCCGGCCACCGGCAGGCGGGCGCTGGGGGTGGAGCGCTGGGCCGCAGCCTTCTCCTCGCCCACGAGGTAGGGGTCCTGGCCGGGGTCCACGTAGGCCTCCACCGAGGGGCTGCGGTACATGTCGGGCATGTACTCGATGCCGGGGCTGTTGGGATCGCCCCCGCAGGCCTGCAGCAGGGCTGCGGCGAGCAGGGCGGGGATGACGGCGGTCGGGTGCGGCTTGCGCATGGCTCAGCGTTCGCGTTCGTTGATCTCCAGGACCGGTGTGCCGCGCAGCAGGCCCACGATGGCCTCGGCGCCCAGGTGGTTGTCCTCGGTGCGCACCTCCATGATGAACTTGTCGTCGGTGCTGCGCGGGTCGGGGTTGCGCGCCGGCATGCCCGGCAGCGTCTTGTTGCGGATCAGGTAGGTGATGGCCATGCCGTGCGCCGCGCAGAACACGGTGAACTCGAAGGCCACCGGGATGAAGGCCGGCAGGTTCTGGTACAGCGTGAAGCTCGGCTTGCCCCCGATGTTCATGGGCCAGTCGTAGATCATGAAGTACCAGAAGCCCAGCATGGACAGCGCCAGGCCGGTCATGCCGTACATGAAGGAGGCGATGGCCAGGCGCGTGCGCTTCACGCCGATGATCGGGTCCAGCCCGTGCACCGGGAAGGGGCTGAACACGTCGCGCACCTTGACGCCTGCGCCCACCAGCGTGCGCGCGGCGCCTTTCAGCACCTCGGGGTCATCGTAGACCGCGTAAACGACCTTGTTGGCCATGGGCTCAGTGATGGTGATGTTGGGCCTGCTGCTTGTAGCTCTCGCCGCTGATCTTCAGGATGCTCTTGATCTCGTTGAGGGCCAGCACCGGGAAGAAGCGTGCGAACAGCAGGTACAGGGTGAAGAAGATGCCGATGGTGCCCACGAAGATGCCCACGTCCACCCAGGTGGGATGGAACATGTTCCAGGCGCTGGGCAGGTAGTCGCGGTGCAGGCTGGTCACGATGATCACGAAGCGCTCGAACCACATGCCGATGTTCACCACGATGCTCATGAAGAAGGTGAAGGCCAGGTTGGTGCGCAGCTTCTTGAACCAGAACACCTGCGGGCTGATCACGTTGCAGGTCATCATGGCCCAGTAGCTCCACCAGTAGGGGCCGGTGGCGCGGTTGATGAAGGCGTAGCTCTCGTACTCCACGCCGCTGTACCAGCTGATGAACAGCTCGGTGATGTACGCCACGCCCACGATGGAGCCGGTGACGATGATCACGATGTTCATGTACTCGATGTGCTTGATGGTGATGTAGCTCTCGAGCTTCATCACCTTGCGCATCACCAACAGCAGGGTCTGCACCATGGCGAATCCGCTGAACACGGCGCCGCTCACGAAGTAGGGCGGGAAGATGGTGGTGTGCCAGCCGGGGATCACGCTGGTGGCGAAGTCGAAGCTCACCACCGAGTGCACCGAGAACACCAGCGGGGTGGCGATGCCGGCGAGCACCAGGCTCACCTCCTCGAAACGCGTCCACGCCTTGGCGTTGCCCGTCCAGCCGAAGCTCAGCAGGCCATAGACGCGCTTCATGCCCGGGCTGGTCACCTTGTCGCGGATGGTGGCGAAGTCGGGGATCAGGCCGATGTACCAGAACACCAGCGACACGGAGAAATACGTGCTGATGGCGAAGACGTCCCAGAGCAGCGGGCTGTTGAAGTTCACCCACAGCGACCCGAAGGTGTTGGGCAGCGGCAGGAACCAGTAGGCCATCCACACCCGGCCCATGTGGATCACCGGGAAGGTGGCCGCCATGATCACGGCGAAGATGGTCATGGCCTCGGCCGAGCGGTTCACGGCCATGCGCCACTTCTGGCGGAACAGCAGCAGCACCGCGCTGATCAGGGTGCCAGCGTGGCCGATGCCCACCCACCACACGAAGTTGGTGATGTCCCAGGCCCAGTCCACCGTTTTGTTGAGGCCCCACACCCCCACGCCCGTGCCGATCAGGTACAGGATGCAGCCGATGCCATAGAGGGCGATCAGGCTGCTGATGGTGATCAGGACGTACCAGGCGCGCGGAGCCTTGTTCTCGATGGGCGCCACGATATCGTTGGTGATGTCGTGGTAGGTCTTGTGCCCCAGGATGAGCGGCTGGCGGATCGCGGATTCGGAATGCATGGGTCCGGTCGGTTTTCCTTAGGCGTGATGGGCTTGGGCGGTCTCCTCGATGTTGCGCACCTTGGCCAGGTAGCTCACGTTCGGCTTCACGCCGATCTCCTCCAGGGCCATGTACGCACGCTCCTCGCCGTGCAGCTTGGTCACGCGGCTGGCCGTGTCGTTGAGGTCGCCGAACACGATGGCGCCCGTGCCGCAGGCGGCGCTGCAGGCGGTCTGCACGGCGCCGTCGGCCAGCGGGGTGCCGGCCTTCTTGGCCTCCAGTTTGCCGGCCTGGATGCGCTGTACGCACATGCTGCACTTCTCGATGACGCCGCGGCTGCGCACCACCACGTCCGGGTTCAGCACCAGGCGGCCCAGTTCGCTGCCGGCCGGGTTGGTGGCCGAGAACTTGTCCGTGAGGTAGTTGAACCAGTTGAAGCGCCGCACCTTGTACGGGCAGTTGTTGGCGCAGTAGCGCGTGCCCACGCAGCGGTTGTACGCCATCTGGTTGAGGCCCTCGTTGCTGTGCATGGTCGCCGCCACCGGGCACACCGTCTCGCACGGCGCGTGGTTGCAGTGCTGGCACATCATGGGCATGAAGACCACCCGCGGCGTCTCGCTGGGCACCTCCATGTCCAGGTACATCTCGATCTTGCCGAGGCCCTCCTCCTTGGCGCGCTCCTTGGTCATGTCGGAGCTGAAGTAGCGGTCGATGCGCAGCCAGTGCATCTCGCGGCTGCGCCGCACCTCGTCCTTGCCCACCACCGGCACGTTGTTCTCGCTGGTGCAGGCGGTGACGCAGGCCCCGCAGCCCGTGCAGGTGTTCAGGTCGATGCTCAGGCCCCAGCGGTGGCCCACGCCTTCCACGGCATGCTCCTCCCAGAGGTCGAACTCCTTCACCGGCAGCCGGTCGCGGGCGTCAATGGCCCCGTCCTTGTTCACGTCCTCATGCACCGCCAGCTCGTGCTGGTGGTTGTAGGTGCCCTTGGGGTCGTGCTTGGCCCAGGTGGACAGGGTGGTCTCCTTGACCACGCTGTGCCGGTCCATGTGGGTCAGGTGCGTCTGGGTGATGGCGATCGGGTAGGTGGTGCCCGTGGGGGTCACCGCCACGTTGCCCACGGCCATGCTGGCCGTGCCGTTCACCAGGGTCACGAAGGGCCAGGCGTTGCGGCCCACCGGGGTCGCGGTGCCGTCCGCGTTGGGCAGGCATGCGGCCTTGCCCACCTTCTCACCGTTGGCGCCGCGGCCGTAACCCACCGCGATGGCGATGGTGCCGGCCTTCTGGCCCGGGGCGGGCACCACCGGCAACTGCAGCTCCGTGCCGTTGGCCGACACGGTGACCACGCTCGCCGGGCTCTCCTGGCCCAGGTAGGTCTGCAGGCCCAGCCGCTTCATGTCGCTCGGGGCCATCAGCACGTAGTTGTCCCAGGTCACCTTGGTGAGCGGGTCGGGCAGCTCCTGCAGCCACGGGTTGTTGGCATGGCGGCCGTCGCCGATACCCTCCTTGGTGTAGAGCACCAGTTCCCATTCGCCACCGGCGGCGTTCTTGCCGGCCGCAGCGGCGGCGGCGGCCACGTCCCCGACGAAGGGCACGGGGGTGTTGGCGTTGGTGTAGGCCTCGTACACCCCGTCGTGCAGGCTGTTCTGCCACACGGAGTTGAAGGGCGGCAGGGTGGCGGCGTCGGCGCGGGCGGCCAGGGCGGCCTCCCAGGTGGACTTGATCAGGTCGTGATAGCTGCCCGTGGCACCGGACCAGCGCAGAAGGCTCTCCTGCCACTGGCGCGTATCGAACAGCGGGCGGATCACCGGCTGGCTCAGGGCGTAGCGGCCCACCTTGGGCATGTGGTCGTCCCAGGCCTCCAGGTAGTGGTGGTCCGGGCAGGCCCACTGGCACAGGCTGGCCGTCTCGTCGGCGTGGGTGCTCATGCACACGGTGAGGTCCACCTTGGCCAGGCCGGCCTTGAAGTCGGCGGCGTTGGGCAGGCAGTAGGCCGGGTTGGTGCCGGCGATCAGCAGGGCGCCCACCTGTCCGGCGTTCATGTCCTTCACCAGCTGGGCCATGGCGGCGTCGTCGCCCTGGAAGAACCAGCTGTGGTTGGCCAGGTCGATGGTGCTGCCGTAAGCGCCCAACAGGTCGTTGGTGCGGTTCACCAGCACCTGCACGGCCTCGTCGTTGCTGCCACAGAGCACCAGGGCCTTGCCCTTGGCGGCCCACAGCGCATCGGCGGCGGCGGCCAGTTGCGGATGGTCCAGCCCCCCACCGGCCGTGCCCGCGCCGGCTTTGCGGGCCACCGCGTCGTGCAGACCGATCACCGAACGGGCCAGCTCGCTGGGCTTGATGGCCACGCGCTCGTCCGCGTTGGCGCCCGTGATGCTCATGCGCGTTTCGAACTGCCAGTGCTTGCTCATGGCCCCGTCCTCGGGGCGACGGCGGCTGGCGTACTGCCAGGCATGCTCGGTGGTGCTGCCCCAGCTGCTCAGGAAGTCGCAGTCCATGGACACCAGCACGTCGGCCTTGGTGAGGTCGTAGGAGGGCATCACCCGCAGGCCGAAGCTCTTCTCGTTGGCCTTGGTGACGCCGGCATGGCTGATGCTGTCGAACTGCACATGGTCCACCGGCGCACCGGAGGCCGCGGGCTGGCCTTCGGCCGCAGGCTTGGCACCGAAGCGGTTGCGCAGCTGGCCGATGGCCGCCTTGGCGCTGGGGCTGATCAGGGTGGGGGTGAGCACCACGATGCGCTTGCCGGCGGTGCTGAGCTCGGCCAGTTTGCCGGCGATCACCTTGTCGGCCTCGGCCCAGGTGGAGGCCGTCATGCCCTCGGCGCCCTTCATCATGGGGCCTTGCAGGCGCTCTCCGTCGTAGAGCGACAGCACCGAGCTGTTGATGCGGGCGTTGATGGTGCCCTTGTCCAGCCTGGGGTTGCGGTTGATGCCGTGGCGCGGGTTCCCCATGATATGGATGGGGCGCCCCTCGCGCGTTTTCACCAGGATGCTGGCATAGTCCTGTCCGTCGTAGTAGGTGCTGGCGTACCAGGTGGGCACCCCGGGCACGATCTCCTCGGGCTTGTTGACGTACGGGATGCTCTTGATCACCGGCGTCTCGCAGGCCGCCAGGCTGGCGGCGCCCAGGCCGAAGCCCAGGAACTTCAGGAAGTCGCGGCGGCCCGTGGTGGCTCCGGTCAGGCCCTTGTCGGCCAGCATCTCATCGATGGGCATCGGGGCGCGGAACTCATCGTCCCGGCCTTTGGTCGCTTCGGCGACCTGGTCCAGCTGGGCCAGGTCCTGCCAGTAACGCTTGGTGCTCGACATGCGGCGCAGCGGTGTTCTTAGTAGTGGCACTTGGCGCATTCCCAGCCACCAAGCTCCTTCACGGTGATCTTCTCGTCCTCCAGGTACTGCTTCAGCTCGCGATGGCCCAGCTTCTCGTCCTTCTCCAGGCGGGCCATGATCTCGTCGTAGTAACCGTTACCGGCCATCTTCACCTCCTTGTCCTTGTGGCACTGGATGCACCAGCCCATGGTCAGGGGGGCCCATTGCTCGGCCTGGTCCATCTGTTCATCGATGGGGCCGTGGCATTCCTGGCATTCCAGCTTGCCCACGGCCACGTGCTGCTCGTGGCTGAAGAAAGCGAGGTCCGGCAGGTTGTGCACCTTCACCCACTGGATGGGTTTGGGGGTGCCCGTGTAGGCCATGCCGTCCCAACCGGTGGCCTCGTGGATCTTCTTGATCTCGGCGTTGCTCCACGGGTTGCGCTGCGATTCGGTCACGGCCTGGTGGCAGTTCATGCACACGTTGGCGCTGGGGATGCCGGCATGCTTGCTCTTCTCGGCACCGCTGTGGCAGTACTGGCAGTTGATGGCCAGGTTGCCCTTGTCGGCCTTGCCCGCGTGCAGTGTGTGGTCGAAACGAATGGGCTGTTCGGGTTTGTAGTGCGCCACGGTGTCGCCGCCGTACACCCCGATGGTGAGCGCCCAGTCCCAGGCCGCCGTGGTGCCCCAGGTGAGCAGCAGCAGGCCCAGCACCGAGGCGAAGACCTTGTTGTGCCAGACCCAGTTCTTGAATCCCTGCCAGGCCGTGCGGTCCGGCAGCGGGCCCTTGCCCTCGGCCTCGCGCACCGCATTGTTCAGGCTCTTGCGCACACCGCCCAGGCTCAGGGCCACCACCAGCAGCAACAGCCCGATCACCAGCACCCAGGGCCAGAAGGACACCTCCTGCGGTTCACCGGCCGGCGCCGGGGTGCCGGCCGCAGGGGCCTTCGCCGCAGCGGGCGCGTAGTTGTCCGCATAGTACAGCACCGCATCGATCTCCTCGTTGCTCACCGCCATGGGCGTCATCAACGCCTTGTTCCACTTGGCGAAGAGCTCGTTGGCATAGGGATTGCCGCTCTTGATCACATCGGTGCTGTTGCGCACCCAGGCATAGATGTCCCCCTTGCCCTCCCAACGGGCCCTGGCCCCCTTGAGCGCCGGACCGGTCATGTCCTTGTCCGGTTTGTGGCAGCTGGCACAGTTGCCTTTGAAGACCTTTTCCCCGGTGGCGTACAACGCAGCGTCCGCCGGCTGGGCCAGCGAAGGCGCAGCGGTCAGCGTGAGTGCTAGGACGAACAATGCGTGGAACAGCCCGGGCGAACGGAAGGAGAACCTTGATTGACGCGGCATTCCGGACGTTTTATGAAGGGGTACCCCCTCTTTGGACCGGCGCAAAAATAAACGGCGGCGCTTACCGAGAACGGGCGCCAGTCGGGGAACAGGAGCCGGTCATGTTATTTAGGATCATTCTAAACACGGTCGCGCTGCACAGGTCGCCAATACCTTTGTGCGTCATGCATCGCCGCCTTGGGTCCACCTTGTTCGCCGTTCTGGTGGCGGGCTTCGTGGCCGCCCAGGACGGGGAGGACACGAGCGCGGTGCGTTGGACCGGTGAGGCGCGGGCGCTGCGTTTCCTGGCGGACTACCCCACCCTGGAGCACGTGATCGATGGCTACCGGGTGCAGATCCACCTGGGCAGCAAGACGGACGCGGTGAAAGTGCGCGGGGCCTTTTTGCAACGGCATCCGGACGTGCCGGCCTACCTGAGCTACCTGGCGCCCAACTTCCGGATCCGGGTGGGCGACCTGCGCGACCGCGTGGAGGCTGAGCGCCTGCGCAACGAGCTGCGCGGCGAATACCCGGGTTGCTACGTGGTGCAGGACCGGATCGCCCCGCCGCCGCTCCCGGCACGTTCGCCAACGCCCTGACAGGGCGATCACCTTGCGTGCAGGGTGGGTGGCGCCGTACGCCCACCCTTGGGCTTCGTTCCCTGCCGGTTCACTACCTTGGCGGCCCCTTCGCCGGACCGCCATGGGCGGCCCGATGCCCTGTGCGCCTGGCGTGGTCCGGGGTGGTCGTCGGTCCTTCGAAGGGACAGCACCGCATGCGGAACGCAGCCACCGCCCTACGCCATGTGCTGCCGGTACTGGCAGCCTGTGCCTGCGTTCCCGCCACGGCGCAGTACTTCCGCACCACGGACTACTGGAAGACGCACCGCAACGAGATCACCATCGGGTTGGGTGCTTCCAACTTTCTGGGCGAGCTCGGCGGTCGCGACCAGATCGGCAGTTCGTTCATCTGGGACCTGGAACTGAGCCAGACGCGTCCGGCCTTCAGCATCGCCCACCGGTACTACATGCGGGAGAAGCTCTGCCTGCGCACCCAGCTGGCCTACGGGGTGCTGGCCGGGAACGACAACCTCACGGAGGAGCCCGCGCGCAAACGGCGCAACCTGTCCTTCCGCTCGGATGTCGTCGAACTGGCGATGTTCCTGGAGTACCACCCGTACACCGAGGAGCTCGGCCACCTGTACGACATCCGCGGGGTGAAGGGGCAGCGGTCCTCGCGGGTGGGTGTGTACGCTTTCCTCGGCGTGGGCGGCCTCTACTTCAACCCCAAGGCCAAGTTCAACAACGCCTGGGTGGAGCTGAAGCCGTTGCGCACCGAAGGCCAGGGCTTGGAAGGCGGTCCGGACGAATACAGCAACTTCAGTCTGTGCATCCCCATGGGCATCGGCATCCGCAAGCAGCTCACCAAGCAGCTGAGCGTGGGCCTGGAGATGCAGTACACCAAGACGTTCACCGACTACATCGACGACGTCAGCGGCACGTATTACGACAACGAGCTGGTCGCCGAGGCCAACGGGGGTGCGGGCAGCCCGTCGGGTGCCATGGCGGCCTTCCTCGCCGACCCGCAGCCCGAGCCGATGCGTTACCATGCGGGCGAACAGCGCGGCGATCCGGACGACCTGGACGCCTACCTCTTCCTGCGAGCCCATCTGCACTACAAGCTGTACAAGTACAAGACGCGCAGCAAGAAGTACCGCACGCGCCTGCGCCGCCAGAAGATCGTGTTCTGAGCGCGGACCGGCCGATGCGCGCCTGCCCGTGCCGCCACCGGCCGGCGGACCCCTGCGACCACTTCCCGTATGGGCCGGCCTTGAGCCCGTGACCCTGCCCCCGGTCGTCGACGCCGCAGTGCCGATGGATGGAGCGGCCATCGCTGCACCGTGCACGGCCTGATGCCGCTGGGACCGGGAGCGCGGGCAACGGCCTGTGCCATGAACGTGGCAGGGCCGCCCACCGGACGGCCCTGCCGATGGTTCCGTGGGCCGGCGATCAGCCGTCGAGGGTCTGCTTCACCTCCACGAGCTCGAAGGCCTCGATATGGTCGCCCACCTTGATGTCGTTGAACTTCTCCACGTTGAGGCCGCACTCGTAGCCGTGGGTCACCTCCTTCACGTCGTCCTTGAAGCGTTTGAGGCTGCCCAGGTCGCCGGTGTACACCACGATGCCGTCGCGGATCACGCGCACCTTGTTGGTGCGCTTGAGCTTGCCGTCGAGCACGAAGCAGCCTGCCACGGTGCCCACTTTGCTGATGCGGAAGGTCTCGCGCACCTCGGCCGTGCCGGTGACCTTCTCCACCTCCTTGGGCGCCAGCATGCCCTCCATGGCCTGCTTGATCTCTTCGATGGCGTCGTAGATGATGGAATACAGGCGGATGTCGATCTCCTCGGTCTCGGCCAGTTTGCGGGCGCCCGGGGTGGGCCGCACCTGGAAGCCGATGATGATGGCGTCCGAGGCGGTGGCCAGCAGCACGTCGCTCTCGGCGATGGGGCCCACGGCCTTGTGGATGACGTTGACCTTGATCTTCTCGGTACTGAGCTTGAGCAGCGAGTCGGTGAGGGCCTCCACCGAACCGTCCACATCGCCCTTGACGATGATGTTGAGCTCCTTGAAGTCGCCGATGGCCAAGCGGCGGCCGATCTCGTCCAGCGTGATGTGCTTGTGGGTACGGATGCCCTGCTCACGCTGCAGCTGCTGGCGGCGCGTGGCGATCTGGCGGGCCTCCCGCTCGTCCTCCAGCACATAGAAGTGGTCACCGGCATTGGGTGCCCCGTCCAGGCCCAGGATGGACACGGGCGTGGAGGGCCCGGCCTCGTTGACGGCCTGCCCGCGCTCGTTGAACATGTTGCGCACCCGCCCGCTGAACTGGCCTGCGAGCAGCACATCGCCCTTGCGCAGGGTGCCGCCCTCCACCAGGATGGTGGTGACGTAGCCGCGGCCCTGCTCCAGGGTGCTCTCGATCACCACGCCCACGGCCCGTTTGCCGGGGTCGGCCTTCAGGTCCAGCAGCTCGGCCTCCAGCAGCACCTTGTCCAACAGGTTGTCGATGCCGATGCCCTTCTTGGCACTGATCTCCTGGCTCTGGAACTTGCCGCCCCACTCCTCCACCAGGATGTTCATCTGGCTGAGCTCCTCGCGGATCTTGTCGGGGTTGGCCCCCTCCTTGTCGATCTTGTTGAGGGCGAAGACCATGGGCACCCCGGCGGCCTGGGCGTGGTTGATGGCCTCGCGCGTCTGCGGCATCACACTGTCGTCCGCCGAGATGACGATGATGGCGATGTCGGTGACCTGTGCACCGCGGGCACGCATGGCGGTGAACGCCTCGTGGCCCGGGGTGTCCAGGAAGGTGATGTGCCGGCCGCCCTTGAGCTGCACGCTGTAGGCGCCGATGTGCTGGGTGATGCCCCCGGCCTCGCCGGCCACCACATTGGCGTTGCGCACGTGGTCCAGCAAGGAGGTCTTGCCGTGGTCCACGTGTCCCATGACGGTGACGATGGGCGGGCGCGGCACCATGCGGCGCTCGTCGTCGGGTTCCACCGGGATGTTCTCCTGCACCTCGGCGCCCACGAACTCCACCTTGAAGCCGTACTCGTCGGCGATCACCGAGAGGGTCTCGGCGTCGAGGCGCTGGTTGATGCTCACCATGAGGCCCAGGCTGAAGCAGGCCTTGATGATGTCGGTGACGGGCACGCCCATCATGGAGGCCAGTTCGCTGGCGGTGACGAACTCGGTGACCTTGAGGGTCTTGCCGGCCAGTTCGCGGGCGGCCTGTTCCTCCTCGAAGCGTTGGAAGCGCTCGGCGCGCTTGTCGCGGCGGATCTTGGCGCCCTTGCTCTTGCCGCCGGTGAGGCGGGCGAGGGTCTCGCTCACCTTGCGCTTCACGGCGTTCTCGTCGAGCTCGCCGGGGCGGCCGCCGGGCCGGTTGGCCGCATCGCGCTGCTCCTGCTGCACGGCGCGGTCCACGTTCACGGGACCGGGTTTCACGATGCGTTTGCGGCGGCCGCGTTCGCCACCCTGGTCGCCCGTGCGGTCGGCCGGTTTGCGCTCCTTCTGCACGGGCAGCTCGATCTTGCCCACGGTCTTGGGGCCGGTGAGCTTCTCGGCACGGGCCCGGATAAGCTCCGGCTCGGCCGGGGCAGGCGGAGGTGCGGCGGGTGTCGGGGTGGCCGGGGGGGCGGGTGCAGCGGGAGCCGGGGGCGCCGTGTCCTTGGGGGCCTCCTCCTTGGGAGCCTTGTCGCGGGTGGCCGGGGCCTCGGCGGCTTTCTTGCGCGGGCTGAGGTCGATCTTGTCCAAGACCTTCACCGTCGGCTTTTCCACCCGGGCCTTGATGGTCTCGGGCGCGGAGGCGGCGGTCGGGGCGGGGGCAGGCGAGGCGGGTGCGGCGGGTTCCTCGGCGGCAGGGCGCGCGGCGGTCTTCTCCGGGGCCAGGCTGATGGTCTCGCGTTCCTGCCGCAGCTGCACGGTGGCCTTGCTCTGCTCCTTGATCGCCTTGTCGGTGCCGAACTCGGCCAGCAGCAGGTCATAGAGCTCCCCGGGGAGCTTGGTGTTGGGGTTGCTCTCCACCTTGTGGCCCTTCTTCTCCAGGAACTCCAACACGGTCTGGACCGCAAGGTTGAACTCGCGGGCCACCTTGCTCAATCGCACGCCTTTGTCCGCTGCTTCGCTCATTCGGTTCGCGTTGTCCTTTCGCCTTTCTCCGTGCGGTCCCCGGCTCAGCCTTCCAGCTCGGCCTTCAGGATCCGCACCACTTCATTGATGGTCTCCTCCTCCAGGTCGGTGCGCTTCACCAGCTCATCGACCGGGATGTCCAGCACACTGCGCGCCGTGTCGCAGCCGATGGCCTTGAGCTCGTCGAGGATCCAGTGCTCGATCTCGTCGGCGAATTCCTCCAGGTCCACATCGTCGGTGACCTCGTCGGTCTCGCGGTACACGTCGATCTCGTAGCCGGTGAGGCGGCTGGCCAGTTTGATGTTGTGCCCGCCCTTGCCGATGGCCAGGGCCACCTGGTCGGGCTTCATGTACACCTCGGCGCGCTTGTGCTCGGCGTCCAGTTTGATGTTGCCGATCTTGGCGGGGCTCAGGGCACGCTGGATCAGCAGCTGCTCGTTGCCGGTGTAATTGATCACGTCGATGTTCTCGTTGCGCAGCTCGCGCACGATGCCGTGGATGCGGCTGCCCTTCATGCCCACGCAGGCGCCCACCGGGTCGATGCGGTCGTCGTAGCTCTCCACGGCCACCTTGGCGCGCTCGCCGGGCTCGCGCACGATGCGTTTGATGGTGATCAGCCCGTCGGCCACCTCGGGCACCTCCTGCTCGAACAGCTTGGCCAGGAACTCCGGCGCGGTGCGGCTCAGCACCACCACCGGCGTGTTGTTGCGCATCTCCACCTTCCACACCACGGCCCGCACGCTGTCGCCCTTTTTGAAGAAGTCGCTCTTGATCTGCTGGTCCTTGGGCAGGATCAGCTCGTTGCCCTCGTCGTCCAGGATCAGGGTCTCACGCTTCCACACCTGGTACACCTCGCCGGTCATGATCTCGCCCACCCGCTCCTTGTACTTGTTGTAGAGGTGGTCCTTCTCCAGTTCGAGGATGCGGCTCTGCAGGTTTTGCTTCAGGCTCAGGATGTTGCGGCGGCCGAAGTCGGCGATCTTCACTTCCTGGCTCACTTCCTCGCCCACCTCGAAGTCGGGCTCGATCTTGCGGGCCTCGGCCAGCTCGATCTCCAGGTTGTCGTCCTCGCTCATGCCGTCCTCGACGATCTTGCGGTTGAGCCAGATCTCCAGGTCACCCTTGTCGGGGTTGATGATGATGTCCACGTTGGCTTCCTCGCCGAAGCGTTTCTTCACCACTCCCCTGAATACGTCCTCCAGGATGCCCATCATGGTCACCCGGTCGATGTTCTTGAGGTCCTTGAATTCCCCGAAGGATTCGATGAGGTTCACGGTGCTCATGGCACGGTCATTTGAACTTTAGGCTGGCTTGTGTGGAAAGGATGTCGGCGAAGGGCAGTGCGAGCACCTCGGGGCCGAACTTGTCCGGCCGGCCCTTGACCTTGCTGTGGACCAGCGGCAGCAGGTGCAGGGCGGTGCTGTCCACGGCCTCCAAACGGCCCTCCAGGGCACGCCCGTCGGCGAGCTTCGCCACCACCAGGCGGCCGATGTGCTTGGTGTACTGGGCGGGCACCTTGAAGGGGCGGCCCATGCCCGGGCTGCCCACCTGCAGTTCCAGGTCGTGCCCCTGGGCGTCCAGGTCGGCGCGCAGGGCACGGTTCAGCGCAACCAGCTGCTCCAAGGTGATGGCTTGGGGGTCGTCCACCTCCACCACCACCTTGTCGCCCGGTCGCACCTCCACGTCCACCAGGAAATGGCCGGTGCCCGCCAGATGGCGCTCCACGAGTTGCCGCATGCTCCCTGCGTCGATCATCGTCACGGACGGTCGGGGAACAAAAAAGAGGGGCCGTCCCCTCTTCCTCGCTCATCCGACTGACGGGGCAAAGGTACGCATCCGCCGCGATCGGCCAAGCGGGCCTCAGGCGAAGGCCTGCATGTCGCACAAGCGCCGGTAGTGGCCGCCGGCGCCGTGCAGTTGGGCATGGGTGCCCCGTTCCACGATGGCGCCGTCCACCACCACGCAGATCTGGTCGCAGTGCTGGATGGTGCTCAGCCGGTGGGCGATCACCAGGCTGGTGCGCCCTTCCATCATCTTGAAGAGGGCATCCTGCACCAGGCGCTCGCTCTCGGTGTCCAGGGCGCTGGTGGCCTCGTCCAGGATCAGGATGGGGGGGTTCTTCAGCACGGCCCGGGCGATGGCCAGGCGTTGCTTCTGGCCGCCGCTGAGGCGGTTGCCCATGTCGCCGATGTTGGTCTGGTAGCCCTGTTCCAGCCGCATGATGAAGTCGTGCGCATTGGCGATGCGCGCCGCACGTTCGATGTCGGCGGTGGCCACCCCGGGCTGCCCGAAGGCGATGTTGTTGGCCACCGTGTCGTTGAACAGGATGCTGTCCTGGGTCACGATGCCCATCAGGGCGCGCAGGTCCTTGAGCCGCAGGTCGCGCACGTCGATACCGTCGATGCGCACACTGCCGCCGGTGACGTCGTGGAACCGCGGGAGCAGGCCGGCGAGGGTGCTCTTGCCGCCGCCGCTGGTGCCCACCAGCGCCACGCTGCGCCCCTTGGGCAGTTCCAGGTCGATGGTGCGCAGTACGGGCCGCTCGTCGTAGGCGAAACGCACGCCCTCGAAGGTCACCCGGTCGGCGAAGGTCGCGATGGGCCGGGCATCAGGCCGCTCCTTCACGCTGTTCTCCACGGCCAGCAGGTCGAAGATGCGTTCGGCGCTGGCGCCGCCCTTGCGGATCCAGTAATAGCCCGTGGTGAAGCTCTTGGCGGGCGCCAGCAGCTGGCTGAACAGGATGATGTAGCCGATGAAGGCCCCACCGCTCAGGGTGGCGTCCTGCCCGATCACCAGGCTGCCGCCCAGGTACACCAGCACCACCATCACCAGCGCGCCGAGGAATTCGCTGAGCGGCGAGGCCATGTCGCGCCGCCGCAAGGTGAACACGTTGAGCCGGTTGAGCATCTCGTTCTCGCGGCGGAAGCGTCGGCGCATCTGCTCCTCGCCGTTGAAGGCCTTCACCACCCGCATGCCCGTGAGGGTCTCCTCCACCGTGCTCAGCAGGTCGGCCGCCTTCTGCTGGGCGCGCAGGCCCTCCTTGCGCAGGCTCTTCCCGATGCGGCCGATCAACAGCCCGCTCAACGGCAGCAGCAGCAGGGCGATGAGGGTGAGCTTCCACGAGATCCCGATCATCAGCGCCAGGGAGAGCAGGATGGTGAGCGGCTCGCGGAACACCATCTCGATGTAGTTCATGATGCTGAACTCCACCTCCTGCACATCGCCGGTGATGCGCGCGATGGTGTTGCCCTTGCGCTCCCCGGTATGGAAGCGCATGGGCAGGTCCAGGATCTTGTCGTAGACCTCGTTGCGCAGGTCCCGCACGGCCCGGTTGCGCAAGATGCCGATGGCCCACAGGGCGAAATACCGCAGCAGGTTCTTCAGCAGGAAGCACAGGGCCACCACCACACAGATGAACACCAGGCCGCCCATCCGGCCATGCTCCTCGATGTAGGCCGCCATGCGCCAGTTGAAGAGCTCGGGCAGCCGCTTGAGCCCCTCCACGCTCAGGCCCACGTCGGGGCGCGCGGTGGGCGGCGGCGCCTGGCCGAACAGCAGGTTGAGGAAGGGGATGAAGACCAGCAGCGACGCCAGGTGGAACACCGTGCTGCCCAGGTTGAACAACACGTTGAGCACCGCGTACCCCCGGTAGGGCCGCGCATAACGCAGGACGCGGAAGAAGTTGCGCATACCCAGGGACCCCGCTGCCGCAGGGCGGGCCCAAAGGTAGCCGCCCACGCCGCGGCGGGCCGGTATCTTCGCGGCCCATGGACAGCATCCGCCAGAACAAGGTGAACAGCCTGCTGCAGGAGGAGCTCGCCGGCATCTTCCAATTGGAGGCTCCGCGCCTGCTGCCCGGCACCCTCATCACGGTGAGCGCCGTGCGTGTCAGCCCCGACCTGGGCGTGGCCAGGGCCTACCTCAGCCTCTTCCCCGTGAAGGACAAACAGGCCGCCCTGGACCGCATCCGCGGCGAGGCCCATCACCTGCGCGGGCTGCTGGGGCGGCGCATCGGCCGGCAGGTGCGCGTGGTGCCCGAACTCCATTTCCACATCGACGATTCCCTCGACCGTGCCGAGGAGATCGACAAGCTCCTGAAGCAGTAGAACGTGCCAGGAGGGCTGCGGCCCGCGCCATACCCGACCGCCCCGTTCGACACCCACCCACATCGGTAACCCGCGAAGGGCGATGCAATACGACCCCGTCAAACGCCAGCTCGGCTCCTTCTTCAACCGCGCGCCCCTCCTGCGCAAGCTGTTCTACCGCCTGCTGGACCTGCTGCTGCTGCGCGCCTGGCATGTGCACAAGGAATTGCGCGCCTGGGCGAAGGACAAGCACGACAAGGCCGTCCACCTCTACGATGCGGGTGCGGGCTACGGCCAGTACAGCTACTGGCTCAGCGGCCGCCTGCCCCGGGCGCGGATCACCGCCATCGACGTCAAGGAGGAGCAGGTGGCCGACTGTAACGGGTTCTTCCGCGCCATCGGCCGCCCGCAGGTGACCTTCCAGGTGGGTGATGTGACCCGGTTCCAACAGCCGGCCAGCTTCGATCTGGTGGTGTGCGTGGACGTGATGGAGCACATCCTGGAGGACGAGGCGGCGCTGCGCTGCTACAGTACCTCGCTGAAGCCGGGCGGCATGCTCCTCATCAGCACGCCCAGCGACCAGGGAGGCAGCGATGTGCACGATGCGGGGGAGGGCTCCTTCATCGAGGAACACGTGCGCGACGGCTATAACATCGAGGACCTCAAGGCCAAGTGCCTGCGCAACGGGTTCGCCCGGGTGGAGGCCCGCTACAGCTATGGGGCGCCCGGCAGGCTCAGCTGGCGGCTCAGCATGAAATGGCCGCTGCTGATGCTGAACACAAGCAAGCTCTTCTTCGTGGTCCTGCCGTTGTACTACCTGGTGGCCTATCCTATCGCCTGGGTGCTCAACCTGCTCGATGTGTCCATGGAGCACCGCACGGGCACCGGGCTGATCGTGAAGGCGTGGCGGTAGGCCCGGGGGCGGGCGGCGCCATCCGCCGTTCGCACCGTGTTCCGCACAGGCGCCCCGCACCGATCTTCACGCCGTGAACCTCCCGCTCCGCTTCGCACGACGCTACCTGCTGGCCTCCCGCAAGGCCACGGGACGGCGGGCCAACGCGGTGAACCTGATCACCTGGATCAGCATCGTGGTGGTGGCCGTGGTCACCGGCGCCATGGTGGTGGTGCTCAGCACCCTGAACGGCATCAACCGGTTGGTGGATTCCATCTACAGCCCCTTCGACCAGGACCTCACCATCACGCCCGTGCGGGGCAAGACGCTCGCGCGCGACAGCCTCGACGTGGAGGCGCTGCGCACGGCCGCCGGGGCCGAACGGGCCAGCTGGGTGATCGAGGAGAACGTGCTGCTGCAGTGCAACGGCCAGCAGGCGGTGGCCACCCTGAAGGCCGTGGAGCCGCAGTACCTGGGCATGAGCGGCATGGAGCGGCACCTCTTCAGCGGAGAGCCGGTGCTGGAGGGGGCGCAGGGCCCCACCGCGTTGCTGGGGCTGGGCCTGAAGATGGACCTGGGCGTGCCGCTGGACGACGGCGTGCTCACCCCCCTGCGCATCAGCGCACCGGTGCGCGGGCGCAAGCTGAGCACCTACCGGCGGGGGGCGTTCGAACAGGCCGACCTGGCGGTGAGCGGCACGTTCAGCATCAACATGGAGTTCGACACGCGGTATGTGCTGGTGCCGCTTGAACTGGGTGCCGCGCTGCTGCACTACGGGCGGGAGGCCAGCGCGCTGGAGCTCCAACTGCCCCCCCGTGCCGACGCCGACCGGGCCGCCGGGGTCCTGCGCACCGCGCTGGGCGATCGCTACCTGGTGCGCACCCGGCATCAGAAGAACGCCCTGATGTACAGCACCAACGCCAGCGAGAAGTGGTTCACCTTCGTGGTGTTGAGCTTCATCGGCCTCATCGGGGCCTTCAACATCATCGCGTCGCTGACGATGATGATGATCGACAAGCAGGGCGACATGCGCACCCTGATGGCGCTTGGTGCGGACGAAGGCATGGTGCGGCGCGTGTTCCTCTTCGAGGGCCTGCTGATCACGGGCGTGGGTGCGGCGGCGGGCCTGGTGCTCGGGCTGGGGACCTGCTGGGCCCAGCAGCGGTTCGGGCTCCTCACCCTCAGCGGGTCGGTGGTGGACAGCTACCCGGTGGAGGTGCTGCCGGCCGACCTGCTGCTGGTGGTGGGGGCCGTGGTGGCGATCGGCCTGCTGGCCACCTGGCTGCCGTTGCGCGCGCTGAGCCGGCGCTTCCTCTACGCCACCGCCGCCAGGGCGTAGGCCGCCTTCACCTCATCGAGGATGGCCTCCAGGGTGGCCGGGTCGCGTTCGGTGCACAACCGCAGCCGAAGCTCCTTCACGTTCGGCAGGCCCTTGAGGTAGCTGCCGTAGTGGCGCCGCATCTCCACCACGCCCTCCCACGGACCCTTCCAGGCGATGGAGGTGCGCAGGTGCTCCCGCACGACCTCCACACGCTCCGCCACGGAAGGCGGGGGGCGGTGGGTGCCGGTGGCCAGGTAGTGCTTGATCTCCCCGAAGATCCACGGGTGGCCGATGCTGGCACGGCCGATCATCACCCCGTCCACCCCGTAGCGGGCACGGTTCTCCACGGCTTTCTCCGGGGTGTCCACATCGCCGTTGCCGAAGATGGGGATGTGCATGCGCGGGTTGTTCTTCACGGCGCCGATCAGCGTCCAGTCCGCCGGGCCCTTGTAGAGCTGCGCTCGGGTGCGGCCATGGATGCTCAGCGCGGCGATGCCGATGTCCTGCAGGCGCTCGGCCACCTCGACGATGTTCCTGCTCCTGTCGTCCCAGCCCAGGCGCGTCTTCACCGTCACGGGCAGCTTCACGGCCTTCACCACCTTCTCGGTGAGGCGCACCATCTTGTCCACGTCCAGCAGCAGGCAGGCACCGGCGCCCTTGTTCACCACCTTGTGCACCGGGCAGCCGTAGTTGATGTCGATGAGGTCCGGGCCGGCGGCCTCGGCGATGCGGGCGGCCTCCTCCATGGCGTCCTCGCCGCCGCCGAAGAGCTGGATGCCGATGGGGCGTTCGGCCTCGAAGATGTCGAGCTTTTTAAGCCCCTTGGCGGCCTTGCGGATCAGGCCTTCGCTGCTGATGAACTCGGTGTACATCAGGTCGGCCCCATGCTTCTTGCACAAGGCACGGAAGGGCGGGTCGCTGACGTCCTCCATGGGGGCCAGCAACAGCGGGAATTCCGGCAGTTCGATGGGGCCGATGCGGGGCATGGGCGATGCGTCCGGCAAAGGTACGGGGGCGGGTGGGGCGGGGTCCACGGCGCGGCCTTCCGGCGCTCCCGGAACGAACACGCCCCGCTTGCGCGGGGCGGCTTGGCGGAGAGAGAGGGATTCGAACCCCCGATACCCTGTTAAGGTATACGCACTTTCCAGGCGCGCGCCTTCAACCGCTCGGCCATCTCTCCGAAAAGGGCCACGAAGTTACGAAAGGCGTCCATGGCTCACCCCGCGCTCATCTCCCCGCACAGGGGCTGCAGGAAGCGCTCGCGCAGCGGGCCGTCGCCGTAGCCCTGGCCCAGCAGGAACATGAGCTTGGTGACGGCCGCCTCCACGGTCATGTCGTGGGCGCTGAGGATGCCCATGTCCACGAAGGCCCGGCTGGTGAGGTAGCGCCCCTGCTCCACGCGCCCGCCGATGCACTGGGTGGTGTTCACCAGCAGCACGCCCCGCCCGACGGCCTCGCGCAGGGTGTCGAGGAAGGCCGCCTCGGTGGGGCCGTTGCCGCTGCCGAAGGTGGTGAGGACCACCGCACGCAGATCGGGTGTGGCCAGGGCGTGCCGCACCCAGTCCGGACGGATGCCCGGGAAGAGCCGCAGCACGCCCACGTGGTCGTCCACGGCGGTATGCACCTTCAGCGGACCCGGGCGGAGGGGCAGTATGGCGTGGCGGTCGTAGCGGATGTGCACCCCGGCCTCGGCCAGCCTTGGGTGGTTGGGGCTGCGGAAGGCCTCGAAGCGTTCGGCATGCACCTTCACCGTGCGGTTGCCCCGGTACAGGCTGTATTCGAAGTACACCGCCACCTCGGGCACCACGGGACGGCCGTTCTCCCAGGCCGCGGCGATCTCGATGGCGGTGATCAGGTTCTCCCGGGCATCGGTGCGGATGGTGCCGATGGGCAGCTGCGACCCGGTAAGGACCACGGGTTTGGCCAGGCCCTCCAGCAGGAAGCTCAGCGCGCTGGCGGTATAGGCCATGGTGTCGCTGCCGTGCAGCACCACGAAGCCGTCGTAGCGGTCGTAGTGCTCGCCGATGATGCGCGCCACACGCACCCAGTCCGCGGGCCGCATGTCGCTGCTGTCGATCGGCTCCGGGAAGGCCACCGAGCCCAGCTTCACCCCGATGCGTTCCAGTTCGGGCACCTGCTCCTCGAGGTGTTCGAGGTCCATGGGGCGAAGGGCGCCGGTGCGCGGATCGGCCCACATGCCGATGGTGCCTCCGGTGTAGATGATGAGGACGGAACGCTGGCTCATCGGCCGAAGAGGTTCGTGGCGTTGGCGGTGGTGATGCGTGCGATCTCTTCCACGGTGCGGCCGGTGGTCCTGGCCAGCTCGGCCGCCACCAGCGGGATGTACGCGCTCTCGTTGCGCTTGCCGCGGTGGGGCACGGGCGCGAGGTAGGGCGCATCGGTCTCCAGCACGCAGCGCTCCGGGCCCAGTTCGGCCATCACGCCGGCCAGGCCGCTCCTCGGGTAGGTGATCACCCCGCCGATGCCCAGCAGGAAGCCTTCCAAGGCCAGCACCCGGCGCCCCTCGGCCGCCGTGCCGCCGAAGCAGTGGAACACCCCGCGCAGGCTTTCGTCCTTCTCCTCCTCCACGATGGTCACGGTCTCCTCGAAGCTGTTGCGGCAGTGGATCACCACCGGCAGGCGCAGCGCCTTCGCCCACCGCAGATGCTGGCGGAACACATCCTGCTGCTGCTTGAGCCAGGTCCTGTCCCAGTACAGGTCGATGCCGATCTCGCCCACGGCGCAATACCGGCCGCTGCGCAGCTCGCGCTCCATCACGGCCATGGCCTCCGTGTTGTGCTCACCCACCGAACAGGGATGCAGGCCCATCATGGGGAAGCAGCGTCCGGGGTGCGCGTCGGCCAGGGCGTTCATGGCCGCGATGCTCTCCACATCGATGTTCGGCAGGAACAGCCGGGTCACGCCGGCCTGCAGGGCGCGCTGGAGCATGGCCTCGCGGTCGTCCTCGAACTGCGCACCGTACAGGTGGGCGTGGGTGTCCACGAACATGCGCCGCAAAAGTAGACCGTGCCCCGGGCCTCGCGGTGCGGTGCGGCACGGACGGGCGCGCCGGTCGTGCCGCACGTGCCCCGGCAACGCGCAACTTTGCATGCGCGGGGCCTTCACGATCGACCTCGTGAACGCCGGTCCATGAAGATCCTCGTCCTGCGCTTCTCCTCCATCGGCGACATCGTGCTCACCAGCCCGGTGCTGCGTGGCCTCAAGGAGCAGGTCCCCGGCGCGGAGGTGCACGTGGCCACCAAGGCCGCCTTCGCCGACCTGCTGCGCTTCAGCCCGCATGTGCATCAGGTGCATGCCCTCCACGGCGGGGACCTCGGCGACCTCATCGACCGCCTGAAGCGGGAGCGTTTCGATCGGGTGATCGACCTGCACCACAACCTGCGCACGGCCCGGATCAAGCGTGCCCTGGGGGTGAAGGCGCACAGCTTCCACAAGTTGAACATCGAAAAGTGGCTGCTGGTGAACCTGCGGATCGACCGCATGCCCCGCGTGCACATCGTGGACCGCTACCTGGCCACGGCGGCGCACCTGGGCGTGAAGAACGACGGCCGCGGGCTGGAGCTGTTCATCCCCGCGGACCGGGAGGTCGGCCCCGAAGCATTGCCCGGGAGCCACCGCGCAGGCTACGTGGCGATGGCCATCGGTGCGGCCCACGCCACCAAGCGCCTGCCCGTGCACCGGCTGGTGGAGCTCGCCGCCCTGGTGCCGGGCCCCCTGGTGCTCATCGGTGGTGCGGGCGACCGGGAGGTGGCGCAGGCCATCGCCACGGCCGTGGGCGGGCGGGTGTTCGATGCCACGGGCCGCTTCGACCTGCTGGGGAGCGCCTCGTTGATCCGCGGGGCCCGGGCCGTGATCGCCCACGACAGCGGGGCCATGCACATCGCCTGTGCGTTCCAGCGCCCCGTGGTGAGCATCTGGGGCAGCACCGTCCCCCTGTTCGGCATGGGGCCCTACATCCCCCTGCATCCCGAACGTGCGCACCTCAGCGAGGTGGAAGGGCTTTCGTGCAGGCCCTGCAGCAAGATCGGCTTCGCGCAATGCCCCAAGGGCCATTTCCATTGCATGGAGCGGCAGGACCTTCGGCGGATCGCCGACCTTGCCTCCCGATGAGCTGGGAGATCTACATCCAGGACCTGCCCGATGTCGCCACGGTGCGGGACATCCCCGAGGGTTTCAGGCCGCGGCCCATCGGCGAGCGGCAGCAGCTGGCCGAGCGGATCCGCGCGGTCTTCCCCATGGCCGAGGCGCAGGACAACGACTGGTTCTTCGTGAGGGCGCCCGAGATGGACCTGAGCCTGCAGTTGCACATGGAGGATGCCCGGCGGGTGCGCTACATCGTGGTCCATGTGCACGGAGGTGCGCTGAGCGCCTGCGGGGTGGCGGCCTTGTTGCGTGCGCTGGACCTGCGTGCGCTGGACACGGCCACGGGCGACCTGTTCGATGCCCGGACGCTGGAGGAAGGGCTGTGACCCCGGGGTCCGTGCCCGGTCACTCGAAGAGCGCCTTCAGCTCGGTGGCCTCGCCGGGCTTCATCTTGCCGCTCAGGATCAACCGCAGTTGTCGGCGGCGCAACGCGCCATCGTACCGCCGCTGTTGCTCCTCGTTGCCCGGCACGGCATCGGGCACCACGGTGGGCTGGCCCGTCTGGTCCACGGCCACGAAGGTGTAGATGGCGCTGTTGCACTTGATCTTCATGCCCGTCACCGGGTCCTCCACCCACACGTCGGCCCACACCTCCATGCTGCTGTTGAACGCGCGGCTCACGTTGGCGCGGATGGTCACCAGGTCGCCCAACTTGATCGGCCGGTCGAAGCTCACGTGATTCACCGCCACGGTGACCGAGACGCGCTTGCAGTGGCGGTGGGCGCTGATCGCGCAGGTGATGTCCAGCCACTCGAGCAGCCGCCCGCCGAACAGGTTGCCCTGCGTGTTGGTGTCGTTGGGCAGTACGAAGTGCGTGGTCTCCGCCAGGCTCTCGTCAACCGCCTTGCTTCCAAGAGGGTTCATGGGCGATCGTAGAAAAGGACGCGGCCATCATCGGTGCCGGTGATGAACTGCGTGCCGTTGAACAGGCAGGGCGCCCGGTGGTGCGGGTCCTTGTTCTCCGGGAACCGCAGCTGCTGGAGCACCTTGCCCGCAGCATCCCGGAACTCCACGCCACCCTGTGCCACCGCCACGGCCGTCACCGTACCATCCTGTGCCTGCAGCTGCTGGTAGAACCGGTCGAAGGTGCTGTTCTTCAGGTCCAGCCCCATGGCCTTCACGGCCCGTGGGTCGGGGATCCAGTTGTGCTCGTGCAGCATCTTGTCCTGTTTGCCGCTGCGCACGTCCCACACTTCACGCTTGCCGCTGTGGCCGATCAGCACCACCAGTTCGCCGTTGTTGTTGAAGGCCGCGTGATACACCGCCGTGCTTCCGTCCTGGGCGTAGGGGAAGGCATGCACACGCCGGGCCCCTTCGATGTCCCACAGCTCGGCGCCCTTGTCGGTGCCCACCAGGATGCGGTCGCCCTTGGGCGCCACCGCCAGGCAGGTCACCTGGCTTTTGGCCAGTTTCAGGGTCCGGGTCGCAGGCTCCTTCACCACTTGGGCGGTGAGGGGGAGCGCGGTGGCCAGCAAGGCGGGCAGGAGCAGATGGCGCATCGTTCGGGGATGGGTCCCCTTTGCCGGTGGCACGGGGGCGCCAAAAGTAGTGCGTGCGTTGCGGGCCCCGGGTGGGTCAGCGCACCAGCAGCCAGGCGCCCGCAACGGCCCCCTGCTGCAGTTCGGCCAGTGCGGCAACCGCCTCGGCCCGGCTGGCATAGCTGGCCACCGCCACGCGATGAAGCCCGCGATGCTGGTCGAGGATCCGGGCCTGGAACCCGCGTTGCGTCATGTCCGCCACGTAGTTGCGGGCGTTCTCCTCGATGCTGAAGCAGCCCCCGATCACATGGAAGCGGGCTTCGGGCACCACCGGCACGGCCACATGGGTGGAATCGACCGCGGCCACCGGCGCATCGCCCAAGTGTACCGGCGTGGGCGGATGCCCTTCGCCCAGCAGGGAGAGCTGCACCACGCCATGGCCTTCGGGGACCGGGACATGGAAGGCCGTGTCCTCCTCGACCACGGGTGCGACACCACCGTGGCGGGGCGCGTACTTGGACGGCTCCTCGCCCCAAAGCAGCAGGCCGCTGCGCTGCGTGTCGTTCCAGCTGTGCCGCACGAGGTAGCCCGCGCCCACCAGGAACAGCAGTCCGGTGGCGGCAGCGGCGGCCCACAGCAGGGGGTGGCGCCCATCGTCGGCCGGTCCGGGCGCGGTGGGCATGGCACGCACCACCGGACCTGCGCCGGTGGGTTCGCGGCGCGCGGCGGGCACGGCCGCCACGGGGCGCAGGCCGTAGGCGTCGCGCAGGAAGTTCACGCGGCGGTCGGGGTCGAACTGCAGGTTGCCCTCCGCGTCGGTGTGGAAGGTGCCGATGCGGGGCAGTTCCAGACGGCGGTCGCGGGCGATGCGTGCCTGCCAGGCCTCCACCTCGCGGGCGATGGCGCCCGAGGCCTCGTCGAAGCCTTCGCCGGTGCGGCGGGCCCGATGGTCGGCCAGCAGGCCGTCGTTGCGCAGCAGGTGCCGGTTGAAGCTCAGCTCGCGGGCGGGGGGATGCACCAGGCGGTGCCCTTCATCGAGCCGTGCGGGCCGGTAGTGGGCCAGGAAGCCGCCGAAACGCGGCACGATCACGCAGTCGTGATGGTGCAGCAGGTCGTGGATGTCGCGCTCCAGGGCCATGGGCGACGGCCAAATTACAATGCCGCCCGCCGCCGGGCCTCCGCCAGGTCCGCCTCGGTGTCCACGCAGAACGACGGATGGGCGGTGAGCCCCACGCGCACCTTGTGCCCGTGCTCCAGCCAGCGCAGCTGTTCCAGCGCTTCGGCACGCTCCAGGGTGGAGGGCGGCAGCTGCACGATGGCCTCCAGCGCCGCCGCCGTGTAGGCGTAGAGCCCCACGTGCTTCAGGAAACGGAAGCGGCGGTGGCGCGGGCCGGTGCCCGGGTCGCGCAAAAAGGGGATGGCGGCACGGCTGAAGTACAGCGCATCCATGTGCACGTCGGTGGTGATGAGCACCTCGCCGGGGTCGTCGAGGTCGCGGTCGTCCGTGACCACCTGGGCCAGGGTGGCGATGCCGCCCGGGGCCTGCCGCAGGGCCGCGCAGACCTCCTGGATCTGACCCGGCTCGATGAAGGGCTCGTCGCCCTGGATGTTCACCACGGCGTCGAAGCGGTCACGACCCAGCGACCGGAGGGCTTCGTGGCAACGGTCGGTGCCGCTCGGATGGGTGGCGGAGGTCATCACGGCCCGGCCTCCCAGGTCGTGCACATGGTCGGCCACGCGCCGATCGTCCGTGGCCACCACCACGTCGGCCAGGTCGGGGCAGCGCCGGGCCTGGTCCAGTACACGGGCCACCATGCTGCGCCCGCCGATGTCCAGCAGCACCTTGCCCGGCAGGCGGCTGCTGCCGTAGCGCGCGGGGATGACGCCCAGGATGCGCAAGGGGTCAGATGCTGCGGCTGAGCTGCAGCTGGAAGGTGCGCGGCGCCTCCACGCTGAGCGGCCGGATGGCGTAGGTGAGATTGGTGAGGTTGTTCACCACGAGGGCCACGCGGTTGTTGGCTCCCACGCGCACGCCCACGCGCGCATCGAGCACGGTGTCGCCGCTGCGGTGCGTATCCATCCATTCACCCACGCCGGTGCGCAGGGCGGTGAGCTCCACGGCGCTCTCGTCCAGGTCCACGAACACCTTGTCGATGTTGCGCACGTGGCTGTTGTAGCGCACGCTCAGCCCCGCGCTCAGGCGGCGCCACTCGGCCTGCACGTCGGCGCGCAGCAGGTGCTCCACGCGGAACTTGAGCAGGTCCTCCGTGTTGTCGTAGCTCGTGTTGCTGTAGGTGGACGGGGGGTAGCCGGCGATGATGGGCTCGGCGTACACCTGGTCGGGGGTGGTGGTGATGGGCCTGGACCACGTGTAGCCGGCCAGCACCATGATGTCCACGCTGCCGACGCGCCCCTTGCCCGCGAGCTCGAACTCCAGGCCGCTCACCCGCGCGTTGCCGGTGTTCACCGACTTGAAGCCCAGGCCGGCGAAGTTGGTGAAGGTGGGCACGGCCCACTGGCCGAAGGTGAACTCGATGTAGCGGCTGTATTCCTGCTGGAAGTACACCGCGTCGAAATAGCCGGTGAAGCCGCCGATGCGGAAGCCCTGCTTGATGCCGCCCTCGGCGTTCCAGCTCTCCTCGGGCTCCAGCCCCGGGTTGGGGTAGATGTTGATCTGGCCCACGTTGGTCCGGATGTACCGCTCGCCGATGGTGGGGAAGCGGAAGCCCTGCCCGTAGCTGGCCCGCAGGAAGGTGCCTTTCAGCACGCGGAAGGTGCCGCCGGCGCGGAATACCGGCACGGCCTGCTGGTCCTCGTTCACCGTGAAGCTCTCGTAGCGCAGGCCGGCGCTCAGGGCCAGGCGCTCCTTCAGCAGTTTTTGGTCCACCTGCACGTAGGCTGCGGTGTTGGTGGCGATGTTCTCGGCATCACCGTCGGGGTTGCCGCTGTACAGCAGGGCCTGCGAGCGTGTGCGCTGGGCCACGATGCCGCCGGTGAGCACCGTCTCCCCCCAGAGGTCCAGGCGTTGCTGCGCCTGGTATTCGCCGTACAGGAAGTGGCTGGCGTTGCTCTGGTTGCCGCTGTTGTCGAACTTCTGGTTGAAGTAGCGGCCGCGCAGGCTGTGGCGTGTGCGCTTGTCGCTCAGGTAGTTCACGTAGGGGTCCACGTAGTACTGCATCCCCTGGGTGGTGGTCACCGTGCCGTTCTCGGCCCGGTAGATGTTGTCCCGGGCATCGTCCCAGATGAACACGCTGGTGTTCTCGGCGCGGATGGCGTTGGCGTTGATCCCGTAGTTGAGGCCCTTGACCTTCTTGTGCCGGTAGCGCACCCCGCCGTTCACCCGCACGCGGTGGTCGTAGCCGGCCGGGGTGCTGTACTTGGGGTCGTCGCGGTTCAGGGTGTCCTTGCCCACGCTCTCGGGGCCCAGGAAGCCCTCGTCCCACACCAGGTTGCCGCCGAGCACCACGTCCCACTGTCCGAAGCGCTGGCTGTGGAAGAAGTTGGTGCCGCCCAGCAGGGCGCTGCGGTCGGTGCGCGGGCGGGCCGCCTTGTTGCGCGGGGCGTCGTACAGGCCGGCGTAGAGGTTCACCCGGGTGGAAGGCTCGTCGCGCGGGTAGGCCGTGCGCACGTTGATGACCCCGCTGAGGGCGGCGCTGCCATAAAGCACGCTGCTGGCACCCTTGATCACCTCGATCTGTTCCACGTTCTCGGTGGGCACGATGCTCCAAGAGGTGCGCCCGATATCGCCGCTGAGCACGGGCAGGTCGTCCACCAGCACCATCACACGGCTGCCGGCGCCGTAACTGAAGCCGCTGCCCGCGCGGATCTGCGGGTCCTCATCGATGATCACCACCCCGGGCACCTGGCCCAGCACCTCGTTCACATTGGTGATGTTCTTGTTCTGGATCACCTCCGGCCGCAGCACGCTCAGGCTCTGGCTCACCTCGCCCACCCGTTGCTCGAACTTGCCGGCCGTCACCACCACCATGTCCAGCTGCGTCGCAGAGGCATGAAGGGCCACGTCCACCCGCGTTTCCTGGCCGCCCACCAGCACCACCGTGCGGGATTCCTCGGCGTAGCCCAGCAAGGAGAAGGTGAGCTTGCGTTCCCCGGGGTCCAGCGCCAGGCGGTAGTCGCCGTTGGCATCGGTGGCGGTGCCCTGGCCGGGGCCGGCCAGCACGTTCACGCCGATCAGGCCGGTGCCGGAGGCGGTATCGGTGATGCGGCCCAGCAGCACGGCCTGCTGTTGGGCATGCACACCGGCCCACAGCAGCAGGGCAAGGCATGCGAAGCGGTTCCTCATGAGGTCTGGTGGCGGGTCGAAAATAACGAAAGCCGCCGGAACGGGCCTGAGCCTCATGGGTGTTCGTCCACGATCGGGTGTGCGGTTATCTTGGGCGGGACCGCCATGACGCGAAGCCCGTCAGCCCCCGCCGTGGACGACCGCACCTGGGTGCACCGCATCGCCCTGGGCATGCTCAAGGGCATCGGCCCGGTGAACGCCCGCAGCCTGGTGGCCTACTGCGGTGGGGTGGATGCGCTGTTCACCGACCCCAAGGTGCGACGGTCGTTGGAGAAGGTGCCGGGCATCGGGCCCAAGCTGGCCGCGAGCGTCACCGACCGGCGGGTGCTGCCGGCGGCGGAACGGGAGCTGGCCTATGTGCGCAAGCATGGGCTGCGGATGCTCTTCTACCTGGATGCCGACTACCCCCGGCGGCTGGCGCAGGCCGAAGATGCCCCGGTGCTGCTGTACGTGCGCGGCCCCGCCGACCTGGACGCCCGGCGGATGGTGAGCATCGTGGGCACGCGCACCCCCACCGAGCATGGCAAACGTTTCTGCACCGAGCTGGTGGAGGGCCTGGGGGCCGTGGGCGCCACCATCGTCAGCGGGCTGGCCTACGGCATCGACATCGCAGCCCACCGCACCGCCCTGCGGCAGGGGCTGCCCACGGTGGCCTGCCTGGCGCATGGGCTGGACAAGCTGTACCCCGCGGAGCACGCCGCCACGGCCCGCGAGCTGACCGGGCACGGCGCCCTGGTGAGCGAGCTGCCCAGCGGGTCCCCCTTCGCTCCGGGCAACTTCCCGGCGCGCAACCGCATCATCGCGGGCCTGAGCGACTGCACCGTGGTGGTGGAGAGCGGCCCCAAGGGCGGCAGCCTCATCACGGCCGACATCGCCGACAGTTACGACCGCGAGGTGCTGGCCGTGCCCGGCAGGCCCGGTGACGCCCGCAGCGAAGGTTGCAACCGGCTCATCCAGCAGCACAAGGCCGCCCTGATCACCAGCACCGCCGACCTGCTGGCCCGCATGGACTGGAGCAGCAAGGCCCCGAAGCGCACGACCGCGGTCCAGCCGGCGCTCTTCCCAGCCCTGGGCGCCGAGGAGCAGTTGCTGGTGGACCTCCTGCGCACCGGCGGGCGTACCGGCATCGACGACCTCTGCCTGCGCAGCCGCCTGCACCCCGGCAAGGCCGCGTCGCTGCTCCTGAACCTGGAGTTCAACGGGGTGGTGCGCAGCCTCCCGGGCAAGGTGTACGAGCTGCACTGATCCCTTCTCCCCGTGCGGCCGAGGCACGGGTCCCGCCGCAGCGGCGCGTGGGTGTGCGGCCCCGGCCTCCGCGATCGCAGGACCGAAGGTTGGCCGATCCATTCCGGCGTCCTCTCTTTGCCGCACGGGGTGCTTCCTTGGTCGAGGTGCTCCCTTGGCAGGCGGTTCCCCCATGTCCCCCCGCACCCGCGCCCACCTGGCCCTCTTCGCGGTGAACCTCATCTACGGGGCGAACTACGCGGTGGCCAAGGGCTTGATGCCCGGGGTCATCGGGCCTTCCGGCTTCATCCTGGTGCGGGTGCTGGGCGCGGTGCTGCTCTTCTGGCTGCTGCGGTGGCGGCGTCCCGAGCGTGTGGCGTGGAGCGATGCCACCCGGATGGTGCTGTGCGCGGTCTTCGGCGTGGCGCTCAACCAGCTCTGCTTCTTCCACGGCCTGATGCGCACCAGCCCGCTGCACGCCAGCCTCATCATGGTGGCGGCGCCCATCCTGGTGCTGGTCTTCGCCGCGGTGCTCATCGGCGAGCGGGTCACCTGGGGCAAGGCCGCGGGCATCGCCCTGGGCGCCACCGGGGCCACGGTGCTGCTGGTGCTGGGGGCCGGGGGCGCCGATGTGGGGGCCACGCTGGCCGGCGACCTGTTCATCCTGGTGAACGCGGCCTCCTTCGCGCTGTACCTCGTGCTGGTGAAGCCGCTGATGCGCACATACTCCGCCATCACCGTCATGGCCTGGAGTTTCGCCATCGGCACGGTACTGGTGCTGCCCTTCGGCCTGGGTGATGTGGCCGCCGTGCGTTGGACCGCGCTGGACGCGGGCACCTGGTGGGCCATCGCTTTCGTGGTGGTGGGCGTCACCTTCGTGGCGTACCTGCTCAACACCTGGGCCCTGCGCGTGGTGGACCCCGGGGTGGTGGGCACGTACATCTACCTGCAGCCGCTGATGGCCGTGGCCTTCGCGTGGTTGTATGCGGTGGGCGGCATGGCCACGGCGGGTGCGTTGGCGCCGCCGGAGATCCAGCCCGTGCACGGGCTGTGCGCCGCGCTCATCTTCCTGGGCGTGCACCTGGTGAACCGCGCGGACCGTCGCACGTGAGGGCGGCCGATACCTTTGGCGAAAACCAGGGGATGCTGCGATCGATGACCGGCTTCGGCCGGGCGGAAGGCACGGTGGGCGAACGCAAGGCGAGCGTGGAACTGCGTTCGCTCAACAGCAAGCAATTGGACCTGCTGGTGAAGCTGCCCGCCGCGCATCGCGAACGGGAGGCCGAGCTGCGCGCCTGGCTCGCCGAGCGGGTGGTGCGGGGCAAGGTGGAGCTCTTCGTCAACATCGACCCCGTGCGCGCCGCGGACCGGACGGGACCGGACGCCACCGCGATCAAGGCGCAGTACGACCAACTGAAGGCCCTGGCCGATGCCGTGGCGCCGGGGCACGATACCGACCTGCTGGGCATCGTGCTGCGCCAGGCCGAGCAGCAGAAGCCTGCGGACGAGCCCACGGACCCGGCCGAGTGGGAGGCCCTGCTGGCCCTGGTGCAGCAGGCCACGGCCGCTTTCACCCGCTTCCGCACCGAGGAAGGCGCCCGCCTGATGGACGACCTGCGCAACACCGTGGCACGCGTGCAGGCGCTGCTGGCCGAGGTGGAGGCCCTGGACGCGGGACGCACCGACCGCGTGCGCGACCGCCTGCGGAGCAAGGTGGAGGAGCTCGGCACCACCGTGGACCGCGACCGGTTCGAGCAGGAGCTCGTGTACTACCTGGAGAAGTTCGACATCAACGAAGAGAAGGTGCGCCTGAAGGCCCACTGCACCTACTTCATGGAGACCCTCGCGGCCCCGGACCAGCAGGGGCGCAAGCTGGGCTTCATCGCCCAGGAGATGGGGCGCGAGATGAACACCATCGGCTCCAAGGCCAACGATGCGGCCATGCAGAAGCTGGTGGTGCGCATGAAGGACGACCTGGAGAAGATCAAGGAACAACTCCTGAACGTGCTGTGATGGGCGAAGGCAAGTGCGTGATCTGTTCGGCGCCCTCCGGGGCCGGCAAGACCACCCTGGTGCGGCACCTGCTGGCCATGGTGCCCACACTGGCCTTCTCCATCTCGGCCACCAGCCGACCGCGCCGTGCCAACGAGGTGGACGGGGTGGACTACCACTTCCTGAGCCCGGAGGACTTCCGGGAGCGCATCGCCCAGGGCGCGTTCGTGGAGTGGGAGGAAGTGTACCCCGGGCGCTACTACGGCACCCTGCGCAGTGAGGTGGAACGCCTTTGGGCGGAAGGTCGGCACATCGTATTCGATGTGGACGTGGTGGGCGGTCTGAACCTGAAGGAACGCTTCGGCGACCGCGCGTTGGCCCTCTTCATCCGGCCGCCCTCGCTGGAAGTGCTGGCCGAGCGGCTGGCCCGGCGCGGCACCGAGACGCCCGAGACCCTGAAGGTGCGCACCGACAAGGCCGCTCAGGAGCTCCTGGCCGCGCCGCGCTTCGATGCGGTGGTGGTGAACGACGACCTGGACCGGGCCTGCCGCGAGGCGGTGCAGCTCGTCCGCCGCTTCCTGGACCGATGACCATCGCCTGCCTGTTCGGCACCTTCGACCCGCCGCACCGGGGGCACCTGCACATCGCCCGGCGGGTGCTGGCCGTTCCGGGCATCGACCGCGTGTGGCTGGTGGTGACCCCGCGCAACCCCTTCAAGCTGGGGCGCACCCTGAGCCCGGACGGCGACCGCATGGCCATGGTGCGGCTGGCTGTGGCGGGCCAGGAGGGTGTGGAGGCCAGCGATGCCGAGCTCGCCCTGCCGCCACCCAACTACACCGTGGACAGCCTGGCCCACTTCCGGGCGCGCTGGCCCGAGCATCGGTTCGCCCTGGTGATCGGCAGCGACAACCTCGCCGGGTTCCACCGGTGGAAGGACCCGGAGGGCATCCTGGCGCATCACCGGGTGCTGGTGTATCCACGTCCCGGCGCCGATCCGCACCACGCCGTGCCGGACCTGGCCGGCCGGCCGGGCATCACGCTGCTGGAAGGCCCGGTGATGGACGTGAGCAGCACGCGGATCCGTGCGTTGGTGCGCGCGGGCGGCGATCCCGGGGACCTGCTGCCTCCCGCCGTGGCCGAATACATCGGCCGCAACGGGCTTTACAGGGACTGAAGCGTCAGCGGGGCCACGCGTTCGGCGGTGCGGTGCAGGTGGTCGCCCAGGACCTCCAGTGCACGGGTGAGCGCCTGTTCGTTCACCACGTGCAGGTCGCAATGGTGGCGGTAGGGCTCCAGGTAGTTGTGGTAGGCGGGCAGCACGTGGTGCTCCCACTGGTACAGCACCTCCTCGGCCCCGTAGCCCCGTTCCACCCGGTCGCGCTCCAGGCGCCGCCGCAGCTGGGTGTCCAGGCGGGCCTCCACGAACACCCGCAGGTCGAACAGTTCGCGCAGCGGCTCGTGGTGCAGCACGAAGAGGCCCTCCACCACGATCACCGGGGCCGGGGCGATCTCGATCCGGCGCGGTTCGCGGCCTTCCTGGTTGAAGGTGTATTCGGTGCGCACCAGGGTGTCGCCGGCCACCAGCAACTGCACATCGCGCACCAGCGCGTCCATGTCGATGGCCGTGGGCAGGTCGAAGTTCACCCGGCCGTTGGCGTCCAGGGCCTGCTCGTGCTTGGGCCGGTAGTAATCGTCCTGGGAGACCAGGCACAGGCTACCGGCGGGGAGCCGTTCGCGCAGGGCGCGCACCAGGCTGGTCTTGCCCGATCCGCTGCCCCCGGCGATGCCCACCAGGTAGGCGCCCCTGTGCATGCGGGCAAAGATAAGGGAACCGCCTTCCGGACGAAAACAGCTGATGACCAGGCCTTTGCGCCATCGTTTGAGGGTCGGTGCATGGTTTGGCACGATGCTTGGTTCTGGAGCAACGGCAACAACCCCAACGAAGATGATCACCCGCAAGGACCGTGTGAAGCGCTTGAAGAAGCAGGCCCGGCGCCTGATGCTGGCCGGGGATGTGACCCGTTACCTGGGCAAACTGAGGGAACTGTACGAGACCCGTGCCTCCGGGTGCGGGCTCGCGATCGGATAGGGCGTCGGTCCGGGGGACCGGACCGGGGACCTGGTTTTGGTGAAAGAAGGACGGGGCCTGTGGTGGGCCCCGTTCCTTTTTACCATGCCCGGCAAGGGGAACGATGCGATCCGACCAACGGCATGGATCCTTTTGGGCGCCCCCGCGTACAAGGTGCCCATGACGAAGAAGGACAAGATAGCCTTCATCAAGAGCAGCAAGCGCAAATCGCACGTGTACAACGATCTGCAGCGCTACTCGGACCAGCAGCTCAACGACCTCATCCGCGAGATCGTGCAGGGCCTGGTGCGGGAGAGCGAGATCATTGCCAACGCCTACATCAACGGCTATCGGTGAGCACGATCGGATTGCGCGCGCCGGCTTGAGCGAAGGCTGGGAGCGACAGGTAACCGGGCCCGGACATTCGTCCGGGCCTTGTTACTTCCACCCCCGCCGATCGGGCGCCACCGGCCTGACCAGCGTTCGTGCCGCACGGAGCCTTGGCCGGCCGGTCCCTCGTCCACTCCAAGATGAAAGCACCGGAGAGCCCCACACCGACACCCGGCCCCGGTGCGCCCTGCCCACATGCCCGCTGTGCGGACCTTCGGACCCGAGGTCCTCGAGGCCGCCCTCAGCCTTCCCAGCATGAGGCCCATCGGTGCCGGGGCGGAAGGGGCGGGGCGGTACCTTCACGCGGACCAAACCCCCGTTCCATGAGAGCATTCCTTACCCTGATGACCGCCGCACCGCTGACGGTCCTTGGCCAGTCCCTCGTATCCACGCAGCCGGAATTGCGCACGGCCCTGCTGGAGGACTTCACCGGCATCCACTGCCAGTACTGCCCGGAAGGGCATACGGTGGCCGCCGCCGTGGAAGCCGCGAACCCGGACCGCGTGGTGGTGGTGGGCGTGCATGCCGGGCCCTTCGCCACGCCGGGCACGGGTGAACCCGATTTCCGCACCCCGGCGGGCACCGACATCGACACCTACTTCACCATCAGCGGCTATCCTGCCGGCGTGATCAGCCGCCACCTGTTCAACGGCGAGGATGACCTGGGCCGCGGCCAATGGGAAGGTGCCGTGAACGAGATCCTGGCCATGAGCTCGCCGGTGAACCTGGGCGTGCAAAGCAGCTTCGACCCCGTTACGCGCGACCTGACGGTGGACGTGGTGGCCTATTACACCGACAACAGCCCCTCGGGCAACGACTTCATCAGCGTGCTCCTCAAGGAGAGCAACATCGTGGGTCCGCAGACCAGCACCGGGGGCAACATCCCCAACTACAACCACCAGCACGTGCTGCGCGCCTACCTCACCCCCACCTGGGGCGATGAGGTCACCACCACCACCACCGGCACCACGGTGACCCGCACCTACACGTACAACGTGCCGGTGGGCTTCGACATCGCCAACTGCGAGGTGGTGGCCTTCATCAGCGAGGACCACAGCGACGTGTACCAGGCGCGCGAAGTGGTGGCCGACGGGGGGACCACCCTGGTGATCGGCGGACTGGACGGGCCGGCGACGCCGTATGCCGCCGGCACCGGCGGCACGCCCATCGGCTTCGGCGCCACCTTCACCAACGGTCTGGGTGTCGATGGGCCCTTCACCATCACCCTGGCCAGCGCCGATGCGCCGGCGGACTGGACCTCCACCTTCACGGTGCTGGGCAACAGCTACACGGGCAGCGCCACGGTGACCTTCACCAACGGCAGCCCCGAGCCTGTTGACTTCAGCATCCTGCCCGGCGCCACGGCCGGGGTGGCCACCTACGTGCTGACGGTGGCCTCGGTGAACGAGCCCAACGCCCCGGTGCTCACCGAGGAAGTGCATGTGATCAGCGGCGTCACCGACCTGGTGGTCACCAACCCGCAGGCCGAGACCCACGACCCCATTTATGTGGCCGGGCTCGCGGCGGCCAACCAGGCCGGTCGTGCCAACACGAGCCGTGCGCGCTTCCTGGGTTTTGCCGGTGCCAACGCGCTCACGGGGGTCAACAACCTCTATTGCAACATCAGCTGGACCTTCCCCAGCCTCACCGACGAGGTGGTGGGCCACCTGCAGGCCTTCCTGGACGGGGGCGGGAACCTGATGATCGCCGGACAGGACATCGGCTGGGACCAGAGCGGCGACCCCAACGCCTACGGCACGCCGGTCACCCAGGCCTTCTACACCAACTACATGCACGCCGACTTCGTGGCCGACGGCAGCACGGCCAACAGTTCGGTGAACTTCGAGGACGGCGATGCGGTGTTCGGCGGTGTGCCCAACTCGAACATCAACAACGTCTTCCAAGGCAACAGCTATCCGGAGGAGATCACCCCGATCGCTCCGGCCGTGGCCATCCTACGCTACAACAACCCCAACAAGATCGGCGGGCTGCGGGTGCAGACCGGCACCTACAAGCTGGTGTACTTCGGCGTGGGGCCCGAGCAGATGAGCACCGCCAGCGTGGGTGAGCAGATGGTGAAGCTGAGCCACGATTGGTTCTACGGCCTGGTGAGCGTGGAGGAGCTGGATGCCGCCTTCGGGGGTTCGCTGTGGCCGGTGCCCGCCGATGCCGCGTTGAACGTGATGCTGGAACGGCCGGTGACCGCCTGGCAGGTGATCGATGCCACCGGCCGCCCGGTGCTGGCCCCGCGCACGGTGACGGCCACCGACCGCCTCACGGTGGACGTGTCCGGCCTGGCCGCGGGCACCTACACGCTGCTGGTGCAGGCGGCGGACGGCCGTCGTGCGGCCCGCAGCTTCACGGTGGCGCGCTGAGCCCGGAGCGGAAAGGTGCGGGGCCGGTGGTGTGCACCACCGGCCCCGCGCGTTCCAGGCGGCCCTGCGCATGGATCCTTAGCTTTAGGCCATGAGCCGACCCGCGAACATCCGCTGGCGCATGAAGGCCGACCCGGACCCGGCGGTCGTGGCCGCGCTGACGAACGACCGCAACCCCGCCCCCCTGGCCCGGGTGCTCGCCCAGCGCGGCATCGGCGGCCCCGCCGAGGCCTCCACCTTCTTCCGCCCCGACCTGCGCGGCCTGCACGACCCCTTCCGGATGGCCGGCATGCAGCAGGCGGTGGAGCGCATCGAACAGGCCCTGGGCGATGGCGAACGCATCATGGTCTATGGCGACTACGACGTGGACGGCACCACCGCCGTGGCCCTGGTCACCAGCTTCCTGAGCCGCTTCACCGGCCACCTCACCTTCTACATCCCCGACCGCTATGCCGAGGGGTACGGCATCTCCTTCCAAGGCATCGACCATGCCGCCCGCGAAGGCGTGGGCCTGATCATCGCGCTGGACTGCGGCATCAAGGCGGTGGACAAGGTGGCCTATGCGGCGGAGAAGGGGATCGACATGATCATTTGCGATCACCACCGGCCGGGCGCGGTGCTGCCGGCGGCCGTAGCGGTGCTGGACCCCAAGCGCGACGACTGCGACTATCCGTACAAGGAGCTCAGCGGCTGCGGCATCGGCTTCAAGCTCATGCAGGGGCTGGCTCTGCGCAACGGCATCCCTTTCGCCGAGCTGGAGGCCCTGCTCGACCTGGTGGCCGTGAGCACGGCCTGCGACATCGTGCCGGTGACGGGCGAGAACCGTGTGTTGTGCGCCGCCGGCCTGGCCCGCCTGAACAAGGACCCGCGTCCGGGCATCCGCGCCATGCTGGACATGGCCAACGTGAAGCGCGAGCTGTCGGTCACCGACCTGGTGTTCGTGCTCGGCCCCCGCATCAACGCCGCGGGCCGCATCGAGCACGGCAGGCAGGCCGTGGAGCTGCTCCTGGCCCACGACGCCGCCCAGGCCGAGGCGATGAGCGCCCGCATCGACCGCAACAACGTGCAACGCCAGGGCCTGGACAAGGAGACCACCCGCCAGGCCCTGGAGCGCATCGCCACGGACGACTTCTTGCGCGGTTCCTGGAGCACGGTGGTCTTCGACCCCACGTGGCACAAGGGGGTCATCGGCATCGTGGCCTCGCGGCTCATCGATGTGCATTATCGCCCCACCATCGTGCTCACCGAGAGCAACGGCAAGGTGGCGGGTTCGGCCCGCAGCGTGAAAGGCTTCGACGTGTACGAGGCCATCAGCGCCTGCAGCGACCTGCTGGAACAGTTCGGCGGCCACACCTACGCCGCAGGCCTCACCATGGACCCGGCGAACCTGGAGGCCTTTCGCGCGCGCTTCGAGGCCGTGGTGCGCGGCAGCCTGCGCGAGGAGCAGCGCATCCCCGAGGAGGAGGTGGATGCCGAGATCGTTCTGCGGGACATCAACGACCGCTTCATCCGCACGCTGCAGCTCATGGCACCGTTCGGGCCGGGGAACATGCGGCCGGTGTTCCTCACCCGGGGTTTGGTGGACAAGGGCCGCGCCCGCATCGTGGGCGAGAGCCACCTGAAGATGAACCTGGCCGATCCCAAGGACCCGCGGCTGGAGCTGGATGCCATCGCCTTCCGCCAAGGCCACCACCTGGAACTGATCCGCTCGGGCGCCCCCTTCAGTGTGCTCTACACCCTGGAGGAGAACACGTGGAACGGTCGCACCACGGTGCAGATGAACATCAAGGACATCAAGCCCGGGGTGAAGGACCTGCTGGTGAACGAGCCGATGGCCGATGCCGTGGGCGCACCGGCCTGATCGGACCGAACGCCGGCCATTGCGTCCAACCCTCATGCGCCACCTGTCGCCCTTCCTGATGGCCGCGCCGCTCGTGGCGTGGGCCCAGACCCCCACGCCCACCTGGAGCGCGGACATCGCCTGCATCGTGTACTCGCACTGCACCCCCTGCCACCGTGAGGGTGGTGCGGGCCACTTCCCGCTCACGGCGTACACCGAGGCCTTCCCGTACCGCAACGACATCCGCGATGCCACACAGCTGCGCCTGATGCCGCCCTGGCCACCGGACGAGGGCTACCGGAGCCTGGCCCATGAGCGCCTGCTGACCCAGGCCGAGGTGGACCTGATCGCCGCGTGGGTGAACGGTGGAGCGCCCGAAGGGGATCCCGGCCTGGCCCCGCCGCCGCCCGTCTTCGCCAGCGACTGGGCGATCGCGCAGCCGGACATCACCGTCCGCATGGAGGACTATGTGGTGCCGCCCTCCACCAACGACGACTACCGCTGTTTCGTGCTGCCCATCAACAACCCCACGGACCGTTCCATCACGGGTTTCGAGGTGGTGCCCGGCAACACGGCCGTGGTGCACCACGTGTTGGTGTTCACCGACGTGACCGGCCAGGCGGCCCAGCTCGATGCCGGCGACCCGGCGCCCGGGTATTCGAGTTTTGGCGGCATCGGGGTGGCCGGTGCCAAGCTCGTGGGCGAATGGGTGCCGGGGGCCGAGCCCTACTTCGCCCCCTCCGGCATGGGCCTGCCGCTGCCCGCCAACGCCGACCTGGTGATCCAGGTGCACTACCCCGCGGGCAGCACCGCCGAACTGGACAGCACGCGCATCAACCTCCAACTGGCCTCCGGTGGCTTCGTGCGCGAAATGGCCCTGGACCCCGTGCTGGAGCACAGCATCACCATGACCGACGGGCCGTTGGTGCTGCCGCCCAACACGGTCAAGACCTTCCACAACCAGTACACGGTGCCCCTTCCCGTCACCATCACGGCCATCGGCCCGCACGCCCACCTGTTGTGCACCCGGATGAAGGCCTTCGCCGTGCTGCCGGGCAACGACACGCTGCCGCTGATCGACATCCCTGCCTGGGACTTCCGCTGGCAGGGGCTCTACGCCTTCCGGCACCCGCTCCACCTGCCTGTGGGCACGGTGCTGCACGGCGAGGCCACGTACGACAACACGACCGCCAACCCGGACAACCCCAACGATCCGCCCCAATGGGTGGGGCTGGGCGAGGCCACCACCGACGAGATGATGCTTTTCTATTTCGGATGGACCCTGGGCTCTGCCACGGATACCTTGATCGTGGTGGACAGTACGGCGCACACCCCGCATCACCTGGACTGTGCACCGGCCACGGCGCTGGCCCTGCCGGACATGACGTGGGCGGAAGCGCTTGCGGTGCGCCCTGTGCCGGCCGACGAGGAGGCGCAGATCACCGGGCTGGCCGGTGCCGGCACCCTGGAGCTGCGGGACGGTGCCGGGCGGCTCTGCGGTCGCTGGCCGGTGCGCGGGACCACGCAGGCGATCGACCTCCACGGGCTGAACAGCGGAGCCTATGTGGCGCTGCTCCACGACGAACACGGCCGGGTGCTGCAACATGCACGGCTGCTGAAGCGATGATCCAGGTGGGCGGCGATGAGCATTGGATGCGACAGGCCCTGCGGGAGGCCGAGCGCGCCTTCGGCCTGGACGAGGTGCCCGTCGGTGCCGTGGTGGTGTGCCAGGACCGCATCATCGCCAAGGCGCACAACCTCACCGAGCGGCTCAACGACGTCACGGCCCACGCGGAAATGCAGTGCATCACCGCGGCGGCCACGCACCTGGGCGGCAAGTACCTCGCGGACTGCACGCTGTACGTCACGCTTGAGCCCTGCGTGATGTGTGCAGGGGCACTGCGCTGGTCGCAGCTGGGGCGGCTGGTCTTTGGAGCCTTCGACGAGAAGGCCGGCTACCGGCGCATCGGGGCGAGCCTGCTGCATCCCAAGACCCAGGTGACCGGCGGTGTGCTGGAGCCCGAGTGCGCGGACCTGATGAAGGCCTTCTTCCGGCGGAAGCGGGCGTTGTGATACAGCGTTCCGCACCTGCGGGGCGGCATCCGGTGCGACGCGGGTGCAGGAGGGCGTTGCGTGCCGTGGTCGCCCGCACCGGCGAACTACCTTCGCCCCATGCCCGCAGCCTTCGACCCCCGGCAGGAGCAGCGCGCCGCCAGCGACAAGGAGCTGGAGCAGGTGCTGCGTCCGCGCCAGTTCGGCGAGTTCGCCGGGCAGCGGGCGGTGACGGACAACCTGAAGGTGTTCGTGCAGGCGGCGCGGCAGCGGGGCGAGGCGCTGGACCACGTGCTGCTGCACGGCCCGCCGGGGCTGGGCAAGACCACGCTGGCCAACATCATCGCGGCGGAAATGGGGGTGGGCATCCGCATCACCAGCGGCCCGGTGCTGGACAAGCCGGCCGACCTGGCGGGGCTGCTGACGAACCTGGAGCCGCACGATGTGCTGTTCATCGATGAGATCCACCGGCTGACCCCGGTGATCGAGGAGTACCTGTACAGCGCGATGGAGGACTACCGGATCGACCTGGTGATCGACGCGGGGCCCAACGCACGCACCGTGCAGATCGCGCTGAACCCCTTCACCTTGGTGGGGGCCACCACGCGCAGCGGACTGTTGACGGCGCCGTTACGGGCACGCTTCGGCATCAACAGCCGGCTGGATTACTACGACGCCTCGACGCTGACGGGCATCGTGAAGCGCAGCGCCGGGCTGTTGAACGTGCCGATCGCCGAGGAGGCGGCCGTGGAGATCGCGCGGCGCAGCCGGGGCACCCCGCGGATCGCCAACGCGCTGTTGCGCCGGGTGCGCGATTTCGCACAGATCCAGGGCGATGGCACCATCACGCTGGCCATCGCGCAGCACGCCCTGAAGGCGCTGAACGTGGATGCGCACGGATTGGATGAGATGGACAACCGGATCCTGGGGGCCATCATCGACAAGTTCGGCGGCGGGCCGGTGGGCCTGAACACGGTGGCGACGGCCGTGGGGGAGGAGGCGGGCACCATCGAGGAGGTGTACGAGCCCTTCCTGATCATGGAGGGTTATCTGCAGCGCACGCCCAGGGGGCGCCTGGCGACCGAGCGGGCCTACAAACACTTGGGACGAGTACCGAGCGTGAAGCCCGGGAGTTTGTTCGAGTAGGGTCTCGAGCCTCAAGCTTCCGGCCTCAAGCCTCAAGCCTCAAGCTTCAAGCCTCAAGCCTCAAGCCTCAAGCCTCAAGCTTCAAGCCTCCAGCTTCCAGCCTCCAGCTTCCGGCTTCAAGCCTCCAGCTTCCAAGTTCCGGCTTTCAGCTTTCAACTTTCAGCTTTCGGCGTTGGCCTCCGGCTTCCAGCTTCCAGCCTCCAGCTTCCGGCTTCCAGCCTCCAGCCTCCTGGTTCCGGCTTTCAGCTTTCGGCGTTGGCCTCCGGCCTCAAGCCTCCAGCTTCCAGCCTCCAGCTTCCGGCTTCAAGCCTCCAGCTTCCGGCTTTCAGCTTTCGGCCTTCAGCTTTCCATGGTGGCGGATATGGTCGTCTATCTTGCCTGCATGGACGTGCGTTCCCGCTCGGAGGTCGTCAAGCGTAAGGCCGGTGAGCTGGGTTTTCTGGCGTGCGGTGTGGCGCGGGCCGGTTTCCTGGAAGAGGAGGCCCCCCGGCTGGAGCGGTGGTTGCGGCAGGGGCACCATGGCAGCATGGGCTACATGGAGCGCCACTTCGACCTGCGCCTGGACCCCACCAAGCTGGTGCCCGGTGCCCGCAGCGTGATCAGCCTGGCGTACAACTACCACACGCCGCCCAGGCAACAGGACCCGACGGCTCCCAAGCTGAGCACCTACGCCTACGGCCGCGACTACCACAAGGTGCTCAAGCAGCGGCTGAAGGCGTTGATGGCCTTCATCACCGAAAGCTTCGGTGCCGTGGCGATGCGGGCTTTCGTGGACAGCGCCCCGGTGCTGGAGAAGGCCTGGGCGCAGCAGGCCGGCGTGGGCTGGCGCGGCAAGCACACCAACGTGATCCGTCAGGGCACGGGCAGCTGGTTCTTTCTGTGCGAGCTGATCACCGACCTGGAGCTGGAGCCCGACGCACCGGCCACCGACCATTGCGGCACCTGCCGGCGTTGCATCGATGCCTGTCCCACCGACGCCATCACCCCTTATGGCGTGGACGGCTCACGTTGCATCAGCCACCTCACCATCGAGCTCAAGGACGCGATCCCCGAGGAGTTCTTGGGCCGGATGGCGGGCTGGGCGTTCGGCTGCGACATCTGCCAGCAGGTCTGCCCGTGGAACCGTTTCGCCACCCCGCACACCGAGCCGCAGTTCGCGCCACGGCCGGAGGTGATGGCCCTTTCCCGGGACGAATGGCACCGCCTCACCGAAGCGGACTTCGACCGTCTGTTCGAGGGCAGTGCGGTGAAGCGCACCAAGTACAGCGGCCTGCGCCGCAACCTGGATCACCTGCGGCGTACGGCAGGCTGAGCCGCGTTCCCGTTCAGCTCCGCAGGGTGGTCTTGAAGACCTCCAGGATCACATCCTTGTACATGTGCCCGAAGGTGGCCAGGCACCAGGCCTTGAGCACGAGCTGGTCGTGCTGGCCAAGCCATCGGCGGGCCTTGATGAGTTCCTTGGTGAACAGCCGGCGGTCAAAGCTGACCTTCTGGAGCACCTGCTTGCTGAGCTCCATCATCTTCCTTCCCTGGTCCATCATCACAAAGCGGTTGATCAAGCGGTCGGTTCGGGGGAACGAGCGCATGAAGGTACGTCAACGATCGGGCTTTCGGTCCCCGGCGGGCCGGTCGGTTCTCCACAGGGGCCGAGGGGCGGGCCGGCCACAAACAACGGGCCACGGCGGGCGATCCGTACACGGGCGGGCCGTGCGGACCGTTCAGGGCTGGAACTTGCGTTCCTCCACCTGCATCACCTCCTTGGTGGTGGCGTCGTACACATAGGCCACCAGGGCGCAGTTGTCCGGGTTCAGCACGTTGCCCGGCAGCGGGGTGTTGTAGGTGAAGGTGAGGGTGTCGCCGGCGGCGGCGGCGCCCACGATGGCGGGCACGCCCCAGATGCCGTTGAGGTTGCCGCGCAGCATGTGGCGGTGGTCGTAGTCGGGCACCTCGGGCGGGTTGGCGTTGGCGTCGATCTGCCAGTCGATCACATGGTCCTCGGTGAGGGCCACCACCAGGTTGTGGTCGCCGGAGACCGGGCCCAGGAGGGCGAGCTTGACGGTGGTGTTCACGGTCCCGCCCCCGTAGGTGAGGCCGTCGAACCACAGGTGGAATGCGGTGCTGTCGCCGATGATGTCGTTCACCGCGCCGCCCCAGTCCCCGTCGCTGATCTGCAGCACGCTGTTGTAGGGCCGGCGGCTGATCAGGCCGGTGGGGAGGAAGGTGATGCCGAAGGCGGTCTCGTAGGTATTGCCCTCCGGGGTGCGGTGGTCGCTGTCCAGGATGCCATCACCCAGTGGAGGCTGGGGCGCTGCGAAGCCGGCCACGCAATGCACAGCGATCACCACCAGGTTCTCGCCATGGACGGCTTGGAGGGCGGCGGCCTGCGCGGCGGCGTCGGGGCAGTTGTTGCAGCGGTGGCCGGTCATGTCCTCCAGCAGCACCTTGCGCACCACGGAGCCGCCGTTGTTCCCGCCGTCTTGGACGGCCTGGTAGGGGTGCTCCACCTTGTCGCAGGCCGCGAACGGGAGGGCGAGCGCAAGGGCCAGGATCGGGTGGGCGGGGAAGGGGCGCATGCTCAGAAGGTGCTGGTGATGGACAAGGTAAGGCCGTTGGCGGCGGGCACCTGGCGGCACACACCGCCCACGCAGAAGATGCCGGCGCGCTGGCGGCCGTAGCTCAACTGGAAGCGGTTGCCGCCGCGGATGTAGCCCACCGCACCGATGGGGTAGTGGATGCGCTCGGCCTTCACCTCCTTGCCGTCGCGCACGAAGGTGTCCCCGAAGGTCTCGTAGTTGTACTGGTCCTGGGCGGCCACGAACCAGTGCGGGCTGAAGGTGAGCTCGGCCACGGCCGTCGCCCAGTTGCCATGGTCCTGCTTGGTCCACAGGTGTTGCACCTCGAAGCGCAGCGAGGTGCGGTCGCTGAAGTTGTGCAGGCCTTCGAGCACCACCATGTCGGCGAACACGAGCGGTTTGCCGGGCTTGCCCTGGATCACGTCGATGTCGTACTCGAAGTAGAGGTAGGTGAGGGCCAGCTCCCAGTTCTCGCTGATGCGTTTGCGCAGCTCCACGTTGAGGTCGGTGAAGTACTTGCCCCCGATGCCGAGGTCGCCGGCGAAGAGGCTGGAGCGGTAGCCGGTGCGGGCGCTGTCGGTGAGCAGGTCCACGGTCGTGGTATCCAGGGCCATGGCGGTGCTGCCGTTGAGGGCGATCTTGGTGCCGTACCGGCCGCCCAGGGGGGTGCCCTTCTTGAACTTGTAGAACACCTCGGCCTGGTAGCTCACCTCGCCGTTGGGCTGGGTGGCGTAGGGGTAGAGGGTGGCGGGCAGGTTGTAGGTGTGCTGCTTGGTGAGGGGCGGCAGGAAGTTGATGTTGAGGTCGAAGGGCGTGGGGGCGTTGCGCACGCTCTGGTAGAGCATGTTGTCGTACGAATGGGCGCCCACGCTCACGCCCAGGCCCTTGGTGGAGTAGGTGGCGTTGAGCAGCAGTCCCTGGCCGGGCTTGTAGATGTAGTTGTTGCGTCGGTTGGGGTCGTTGATCTTGTAGGTGTATTCGGCGTACACGTTCCACCGGGGGCTGGTGAAGTTGAGGCGCCCGGCCCAGGCCCCCACGTTGGCGGGCATTTCCAGCTGGGCCACGGACCCGTCGGGCTGGGTCACCAGCTGCGCGGCGGCGGCCTGGTACTTGCTCACGAAGCTGCCGCCCAGGATGAGGTTCCAGTTGTGGCTCCAGGCGGAGTCGAGCTCGCCGATGCTCAATTCGGCGTCGGCCCCGCGCACCAGGCCCTCGCCCTTCACCGGGCCGTCGTTGAAGGCCAGGCGCTGGCGGCCCATCACGCCCTTGAGGTAGAGGCCGGGGATGGGCCGGTATTTCACACGCACGCCGTCCATGGCGTTATCCACCCCGAGGTAGCGTTCCTCGTAGCTGCGGAACACCATGCCCTGGCCGAACTGCTCGTAGAAGTTGCCGACGGTGACGTCCAGGTCGGCCTGGTGGTAGTTGATGTAGCGGTAGCCCAGGCCGGTGCCGGAGTACGGGGTGCCGGCGGGGTAGCCCAACAGGGAGGGCTCGTAGCTCTCCAGCCGCAGGCCCGCCTGGAAGCGGCCCATGGTCACCACCACGTTGCCCCATGCGTTGAGGCCCCACTGCTGGGCCGGGGGCACCGCGCCGATGTCGGGGTCCTCGTTGTAATACTGCCCGTCGGCGCTGAAGTTGCCGTGCACCTCCGGGGTATGCTGTGCCAGGGCGGGCGACAGGGCCGCCAGTGCTGCGGCCAGGGCGAAGGCCGCGCTGCGGGTGGTGGTGGCGTAGCGCATCACGTCACTTGCCGGCGGCCTGCTTCACCTTCTGGTAGAGCTCGTTCTCGTCGCCCGGCTCGTAGTTGTTGTGCTGGTACACGATCTCGCCCTTGCCGTTCACCAGGAAGGTGTGCGGGATGTTGTTGACGTTGAGGGCGCGCTTGAGGTCGCCGTTGGGGTCCAGGTAGAACTCGTAGTCCCAGTCCTGGCCGTTGACATAGGGTGCTACGCGGGCCATGCTGCGGGCATCGTCGATGCTCACGGCGATGAGCTTCACCCCGGTCTCCTTGCGCCAGGTGTCGTACTTGTCGGCGATGGCGGTGAGCTCGCGTTTGCACGGCGCGCACCAGGTCGCCCAGAAGTTGATGATCATGGGCTTGCCGTCGTTGCTCCAGGTGCGGGTGTCCACTTTTTTACCGTCCAGGGCTTGGAGGGTGACGGAGGGCACGCGGCTTTGGGCCAGGGCGGCGGGGGCCAGCAGCAGGGCCAGGACGATCAGGGAGTTCCTCATGGGGTGTGGGTGTTGGGTGCGGGAAAGGAAAGGTCGGCGACCGGATGCAGATCCCGCACCAGACCGCCGACCTTTCCGGAACACCGCTCGTCTTACTTGTTCAGGGTCACCTTGCGGGTGCTCTTCAGGTCGCCCGCGGTGATGGTCATGTAGTACACGCCGTTGTTGAGGCTGCCGAGGTCGATCAGCTCACGCTGAGCACCGGCGCCCACGTTGCGCGTGGCGCTGTACACCACCTCGCCCAGCACGTTGGTCACCTCCAGGGTGGCCTTTTCGCCGGCGGGCAGGTCGAACACCACGTTCACCAGGCCGTTGCTCGGGTTGGGGAACACACGCAGGCTGTTGTCCAGCAGGTTCTCCTCCACGCCCGTGGCCACCACGTTCACGAAATCGGCGTTGAGCACCTCCTTGGTGGTGTTGTTCTGCACGAAGGCCACCAGGGAAACACCGTCCAAGGTGCCCCACAGGTTGTAGTTGCCCTGGGCCGGGCCGCCTTCGGTGAAGGTGTAGGTCTGGGTGTAGGTCTGGGTGCCGCCGGAGGTGAGGGTGACGGTGGTGCCTTGCGCGTTGGGCATCATCTTGCGCATGGCGAAGTGGAACTCATCCTGGCTGGTGGTGCTGGCCGGGTAGCTGTAGTAGTCCTCGATGGCGGCGATGTGCAGCTTGTAGGTGCCGGCGAAATCGGCGTAGGAGGTCACCGTCACGTTGGCCGTCAGGTCGAAGCCCGTGAGCGTGTAGGTGATCTCCACGTTCACGTAGGCCGGTTTGGCCTGGGCGGTGTTCAGCGCGCCGCCGGTGCCGTTGGTGGGGGCGCCGTCCACGTAGGGGTCAGGGATGCCGGTGACGCCGTAGTAGCCGCGGCGGGTGTTGCCGTCGGGGTTGTAGCTGGGGTCGTTGCCCGGGCTGGGCCAGTTCATCTGGTACTTCACCGCCGCGAAGTTGGAGGTGCCCACATTGGTGTTGAGGCTGGTGAGCAGGGGGTCGAAGTTGCTGTTGAAGCTGGCGCAGGGGGCGCAGGTGCTGGAGGTGAACTCCTCGACAAGCGCCGTACGCGTCACGCTCTGGGTGGCCACGCCCACCGACCGGGTGATCGTGTTGTTGGCCGCGTACGCGTCACCGCCCACACCGGAGAGGTTCACCACCACCGAGTGGCCGCCCACCGTGGCGTTCCAGGGGGTGGTGAAGGTGTAGGTGTAGTTCCCGCCGGGCTGGATGGTATTGGTGAAGTTCTGGCTCACGGGGCTGCCGCCGTCCACCACGTATTCCAGGGTGAAGCCCGTCACCGGGGTGAGGCCCGAGTTCACCACTTTGCCGCTCACCGAGAGGTTGCCCTGGGGCACCACGGCGGGGATGTCCAGCGTGCTGATGCCCAGGTCGGTGCCGAGCACCACGGTGGCCGTTTCGCTGCTGCCGAACGAACCGCCGGTGGCCACGTCGTTGCCGCCGATGTTCACGGCCCAGCCGCCGTTGCCGTAGTTGCAGCACATGCCGTCACCGTAGCTGTCCTCCACGGTGATGATGATGATCGAGCCATCGGGCACGCAGAAGCTCACCGGGGTTTGCGGGTAGGCGCCGGCGCTGCCCTGGTTGCTGTAGGGTCCGCCGGAGCCGTACACCGGGCTGCCGCCCGGGCCGGTGATCTCCCAGGTGGTCTCCGAGCCGTAGGCATCGGTGGACACGGACATGGTGACCTCCGTCTCGCCCGGAGGGCACTGGGCGAAGCCCTGGAGCGAGGCCAGGGCCGCGATGGTGGAAAGGAGTAGGGCCTTCTTCATGGATGGGGTTTTGGGTTCGGGATCGTGGGGCCTCGGGCACGTCCGCCTGTACGGCAGGTACGGTCCTTCGGCGTCGGCCAAAAGTAGGCCGGCCTCCTGGTCGGCCAAGGGGGTTATGGGCCCCTCCTTGGGATCCTACCCGGCCGGTCCGGACTTGGGATCGGGACGGAAAAGGGCCGGTCGGTGACCGGGTGCCCGTAATTTTGTGGCGAACCGCAGGCAATCACCATTCCGACGACAAAACGCCATGAAGCGATCCCTACTCTCCCTCCCCCTGCTCACCCTGGTCGCGGCGGCCCATGGCCAGCTTGCCGAGTTGCGTGATGAATGGGGCAACCTGGTGAACGGCCAAGTGGTCGAACACTGGGGCGACAACGCCACCCCGAGCCAGGAGGTGGATGTGCATGTGACGCTTACCGGCACGGTGAACAAGACCCTGAACGTGCGCCGCTACGAAGTGGCGGTGGTGCCCAATACGGAGAACTACTTCTGCTGGGGTGTGTGCTACGCGCCGCAGCCGGCCGGGGCGATGCCGGTGTGGAGCGCCCAGGCGCAGCACGCCATCCAGTGCCAGCCGGGTGTGGAGGTCACCAACTTCCACGCGTATCATTCCCCCTATGGTGCCAACGGGGCGAGCACCTACCGCTTCGTGTGGTACGATGTGGCGAACCCCTCGGACACGGTGTGGTGCGACATCCGTTACCAGGTGACGGCGGTGAGCGTGCCCGAGGTGGCGGTGGAGCGTTTCAGCGCATGGCCGAACCCGGCCGTGGGGCAGGATGTGCAGTTGCGCCTGGACCTGACCGGGGAGGTGAATGATGCGCAGGTGGTGGTGCACAACATGGTGGGCGAGCAGGTGCTGCAGGTGCCGGTGCGCGGCGCCAACGCGCGGATCACGGTGCCCACGGCCCGGTTGTCGCCGGGGCTGTACTTCGCCTCTTTGGAACGCAACGGCAGCCCTGCTTCGAGCATCCGTTTCGTGGTGGCCGGGCGCTAAGCTTCGTCCAACAGCCGGGAGGCCAGCATCGGCATGCCGATGCTGGCCTTCTGCTTGATGTGCTCCAGGTACGGGGCCCTCAGAGGCACATCCGAAGGGTCGATGAGGTGCATGGGGCGGCCCTGGGGTAGGTGATGCACCAGGCCGGCCGCGGGATACACCTGCAGGCTGGTTCCCACGATCACCAGGCGGTCGGCACGGGCCACCAGGTCGGCCGCCGCCTCGATCAACGGCACCGCTTCGCCGAACCACACGATGTGGGGTCGCAGTTGGGATCCCAGCGCGCAACGGTCCCCGAGCTTCAGGGTCGGGCCGTTCACCGGAGTGACGAGCCGCGGGTCGGCGGTACTGCGTGCCAGGAGGATCTCGCCGTGGAGGTGCATCACCCGGCTGCTGCCCGCCCGTTCGTGCAGGTCGTCGATGTTCTGGGTCACCACATGCACCTCATGGGCCTGTTCGAGGCGGGCGATCGCGCGGTGGGCGGGGTTGGGTGCGGCGGCCAGGACCTGTGCGCGGCGCTGGTCGTAGAACCGCAGCACGAGCGCCGGGTCGCGGGCCCAGGCCTGTGGGGTGGCCACGTCCTCCACGCGGTGTTCCTCCCACAGCCCGTCGCCATCGCGGAAGGTGCGCAGGCCGCTTTCGGCACTGACGCCTGCTCCGGTGAGCACCACGATGCGTTCGCGGACCATGGAACGAAGGGGAGCGCAAGCTATACACGGGGCTTTCCGCTTCCAGCTACCCGCTTCCAGCTTCCAGCCACTCGCTTCCAGCCTCCAGCCTCAAGCCACCCGCTTCCCGCTTCACGCCACTCGCTTCCAGCCTCCAGCCTCAAGCCACCCGCTTCCCGCTTCCCGCTTCCCGCTTCCCGCCGCCCGCCACTCGCTTCCAGCCTCAAGCCACCCGCTTCCCGCTTCCAGCTTCCCGCCACTCGCTTCCAGCCTCCAGCCTCAAGCCACCCGCTTCCAGCCTCCAGCCTCCCGCTTCCCGCCACTCGCTTCCAGCCTCCAGCCTCCCACTTCCCGCCACATGCCACCGGCTTCCTGCTTGATGCGTGCTGCGTTCGCGTGTGGCCATGGATGGAACGCCGCAAGCTGGGTCGTGGCAGGTCCTGGATCGGAGGAAGCTCCTACATTCGCGCTTCCGCAACCCGCGCTGCATAGAAGGACCGCTACCCCGGAACATGCGAGCAGAACCCATGCCGGGCGATCGATGATCGAGAGCCTGAGCGGAACTCTTTTGGAGAAGGCTCCCGGCCATGCCGTGGTGGAATGCCACGGTGTGGGCTACCGGGTGCTGCTTCCCGTTTCGGCCTACGAACAACTGCCCACGGAAGGCCGGCCCGTGCGTGTGCCGGTGCATTATGCGGTAAGCGTGGATGTGCGCAGCGGCCAGAGCGAGCATCGGCTCTATGGGTTCGTTCATGCCCAGGACCGGGCCCTGTTCCGGCAGCTGATCACGGTGCAGGGGGTCAGCACCACCTTGGGGTTGGCCATCCTTGGGGCACGGCGCACCGAGGACCTGCACGGCGCCATTGTGGCGGGCGATGAGAGCGCCCTGCGCGGCATCAAGGGGATCGGGCCCAAGCTGGCCCAGCGGATCCTGGCCGAACTGGGTCCGCAGCTGGCTGGGGCGCCGTACACTCCGGGCCCTGCCACGGGCAATACGCTCCGGGCCGAGGCGTTATCGGCCTTGGTCTCCCTGGGGCTGGACCGGGTGAAGGCCGAACGCGCACTGCAGGGCGTGCTCAAGGAACATGCGGACGGGCCACCGCCGTTGGAGGAGCTGATCAAGTTGACACTGAAGAATCTGTGAAGCGGTCCGTGCGCATGATCGTGGGCCGGATGCGGGCCCTTGCCGCCCGAGGGGCGTGGCGCCTGCTGCCGTTGCTGGCCCTGTGGCTGGCCCTGCCCTCGGGCGCGGCCGCCGCTTTGGTGCCCGGCTTCCTGGTGCAGGCTGTGGACAGCCCCGAGGTGGAGCTCGTGTGGCCCATCACCAGCGACCCCGGCACCGGGCAGGGCGAAGGCGGGGTGGACCTGCAGGACCCGGACAACATCGAGAACGAGGTCATTTACGACCCTGTCACCGGCCAGTACATCCTGAACAGCAGTGTGGGCGGCTCCTTCGACTACCGCCCGCCCATGAGCATGACCCTGGACGAGTACCTGCAGTACGACATGGAGCGGGCCATGCAGACCTATTGGCTGGACAAGAGCACCAGCGAGAGCGAGCGTGCCACCAAGGGGCTGATCCCCACCCTGAACGTCAAGGGCGAGCTCTTCGACCGGATCTTCGGCGGCAACACGATCGACATCCGACCGCAGGGCTCGGCCGAGATCATCTTCGGGGTGAACATCTCCAAGACGGAGAACCCGCGGATCCCCGTGGACCAGCGGCGCATCACCACCTTCGACTTCGACCAGCGGATCCAGCTGAACCTCACGGGCAACATCGGGGAGAAGCTCAAGATCAACACCAGTTACAACACGGAGGCCACCTTCGACTTCGAGAACCAGGTGAAGCTGGATTACACGGGGTACGAGGACGAGATCATCCAGAAGATCGAGGCCGGCAACGTGAGCCTGCCGCTGCAGGGGCAGCTGATCCAGGGCAGCCAGAGCCTGTTCGGCATCAAGACCGAGCTGCGGTTCGGCCGCCTCACGGCCACGGGCATCTTCAGCCAGGAGAAAGGCCAGCGGCGCAACATCCAGACGCAGGGGGGGGCGCAGACCACCAACTTCGACATCAAGGCGGACGAGTACGAGGCCAACAAGCACTACTTCCTGGGCCACTTCTTCCGCGACATGTACGAGCAAAGCCTGCGCACCCTGCCCACGGTGAACAGCCCGGTACAGATCACGCGGGTGGAGGTGTGGGTCACCAACACGCGGTTCGACTTCGCGCAGACGCGCAACATCGTGGCCTTCACCGACCTGGGCGAGAACGCCGATGCGGCGGCCATCGCCGCCGGCAAGGTGAGCGGCGACCTGCCTCCCGGGCTGCTGGTGGACGGGCCGGGCAGCATGCCCGACAACGACATGGCCCGGGGCGGCAACTCGCTGTACCAGACGGTGGCCAACAACGCGGCCATCCGCAGTTTCACCAACGCGAGCCAGGCGCTGCAGGCGCTGGGGCTGGTGGCCGCCCGCCATTACGAGAAGCTCGAGAGCGCCCGCCTGCTGCTGCCCAACGAGTACACCCTCAACGACCGCCTGGGCTTCATCAGCCTCAACCAGAGCCTCAACAACGATGAGGTGCTGGCCGTGGCCTACCAGTTCGTGTACAACGGGCAGACCTACCAGGTGGGCGAGTTCAGCACCGACGGTGCCGTGGGCACCAGCGCCCTGATGCTGCGCCTGCTCAAGGCCACCATCACCAACCCGCGGATCCCCTTGTGGGACCTGATGATGAAGAACGTGTATTCCCTGGGCGCCTTCCAGGTGAACCGGGAGGATTTCCGGCTGGACCTGATCTACAACAACCCCGCCACGGGGGTGGACCTGAACTACGTGCCGCGGGCGCCGATCGACCAGATGCCGCTGTTGCAGGCCGTGGGCATGGACCGGTTGGACCCGCAGAACGCGCCCAACCCCGACGGCTGGTTCGACTACATCGACGGGGCGGCCACCACGGGCGGTACCATCAACGGGCAGAACGGGCGCATCTACTTCCCGGTGCTGGAGCCCTTCGGCACCACGCTGGACCAGGCGCTGGCCCCGGTGCAGCCGCCGGCCGTGCGCCAGCAGGTGGTGTTCCAGGTGCTGTACGACAGCACCAAGGTGGCCGCCCAGAACCAGCCCGAGCTGAACCGCTTCCGCCTCAAGGGCAGTTACCGGAGCGCCAGCAGCGACGTCATCAGCCTCAACGCCGTCAACATCCCCCAGGGCAGCGTGGTGGTCACCGCCGGCGGGGTGCGCCTGGTGGAGAACCAGGACTATACGGTGGACTACAACCTGGGCCGGGTGCGGATCATCAACCAGGGCATCCTGGAGAGCGGCACCCCGATCAATATCAGCCTGGAGAGCAATTCGCTGTTCAGCATCCAGACCAAGACCCTGGCGGGTGCGCGCTTCGACTTCCGGGTGAACAAGGACCTGACCCTGGGCGGCACGGTGATGAACCTCTACGAGCGGCCGCTGACCCAGAAGGTGAACGTGGGCGATGAGCCCATCAGCAACACCATCGTGGGCCTGGACGCCAACTGGCGCACCGAGAGCAACCTGATCACCAACCTGGTGGACAAGCTGCCCTTCTTCGCCACCAAGGAGATCAGCACGGTGAACGCCAGTGCCGAGGCGGCCTACCTGATCCCCGGCCACAGCAAGGCCATCGGCAACGCGGGCACCAGCTACATCGACGACTTCGAGGGCAGCGTGAGCACCATCGACCTGCGCCAGCAGAGCCTCTGGTTCCATGCGGCCACCCCGCAGGGCAACCCGGACCTGTTCGACGAGGGCGACCTGATCAACGACCTGCGCACCGGTTTCCGCCGCGCCAAGCTGGCCTGGTACGTCATCGACCCGCTCTTCTTCCGCAACACCAACCTCACCCCGCCGAACATCACCGGCGACATGCAGGCCGACCACCGCCAGCGCGAGGTGCTCGAACTGGAGGTGTTCCCCAACCGCCAGCTGCAGGCGGGGGCGCCGGCCAACATCCCGGTGCTCGACCTGGCGTACTATCCGCGGGAGCGCGGGCCGTACAACTACACCGTCAACGGCCTGGGCCCGGACGGCTTCCTGCTCGATCCCGCGGACAGCTGGGCCGGCATCACGCGGCGCATCACCACCACCGACTTCGAGGCCAGCAACATCGAGACCATCCAGTTCTGGATGATGGACCCCTTCAGCGAGGGCACGGGTGCGGGCAGCAACGAGGACAGCCAGAACAGCACGGGCGGCGACCTGTACATCGACCTGGGCAACATCAGCGAGGATGTGCTGCGCGACGGCCGCAAGAGCTTCGAGAACGGCCTGCCGCCGGACGGCACCGACCTGAGCTACACGACAGGCCAGACCAACTGGGGCGTGGTGCCCACCACGCAGAGCGTGGTGAACGCCTTCGCCATCACCGAGAACAACAGCAACAAGTACCAGGACGTGGGCTTGGACGGCCTGAGCGACGTCCAGGCCGACGTGGAGGGTCGCACCGAACAGTCCTTCCTGCAGGCCGACTACCTCGCGCCCGTGGCCAACGTGGTGACCGACCCGGCGGCCCTGGCGCGTATCCAGGCCGACCCCTCGGCGGACAACTACCGCTTCTTCCGCGGCGACGACCACGATGGCAACCCGCTGGCCGACATGCTGTTCCGCTACAAGGAATACAACGGGCCCGAGGGCAACAGCATCACCGACGTGGACAGCCCGGAGGACTACCCCACCCAGCAGACCACCCTGCCCACCACGGAGGACATCAACCAGGACCAGAACCTGGCCGAGAACGAGAGCTACTTCCAGTACCGGGTGAACCTGCGTCCCAACGAGCTGCAGGTGGGCAACGGCTACGTCACCGACCGGGTGCTGGGCACGCACCCCATCAGCGGCAAACAGGTGTACTGGTACCAGTTCAAGGTGCCCATCCGGCAGCCGGACCGCGTGGTGAACGGCATCCAGGACTTCCGCAGCATCCGCTTCATGCGCATGGTGATGCACGGCTGGCCACAGGAGGCGGTGCTGCGTTTCGCGCGCCTGGAATTCATCCGCGGCGAATGGCGCAAGTACTTCTTCTCCCTTGAGACGCCCGGCGACGGCATCGGCACCGACCCCGATCCCACCACCTTCGAGGTGGCGGCCGTGAACGTGGAGGAGAACGGCAACCGGGTGCCCATCAACTACGTGGTGCCGCCGGGCATCCTGCAGGAGGTGGACGTGGCCAGCGCCAACCTGCGCAACCTCAACGAACAGAGCCTGCAGTTGCGCACCTGCAACCTGCGCGACGGGGATGCGCGCGCCGCCTTCCGCAACGTGCAGTTCGACATCCGCAGCTACAAGAAGATGCGCATGTTCGTCCATGCGGAGAGCTCCGATGCCGGCGACCCGGTGGAGTACGGTGACGTCAGCGTGTTCATCCGCCTGGGCAACGACTTCGACCAGAACTACTACGAGTACGAGGTGCCGGTCGTCCCGTCGGCCTTCGGCAACAACGACCCCTCCAGCGTGTGGCCCGAGGCCAACAACATGGAGATCGAGTTCGCCAAGCTCAACGATGTGAAGATCGACCGCAACCGCGAGGGCTTCCCCACCAACCAGCGCTATATGCGGCTCGAGGGTGACCGCCGCATCACCGTGAAGGGCAACCCCAACCTGAGCCAGATGCGCACGGTGATGATCGGCATCCGCAACCCCAAGAAGGACGGGGTGGAGGCCAACCCCTGGGCGGTGGACGACGGGCTGAGCAAGTGCGTGGAGGTGTGGGTGAACGAGCTGCGCCTCACCGATTTCGACCAGCACGGGGGCTGGGCCGCCATCGGCCGCATCAACACCACGTTGGCCGACCTGGGCAACCTGAGCGTGGCCGGCAACTACAGCACGCCCTACTGGGGCAGCATCGACAAACGCGTCAGCGAGCGGCAGCGCGAGACCAAGTACGGTGTGGACCTGGCGGCCAACCTGGAGATGGGCAAGTTCCTGCCCGAGGAGAGCGGCGTGAAGGTGCCCGTGTTCGTGGGTTACAGCGAGCAGGTGAGCAACCCGCAGTTCGACCCCCTGAACCCCGACATCGAATGGGACGATGCCACGCGCAACCTCACCCCCGACGAACGCAAGGAGCGCCTCAAGCAGGTGCGCACGTACACCCGGCGGCGCAGCATCAACCTCACCAACGTGCGCAAGGACCGCGCAGGGGGCAAGAAGGAGCACTTCTGGGACGTGGAGAACCTGTCGCTCACTTACAGCTACGCCGACCAGGAGTACCATGATGTGAGCACCGAGTTCGACAACACCGTCACCCACCGGGGGGCCATTGCCTACGTGCACAATCCCAAGACGCGCGAGGTGAAGCCCTTCGCCAACATCAGCCTGATCAACAAGAGCAAGTGGCTGAAGCTCTTCAAGGAGTTCAACTTCAATCTGGGCTTCAAACAGCTGAGCCTGCGAAGCTCCATCGACCGCAGCTACAACGAGCGCCTCATCCGCGCCAACCCGGACATCGCCTCCCTGCCCCCGCGCCCCACCTACAACAAGACCTTCAACTGGAACAGCCAGTACGGCTTCCGCTACGAGATCACGCGCAGCCTCAAGGTCGATTTCTCGGCCAACAACAACGCCATCCTCGGCGAGCCGCCCGGCCGGGTGGACCCCAAGGTGAAGGGCGAGTACGAGGTCTGGAAGGACAGTGTGCTCACCAGCCTGAGCCAGTGGGGTGAGACCACCGGCTACGACCACACGGTGAACGTGACCTATGCCCTGCCCTTCGACAAGCTGCCGCTCACCGACTGGATCACCTCCAACGCCGCCTATGCCGCAGGCTACCAGTGGGACCGGGCCCCGTTCAGCCAGGACACCCTGGGCGCGGTGATCCAGAACTCCCAGAACGTGAGCATCAACGGCCAGCTCAACTTCGTGAGCCTGTACAACAAGTGGAAGTACCTCAAGAAGGTGAACGACAAGGGGCGCACCAGCAACCGCAACCAGAGCAAGGGATCCAAGGCGGGCGACAAGCCCAAGGATGAGGAGAAGGAGGAGGACAAGGACAAGAACAAGGGGAAAGGCAAGGGCAAGGACGGTGACGAGGGCGGGTTCAAGCCGCTGGACGCCTTGGCCCGGCTGCTGATGAGCGTGCGCAACGGCAACATCACCTACAGCCAGACCTCGGGCCTGCTGTTGCCGGGCTACGCGCGCAAGACCAACGTGGTGGGCATGGACGACTTCACCGCGCCGGGCATCGGCTTCGTGCTGGGCCAGCAGAACCACGACCTCAGCGATGCGGTGGTGCGCGACTACGCCTCGTACGCCGCCGGGCAGGGCTGGCTGGTGCAGACCCCCTCGATCTTCACCCCGCACACCCAGACCCGCACCGAGAACATCAACGCCCGCCTGTCCATCGAGCCCTTCAAGAGCATGCGCATCGAGCTGAGCGCCAACAGGGTGTACAGCGAGAACCGCAGCAGCTTCTTCCGGTGGAACGACTCGCTGGGCACCTACGTGAACGACAGTCCGCGCGAGTTCGGCAACTTCAGCGTCAGCACCATCACCTGGGGCACGGCCTTCAGCGCCGACAACGACAACTTCGTGAGCCCGGTGTTCCAGCAGATGCTGGACAACCGCGCCATCATCAGTGAGCGCCTGGGCCAGGCGCGGGAGGGCAGCGTGTTCGTGCCCGACAGCGGCTACTTCTCGGGCTACGGCCCCACCAACCAGGACGTGGTGATCCCGGCCTTCATCGCCGCCTACACGGGCCGCGGGGCCGACAGGGTCAACACCAACCCCTTCCGGATGATGCCGCTGCCCAACTGGGACGTGACCTACGACGGCCTCTCGCGCATGGCACCCTTCAGCAAGTGGTTCCGCACCTTCACCCTCAAGCACAGCTACCGCAGCACCTTCAGCATCGGCAGCTACCAGACCAACCTGCTCTTCCAGGAGGGTGGCGCCGAGCTCGATGCGGCGCTCAACTACATCCCCGAGCGGCAGATCGGCACGGTGAACATCACCGAGGTGATGCGGCCGCTGGCCGGGGCGGACATCACCCTGCAGAACAGCCTGCTGGCCAAGTTCGAGTACAACCGTGACCGCAACCTGAGCCTCAGCATCAGCAACTACCAGGTGACCGAGGTGCGGGGCAAGGAGTACGTGTTCGGCACGGGCTACCGGTTCAAGAACGTGAAGTTCCCCTTCACCATCGGCGGCAACCGCCCCAAGAGCGACCTCAACCTGCGGGTGGACGTGAGCCTGCGGCAGAACAACACGGTGATCCGCAAGATGCAGGAGGGCCAGAACCAGGTGACCGCCGGGCAGAACATCACCTCCATCAAGGCCTCGGCCGACTATGTGATCAGCCAGCGGCTCAACGTGCGCCTGTTCTACGAACGCGTGGTGAACAAGCCCGTGATCTCCACCTCCTTCCCCAGTTCCAACAGCAACTTCGGCCTCAGCCTGCGCTTCACCCTCACCCAGTAGGCGGAGGTCTGACGGGCGCCGGGCGGCGGTTGCGCGATCCGGCCTATTTTCGCCCACCGAGCAACCAAGCACAGCATGAACTTCCCCGCAGACCTGAAGTACACCAAGGACCATGAGTGGATCCGCCTGGAGGGCGGGGAGGCCGTGGTGGGCATCACCGAGTTCGCCCAGAGCGAGCTGGGCGACATCGTCTTCGTGGACATCGGCACCGAGGGTCAGGAAGTGGACCAGCACGCCGTTTTCGGCACCGTGGAGGCCGTCAAGACGGTGAGCGACCTGTTCATGCCCCTGAAGGGCACCGTGCTGGCGGTGAACCCCGCCCTGGCCGACGACCCCGCCAGCGTGAACAAGGACCCCTACGGCGCGGGCTGGATGGTGCGCATCAAGCCGGCCGACCCGTCCCAGGTGGCCGGGCTGATGAGCGCCGACGAGTACCGGGCGCACGTGGGCCACTGACCCCATGCTGCGGCGGCTGCGTTGGGCCCTGTGCTGGGCCCTGGCCATACTTGTGCTCTGCCTGCTCCCCGGGGATCGGCTGCCCGCATGGGGCTGGTTCGACCTGCTGGACCTGGACAAGCTGGTGCACGCCCTGCTCTTCTTCGGGCAGACGGTGCTGCTGGCTTCGGCCTTCCTGGACGAGGGCCGCCCGGCGTCGCCCCTGGCCTGGGCCGTGGGGCTGAGCCTGGCCTACGGCCTGGGCACCGAGCTGCTGCAGGGACTGGAGGCGCTGGGCCGCCGCACCGATCCGGTGGACATGCTCGCCAACAGCATCGGCGCGTTGACCGGGGCCTGGTTCACGGCCCTGCGCCGGCGCAAGGGGCGCCCCATCGTGCCCGCCTTCCTGCGGTAGCAGCAGCCCGGTCGGTGCGGTGCCCGGTCGGGATCACACGATCATGCCGGCGGCCACCGTCTCGTGCGTGGCCTCGTCGATCAGGATCAGGCTGCCGGTGCTGCGGTTGCGGGCATAACGGTCGAAATGCAGGGGCACGGCGCTGCGCAACAGCACCCGCCCGATGTCGTTCATCCGGATGGTGGGGTCCTCGGCCTTGTGCAGCGTGTTGATGTCCATCCTGTACTTCACCTCCTTCACCACGCACCGCGCCTCGCGCCCGGTGTGGCGCAGGGCATACCTGCCCCCGGGCTGCAGCGGCCGTTCGTTGAACCAGCACAGCATCACGTCGATGTCCTGCGAGGTCTCCGGCAGGTTGTTGGGGCTCACCAGCATGTCGCCCCGGCTGATGTCGATCTCGTCCTCCAGGGTGATCACCGCGCTCTGCGGGGCGAAGCATTCCTCCACCTCGTGCTCGCCGATGAGGATGCCCTTGATGCTGCTGCGCAGGCCGCCGGGCAGTACCTGCACGGGGTCGCCCTTGCGGAAGACCCCCCCGGCCACCCGCCCGGCGAAGCCGCGGAAATCGTGCCACGCCTCGGTCATGGGCCGCACCACGTACTGCACCGGGAAGCGCCGGTCGATGTGGTTGTGGTCGCCGGCGATGTGGATGTTCTCCAGCAGGTACATCAGCGTGGGGCCCTGGTACCAGGGCATGCGGGTGCTCCGCTCCACCACGTTGTCGCCCTTGAGCGCGCTGATGGGGATGAAGCTCAGATCGCGCACCTCCAGCTTGCTGCTGAAGTCCTCCAGTTCCTTCTGGATGCGGGTGAAGGTGGCCTCGTCGTAGTCCACGAGGTCCATTTTGTTGATGCAGAACACCACGTGGGGGATGCCCAGCAGCGAGGCGATGAAGCTGTGGCGGCAGGTCTGCTCGAGGATGCCCTTGCGCGCGTCCACGAGGATGATGGCCAGATTGGCCGTGCTGGCCCCGGTGACCATGTTGCGCGTGTACTGGATGTGCCCCGGCGTGTCGGCGATGATGAACTTGCGCTTGGGCGTGGCGAAGTAGCGGTAGGCCACATCGATGGTGATGCCCTGTTCGCGCTCGGCGCGCAGGCCGTCGGTGAGCAGCGACAGGTCCACCTCCCCGCTGCCGCGCTTGGCGCTCGCGCGCTCCACGGCCTCCAGCTGGTCCTCGAAGATCTGCTTGGTGTCGTAGAGCAGTCGGCCGATCAAGGTGCTCTTGCCGTCGTCAACGCTCCCCGCCGTGGTGAAGCGGAGCAGGTCCATGTCGAGGTAGCCGCTCATGGGAGGAAAGAAGAAAGTGGAAAGCGGAAAGCTGAAACCGACTTAGCGTTCATCGCGTGACCAGTGATGTGAAGATGGAGACCAGTTCGTTCCACTCCCTCAGGAGTGCTTTGGTGGAGGAGTGCGGCATGGTGCCGGACTCGGTGAGCATCTCAAGCCAGAAGCCCGATTCATCCGCTTCTTCGATAACGACCCCAAGCTTGGCGACGTACTCGCGTTTGCTTCTGCCGCGGAAAGCAGCCCGCGTATTCGCGCCCACGGAAGTGCCTGCCCGCAATAGCTGCTTGCCCATCACCTGCGCCTCGGTCGTCTTCGGCAAGAGCTTGAACAAGGCCACCACCGCCAGCGCGAATTGCTTGGTCCGATGCTTCAGGTCCTTGTGAGGTGCGGGATCCATTTCAATTTTCCGCTTTCCGCTTTCCGCTTTCCCCTTTCAGAAGTACCCCTCCTTCTTCCTGTCCTCCATGGCCGCTTCGCTCCGCTTGTCATCCATGCGCGACCCGCGCTCGGTCACCCGCGAAGAAGCGACCTCCTCGATGATCTCCTCCAGGGTGCTGGCCGGTGAATCCACCGCACCGGTGCAGCTCATGTCGCCGATGGTGCGGAAGCGCACGCGTTTCATGTAGGGCTTCTCCTCGGGTTTCAGTCGCATGAAGGGCGAGTTGGCGTAGGTCACCCCGTCGCGGTCGAACACCTCGCGCTCGTGGCTGAAGTAGATGCTGGGGATGGGGATCCTCTCCAGCAGGATGTACTGCCACACGTCCATCTCGGTCCAGTTGCTGATGGGGAAGGCGCGGAAGTGCTCGCCGGGCCGTTTGCGGCCGTTGTACAGGTCCCACAGCTCGGGCCGCTGGTTCTTCGGGTCCCAGGATCCGAACTCGTCGCGGTGGCTGAACACACGTTCCTTCGCCCGGGCCTTCTCCTCATCGCGTCGCCCGCCGCCGATGGCGCAGTCGATCTTGTGCTTTTCGATGGTGTCGAGCAGGGTCACCGTCTGCAGCTTGTTGCGGCTGGCGTAGTAGCCGGTCTCCTCCTGCACGCGGCCGGTGTCGATGCTTTCCTGCACGCTGCCCACGATCAGCGTGGCGCCGTGCTCCTTCACCAGGGCATCGCGGAAGACCATGGTCTCCTCGAAGTTGTGGCCGGTATCGATGTGCACCAGGGGAAAAGGCACTCTGGCCGGGAAGAAGGCCTTGCGCGCCAGGTGGAAACAGACGATGCTGTCCTTGCCACCGCTGAAGAGCTGGGCGGGACGTTCGAACTGGGCGGCCACCTCGCGGAGGATGTGGATGCTCTCGCTCTCGAGCTCCTTCAGGTGGGTCAGTCGGTAGGAATGCATGGTCTTCTAGTTTTCACCACAGTGGCACAGAGGACACAGAGAAAACAAGGGGTTGGCGACCGAAATGATCGCTGTTCCTCTGTGCTCTCTGTGGTGAACGCATGTCAGTGTTGCTGGATCCGCGGCAGGATGAAGTTCAACAGGTCGTTGGTGCACTCCGCTTCGGAGCGACCTTGGGTGGCGATGCGGATGGCCGGGGAGGGCGGCGCCTCGAAGGGGGCGCTGATGCCCGTGAAGTCCTTCACCTCGCCGGTGCGGGCCTTCGCGTAGAGGCCCTTCACATCGCGGCGTTCGCATTCCTCCAGCGGGGTGTCGATGAACACCTCCACGAAGTCCCTGGCACCGATGATCGTGCGGGCCTGCTCGCGGATGGCGATGGTGGGGGAGACGAAGCAGCAGATCGCCACCGTGCCGTTGCGCACGAAGAGCTTGGCCACCTCGGCGATGCGGCGGATGTTCTCGATGCGGTCCGCCTCGCTGAACCCCAGGTTGTTGTTGATGCCGCTGCGCACGTTGTCGCCGTCGAGCACCACGGCGTGGCGGCCGCGTTCGTGCAGCGCGCGTTCCAGGCCGATGGCGAGGGTGCTCTTGCCGCTGCCGCTCAGGCCGGTCATCCACAGGCACAGGCCGTGCTGGCCCAGCAGGGCCTCCTTGTCGGCGCGCCCGAGCAGGCGGTCGAACACCGGGTGGATGTGCTCCGGGACGGGCATGGCGGGGCTGCGCGAAGGTACGCGATCGACGCCGGGAAAGCCGCGCCGGGCGCGGGGTCAAACGGGGTTGGCGCGTCGGGCCAGGCGGCTGTGGCGGTGGCCGTAGGCGAAGTAGCAGGCCAGGCCGATGAGCAGCCAGGTGCCGAACCACTTCCAGTTGCTGACGGCCATGCCGGTGAGCAGGTAGCAGCAGGAGGCCAGGCCCAGCACGGGGATCAGCGACCAGCGGTGCACGAAGCTCAGCACGGCCAGGGCGGCGCAGAGGGCCCAGTACACCAGCAGGGGGATGCGTTGGTCGCCGTGGCGCCCGGCGGGGTGGAACAGGTCGCCGAAGTAGCCCGGCAGGCCCAGGTGCACCAGCAGCACGGCCAGCAGCAGCAGGGCGGGCACGATCCAGCGGCCGTTGATGTAGGGGAGGTGGAAGCCGGAGGGGCCGCGTTCCCGGCGGGGCATGAGCAGCACGCCGCCGCACACCAGCACGAAGGCGAAGAGGGTGCCGATGCTGGTGAAGTCCAGGATGAACGCCTCGTCGGTGAACAGGATGGGCACGCCCACCACCAGGCCGGTGACGATGGTGCTGAAGCCGGGGGTGCGGTAGCGCGGGTGGATGCGGGCGAAGGGCTTGGGCAGCAGGCCATCGCGGCTCATGCTCATCCAGATGCGGGGCTGGCCCAGCTGGAAGACGAGCATCACGCTGGTCATGGCCACCACGGCGGCGATGCTCACCAGCAGCAGCATCCACTTCACGCCCGTGAGGGCGAAGACCTCGGCCAGGGGGTCGCTGACGTCGAGCTGGTGGTAGGGCACCATGCCGGTGAGCACCAGGGCCAGTGCGATGTACACGGCCGTGCACACCACCAGGCTCAGCACCATGCCGCGCGGCAGGTCGCGCTGGGGGTCGCGGCTCTCCTCGGCCAGGGTGCTCACCGCGTCGAAGCCGATGTAGGCGAAGAACACCGCGCTGGCGCCGGCCATCACACCGCCGAAGCCGTTGGGCATGAAGGGCGTCCAGTGGTCGATGTCCACATGGGCGATGCCCACGGCGATCACCAGGGCGATGATGGCCAGTTTGACCACCACCATGGCGTTGCTGGCGTTGCGGCTCTCGCGCACGCCCACGTAGCACAGGGCGGTGATCAGCACGTTGATGGCGAAGGCGGGCAGGTCCAGGATGATGCGCCGGCCGCCGATCAGGGGCGCGGTGGCCCAGGCGGTGAGCCCCTCGCCGGGGGTGTTGGCGGCGTGGGCCGCGGCGGCGCTGCGGTAGTTGATGGTGAGCCACTCGGGCAGGTGCAGGCCCATGGCGTCGAGCAGGTTGGTGAAGTAGCCGCTCCAGCTGAAGGCCACGTAGATGTTGCCGATGCTGTACTCCATGAGCAGGGCCCATCCGATCACCCAGGCGAAGAGCTCGCCGAAGCTCACGTAGGCGTAGGTGTAGGCGCTTCCGCTGGCGGGCACGCGCGCGGCGAACTCGGCATAGCACAGGGCGGTGAAGCCGCAGGCCACGGCGCACAGCACGAAGAGCAGCACCACGCCGGGGCCGCCGCTGGCGCAGGCCTGGCCCATGCTGCTGAAACTGCCCGCGCCGATGATGGCGGCGATGCCGAAGAAGGTGAGGTCGCGCAGGCCGAGGTGGCGGCCCAGGGCCGCCCCGCCATGGATCTCGCCCTCGGGGGCGGCATCGGGCGTGGCGGGCTTGCGGCGGAAGAGCTGGCGCATGGGGCCACGCACGGGGAGGGCCGACGCCCCCGGACGGTCGTGGCGGCGATCACCGCCCCCGGCGGCGCGGGCAAGGTACGCGGCGGCGCCTTGGGCGCCAAGGACCGGGCGCTACGGGGCCGGCAGGGTGCAGTCCTTGGTGGCCACCCCCTGCAGCTCCTTGGTGAGCAGCATGTCCGAACCCTGCTTGGTGTTGCTGGTGCCGGCGTTCAGCGCCTTGAGCTTCTCGAACCAGCAGCGGGCCATGCCCATGTCCTTCTCTTTGCTGAATTGAAAGAAGCCCAGGTAGAAGTAGGCCTCCTCCAGGTCCACCTTGTACTTGGTCTGGTCCTCGGGCTTGATGTGGCGCACCACTTCCTCGTAGAAGGGGCGGGCCTGCCAGGTCTGCTTCTCGGGGTCCAGCCCCACGTTGGCCCGGGCGCGTCCCAGGTAGCCCTGGTGCAGGCCGGGTTGTTTCTCGATGTACACCGCCCAGGCGCTGTCGGAGGTGGCGTAGAGCTTGGCCTTGTAAGCACTGCTGCCCAGGTAGTAGTAGTCGTTCACCTCGGGGGCGATGGCGATCTTTTCCTGGAAGGCCTTGGTGGCCAGGTCGTGGCGCTTGGCCTTGCCGAAGGCCTTGCCGGCCTCGGTGAAGAGGTAGGCCTTGGCGCGGTCCATGCGGGCGGCCTTCAGGTAGCTTTCGGCCGCCAGGCTGTCGTAATTGGTCAGGCTGACGTTCACCGTCGAGGTGCCGTCCGGTTTGTTCTCCACGGTCGCCTGGGCGCCGGGGTCGTTGATCCGGACCGTGCCGTTGGCATCGGTGGTGACGACCTTGGTGGCCAGGCCCGCGTAGATCTTGCCCATGTACTCGTGGTCGCTGGCGATCACCTTTTCGGCGGGCTGCTCGGCGAAGTAGGCCTGCATGGCGGCCAGGGCCGCGGCGAAGTCGCCCGCCTCGCAGCGCGCATAGCCTTCGATGCGCCGCAGGTTGTTGTCCTTGAGGCCCTTGCCGCGCAGGGCGTCGATCTCGGCGATGCACGCGCTGTACTGGCCCACCAGGAAGAGGAACTTGGCGTAGCGCACGCGCGCGCTGACGTTGCCGGTGTTGAGCTCCAGGTAACGGTCGTAATCGGCGGTGGCCTTGTCGTAGGCCCGGGCCATGAAGTGGGCTTCGGCCCGGCCGCTGTACGCCGGGGCATAGGAAGGGTCGATGGCGATGGCGCGGTCGAACTCGGCGATGGCGGCCTCGTGGTTCTTGGCGCGGTAGTACATGCGGGCCTTGCGGGCCACCGGCCGGGCGGCGGTGGGCATCAGTTCGGCGGCGCGCTTGTAGGCGGCCACGGCTTCGCTGGCATCGAAGGAGCCGCGGGCCATCAGCAGGTCACCGCGCAGCACATGGGCGTCCGCGTCGTTGGGGTTCAGTTCGATGGACTTGTCCACCCAGGCGATGGCGGTGGCCACGTCGGGGTCGGGGCCGGCGCCGTAGGCTTCGGCCACTTCGCGGTAGGTGAGGGCCTTGAGCTCCTTGGGGTGCTTGGCGTTCTTGTCCTCGGCCAGGGCGATGGCCTCGTTGAGCTTGGCCTTGGCCTCCTCGCGCCGGGCCTGGGCCTCCTGGAGGGCCCCGCCGGTGGCATCGTCGGGGATGCCCTGGGCGAAGAGCACCTTGCCCAGGCCGACGTGGTTGAGCGGATGGCTCGGGTTGAGCTCCGAGCCACGGCGGTAGCACAGGCGAGCGCTGTCGGGCTGGTCGTTCTCCCAATGGTTCTCGCCCATGAAGTACCAGTAGGCGCCGTTGTTGGGTGCGCCGGCCAGCAGCTTGTGGAACGCGGCGTCGGCGGCCTCGAATTGTTCGCGGTCGGTGAGGCGCTGGGCCTCCTCCAGGGTCTGGGCGATCGCATCGCTGTGCAGGGCCGTGAGGGCGAGGCCGGCCAGCAGGCCGGGGATCAGGTGTCGTCGGATCGGGTAGGTCATTGTCGTTCAGGGGGTCACGAGCATCACGTCGCGGGCAGGCACATGCGCCGGGGCGATGCCTTTCTTGAGCAGGATGCGTTGGCCCTTGTGTCCGGCCACAAAGGAAGCGAACCCCGTGCCAAGCCCGCTCTTGCCTTCGGTCACCAGCATCATCAGGGGCCGCCGCAGGGGGTAGCGACCGTCCTTCAGGGTGCCCTGGGTGGGCGCCAGGGCCGGGGTGTCGCCGTGGTGGATGGGCACCAGCCGCAACCCTTGGCGCAGGGCCCGGCAGGCGGGGTCGTCCAGGTCGCTCAACAGGCTGAAGGCCAGCAGGCCGATGGCGGTGCTGTCGGTGCGCAGCCGCTGCGCCAGGTCCACAGGGCCTTGGGCCAGCCGCACCCGCAACGGCTGCTCGGTGCGGCCGTCGAAGAGGCTGTCGGTGAGGCTGCGGGCCACCCCGCTGCCGGGGTCGTCCAGCAGGGCGGTGCAGGGCTGTTCGCCCAGGCGGCCGTTGCGCAGGATGCCGCGCAATTCGTCCAGGCTCAGGCTGTCGGGGCCGGCGGGGTGGGCCAGCACGGCGATGGCGTCGATGGCCACGGCTTCCACGTGGGGGGTGAGCTGCCGGGTGCGGAAGTAGGCCTGCTGGTCGCCGCCGGGCACGAAGGCACCGAAGACAGCGCGCACGCTGTCGTTGAGCATGGCCTGCACCAGCTGTTTTTCGGGCAGGTAGCGCACGTCCACCCGGGCCTTGGGGTAGAGGGCCTCGAAGGTGCTGCGCTGGTCCTCCAGCACGGGCCGCAGGTCCTGGTCGGCCATCACCAGCACGTGGCCGAAGGTGGGGCTGTCGTCGGTGCGCGGGTCGGGCGGGCCGCTGGAGCAGGCGGCCAGGAGCAGGATGGGCAGGCCGTGGCGCAGCATGGGTCAGGCGGCGGGGTCGCGGCGGCGCTTGCGCCACCACAGCCCCAGGCGCAGCAGGCCGTAGCCCACGAGCACCGCGGCCAGGGCGGTGCGGTAGTGGGGCAGCACGTCGCTGGCGAAGGGGGTGAGGCCGATGACCAGGCCGGTCAGGATGTAGAAGCCGGACATGCCCACGGCGAAGGCGCTGCGCAGGTCCATCGCCCGGCCCGGCGCCTCAGCGCAGGTCGAAGTTGATGGGGATGACGTACCGCACCTTGACGGGGCGGCCGTTCTGCTTGCCGGGGCTCCACTTGGGGGAGGCCTTCATCACGCGGGTGGCCTCCTTGTCGAGGCCGGCGCTGACGCCGCGCACGGTGCGCACCTCGGTGATCGAGCCGTCCTTGTCCACGACGAACTCCACGAAGACGCGGCCTTCGATGCCCTGTTCGGCCTCCATCTGGGGGTACTTCACGTTCTTGCCGAGGTACTTGTAGAACTCGGCCTCACCGCCCGGGAAGGTGGGTTTCTCCTCCACGGCGGCGAACATCATCACCTCTTCCTCCACGGGGGGCGGGGGCGGAGGTGGTTCCTCGCTCTTCTCGCCCTCCTGGGTCACGGTGCTCGCGGTGGTCTCGGCCAGCACCTCCTGGGTGGGGGGCGGCTCCTCCACGGGCTCGTCCACGGCCTCCAGGGCGGTGAACTGCACGGTCTCGATCTTGGGCGGGGGCGGCACCTCCACGGGCGGGGGCGGGGGTTCCTCCTTCTTCTCCTCCTCGAAGAGCTCGAGGTTCACATCCACGATCTTCTTGGCCTCCACCACCTCTTCCTCTCCGCCGCCGAGGGCTTGGATGATCTTGGGGGTGCCGATGGCCAGGCCGAACAGGGCGATCGATCCGGCCACGGCCACCATCAGGCGTTTCACGTAGTCGCGGCGCAGCACGAAGGCGCCGTATTCCTGGTTGCGGCCCTCGAACACCAACTGGTTGCGCACGGTGGCCAGCACGTTGTTCCAGCTGAAATCCAGCGTCATCACCAGGGAAAGGACCAGCAGGATGCCGGTGATCAGGAGGTATTCCATGGGTCAGAGGGTTGCTTTCTCGGCGTCGAGCAGCAACTGCTCGGCGGCTTTCAGGCTGTCCAGCACGCCGTAAGAGCCGATGCCGCTGATGTCCATCTCATCGACCATGTCGATCATGTTGCGGTACTTGGCGTCCTTGTCGGTCTTGATGATGGCCTTCAGGTTGGCGGGGTCGCCTTTGGTGACCTTGCGCAGGCTGTCGTAGGTGGCCTGGTCGATCTTGCCGGCGTTGAAGTCGCGGGCATGCTGGTTGAGCTTCTCGACGGCCTCGCGGTTGCGTTCCAGCAGCACCTGGCGCACCTTGCTGAAGTCGGTGCGGGTGAGGGTGGTGGGCGGCTTGCCGCTGCCGTCGGTGGCGGTGTGGAACTCGCCCAGGTAGTAGAAGATCTGGTCCTTGGCCGTGAGGATCAGGGTGATGGCGTTGCTGAGCTCGGTCTTCTTGGACTCGGTGGTCTTGTCGTCCGGCACCGGGAAGGTCATCTGCAGGGTGCTCGGCTTGTACATGGTGGTGGTGAGGATGAAGAAAGTGAGCAGCAGGAAGGCCAGGTCCACCATCGGCGTCATGTCGATGCGGGTGCTGCCCTTCTTGGCGCGTTTCTTCTGGTGGCGTTTTCCGCCGCCTTCGTCTCCTCCGCCGGGTGCGTCTGCCATGGTCGGGTCTGGTTGGTCGGGTCGCTGTCCCCTTGCCCCGTACACGCCGGCCGGGGAAAGGTTCGACCGTTCGTTACATCCTTGATTCCTCCAGGTCGGTGATCATCTTGAAGCGGTTGATCTGGATGCCCGGGGATTGGAAGATCCGGATCACCTGCGCCACCTTGGAATAGTTGGTGTTGCCATCGGCCTTCAAGGCCACCAGCGGGTTGATGCCCGCCTCTTCGTAGAACAGCAGGCGCGTGGTGATGATCCAGTCGCGCAGCTGGTTGTTGGTACTGTCGGTGGGGATGCCGCCGAACTTCTTGTCGAACTCCTTGCGGGCGGCGCCCGAGGGCAGGGCCAGGTAGGCGGGCAGCTGCTGGATGGGGATGCCCACGGCGCCCACGTTGGCGAACTTCACCTTGTCCTCGTCGCTGGGGGTGTAGTTGATGCGTTTGCCCATCTCCTCGAGCACCTTCAGCCGCACCTTCTTGTCGGTCATGTCCCAGTACACCTTGCCGGTGCTGTCCACCACGATGGTCATCAGGTTCTCGGTGGGGATGGGGCTCTGGCTCATGGACGAGGGGGTGTCCACGGCCACGGCCTCCTCCGGACGGAACTGGGCGGTGAGCATGAAGAAGGTGACCAGCAGGAAGGCCAGGTCCACCATGGGGGTCATGTCGAGCTCGGGGCTCTTGCGGGGCATCTTCAGCTTCGGCATGCGTCAGGGGGTCGGGTTGGTTGACGATGAACGCCCGGCATCCCGCGCTGCACGCGGGGCGCCGGTGCCGTGCCGGTCACTTGTGGCTGGCCAGGGTCTGGCTCACGCTGAAGCCGGCCTCATCGATGCCGTGGGTGATGGCGTCGATCTTGGTGCTGAAGAAGTTGAACATGATGATGGCCACGCACGAGCCGGTGATGCCCAGGGCCGTGTTGATCAGGGCCTCGGAGATACCGGTGGACAGGGCGGTGGCGTCCGGGGTGCCGGCCGTGGCCAGGGCGCTGAAGGCCCGGATCATCCCCAGCACCGTACCGATCAGGCCCAGCAGGGTGCTGATGCTGGCGCAGGTGCTCAGGATCACCAGGTTCTTGCTCAGCATGGGCAGCTCCAGGGCGGTGGCCTCCTCCAGCTCCTGCTTCACGGCCTGCAGGCGGGTCTCCTTGTCGTGCGAGGCGTCGCGCAACACCATCTTGTACTTCTGCAGGCCGCTGCGCATCACGTTGGCCACGCTGCCCTTCTGCTCGTCGCACACCGAGATCGCCTCGTCCACCTGGTCATTGCTCAGGAAGCCGCGCACCTGGCCCAGGAAACGCTCGATGCGGCCCTTGCCCTTGGCGCGGTTCAGGGTGATGAACCGTTCGGCCGAGAAGATGATGATGATCAGGTTCACACTGATCAGGATGGGCACGATGTAGCCCCCCTTGTAGATGGTGCCGTAAAGCTTGCCGGGGTTCTCGGCGATGGGGTGCCCCTTCACGGGGTCCCCGTTCTCGAAGTTGGCCGGGTCGCCCAGGACGAACATGTAGATGGCCACGCTGATGATCAGCACCAGAGGGAACACAATGGCCACGAAGAGGCTCGAGCCTTTCCCGGTGGAGGTTTCGTTGCTCATGATGATGAAGGGTCGGGTTATCGGTTGGGGGCGTTGGTCGGTTCCGGTAGGGGCCCGGGCGTTCGGTCCGGGACCGTTCAGGGTTTTGTTATCAACAGGGTGGCAAACATAGCAAGTCTGCCCATCCGGACGCACGGTCGCGGCGCATCCGTCGAAAGCCGGGACCCCGTCCGTCCGGTCGGCCCTGGTCGGTGAAGCATCGGGGTCCACGCATCGCGCCGCCGAAATAACGGCTCCGCCACCCCGATCGGTCTTCGGCCCCGCCACCGAACGGGGAGCGGTGGCCCCCAAGGCACCAACGGCAGGGCTATCTTGGCGCCATGGGACGAACCACCCTGGCCGCGGCCACCGCCATCCCCGCCACCCCCACCATCGACCAGGTGGGCATCGAGGAGCGCGTGGCGCGCATCAAGACCCGCAGCATCAAAAAGGCCGCCAAGGTGCAGGGCATGAAGCTCGCCCTGAGCATGATCGACCTCACCACGCTGGAAGGACAGGACACCCCCGGCAAGGTGACCCAGCTATGCTACAAGGCCCACCACCTGCACGACCAGCTGCCCGGCCTGCCGCACGTGGCCGCGGTCTGCGTGTACCCCACGCTGGTGAAGGTGGCCAAGAAGGCCCTGGGCGACAGCGGCGTGAAGGTGGCCGCCGTGGCCACGGCCTTCCCCAGCGGGCAGGCGCCGCGCCCCGTGAAGATCGCCGACACCAAGTTCGCCGTCAGCGAGGGCGCGGACGAGATCGACATGGTGATCAGCCGCGGGCACTTTCACAGCGGCGACTACAACTTCGTCTTCGACGAGATCGCGGCCGTCAAGGAGGCCTGCGGCAAGGCCCGCCTGAAGGTGATCCTGGAGACCGGCGAGCTGGGCACCTACGACAAGGTGCGCCTGGCCAGTGATATCGCCATCGCCGCCGGCGCCGACTTCATCAAGACCAGCACAGGCAAGATCAGCCCCGCCGCCACCATGCCCGTCACGCTGGTGATGCTGCACGCCATCCGCGACCATTACCTGAGGACCGGCCAGATGATCGCCATGAAGCCCGCCGGCGGCATCCGCACCAGCAAGGAAGCCCTGCACTACCTGATGATGGTGAAGGAGGAGCTCGGCCCCGAATGGCTCGACCCGCACTGGTTCCGCTTCGGCGCCAGCAGCCTGGCCAACGACATCCTGATGCAGCTGATGAAGGAAGCCACCGGGCCGTACCAGAGCGCGGACTACTTCAGCGTGGATTGAGGAGGCGGGTCACAGGATCATCACCAGGGTGCCGGCGATGATCACGGGGATCGGGGCACGGAGGTTCGTGGCGACGGCATAGCGGGTTTTGTTCGGCAGTTTGCCGCGCGGGGTCATTGCTTTTTCAGAACCGCCTACATTCCAAGATCGGGTCCGCCACTGCCAGCGCTCAAGCAACCAGGGCCGCCATTTGTTCTGCCTCCCAACTACTTTCACGCCCAAGGATCGTATGCGAATGGTCGATTTCAATTCAGACGAGAACGCCCTGCTCGCCCTTCTTCCTGCCGATGGCAGCACCATGGGCAACGGCAAGGCCCGCGAAGTTTTGGGCTGGGAGGAGGCCCGCTACAACGCCGCCAAGGAAGGTCTGGTCGCCAAGGGCCTCGCGGCCGCCGGCCGTGGCCGTGGCGGCAGCCTGTACCGGATCGTTCAGGCCGATCTGGAGCTAAGCAGCCCCGCGCCACGGCCAGTGAAAGAGAAGAAGAAGACCAAACCTGCCAAGGCCCGCAAGGCCGAGCCCAACACCGGCGGGGAAGCCGCCATCCTGAGCTATCGCCACGCGCAGCGCCGGGCCAACAATCCCGAGGTGGGCATGGTGAGCCCCGAGACCGACCCCGATGAGCCCAGGACCAACTACGCCTACAACCCGCACCTGGATCCCGCCCTGCAATTCGACGCCACCCCCACGCGGGCACGGGTGGAGAAGCTCATAGACGATGCATTGGCCAGCAAGGACCAAGCGGTGATGCACGCCGCCCTGGAGGAACTGCGCCGCATGCAGGCGCCCTACCTGCAATGGAGCGGCAAGGCCGAGCGCACCAGCTTCGCGGTGGATACCGTGAGCCTGCACGTGCATGAACGCATCGACCCCGCCAGCATCCTGGCCGCCGTGCGCAAGCGCATGGACGAGGACAAGGCCGGCAAGGCCCGCCAGGGCGACCTCTTCGCCGCGCCTTTCGAGCAGCTGCCATTGCGCGAGGCCATCGACTTCTACAAGCACGACAAAGGGTGGAGCAACCGCCTGGTGCTGGGCGACAGCCTGCTGGTGATGAACAGCCTGCTCCAAAAGGAGAGCATGGCCGGGCAGGTGCAGATGGTCTACATCGACCCGCCCTACGGCATCAAGTACGGCAGCAACTTCCAGCCCTTTGTGGACAAGCGCGACGTGAAGGACCGCACCGATGCCGACCTTACCCAGGAGCCTGAAATGATCAAGGCCTTCCGCGATACCTGGGAACTGGGCATACACAGCTACCTCACCTACCTGCGCGACCGCCTGCTATTGGCCAAGGAACTGCTGCATGAGAGCGGGAGCGTGTTTGTGCAGATCTCGGATGAAAATATTCATCATGTCACCGAAATAATGGATGAAATATTCGGGGTAGAAAACAGGCTCAACATCATTACTGTAAGGAAGACCGGGGCTGTCAGTAGTCCTGAAGCAAAGTTGAATTCATTGGCGACATTGGGTGATTTTATCATATGGTATACTAAAGATAAATCGGCCTTTAGGTTTAGTCAAATTTATCTGAATAAAGACGACGGATCGAAAACGGCAGAGCAGTACAGCAAAGAGGATGATGGTGGATTTTATCAATCGGTTTCGATTGAATCAAATGGTTATTCAGAAAATTTTCACTTTCCTATCCGTATGAATGGGCGAGTATTCAGACCTGCTGACACTCGGCATTGGAGTACGAAAGAGGAGGGTGTGTATCGAGCAGGAAATGCCGGGCGTATACTGCAGTCAGATAAAAAAATTCGATTTAAGAAGTATATAGCCGATTTTCCCGTTACCCCGGTTGCGAATATCTGGACAGACCTAATGGGTGCCAGCAACCTTGTATACGTGGTGCAGAGCAATGAGCGCATTGTGGAACGCTGTATGCACATGTGCTCCATGCCTGGTGATTTAGTGGTAGATATCACTTGCGGTTCAGGCACTACAGCTTTTGCTGCCGAAAGGTGGGGCCGTCGCTGGATCACCTGCGATACGAGCCGCGTGGCGATCACCCTGGCCAAGCAGCGGCTGCTGACGGCCAGCTACGACTACTACGCGCTGAAGTATGCGCACGAGGGCTTGAAAGGCGGCTTTATCTACAAGACGGTGCCGCACGTCACACTCAAGAGCATCGCCAACAACCCGGAGATCGACACCATTCACCACCGCATGCACCCGGCCGTGGCGGAAGCGCTGCTGCAGCTGAACGGCGCCCTGCAGGCCGCGCCGCCCAAGCCCTTCAAGGTGGCGGAAGGCGGGCGCAAGGGCAAGGCCATTGATTTCCGCAAGCCGGGCACGGAGCTCTTGCCCAGCGGAGAGGAGGCCCCGGCCGGTGCCCTGATGGAGTGGGAGGTGCCCCACGAGCTGCCGGAGGAATGGCCAACGGCCGCGCACGGGCCCTTCGCGGCCTTCCATGCGGCACGGAAGGCCATGCAGCGGGAGATGGACCGCAGTATCGCCGCGCACGCCGACCAGGAAACGCTGTACGACCAGCCCGAGGTGGACCGCGGGAAGCTGCGCATCAGCGGTCCCTTCACCGTGGAGGCCGTGCCCACGCCCACCGTGCAGGGCCTGGACGAGGCCCAGCAGCCCGCCGAGGCCGATGCCAGCATAGCCCGCAGCGGCGAAAGCGCCCGCCAGCACGGTTGGCGCGATGAGCTGCTGAAGACCGGCATCCGCGGCAAGGGCGGGCAAATGATCCGCTTCGCCGAGCTGGAAACACTGCCTACCGGCGAAGGCTTCAAGCACCTGCATTGCAGCGGCACCCTGGCCGATACCGGCGAACGTGCCGTGGTGTGCTTCGGCCCCGCCCATGCCAGCTTGGAGCAGCGCACCGTGGCCCACGCCATCAACGAAGCCAACATGCTGGTGCCCAAGCCGCGCTTCGTGGTCTTCGCCGCCTTCGTCTTCGACCCCGAGGCCGCCAAGGACATCGACGGTACCAAGTGGCCCGGCGTTACCCTGCTGAAGGCCCAGATGAACACCGACCTGCTCACCGACGACCTGAAAAAGGCACGCAGCAGCAACCAGAGCTTCTGGCTGATGGGCCAACCGGACGTGGAGCTGAAGACCCTGCCCGATGGCCGCTACCAAGTGGAGGTGCACGGCTTCGACTATTTCGACACCGCCAAGGGCGAACTGGTGAGCGGTGGCAAGAAGAAGGTGGCCATGTGGTTGCTGGATACCGACTACGATGAGCGCAGCCTGTACCCGCGCCAGGTGTTCTTCCCCATGGCTGGCGGCAAGGATGGCTGGATGAAACTGAAGAAGACCATCCGCGCCGAACTGGACGAAGAACTGCTGGATCAGTACCACGGCACGCTGAGCCTGCCCTTCGAGGCCGGCCCCAATGGCAAGGTGGCCGTGAAGGTGGTGGACGACCGGGGCATCGAGAGCCTGAAGATCCTGGTGCTGCCATGAGTGATCCGGGCAAACAACTGGAACTGTTCGATGTCCTGGGCGCGCAGGAGGGTTTCGACCTGGAGTTCAAGAGATCCCGGGACCATCTGCCCGGTGACTTGTGGGAGACCTACAGTGCCTTCGCCAACTCGGATGGAGGGACCATCTACCTCGGTATCTCGGAACAAGGGGAGGACATCCGCGCATTGGGCGTTACGGATCCCGATCGCCTGCTGCGGGATTTCTGGAGCGCGGTGAACAACCGGGGCAAGGTGAGCCATTGCCTGGTGACGAACAAGGATGTGGAGGTGCTGCGGCTGGATGATGGTGCCCAAGTGATCGCCATCAAGGTGCCGCGCGCCGGTCGCCGCGAACGACCGGTGTACGTTGGGCAGGATCCTTTCAATGGCACCTTCCGCCGGAACCATGAGGGCGACTACCGATGTACCCGGCAGGAGGTGGAACGCATGTTCGCCGACCGCAGCGAGGAACCGGCCGACCACCGGATCCTGAAGGGCTTCGGCATGGCCGATCTGGACCAGCTATCGCTGAAGCAATACCGCAACCGGTTCGCATCGCGCATACTGGACCACGCTTGGCTGGCCGAGGACGACAAGGGCCTGTTGCGGAAGCTCGGGGGCTGGAGCCTGGACCGTTCAACAGGTGCCGAAGGGCTCACCGTGGCCGGCCTGCTCATGTTCGGCAAACATGAGGCCATCACCGACAAGGATGCCGTACCCGGCTTCCACTTGGACTACCGCGAGCACCTTACGGACGACCTCAATATCCGCTGGACCGACCGCCTCACCTTCGATGGAACCTGGGAGGCCAACCTGTTCCAGTTCTACCAGCGGGTCATTGCCAAGCTGGGCACCGGGCCGGGCATCAAGGTGCCGTTCGATCTGGACCCGGAGGGCTACCGCAAGCCGGTTACGCCCGTGCATGAAGCCTTGCAGGAAGCCTTGGTGAACGCATTGATCCACGCGGACCATTTCGGGCAGGGCGGGGTGGTCATCGATCGGTGGACGGATCGGTTCGAATTCTCCAACCCGGGCACCCTGCTGGTATCCCACGAGCAGCTGTTGCAAGGCGGCATCAGCGAATGCCGCAACAAGGCCCTGCAGCGCATGTTCCAAATGCTGGGCGTGGGCGACAAGGCCGGATCAGGCATCGACAAGATCAAGAAGAGTTGGTCCGCCCAACGATGGGCCTCGCCCAGATTGAAGGAAACCTTACGCCCGGACCGGGTGCAATTGGTCCTGTCCATGGTGAGCATGTTGCCTGAGGAGGTGCTCACGGACCTACGGGAGCGTTGCGGCCCGGCGTTCGAGGACTTGGGTGGCGATGAGGTACAGGCCCTTGTGCAAGCCCATTTGGAGGAAGACGTGACCAACCAGGACCTCCAGGACATGCTCAGCCTGCACCGCACGGACATCACCAAACTGCTCAAGGGCCTGGTACGCAAGAGCTTATTGCGCCCTATTGGCATTGGCCGTGGTACACGGTATGTGCTTGGGCCGGCTTTCACCCCAACTAAGGGGGGCATCTCCCCTACTAAGAGGGGTATCTCCCCTACTAAGGCAGCTATCTCCCCTACTAAGGCGCCCATCTCCCCTACTAAAGAGATACCGGACCTGCCTATTGACCTGCGATTGATCGCTGAATCCATAAGGTCCACCAAGCGTGCTGGCCGGGAGCAAATGGAGGATGCCATACTGGCACTCTGCCAGGGTCGGTTTCTCAGTTTGGACGACCTGGCCGCGCTTCTTGGCAGGCAACAAGAAGGCATCCGGGACAAGTATGTGTCACCCCTGACCAAGCAGGGCCTGTTGGAGCGGCGCTACCCGGATAAACCCAATCACCGCGACCAGGCTTACCGCACGGTGATGAACGAAGCCACCAAGCAGGCATGAACGCCCCCGACAGCCTGATCATAAACATTCCTCACCGGGAGCCCGACCGGCATTGGGCCCAGGCCAAGGACGGCACCTTGCAACTGGTCGGGCAACGGCGACGGGCCGGTTACGAGATCTTCGATGTGCGCGCCAACACCCGCCGCACCGAGGACCTCCCGCTGGTGAACACGATCCGTGAGCGCGTAGCCCGGTGGCGCGCCGACCGATACGAGGGCGCCACCATCGTTAGCCGCAGCTTGCTGGAGCATTGGCACGATGAGAACGCCCGGCAGCATCCGTTCTACTACTGCCAGCTGGAGGCCATCGAGTCCCTGATCTGGTGGGTGGAGGCCTTGCCGCAATACAAACAGGGCATCCACATCCCCGGTGATGGCGGTGCGTGGGAACGCCTGTGCAACAAGATGGCCACGGGCAGCGGCAAGACCACGGTGATGGGCATGATCATCGCCTGGCAGACGCTCAACGCCCTCGTTTACCCTAGGCGCAGCAAGGATTTCAGCAAGGCCATCCTCGTGGTGGCGCCTGGCCTCACCGTGAAGGAGCGTTTGCGGGTATTGTACCCCGGGCATCCCAATAACGTGTACGACGAGTTCCGCATCTGCCCCAATGAAAGCATGCGGCAGAAGCTGAACCAGGTGGTGTTGCAGGTGGACAATTGGCACAATCTGATGCCCTTGGAACCCGTTGCCCGCAGCGTGGTGAAGAAAGGTCGCGAGAACGACGAGGTCTTCACGCGGCGTGTCTTGCAGCACGTATCCGACCACAAGGACCTCGTGGTGATCAACGACGAGGCACACCATGCCTACCGGATCCCGGCCGAGAGCAAGATCAGCAAGAAGGAAGCGGAAGAGCACGGCATCGACCTGGACCAGGCGACGCGCTGGATCGAAGGCTTGGACCGGATCCACAAGACCCGGCGCATCATCCGCTGTTTCGACCTGAGCGCCACACCCTTCGCGCCCACGGGCAAGAAGGCCACCGAAGAGGGCCTGTTCAGCTGGGTGGTGAGCGACTTCGGCCTGAACGATGCCATTGAGGCCGGGCTGGTGAAAACTCCGCGCGTGGTGATCCGCGACGATGCCTTGGCCGATGCGAAGACCTATCGTAGCCGCCTCTACCATATCTACCGCGACCCCGAGGTGCAGAACGACCTTGCGAGGCGTGGTGCGCAGCCGCATGAATCATTGCCGCAACTGGTTCAGGTAGCCTACACGCTGCTGGGCGCGGACTGGCGTGAGGCGCAGCGCCAATGGAAAGAAGCAGGCCATACTTCGCCACCGGTGATGCTCACCGTATGCAACAAGGTGGAGACCGCGGCCCGTATCGAGCACTACTTCAATCAAGGCGATGCCCATTGGCCCGAGCTGCATGCGCCGCTTCGCACGCTACGCGTGGACAGCAAGGTGCTGGAGAAAGCGGAGCGGGGGGAAAGTGCCTCCAGCGACAAGGATTATGAGCATCGCTTGAAGGCGATCGTGGATGCGGCCAACATCCCGGACAGCAGGAAGGAACAATTGAGATCCCTGAAGAAGGAAGAATTGCTGCGCGAGCTGGTGGACAACGTGGGCAAGCGCGGGCAGGCCGGGCAGGACCTTCAGAACGTGATCAGCGTGGCGATGCTCAGTGAAGGCTGGGACGCCAAGAATGTCACGCACATCATGGGCTTACGTGCCTTCACCAGCCAATTGTTGTGTGAGCAAGTGATCGGGCGCGGCCTGCGCAGGGTGGGCTACGACAAGGACGAGAATGGCTTCTTCGTGCCGGAATACGTGAACGTCTTCGGTGTGCCACTTTCCATTTTCCAGGACGTGAGCGACGAAGGGGCAGTTCCGAATCCGCCCAGGCCAAGCACACAGGTGGAGTCCTTGCCGGAGCGCAATGCGCTGGAGATCCGTTGGCCCAACGTGGTGCGCATTGACAGCATCATCCGGCCCGAGCTGGTCGTTGAATGGGACAAGGTGGTTCCACTGGAACTGGACCCGTCCAAAACGGCGATCTCCGCCGAGTTGGCCCCTGCGGTAGGCGGTGCCACGGACATGAGCAAGGTGAAACACATCGATCTGGAGAGGATCCCCGATGGGTTCCGGTTGCAGCACCTCGTGTTCAAGGCGGCCCGGAAAGGCTACGAGGATGCCAAGGGGCGCTTCAATGGGCAGCGCGAATTCCTAGTGGTGCAGCTCATCCGCCTTGTGGAGGAGTTCCTCGGTGGTCCCAAGCTGGTGATCCCCTCCCTTTTCCACCAACGTCCGGAGCATAAGCGGATCTTGATCGCCCTCAACCTGGACCTGATCGTGCAGCACCTGATGCGCCATGTGAATGAGCAGAACAGTGAGCGCATCGAACCGGTGTACGATGAGGATCTCCCGATCGGCAGTACGCGTTACATGCGCACTTGGTACACCACCAAGCACGCGCCCCCCACCCGGCGCTCACAGATCAGCCACGCCGTGGCGGATGGTACTTGGGAACAATACACCATGGACGCGCTGGAGAGCGACCGGCTCAAAGGCATCGTACTGGCCTACGCGAAAAATGATCACCTTGGGTTCCAAGTCCAATACTTGTGGAACGGATCACGCCGCCGTTTCATCCCAGACTATCTGATCCGCCTGGCCAACGGCAAAACGTTGGTCTTGGAGATCAAGGGCCAGGACAGTGAACAGAACCGCGCCAAGCGCGCCGCCTTGGATCTATGGGTGAAGGCTGTGAATACGAAGGGCGGCTTCGGTATTTGGTGCGCTGATGTGGCAACACGTCCGGAACAGGTGTGGGATGTGGTGATGAAGTGGTCAAAGTGATCGCCCATAGAATTAAGCTGCATCAAGGACAATTGGGTGGAAAGGTCGTCGACCCACAAACACACGCACCATGGTCTAAAGCGGTGAGGTAAAGCCCTGGAGCTTGTGCGCAGTCAATCTGCACCTATTTAGACCTGGTCCTTTTGTTCCCGGTGGGCCGGTGGTCCCGGCTGATTTCGCCCTTTCCATCCTTGCCGGGCCAAGCCATGAAGCCCGCCGGCGGCATCCGCACCAGCAAGGAGGCCCTGCACTACCTGATGATGGTGAAAGAGGAGCTCGGCCCCGAATGGCTCGACCCGCATTGGTTCCGCTTCGGCGCCAGTAGCCTGGCGAACGACATCCTGATGCAGTTGGTGAAGGAAGCCACCGGCCAATACCAGAGCGCGGACTACTTCAGTGTGGATTGAGGAGGCGAGGGTTGGCTTCCGGCAGGAAGGCGGGGAATTCCGGTCCTGCTGATAGCGAGTGTCCCATCGGCATTTCCGCCACATCGCGATCATACAGAGCGAAAGGGACCAAGACCGCTTGGCATCGTAACTTCGTTGCATGGATTGGCAGCAATACATCACCAGTGACCAAGGTGTGTTGGGCGGTAAGCCCGTCATCAAGGGAACACGGTTGGCCGTGGAGCTGATCCAAGGTCGGTTGGCTGATGGCTGGACCACGGAGATGCTGCTGGAGAGCTACCCTTCGCTGCAGCCTGAACACATCCAGGCCGTGCATGCCTTCCTGTTGGAGTGCATGGTGGACGGTATGCTGATGTGGCCCCTGAAGGGGAACGCGGAATGAAGTTCCTTGCGGACGAGAATTTCCCCATGCCCAGTGTAAGGCTGCTTCAATCCTTGGGTTATGACACCAAGCATGTCGGAATGATGGCCGCCGGTATTTCGGATGAGGAGGTTGTGGCCATGGCCAATCGCGAAGGCCGTACGTTGCTCACCTTTGACGGTGACTTGGGTGCATTGGCTTTTGCGCACGGAATACATGCGGATGCGGGCATCGTTTATTTCAGGTTGACCCATTATTCCCCGGAAGCTCCGGGACGGATGCTTTCTGATTATCTCACCGCGCATCCCCGTGGGGAACTGGCAGGCCGCATGACCGTTTTCGATCCGCCTCGCGTTCGCCAACGCCTGTTTGAATGATGCGGGCCGGTTGCGAACACGGAGGCTCTGGGTACCCCGCTTCGGCGCCAGCAGCCTGGCCAACGACATCCTGATGCAGCTGGTGAAAGAGGCCACCGGCCAATACCAGAGCGCGGACTACTTCAGTGTGGATTGAGGAAGCGGGTCACAGGACCATCACCAGGGTGCCGGCGATGATCAGCCCCGCGCCGATGGCGGTCTTCACGGTGATGGCCTCGCCGAGGAAGACGACCGCGAGGACCATGGTGAGCGCAACGCTCAGCTTATCGATCGGGGCCACCTGGGACACGTTGCCCAACTGCAGGGCCTTGAAATAGAACAGCCAGGAGAGGCCGGTGGCCAGGCCGGAAAGCACCAGGAAGAACACATCCTGCCTGGGGAGCGTGCCCAGCCCCTTGGCCTCGCCGCGGAACCATACGATGCTCCACACCAGCACCAGGATGACGACGGTGCGGATGCCGGTGGCGACATTGGAGGGGATGTGGGCCACGCCCTGCTTGGCGAAGATGGCCGTAAGGGAGGCGAAGAAGGCGGAGAGCAAGGCGTAGGTCCACCACATGACGTGCAGGGCTTGTGCTTTCAAAGCTATCGCGAGCGGACACGAACAGGGGCGTACACGTTCGCCCCGCACGCATGCGATCGGACAAGGGCCGCATTGCATACCTGGATGCCGCGGTGAAGCCCAGGTCCGGCGCATCGTCCATGGTGTGCACCGTGGGCTATCCCACGAAGCACAACGAAGGTGCGGGTGGTCGCGGCGAGGGCCTTCGCACCACCCCGACCACCCTCCCCCTCCTCACCCTTTTCACTACCCTCTCCTCCAACCTGACCGGATGCATCTCCACCACCGTTCCCACGACCAACCAAGAGAAAGCTCGATCTTGCTGCCATGCGCGCAGTGTTCACGCTCCTGATCGTTTGCCTCGTGATCGGCGCACGGGCGCAGGAGGACAGCCTGCTGCGGGTGCTGCGCGGCCTGCCGAACGACACCACGCGGTTGCCGGTGCTCACCGAGCTGATCCGGGCCACCGTGTTCTCCACACCGGACGATGCGCTGGCCCATGCGCAGGAATACACCCGCATCGCCGCGGCGGCGCGCAGCGACTTCCACATCGGCAAGGGCGAGAATTTCCAGGGCATGTGCTACGCCACCCAGAGCCGCTACGACGAAGCCATGGAGCACTACAGCAGGGCGTTGGAGCGCTTCGAGCGGGTGAAGGACCAGTGGTACACGGCCATGCTGCACAACAACATCGGTGGTGTGCTGATCGAACAGGGGCGTTTGGACAAGGCACTGGTGCGCTTCGGCCAGGCACGTGCGGGATTCATGGCCGCTCGAGACACCATCTGGACCGCCAACGTGCTGAACAACCTGGGCAACATCCACCAGGAGAACGGGAACTACGACAGCGCGGCCGTGATCTACCAGCAGGCCGCCACAACACTCGATGCCATCGGGCAGACGACCCACGCGGCCAGTGCTTGGCTGAACCTCGGGAACTCACATGCCATGCTCGGGGACAGCCTCGACGCCCTCGCGGATTTCCAGGCCGCACTCGACCGAACGGCGCACAACGAGGACGACCACACACGCACCATGGCCTTCCTCGGCAAGGGCCGCATGCTGATGGCGATGGCCCGTTGGCCGGAGGCGCACCGGGCCCTGGACAGCGGTCTGTTCACCGCACGGTCCATGGGCAATGCCCAGCAGATCGCCCGCGCGCACGAGGATCTCGCGTCGTGGTTCGAATCCACGGGCCGCCTCGACAGCGCGCTGCGGCACCAGCGGTCGTACAGCCAATGGCGCGACAGCGTGTTCACCGAGGAGCGCATGGCCGCCATCACCGAGATGCAGGAGAAATACGAGAGCAACAAGAAGGACCTAAGGCTGCGTGAGAAGGAGGCGCAGCTGCAACGGCGGTCGTTCACCATCAAGGCGGTCGCCGCCGGGGCGGTGCTGCTGCTGCTGGCCGCGCTATTCGCCTACCGCGCGTACAGGATCAAGCGCCGGGGCGAGGCCGCGCTGGCCGGGAAGAACGCCACCATCGAGGCCCAGCTGCGCGAGAAGGAGCTGCTGCTGCGCGAGATCCACCACCGCGTGAAGAACAACCTGCAGACCGTGAGCAGCCTGCTGAGCATCCAGGGCCGCGGCATCACCGACGAGAAGGCGAAGGAGGCCGTGAACGACAGTCGTCTCCGCGTGAAGAGCATGGCGCTCATCCACCAGGACCTCTACCGCGAAGGCGACCTCACCGGGGTGCGCATGAAGGACTACGTGGAAAAGCTCGTGACCAGTTTGATCACGAGCTACGCGATGAGCGACCGGGTGAAGGCGGTGCTGGATGTGGACGATATCGCGCTGGACGTGGACACCGCCGTGCCCATCGGCCTGGTGCTGAACGAGCTGGTGACCAACGCGCTGAAGTACGCATGGCCCCAAGAGCGGCCGGGGAGGCTCACGGTGACGTTGCGGCTGGAGGGGGAGGTGCTGCGGCTGCTGATCGCCGACGACGGCGTGGGCAGGACGGGGACCTCCGGCGATGAACGCGCATCGGGCTTCGGCCTCAACATGGTGAGGACCTTCGCTACGAAGTTGAAGGCCGAGTGGGCGATCGACCACGGCCACGGCACCACCGTGGACATGCGGATCAGGATTTTCAAACTTGCACATTGAGATGAACGCCGTCCGTATCCTCATCGTCGAGGACGAACCGCTGATCGCCGAGGACCTGCGCGGCCACCTGGAGGAGCTTGGCTACGAGGTGGTCGGTGCCTGCGACAACGCGCTGGATGCCATGGCCGAGCTGGCCGCCGGCAGGCCGGACCTGCTGCTGCTGGACATCAACCTGGGGGATGGCGCCGACGGTGTGCAGCTCGCCGAGCGGATCAACGCCAAGCACAAGCTGCCCTTCATCTTCGTGACCAGCCATGCCGACAAGGGCACCCTGGAGCGCGTGAAGGCGGTGCGGCCGGCGGGGTTCATCATCAAGCCCTTCGACGAGAACGACCTGCGCACCCAGATCGAGATCGCCCTGGCGCGCTATGCGAACGACGTGGAGGTCACCGTCGCGCCCAGCGACACCCAACGCGACGAGATCGTGATCGCGGACAGCATCTTCATCCGCGACAAGGGTCGGTTGGTGAAGCTTGCGATCGACGACATCCAGTACGCTGAAGCCGACGATAACTACGTAACACTCTTCACCCCGACGAAGAAGTACGTGATCACCAGTACGCTCGCCGCGGTGGAGGAGAAGCTGAAAAGCCCGCACCTGCTGCGCATCCACCGCAGCTACCTGGTGGACACGCGGCGCATCACGGCGGTGGAGGAGGGGCATGTGCGGCTCGGCACGCTCAGCCTGCCCGTGGGCAAGACCCACAAGGCGGCGCTGATGGCGCGGATCAGGACCTTGTGACGTTCACCCAACCTGCGGGGCCGTTCACCCGATCGGGCTGGCGTTCACTTCGGCATTGCCTCAGCTTCGTGCCACCTGAAGCCCCCTGCCATGAACAGCGCTTTCCGATCCCTGCTGATGAGCGGCATCGCCATCCTGATCCTGTTTCAAACCCGGGCCATGGCCCAGCCTTCCGATGCCCAGGTGCTCAAGGACATCTCCTGGCCCGGTGTGGTGAAGAAGGAACTCCGCCCCGGCACCATCAAGAAGGTGTGGAGCAATGCCAACGATCAGTATTACTGGGACCGCGCCTGCGTGGTGTGGCGCAATGCGGGGATCCCGGAGTATCCGAACGCCATGCTGGAGGTGGGCGGCTTCGCGCGTTACAGCTATGTGACGAACACCTACCAGGATTTCCTCACCACCTACAACACCTACACCGGGATCCCTGCGCCCAACAACGACGAGATCATGGCCATGATGAAGGGCAACCTGAAGGGCGTGCTCGGCGAGTACAAGTTCAACAACATCGTCGGGCAGCTGCACTACCTGCGCTTCCCGGAGAACAGTGGTCCCACCTGGGACAGCCCCACGCACCTCACCGTACCCGTGGAGGTCGCCTACGAACGCAAGGAAGGCCCCACGTGGACCACCGTGTACAGCGACCGGCTGCGGGTGCACTTCTACCGGGAGACGATCAACAGCCCGTGGAAGGACGAGGTGATGAACGAGGAGCTGGAGAGCACGCATGGTCAGCGCAAGGAGTACGCCGAATGGGAGCTCAAGAAGATGCCCACCCTCGGCAGCCTCGCTGCCGAACAACAGGCGCAGGCCGCTGTGGACGCCCTGCCCGCCGTGAGCGTGCCCGCGTTCAAGACCGACAGGGAGGCCATGCAGTACACGGTGGACATCCTGCGTACGGCGGACGAAGGGAGGATCCGCGCCTACCTGATGCAGGTGCTCGCGCCCGGCTGGTTCGTGGAGGGCAGCACCACGCAGCTGATCCCCCAGGCGAAGGGCTGGATGGAGAGCATCATCCAGGTATGTTGCAAGAGCCGGATGAACTGGGGCGAACAGTATTGCGTGCGACCGGCGGAGAAAGAATACCACAACGGCGAGTTCTCGCTGTGGAACAAGGTGAAGGACAAGGCCAGCCGCTTCGTATGGGTGCAGGGCGGCACAACCTGGAAGAACGGCCAGCAGGTGGGCGGAAGCCCGAAACTGAGCGCCATCGAAGTGTACATCCACACCAACGAGAACGACATCGCACGCCTGCGCAGCTACGAGCCGGGCTACCTGTGCAAGGAGGAAGGCGGCGAAGGCAAGGAGGCCACAGGAGGCGCGACTTCCGGAGGAGCACAACAGCAAAGCACCGGTGGCAGCCTGCTGAACAAAGGCAAGGGTCTGCTCAACAAGCTCACCACACCATGAACAAGCTTTCCACACTCCTCGTGCTGCTTGTCGCACCCGCCATCGGGCGCGCCCAATTGAGCGGTTACTACAACATCGGCGGCAGCACGCCGCACTACGCCGGTCTCGGGGCGGCCTTCGACGACCTGATGGCCCAGGGCGCCGACGGCGATGTCACCTTCCTGGTGCATCCGGGAACGTACGTGGGTCAGGCCAGCTTGGGTGCGATCCCCGGTACTCCGGGCATGATCACCGTGCGCAGCTCGAGCAACAACGCGGAGGATGTCACCTTCGCCTTCGATGCCGTTTTCCCCTTGCCCAATCATATCGTGCGGCTGGACGGCACCAGCAATGTCAAGTTCGAGGATGTCACCTTCCATGCCCTGAACGATTCCTGGGCGCGTTGCATCCACCTCACGGGGAACACCGACGACCTGAAACTCTGGGATTGCGTGTTCATCGGCAGCACGAGCACCAATACCAACAGCTACTTCGAGCGTGTGCTGGTGTGGTGCAACCAGAATGAGCTGAACGTGGCGGACAACCCGGACAACCTGCAGGTGATCGGCTGCGAGTTCCGGAACGGCTATCAGGCCATCGAGATCGACGCGGAGGGCGCTTTCGGTGCGCGTGCACAGAACATGATGATCGCGGAGAACACGATGACCGATCAGCTCAGCACGGGCATCACGGTGAACAATGGGACCGGTGAGATCACCATGAACCGCATCACCACGTCGGCAGGCGACTGGTTCGTGGGCATCCGGACCAGCTTCTTCGACAACGGTTCCAAGATCCACCGGAACACGATCCAGGCCCACGCCGTTAACGGCGGCTGTACGGGCATTGAAGTGGGAAACACGCAGAACACGACCGGCAACCAGATCCACAACAACATGATCACCGTGGGCGCCGACGCGGGCGAGTGCTGGGGTCTGGGCGTGTACAACCTGTGGGACATGAGCATCATCTGGAACAGCGTGGTGGTGCTCGAAGGCGCGGCCACGAGCAAAGCGTTCTATCACCTGAGCAACTTCGCCGATGGGCAGGACGGCGTGATCCGCAACAACCTGTTCATCAACTACGCCGACGGTCCTGCGCTGGAGAGCATCCAGGCAGGCAACATCGCGACCGAGGACCACAACTGCCTCTTCAGCACCGGCACCGTGCTGGCCATGACCGACAGCGTGGAGTATGCCGACCTTGCCGCGTATCAGGCGGGAACGGGCGATGGCGCCTCGGACCTTGAACTGGACCCCGCCTTCCCCTTCCTGCCCGACCTGCACCTGAACAGCTGCGCGCTGGACGGCACCGGCGAATGGTTCCCCATCGGCCTGGGCGACATCGACTACGAAGCCCGCGGCAACCCGGTGTGCGACATCGGTGCGGACGAGTACACGTTCACCTCCGGCACGATGAGCACGGAACTGGACCTCACCAGCGACGACATCCCTTACACGCTCACCGCCCCGGCCGGATCCGGATACGACTGGAGCCAGGGTGCCACCACACAAAGCATCGAGGTCAGCACCAGCGGCACGTACAGCTGTCAATTCACGGACGTGAACGGCTGCACCTATACCGTGGAATGGGAAGTTGAAGTGGAGATCGGCACGGCGGTGGAGGAACAAGAGCCCGAGGACATGCGGCCATGGCCGGTACCGGCGACGGACAGGCTCTTCATGCCGGGAATACCCACCGGAACGCGGTATTCGCTGCTGGACATGGACGGCCGGGCGCTGCAGCACGGGACGGTCGTACAGGGGCGTGCGGTGGACGTGAGCGGGCTGGCACCCGGCATGCATCTGATCATCCTGACGGAGACGGGTCGTGTACTGAGGTTCATCAAGCAATGAGTCGTGTGCGACGAAGCGGTCTTCGTGCGTGATGGCACCCAGCACGTGCGTGTGCAGGTGAACGACATCCTGTACATCGAAGCGGATGACAACAGCGCGCACCTGCATACCACGCAACGCAGCTATACCGTGCCGCGAATGCTCAAGGACATCCTCGATGAGCTGCCTGCCGGTCGCCTGGAGCGCGTTCATCGCAGCTACGCGGTGAACCTGGAATGCGTGAAGGCCATCAGCGACAACGGGCTGCACGTAGGGGAGCGGTGGCTGCCCATTGGAAGGCATTTCAAAGGGCAGGTGATGACGAAGCTCAGGCTGCTTTGACGTTCACCCGGCCGGACCGGTCGTTCACCCGATCGGGCTGGACCACGGGGAAGGCCTGGGTGCATCTTGTCGGGAAAATACGACCGACCGCCATGCGTGCGTACGTCCGTTCACTCCTTGTGGCCCTGGCCCTGAACACAGCACTGCCGTTGTTCGCCCAGCTCAACGGCACTTACACCGTGGGTCCTGCGGGCAACTATGCGACGATCGCTGCGGCCATCACCGCCTTGCAGACCAACGGCGTGAGCGGGCCGGTGAACATGGACATCATCAGCGGGAGCTATTCGGGCAACTGGACGATCAATACGATCCCCGGGGTCAGCGGAACGAACAAAGTGACGTTCCGGAGCCAGGCGGGTCTTGCCTCAGCGGTAACGCTCACGAATGTGGCAGCGGCGCCGGTGTTCACGCTGAACAATGCCTCGTGGATCTACTTCCTGAACCTGACCGTGAACTCCACGAACAACTGCATCCTGCTGAATGGCGCATCGGACTATGTCTCCATCCTGTCCTGCTCCCTTGCCCCGGGCACCAGCTACGCCAGTGTCACCACGGGCACCACGTTCACTGGCATCAATACGCAGGTCAGCTCATGCACGATCACGGGCGGCAGGTTCGGTGTTCGCTTGTTCAACATCGCCCCCAGCTATGGGCAGGGACACCATGTCAGCTCCAACACGATCACTGGCGTAACCGAAGATGGGATCCTGGTTGACCGAGGTAGCACGGTGGTCATTTCCGGGAACTCCATTACCAGTGGCGGGACCAATACGGCCACCTACAACGACGGCATCTCGGTGCGTAACGGCGTGAATGCGATGGCCATCATGGGCAATACCGTGAACTGGGCGATCGGCACCACCGGGATCTACTTCGACTCGCATACTTACTCGCCGGGCTACCCACCGCTGATCGAGAACAATGTGGTGGTGATGTCGGCAGGCAACGTGGCGGGCTGCGGTATCAGCGTGCTCTCGTCGGACAACACAGAGGTGCGTCACAACAGCGTGCGGTGCAATGTGGCGAAGTCGGCCATGCAGGTGCAGTTCTGCAGCGGCGTGGTGCTGGAAGGGAACATCATGCAGACCACCACTGCGGAAGGGGTGATGGTGCAGTCAGGTGCTTTCGCGAGCATTGACCGCAACCTCTACTTCGGCAGCAGCGGCAACGTGGTGCGGATCCCGCCAAGCACCTTCTACACGCTTGCCGGATGGCAGGCCCTGGGCCATGACCCCGCTTCGCTCTACGCCGATCCGCTTTTCACGAGCACCACCGATCTGCACATACCCGCTGCCTCACCGGCCATCTCCATGGGGCCACTGCCGTCCATCGCCTTCGACCGTGACCTCAGCGCACGCCCGCAGCCGGCAGCTACGCGTCCCGACGCGGGCGCCTACGAGCGCCCCGAGGGCTGCACGGGCATGAGCGGCACCTACACCATAGGCCCATCGGCCGGCAACGACTACATGAGCTTCTCGAACGCCGTGCTTGCCATGCTGAACTGCGGCCTCACCGGCCCCGTGACCTTCCTCGTTCAAAGCGGGACCTACGCGGAGCAATTGAGCATCCCGCAGATCAGCGGCACCTCGGCCACGAACACGATCACCTTCCGCAGTGCCGCGTTGGATAGCAGTGCCGTGGTGCTCTCCTGGCCGTCTTCCGGTACGCCAGCCAACGATTTCACCCTGCGCATGAACGGCGGCGACCGGGTGACCTTCGACCGCATCACCATCGAGCGTTCAGGGTCGGCTGGGTATGCGAACGTGGTGGCGTTCAGCAGCACGGCTGGTACGGCAGGCAGCCAGTTCACGCGATTCGACCACTGCCGGCTGATCGGCACAACGGCCCCAGGGTCCGCCGGATACCTGCTCACTTCCGTGGCGAACGGCGATGAGGACAGCGTGACGGTGCGCAACACACGGTTCGTGAACGGACGATCGGGCGTGCTTTGGAGCACCACGACGGACAACGACCTGCTGCTGATCCAGGACAATGTGTTCGTGGGGCAGTCCTACTCCGGGTTGAACCTTACCGTGCGCGATCGGGGTTTCACCATCCGTCGCAACAGCATCACGGTCACCGCCGCCACCGCCGTGGGCATCAGCATCGGCAACAGCACGGCCGGGTTCGATGTGAGCCGCAACAGCATCAGCAGCGCGTACTACGCCATGAACCTGGCCACAGGCATCAGTGCCGCACTAGGCGAACCACGTGTGTACGACAACATGCTCCGCGCCAGCAACACGGGCATGATCATCTCGGGGCCGACGAACAGCGGTCTGCGCATCGACAACAACTCCGTGTTCGGGCAGAACTACGCCGTCTATATGAATGCCGGAACGATCACGATCGCATCATTCCGCAACAATGCACTGGTGAGCGCCAGCGTGGTCCTGTACCGCGCTTCGGCTACGGCCAGCATGACCTTGGCCAGCCACAATGCGCTCTACCGCACCACCGCGGGCCCGTTCGCTTTCTGGACCGCCAGCCAGACCACCATGGCCGGTCTTCAGGCCGCGTCGGGCCAATTCGCCAACAGCGTGATCGCCGATCCGCTGTTCTACGATGCGCCGAACAACGATCTCCATGCCTATGCCATGGAGCTCGATGCCTCTGGGACCCCGATCGCCCATGTCACCACCGACTTCGACGGTGATACGCGCCATGCCTCCACGCCCGACATCGGCGCCGACGAGTTCACGCCCGCCCTGTGGGTGGCTCCGGTGAACACCTGCGGTGCGTGCGACCTGATCACCTGCAACGGCAGCGGCACCGATCGATGGATCTACAAGGACCGTCGGGTGGTGGCGCGCATCAACGACAACGGGCAGAACCTGGGCACCGTGGCCATGAGCGTGTATGTGCACAGCGGTGCGGTGCGCCAAAGCGACCTGGGCCAGTACTACATGGACCGCAACTGGAACATCGACACGCAGAACAGCTTCGCATCGCCGATCAGCGTGCGCGTATTCTGCACCGGTGCCGAGTTCGCCACGTACGCTGCTGCGGATCCGCTCGTGACCACCCCGGCCACCGCCGGACTTGTGCACTACGACGGCGTGCTGGAGAATTGCCTGGAGACGGACAACCCCGCAGGCCAGCAATGGACACCGCTGATCACCGCGACCGGCACTGAACCGCGCATCTCGATCCCCGGTGCGACCAGATGGTTCTCCGGAGACATCGCCAAGGACGGCGAACTATACCTCACCGCATTGGGCCAGGTGCTGCCGGTGGAATTGCTCTCGTTCACCGGCACGCGGGTGAACGAGCGCGAGGTGCTTCTCGAATGGTCCACTGCCACTGAGCACGACAATGCGGGCTTTGAGGTGTGGCGCATGATCGAGGGCGAAGCGGCGTTCAAGGAGGTGGCGTGGGTGGATGGCGCGGACAACAGCCAGCAGACGATCGCTTACACGCACCTTGATGACAATGACGCCAACGGCATCAGCTACTACAAGCTGAAGCAGGTGGATAACGACGGGCGGTACGAATGGAGCGATGTGGTGGCGGTGGAAGGGTCGGCCCGAGGTCAGGACCTGCGGGTCTATCCGAACCCGTGCACGCATGAGCTCTTCATTGGTGGGGACATCACCGAAGGGTCGCAGCTGTTCGTCCTTGACGCCCTCGGCCGGACGGTCCTGCTGATCGATCATGCATCAGGCGGTGCCGTGGATGTTTCACAGCTGCCGGCCGGTCCCTATTACCTGAGGGCGGCACAGCCTTCCGAACAGGGCACGGTGCCCTTCATCAAGCGGTAGCGCCCATCCCGCCGCACGTGCGATGCGGCCGGGCGCCATGGCTTTATACCACTTCGCACTAAGGAGTAGGCCGATCTGCTCGGTCTTTTTCCACTTGACTTCTCCGTCGTGATCGTTCCGTAGCATCGGCCCTCGGTAGCGGCGCTCCCTGCGGTCCACGCCTTCGGCGTTGCAACGACCCCGTCGTATCGTCCAGTGAAAAAATCCCTTCGCACCTCTAGCCTACGCCTTAATGCGAAATGGTATTGGTCCCCACCGACCGTGGCCGACAAGCTGTACCGCCGTTTTCCCGGGGGGGCGGCATCGGGAGCGCCGGTAATGCTGCGGCGGGGTATCAGCCACGACCTTGCAGCCAGGTGTGCAGGCCCAGCAGGCCGATCATGGAGGCCAGCAGGGCCATCCACCACAGGGCGACCCGGAGCCGTTCGTACGACCACCGGCCGTTCGGTCCGTTATCCTGCAGGGGCATGGTGCTGCAAAGCAGCACAACACCGGCCTCCCGCGACAGGTGGTTTTTCCCTCCCTGCGACCGGTGGGAAACAACGGGGGCGGTTCTATGCTTGGTGATGGAGCACCAACAAGGGCGTGGTGGTGTGCAAGGCCATGCGTTTGGCCTTGCTCGCGGTGAAGAGGCGTTGCCAAAAGCTCTTGCGGCGGTGGATCACCGTCACCAGCTGGATACGACCCTCGCGAGCCAGGTCGTCCAGGGTTCGGGTCACTTCATCGCCAGCCACCGTTACGAAGCTGTGCCGGACGCCCGTGAACAGCGCACTGAGCTTCTTCCTGTCTCCGCGAACATCGAAGGCCGCGGTATTGGTGCGCACATGGGCGATCACCACTTCGGCACCTGCGCGTTCGGCCATGACGATCAGCGGGGCCAAGGTGTCCTGGTCCATGGGGCCGCCATCGTCCGCGAGGAGGATCCTCTTCAACGGGGTCGGCTTCCATTCGGAGGGTACGGCGATCACGGGGACTTTGGCGCCCATCACCACGGCGGTGGTGTTGCGACCTACCAGCCCGTAGTTGCCTTCCCCTTGGGTGCCGATCACGATCAATTCGCCCATGTCGCGTTCGGCCAGATCGTTCAACGCATCCACCAATTGGAAGGACGACTTGCGCTTGGCGAGCTTCACACCTGGTGCGTGGGCGCGGCAGCGCCGCTCGAAACGGCGCAACTTGTTGGTGGCTTCGCATTCCGTGTCCATGGATGGAACCAATGCGTTGCGGTACGCGGTCTTCAAGAAGGTGTGCACCAAGGTGTATCGACTATCCTCGGTGCCGAACAAGGCGAATGCGAAACGTGCGGCGTTGAAGGAAGTGTCGCTGTTGTCGGTCGGGAGAAGGATACGGTACATGGTCGCTTTGGGTGTGATGCCTTAAGTAACGAAGATCCGAAAAGATCCGGGTTGACAATGATCAGTTCACACGCGCCTCGGTTGATGTTGTTGGTGTGCACACACGGTAGCCAGGGTTCGCAAGGCGAGGTGAACGCACCAGGATGGACGTCAAGGTGCGCACGCCATGGTGTGGAGATGAACGACCTGTATGGTGAGGTGCCGGAACGTTGGATCCCAGGCAGCGCGACCATTGACCCCCATGTTAGTGGTGGTGATAGGGTGAGTGCTTCGCCACTGCACAGATGTCCGGCGGCATGTTCATTTTAGCGTAGCCACGACAAGGACGAGCCCGAAGGTCACCGTGGGCGCGATGGCCGCCACCGCCGCCATGCCGTGCTGTCCCGTGCGCATGAGATGGATGCCGATGGCGATACCAATGATGCCCAACAGGGAAAGACCGAGCATCCAGAGTTTGATCGTGCGGATCTGCGCGGGGGTCGCGTTCGCGCCCATGCTCACGCAAAACACCACGGCCATCAGGGTGGAGCAGGCCGTGCAGAGCATCGCAGCGATGGGGAGCAGCATCTTCATGGATGCAAATTACGCCAGGTGAGGAAGGTGGGATCCATCGCTGTTCACATCCCGGTCGGGGCCGGGTCGTGACCGAGCTCGCGCACGAGCGCTGCATGGAACCGGTCACGCTCTGCGGAGAGCGCAGCACCTTCACCACCGCTGGTGGCCCAGCTCGCATAGGTGTCCATCCAGGCAACGGCTTTGTTGAAGTTCTCGACCGCGCGTCGATCATCACCGGCATGCTGGAAGAACCGCATCCGGTGCGCGTACATCTCGGCGATGGACGCAGCGGAACCGATGTGCAGCACGGCCTCCCGGATCACCCGTTCCGCCTCTTCGGTCCGTTCGGCCTCCATGGCGGCTAAAGCTCGTTGCCACCACTCGGGTCTGCTTTTGTCCGATGGTCCAGGACCCGTAGCAGCGGAGGTCGTCATGCGCGCCGCGCTCACACCGTCGTCGCAACCGGGGTCCGGTGCGGGCTCGCCCAGCTCGAAGTAGGTGCGCATGTGGCCGTTGCGGGGGCCATCCGCCGCCTTCAGATCGAAGACCAGGTGCACGGTCCCTGCCCCGCGTTGGATGTCCAGGTGGATGGCCATCCGGAGTGGATCGAACCTGATCGCGCACAGAACACCCTCGTCACCAGCACGCATCGCCACCCCCTTCGCGTCGGTGAAGTCGCGGACCACCTTCACCCGGTGGCCGATACGGAGGTGATCGATCGTCGTGCTCATGAGGTCGGTTGTGGCTCGCCAAAGATCATTCCTTGTTGAGTAAGGGGCGAACTGCCCATCTTCGCGTCATGCGTTCCACCTTGTTCGGCCTTTGCCTGGTCCCTGCGTGCGCCATCGCGCAACCGTACACGTCCTACTTCACGGGGAACACAACGGATGTGGTGACCACCCCGGTCGGCGGCCTGTGCCTCATGGGCGGTGCCACCGAGAGCGATCCCGCGATGGTGTGGTTCCTGGAAAGGGCCTCGGGCGGCGATGTGCTGGTGCTGCGCGCCTCCGGGAGCAATGGTTACAACGACTACATGTACAGCGATCTGGGCGTCACGCTCAACTCGGTGGAAACGATCGTTTGCAACAGCGCATCGGCGTCGAATGATCCGTATGTCCATCAGCGGATCCAGAAGGCCGAGGCCATCTGGTTCGCCGGTGGCGATCAATGGAACTATGTCTCCTACTGGCAGAACACGCCGGTGGACAGCCTGATACGCGCCGCCATCGCACAGCGCAACATCGTGATCGGCGGCACCAGCGCAGGCATGGCCATCCTGGGCGGCTATCGTTTCACCGCACAGAACGGCACCGTCACCAGTGCCCTGGCGCTCAACAACCCCTACACACCGCAGGTCACGCTGGACGGCAGCACCTTCATGGACGCTCCCGGCATGGACAACGTGGTCACCGACTCGCACTTCGATGATCCCGATCGGCGCGGGAGGCTCTTGACCTTCATCGCCCGGTCGTATGCGGACAATGGGGTGCCCGCCTTCGGGCTGGCCTGCAACGAGTACGTGGCCGTGTGCATCGGCGACGACGGCATCGCGCACGTGTACGGCGACTATCCGAACTACGACGAGTTCGCCTGGTTCGTGCAGGCCAACTGCGATGTGATGCTGCCGCCCGAGACCTGCGCACCGGGCACACCGCTCACGTGGGACCACAACGGCCTTGCGGTGAAGGCCTGCAAGGTGCCTGGAACGCAGACCGGCATGTACACCTTCGACATGAACGACCGCAAGACCACCAACGGCGGCCTGTGGGAGGATTGGAGCGCGGTGGCGGGCACGCTGGTCACGGCCTCCGGTACGGCCCCTGCATGCAATGTGGGTCTGGCGGAAGCTGCACGGCCCGACTGGCGTTGCATCCCCACGGCGGACGGTATTCGGCTCACGGGAATGACCGCCGCAGCGCGGATCGAGCTCGTCAACGCTTCAGGCCAGGTGATGCCTTGTACCATCATGCGCACTTCCGATGGCGCGTTGGTGCACTGGGAGCACAACGGACTCGTTCTCGTGCGCGTGATGGATGCGGGTGCCGCAGCGGCTTTCCGGGTGGTGCGGTAGAGGAACAGTTCAGCCGATCGCGGTGAAATGACCAGGCGGGCACGGATCAAGGAGCAACGATGGACCGGACGCGATCCAATGCGCCCCCCCAAGGATCGCTTCAGGCATCGAGCACGTACATGGGTATACCGCTACCGGGTACATGGTTGATGACAGTGACCAAACCCAAGGGCGGATCACTTTCACCCCATGCGCCGCCCACCGGTGCTGATCGCCTTCGCTTTCGCATGGCCCGCATGGGCGCAGCAGCCCCTGCCGGACCGGGTGCTGAACGCGCAACACACCTTGAAGGAGGCCGCGTTGCCCGACCGATGCGCGACGGGCCGACGCTGCAACGGGATCCCGCCAACGGATCCATCGAACTCGACCTCCTCGATGCGCAAGGTGGGAGATCCCATAGAAGCCATCTCAAAATGGTTTTTGGCAGCGAGCCGGAGGAGTTTTCCGGGCAGCCGAGGCGCGAAACCCGCGCATAGCTGGACGCTCTGTAAGGGTTGAGCAACGACGGATGCCCGAAAAAGGCCCCGGCGGAGCCCGAAGGATCATTTTGAGATGGCTTCTAGCCAGCAATGGACCGGAGACCGTTCTGTGCTGAGAACCGACGCGCTCAGCGCGGGCAATTTCCTGCTGTTGCTGCGCCGGCAGGAAAGCACGCAGCGGGTGCTGAAGCTGATGAATGAGCAAGTTCCGTTCAAGCGCGTGGCCGGGCAGGCGGTTTGCGGATCGTGATCGCTGTCCCGATCTTGTGGCGGTGCGCCGCAGGTCCATCATAACAGTGTTCTTGTTTTCAGCGATCGGCATTCAAGCCTTTGCACAGGCCGACCATCTGAAAGCATTGCGCCTGGCAGGTGCGTATGACTCGCTTGAAGTGGAGGCCCGCGCCCTGCTCGCGGCGCATGCCGGGCCGGACGAGGAGCGCTACGAGGCCCTGTACCACTGGGCCTTCGCGCGCAGCGGAAAGGACGATGCAGTGGCTGCGATACGATACGGGCAGGAGGCGTTGTTGATCGCCCGTGAACTGAAGGACACTGTCCGCATCATGGGCTCGCTCTACCAGCTCGTGAAGTTCAACGTGGAAGCCCGGCATTACGAAGAGGCCGACCGGCTGCGCTACGAGCTGCTGTCCTGGGCGAAGGGCTATGGCAGGGATGCCCGGCAACTGGCGCTGGCGCATAATGCCGTGGGCAGTTTGCACAGCCGCGAGCTGCGCCACGACTCCGCGGAGCATCACTACCGGGAAGGCCTGCGCGTCCTGGGCGATGCGGATGAGCCACTGGTGCGCCAGGCGCTGATCGGGAACCTGGCCGGGACAATGGGGGAGACCGGCCGGCATGCGGAAGCGATCGCCCTGCACCGGCAGGCCTTGGCCTTGGTGGACAGCTCGGACTTGCCCAACCGCGCCTGGTCGCTGCGCACCCTGGCCCAGTCGCTGATCCACGCCGGGCGGTACAAGGAGGCCCTCGCGACGATGCACGATGGTGACTCGCTCAACCGTCTCGGTGGCAACGCGCTCGACCTGGCCATCGACTTCGCCGAGCTGCGCGCCGATGCGCTCGATTCCCTGGGTGACCACCGCGGCGCGTACGCCATGGTGAAGCTGGCGCGCGACCTGCAGGACACCCTGTTCGCGCGAAGCCTCGATGAGCAATACCTCGAACTGGAGAAACGGTTCGAGACGCGGCTGAAGGAGGAGGAGATCCAGCGGCTGGATGCGGAAGCCCGCGAGCGCGAGGAGCGCCTGCGCGTCCGCAACGTGCTGCTGTACGGAAGCCTGGTGCTCGCCGTGCTCGCACTGGGGGCAGCGGGGCTCGTATGGCGCAACCTGCGGGAGAAACGGAGGTATTCAGCGACGTTGGAGCGGCTCAATGCCGAACTGAAGGACCAGAAGGGGCACATCGAGGAGATCAACCGGCTGTTGCAGCTGAAGGTGCTGCGCGCGCAGATCAACCCCCACTTCATCTACAACTGCCTGCACGCCATCGGCAACCTGGTGCGCAAAGGCGATGCGGTGGGGGCGTCGAGCTACCTCGACGGCTTCGCGCGGCTGCTGCGCATGGTGCTCGACCACAGCGTGAAGGACCGGGTGCCCTTGAGCCGGGAGATGGATCTCCTGCGCCAATACCTGAAGCTCGAATCCCTGCGCTTCGCGGATGGACTGGACTACGAGGTGGATGCCGAGCCGAGCTTGCTGGAGGAGGATGATGTGGTGCCCGCCCTGGTAGTGCAGCCCTTTGTGGAGAACGCCATCTGGCACGGCCTGGCCGCCAAGGAGGGTGTGAAGCGCGTGAAGGTGCGCTTCGCCGAGCGCCAGGGTCGCTTGGTGTGCACGGTGGAGGACAACGGCATGGGCCGCAGCGCCGCACCGAAGCGCGCACATGCCGACGGCAGCCCGAGCATGGGCCTGCAGCTCACCAGCGAGCGCCTGCAGCTGCTCACCTTTCGAATGCAGGAACAGGGGCGGATCACCTTCACCGACCTCCTGGAGAACGGTGCACCTTCAGGAACGCGCGTTGATGTGGTGCTGGGCTAACTTGTGGCCATGATCCCCGCCCTGCTCATCGACGATGAGGCCCAGGCCCGCGCGCACCTGCGGGCACGACTGGCCGAGGTGGCGCCGGAGGTGCAGCTTCGGGACGAGGCCACCAACATCACGGATGGTGCCGCACTGATCGCAGCGCATCGGCCACAGCTCGTCCTCCTCGATGTGGAGATGCCCGGTGGCGATGGCTTCGAGCTGCTGCGCAGGCTCGGCCGCTGGGACTTTGATGTCATCTTCACCACGGCCCACCAGCACTACGCCATCCAGGCCATCCGCTTCAGCGCGCTGGACTACCTGCTGAAACCCGTGCAGGCCGATGAGCTGCGCGCCGCCATCGACCGGCACATGGAGCGGAAGGGTGCCGCGCCGGCGGAGGTGCAGCAGGGCTTCCTCGCCAATATCGCGCAGCGCGATGAACAGGCCCTGAGGCTCACCCTTACGCATGCCGGACGCACGCACGCCGTGGCGCCGGAGCAGATCGCCTGGTGCCAGGCCGCGGACAACTACACCCATCTTCATCTTGCCGATGACCGTCGCTTCGTCAGTGCGCGCACATTGAAGGATTACGATGAGATGCTCGCGCCCTTCGGCTTCATCCGGGTGCACAAGAGCGCCCTGGTGAATCGCCGCCATGTGGACGGGCTCGATGCCGAGGGCCGGGTGCGGCTGCGCAACGGGGTACGGGTGGAGGTGAGCCGGCGGCGCTTGGAGGATGTGGAGCGGGAACTGCGTTCCTGACCGCAGCCTCGATCCCTTGCCGTTCCCTCGATCGGGCCACGCCGATCGGTGCGTGCGCGTGTATTTCGCAGGGCCAACACGCCTTGCCATGTCCCTCATCATCGAACAGGCCTTTCGGGCCATCTGTGCAGATCGCGCTTCAGCCTTCGTCATCGCAGGCGTTCTTTGTACCGGTTGGGGAACCACCACCGCGCAATCGTTGGAATGGGCAAGGGCATTCGGCGGCTCCGCGAACGACAAGGGCTTTTGCGTCGCCACAGATGACGCTGGCAATGTGTACACTTCCGGCGTCTTCATCGGGGTCGTGGATATGGATCCAGGAGCGGGCGTGAGCACCTTGACCGCGACAGGCAATGCGGACCACTTCGTGCAGAAGCTCGATGCATCCGGGAATTTCATCTGGGCCGTCCACTTCGCCGGCGCCAGCGGCTCTGGAGGCGAGGGTACACCGGTCTCGGTGGATCCATGGGGGAACGTACTGGTGGCCGGGACCTTCACGAACACCGTCGATCTGGATCCCGGGCCCGACACCAGCGAGTTCAGCTCGGTCGGTGGCGCTGATGTATTCGTGGTGAAGCTGGATGCTTCCGGCGAGCTCATCTGGGCGCGCTCATGGGGTGGTGCTTCCGGCAATGGAGACAATGTGTACGCGATCGCCTGTGACTCCGCTGGGAATGTGATCACTACAGGCACCTTCTGGGGGATAGCGGACCTCGACCCGGGCCCTGGTGTGTTCAACCTCGGTGTTGCAGGGCAAGCGAGCGATGTCTTCGTGCAGAAGATGGACGCCTCAGGGAACCTCCTCTGGGCGCGGGGCTTCGGTGGGATCTCCGGCGATCAACCCGGCTCCGTGCGCATTGATGGGGCAGGGAACATCCTTACGGTGGGGAGATTCCAGGGGACGGTCGACTTCGACCCCGGGGCTGGGGTCCATGAACTGGTCAGCGCTGGGCTCTACGATGCCTTCATACAGAAGCTGGACGCCGATGGCGAATTCGTCTGGGCCCGGCGGATCGGTGGTGATTCGTTCGACTTCGGCAATGCGGTCGCTTTGGATGATCAGGACAATGTGCTGGTCACCGGTTCGTTCCAAGGCTTCGTGGACCTCGATCCGGGGACCGGCTCCGATACGCTTTATTCCGGCGGTGATGTCGCCGGCTTCGTACTGAAGCTGGCCGCGGACGGATCCTATCAATGGGGACGGTCCTTGGGCAAGGTCGACCCCGATGCGATCATCGTTGATGCGGATGGGCGGGTGGTCACCTCGGGCGACTTCTCCCAGTCGGTGGACTTCGATCCCGGCCCCGGAACGAGCTACCTGGATTCGGAGGGCGCCGGCGATATCTTCCTCCAGAGGATGGATGGATCCGGCATTTTCATTTCGGCGCAACGATTCGGTGGATCACTGGATGAATCGGCCGGGCAGAGCATGGCACTGGCCCCATCCGGCGCCCTACTGATGACCGGTTCGTTCCGAGGCATGGTGGATCTCGATCCCGGACCAGGGACCAATACCATCGTCTCCTCCGGATTCCAGGACGTACTGGTGATGAAGCTCGCAGGGTCCTCGTCCGGTATGGCCGATCTGGAGAATGTCGATGCATTGCAGGTTTTTCCCAACCCGGCCAACGATCGCGTGCGGATCGAAGTGGATGAGACGCTGATCGGCGAACGTGCGACCATTGAGCTCTTCGACGCCACCGGGAGACGGGTGCTCGCCGAGGAGAACAGGATCCTGGCCACGCGGACCGAGATCGCGCTGCCGGCGCAGCTGCATGAAGGCGTGTACGTGTTGGTGCTGGGTGCCGAAGGTCGAGCAGCAAGGAGCGCGCGGGTGGTGGTGAAGCGATAGGATACCTTTCAAGTATGAGGTACCGGCCCCTCCTTTTCGTTGTGCTGTTCGCAGCCTGTTCCTCACCCAGGAAGGAGGCGCCTGAATACACCCTCCCCCCCGAATGGGCACCGCACGAGGCCGTCTGGTTCACCTACACGGGTATCGCCATCGACACCGTGCTGGACCGGATGCTCATGGAGCTCGATACAACGACGCTCGCGGTCTGCGTCATCGATGGGGACAGCATCGCGCAGCACATCCGAGCGCGTTGGGACAGCCTGGGCATCGCGCCGGACCGCTACCGCGTGGAGATCGCCGTGGACAGTCTGCTCTCGCCCGTGGTGCGCGATGCGGGCCCGATCTTCCTGCGCCGGCGTGATGGTGGCCTGGCCGTGCTCGACCAGGCGTGGAACACCTATGGCGACCTGAACAACGAGGTCCGGAATTCGCCCGCCCAGCTTGCGCTGGAGGACAGTTTTCCGGCCATGTTCGCCAAGCGTCTGGGCCTGCCCCTGGTGCGCACCGCCCTGGTGATCGAGGGTGGCGCGTGCGAGATCAACGGCCGTGGCGATCTGCTCCAGGTGGAGGCGGTGACCTTGCAGCGCAACCCCGGCTGGAGCAGGGACAGCATCGCGAACGAACTGGAACGTGTGTTCGGTGCGCAGCGCATCATCTGGTTGAAGGAGGGCATGCCTGACGATGCCTGGCACCTGGAGCCGCGGATCCACGGCAACGTGTACACCTGGGCCACGGGCGGCCATGTGGACGAGTTCTGCCGCTTCGTGAACGACAGCACCGTGCTGCTCGCCTGGCCTGAGGACGACGAGCTCGCTGATCCGGTGCATGCCATCGCGCGGCGCCGCATGGAGGTGAACGAGCGGATCCTGCAGCAGGCGGGGCTCCACGTGCTGCATGCGCCTGTGCCGGTGCTCGAGTACCGCGGGCTGATCCTGGACAGCCTGAAGGACCATCACGCACGGCTGCTGGCCCGCTACCCGGAGGTCCATCACGGAGACAGTGTCCGGCAGCTGCACGCGGCCAGCTACCTCAACCTCCTCATCACGAACGGGCGCGTCTTCGTGCCGGCCTACTGGCATGAGGGCCTTTCGGAGGAGATGCGGATCAAGGATGAACGCATGCGGAAGCTCCTGCGACCGCTTTTTCCCGGCCGGCGGATCGTGCCGATCGACCCCCGTGCGATCAACCGGTACGGCGGTGGCATGCATTGCTGGACGCAGCAGCAACCGGAGGCGAAGGAATAGGTCGATCATCGGTGCAATGAGCGCCCCGAACACCCAGCGCAACGAGCTCCTCGACGCCCTTCGTGGCTTCGCCCTTTTCGGCGTGGCCTTCTCCAACTACGCCATGCTCTCCTTCTGGCTCTTCATGCCCGAGGCGGACAAGGCCGCGCTGCCCGGGGCGGCCTTTGATGGCGTCCTGGACATCCTGCATGGCGTGTTCATAGAAGGCAAATTCTACTCGATCTTCTCCATGTTGTTCGGGATCGGCTTCGGCTTTTTCCTGGAGAAGGGGAGCGATGGCCTGGCTCGTTTCTACAGAAGGATCCTGGTGCTCCTGGTCATCGGCTGGCTGCACATGCGCTACCTCTGGGAGGGCGACATCCTGTTCCTCTATGCCGTGCTGGGGCTCCTGCTGCCCGTGTTCCGCCATGTGCGCGACCGCTTGCTGCCCATCCTCGCCGCGGTGCTCATCCTGTCGCCCATCGCCATCGATGCAGTCACCGTGCTCACCCACGGCGCCTTCGACCCCGCCTCCGGTGCGCACGCCATAGCCATGGCCGAGGACGACGCCCTGGGCGTTCCGCCGGAAATGATCAACGAAATGGTACCGAACGGCGGGTTGCACGAGTTCCTGGCCTACATGAAGGGTGCCTGGTGGTGGCGCATCGAGCATCTGCTGGCCACCAGCCGCCTGCCCAAGGTGTTCGGCCTGTTCCTGCTGGGCCTCTGGGTGTCGCGGCACAAGCTTTTCCGGAACCCGGCCGGGCATCGCGCCCTGCTGAAGCGCACCTGCGTCCTTGGCTTCGCCTTGGGCCTGCCGTTCTCGTTCCTTACGTGGTGGAGTGGAGACCATCTGGAGGGGCTGCCTCGGCCGGAAGGGCTGGTCCGAACGGTGGCCTACGCGCTCGGCGTGGTGCCGTTGGCGCTTGGCTATGCCAGCGGCTTCGCCCTGCTTTGGACGAACGCCCGATGGAATCAACGGCTGATGGTCTTCGCGCCGATGGGCCGTATGGCGCTGACCAATTATCTGATGCAGACCTTCAGCGGCCTCGTGCTCTTCACCGGCATGGGCCTGGGCTGGGGCACCCGCGTCAGTTCCATAGGCTTCGAGAGCATCGCCGTGGGCTTCTTCGTGCTGGAGGTCTGCTGGAGCATCTGGTGGATGAAGCGCTTTGCGTACGGGCCCTTCGAATGGGTTTGGCGGTCCATCACGTACGGGAAGTGGTTGCCCATGAGGCGCCAAGGGACCGATTGACGGCATCCCTGCAAGACCGGCTTGGCGTGCATTGGATCAAGTCACGGTTGACCGTTCGACGTGTGGGCCGAAACATCGGTTGTTCCATGCCGGAAGGTGAACGGCCGGCCTGTTCCGGGTCGCTCTTCCTGTTCTCCAATGTACAGGTGGGCGGTGTGACATTCTGCGTGCAGGCATTGATTACTTTTCCAGAAATCCATCGTAATGACCCCCGGCCCCTACCACTGGTTCCTCAACACCCTGGTGCGGGTGCATGTCTCCTGCGATCAAGGCACGGATCGCATCTCCTACATCGAACACCGCGTGCGCAAGGGTGAATCCCCGCCGTTGCACATCCACGAACGGGAGGACGAGATCTTCCACCTGCTCGAAGGCCATTTCACCTTCCGCATGGGTGATGCGGAGCTGAAGAAAGATCCCGGTGACGTGGTGTTCATTCCCAAGGGCACGCCCCACACTTTCCGTTGCGATTCCGACACGGGCCATTTCTTCAGCATCACCACCGGGCGCGACTTTGAGCTCTTCCTGCGGGCGATGTGGCGGCCGGCCGAACGCGCCGAAATACCGACGCCTGTGGTGCCGTCACCCGATGTCATTGAAGCATTGGGCAAGGCCGCAGCGCGGATCGAGCTCGTCAATGCTTCAGGCCAGGTGATGCCTTGTACCATCACGCGTACTTCCGATGGTGCACTGGGAGCACAACGGACTCGTTCTCGTGCGCGTGATGGATGCGGGTGCCGCAGCGGCTTTCCGGGTGGTGCGGTAGAGGGCCGGGCGATGCACGGAGCCTGACGCGCACGCCTTAGCTGCCTCCAAAGCACCACGTTGACCGGCAAGCGGCACTCCAAGCGCTTCCTGCTCGCGGCTTCCCGCAAAGTCGCGGATCTTCGCGCCATGCCAAAGCGGCTCATTGCACTCATTATTGGGATCTACTTCACCGGCAGCGTCCATCCGCAGGCCACCGACAGCCTACGTCGTGCGTGGAGCACATGGTCCAGTGGTGCGCAGCAGGTGCATGACACGCTCGGCGTGCGTTGCGCTTCGGACCTGTCAAAAGCCCTGCAGGAGGAAGGCGCCTTGGACAGCGCGCTGATCTATTCGGCGAAAGCCATCGTACTTGCCGAACGCGGGGTGGAAGCCGGGCGCGGTGCCCAACGCACGGCATGGCTCCGGCACCGCATGGTGGCCGAACGCATGCACGCCGCGCAGCTCTTCTTCCTCAACCGCTACCCGGAAAGCATCGAGGCCATCAAGGCCTACCTGGCCACGGCGGAAGAGTTGCAATTGCCCGAGGAGATCGGTGCGGCCTACAACTACCTCGGCTACTGCTACACCACCATGGAGGATCTGCCCAGCGCCCTCAAGTGGACGCGCAAGGCCATGGAGACCATGCGCGGTATCGGTGGCGGTATCGACCTGGCCAACGCATGTACCGGCCTGGGCAATGTGCTGGATGAGTTGGGCCACTACGATAGTGCCATGGTCTACCTGCGCCAGGCGATCGCGTTGCACAAGGAACTGGACCGGCCCAACAACCACGCGGCGGCCTACTTCTCCGCGATCGAGACCTGGCGCCATTTGGATCAGCCCGATAGCGTTGCGCACTACCTCGCACAGGTGAAGCCGCTGGTGGACCTGCTGGACCAACCGCGCAGCCACATGCACTATTTGAGCCTCTTGGGCCAGTACGAAGCGGAACAAGGCCGCCCCGGGTCCGGCATCCCGCATCTGTTGAAGGCCGATACATTGGCGCTGGAGATCGAGGACCACCGCTCACGCCACTACATCAACCGCGCCCTGGCTATGGCCTATGCGGCCGCGAGGCGATGCCCGCAACGCCGCCTCCCGCGCCGACCTGGCCGATGCCGAAATGAAAGAGGACATGGGCTTGGAGAAGGTGCGCGCGGTGAGTGCGGCACAGGCCAGAGCCGAACAGGAGAGGCAACTGGCCACGGCCGAAGCCAATGCCGAAGCGCTGCGCAAAGGCCGCTGGTTCGCCTGGGCCTTGGCGGGCGGCGGTGGGCTTGTGGCCTTGCTGTTGGGCGTGCTGTATGTGCAGGGACGGCGGAGCGCGCATCGCCTCGCGGCCGCCCAGGATGAACTGATGCGCCTGGAGAAACAGCGCGAAGCAGAACGCGTGCGCATGAACGTGGCGCGCGACATCCACGATGAACTGGGCGGCTCGCTCTCGAAGATCGCCTTGCTCAGCGACCTGGTGCAGGAGAACGGCGCGGACGAAGAGAGCAAGGACAAGCTCCGCTCCATCGCCGACCATGCGCGGCAGGTGCGCGGCTCGTTGAACGATGTGGTGTGGGCTGCGGATCCCACCAGTGACCATGCAGGTGCCTTGCTGCAGCACATCGCCGACCGGGCGCATCGCCTATTGGACGGCACCGGCGTGGAGCTTCAGCTGGACCTGCACGCCGCGGATCCCGCGCAGCCCTTGGGCCCGGCCTTCAAGCGCGACCTGTCCATGGTGGTGAAGGAGGCGCTGAACAACGCCCTGAAGCACGCGCGGCCCACCAGCATCGCCGTGCGTTTCCACTTGAGGGGATCGTACTACGAATTAGCTGTTTCGGACAACGGACAGGGACTAGGGCACAGCCCGACCGATGGGGGCAACGGCATGGCCAACATGCTGGAGCGTATCAGTGCGCATGGCGGCACGCTCACGGTTCGCGGTGTGGTGAACGGGCTGGGTACGGTGGTGGAAGCACACGGTGACTTCAGCGGAGCGTAGTTTTCGGCGATGAAGCGCATCAAGGTGGCCATCGTGGAGGATGATCGCGATTTCCGCGAGCTGTTGCAGGCAGGCATCAGGAACGATGCGGGCATCCACGTCATCGCGACGTTCCCTTCCGGCGACCGGTTCCTTGCCGAACTGGCGGATCTTGATGCCGACGTGGTGGTGATGGACATCAATATGCCCGGCACCAGCGGCATCGATTGCGTGGCGAAGGCGAAACCGCAAAAGCCGGCGATGCAGTTCCTGATGAGCACCGTGTTCGAGAACCCGGCGTACATCTTTCAAGCCTTGTGCGCCGGTGCCACGGGCTACATCGTGAAAAGCGCACCGGCCAAGGACCTGATCGCTGCGGTACACGACATCCATGCGGGTGGCTCACCGATGAGCCCCGCGATCGCCCGCTCGGTGGTGGCTTCGTTCCAAGGCGGTACCTCACCGCGAATACTGGAGGAGCGGCTCACCGCAAAGGAACGCGAGGTGCTTGACGGCCTCGCGACCGGCCTCATGTACAAGGAGATCGGGGACAAACTTGGCGTGAACATCAGCACGGTGCGCACGCACGTGCGCAGCATCTACGACAAGCTCCAGGTGCACTCACGGGCCGATGCCGTGAAGCGTGCCTACCCCGATGGGCGCAGGCCCTGACACGACCCATCGTACCGGACCGCGTTGCCGCCTACCATCTTCATGCGAGGCGCACAACGGTCCAGGCGGAGGTACTTCGTGGAAATTTCCGTTCACATGCTCCGTCTTTCCGCCTTGGGCGCGCTGATCCTGGTCTCCGGCAGCCTGCTCGCGCAGCAATACACCATCTCAACCATCGCAGGCACGGGTGCTGCGGGTAGCACGGGGAACGGCGCCCCTGCCATAAGCGCCACGGTCTACTACCCGCAAGGTCTGGCCCTCGCTGCCGATGGCTCCTTGTATTTCGGCCAGGCCACGGATCACACGGTCCGGATGATCGATGCGGCATCGGGGAACATGGAGCATGTGGCGGGGATCGGCACCATCGGCTACAACGGCAACGGTGGTCCCGCAGCGGATGCTGGTCTGGCGTATCCCTTCGGCCTGACCTTCAACGCAGCGGGCGACCTGTTGATCGCTGAGCGCGATGCATACCGGATACGGATGATCAGCGCTGCGGATGGAACGATATCCACCTTCGCGGGCACCATGAGCCCGGGCAACAACACGGAAGTGCCCGCGCTGTCCGCTGGGTTGTATTTGCCCATGGGCGTGCGGGTACGCTCGAACGGCGACCTGCTGCTCAGCGTGGTCGGCAACAACTATGTGCGGTACATCGATGGCGATAGCATGTACCTGCATGCCTTCGCGGGCGTTGGTTCGCCGGTGTACTCGGGCGACAACGGGCCAGCCACTTCCGCCGGGCTCAACCAACCGTACGACATCGCCGAAGCATCCAATGGCGACGTGTACATCTGCGACGTCAACAACGCGGCCATCCGGAAGGTGGATGCCATCAGCGGCAACATCACTACCGTCGCCGGGCTCGGTGCGGGCGCGGCGGCATACAATGGCGACGGCATTCCTGCCACGGAGGCCGCTTTGGGACTGCCGTTCTGCATTGCGTTGGATACCAATGACAACCTGTACATCAGTGACGCTCAGCAAAGCCGGATCCGCCGGGTGGATGCCAGCAGCGGGTTGATCGCCACCATCGCAGGAACGAACACGGCCGGCTTCAATGGGGACAACATCGCGGCCACTACGGCCCAGATCAACTCCCCGTGCGGTATGGTGATCGATGCGCAAGGCCGGATCCTCTTCGCCGATGCAGCCAACCATCGCATTCGCATGCTGACACCCGTGGATGACACGGACGTGAACGAATTGTCCGGAAGGAAGCCACTCTTTGCTTTTCCATCACCGGCGTCCGGCCTGTTGCACGTCCGTTCCGAATTGAAAGGCACGGTGGAACTCGTGGATGCACACGGAAGGGTAGTGCTGATCGGTGATCTGCGCACGGACCGGACAACGTTGTCCGTGGATGGCCTGCCTGCGGGACTCTACACCGTGCGTATGGTTGGTGCCGTTCCCATGCGGGTAGTTGTTCACTGATCGGTCCATTCAGCCTTCCTGAAGAGCCGGGCCGTATAGTCCAGCAATTCCGGGACACCGTGTGGCGCAAGATGCCCGCCGCCGAACGCGGCAAGTACGTGTACTGCATCGCCCGGCTGCTGCAGGAGAAAGCCCGAGCTAGCGCGCATCACAGAGGCTGCTATGTGTCCAGGGTACCATCCGGGCGTTCAGTACTTTGCATCGATCACTTTTCCAGAACGTCACCGTCATGACCCCCGGCCCCTACCACTGGTTCCTCAACACGCTCGTTCGTGTGCATGTCTCCTGCGATCAAGGCACGGACCGCATCTCCTACATCGAACACCGCGTGCGCAAGGGTGAATCCCCGCCGTTGCACATCCACGAACGGGAGGACGAGATCTTCCACCTGCTCGAAGGCCATTTCACCTTCCGCATGGGTGATGCGGAGCTGAAGAAAGATCCCGGTGACGTGGTGTTCATTCCCAAGGGCACGCCGCACACTTTCCGTTGCGATTCCGACACGGGCCATTTCTTCAGCATCACCACCGGGCGCGATTTCGAGTTCTTCCTGCGGGCGATGTGGCGGCCAGCGGAACGCGCCGAATTGCCGACGCCCTCCGCTCCTTCGCCTGCGGATATCGAAGCATTGGGCAAGGCCGCAGCCGCGCACCACATGCCGGTGGTGGGGCCGCCGCTGATGTGAGCTGCTCCGCAGCCAAGCTATCTTCGCTCTCCATGGTAAAGACGAAAAAGTCCCTCGACTGGTCCCTCGCCCCCGCACCCGAGAGCAAGGACCACGTCAAGATCAACGAGCAATATGAGCTCTTCATCGGCGGCAAGTGGGTGAAGCCGAAGTCCGGCAAGTACTTCGACACCATCAACCCCGCCAACGAGCAGAAGCTCGCGCGCATCGCCGAGGCCAACGCCGCTGACGTGGACGCCGCCGTGAAGTCCGCCCGCAAGGCCTACGACACCGTGTGGCGCAGGATGCCCGTGGCCGAAGGTGGTAAGTGGTATGGTCGCATTGGATGGCCTTGACTGCGAACGGTCCATTGATGGATCAGTATGGGTTCCTGGTCCATCATGCGCACCACGTCATCACCGGCAGACCCTAACCAAAGTTATATTGTGCTGGGGAGCGGCTTGGGGTTACTTCGGTCCAGGATCAAGAACCCGATGCACAGACTACTTTCCCTCTCCCTTGTGGCCGTCATCGCCCTCAGCAGCGCCTACGGCCAAACCCCATCACCTGCCACCATCTTCGGCACCAATGGCTGCGCGGATATCAACATCCTGCCCGGACAGACCTCATTCCTGAAGAGCCATGCGCTACAGCCCGACGGGAAGTTGCTGCTGGCAGGATGGGGTGGTGATGGCTTCCCCTACGTTGCATGCATGGCCCGGATCGACACGGCTTGTGGCGCGCTCGATCCCACCTTCGGACAGAACGGTGTGCTCGTGCATCATTTCGAGCAGCGCACCATCTGCAGTAGCATGGCGCTGCAGGCCGATGGCAAGATCGTGGGGGCCGGGTTGATCGCCGCCAGTAATGCGGGCTCCGGCCAGTTCCCTGGCGTGTGGCGTTACAACGCGGATGGTTCCGTGGACAGCACCTTCAACGGGACCGGCTACAACAATGCTGGCTTCTCCGCGGGCTCGGCTGCAGGCAAGGTGCAGAACGTCTTCATCGATGCGGATGGCCGCATCCTCGCTGCCATCATCGGCTATTCGCAGATCGGTGTGTTCCGCTACACGGCCACGGGTGTGCTCGATACCAGCTACTCAGCGGACGGTCGTGCGGAGATGCCCGTGGGCTACACCCCATTCCATGAGGACCTTGGTGCGGTGATGGATCCCGATGGATCCGTGACGATAGCCGCCTTGGTGGGTACCAGTGCCTTTGATCCCACCTTCATGGCGCTCGCGCGCTTCCTGCCCGATGGCGATCCCGATCCTGCGTTCGGCACCAACGGCCTGGCGCTGCATCCGACCATTTCCACCAGCACGTTGGGCAGTCCGGATGGATCCAAGGACTGGAGCATGGTACGCCGACCGGGCAGCGGATTCCTCGTGGGCTATGGCGCGCACAACGGCGATACGCGTCCAAGCATTGCAGCATTCAACGAGGATGGCTCCATCGATCCCACCTACGGCACCAATGGCATTGTCCAGGTCACCGGCAGTAATCCAGTGGGCAGTGGGCTGTGGATGGACGACGATGGAAGCGTCCTGCTCTTCTACCGGCTCAGTAACATCACCAATGGACCTGGCGCCATCCTGCGGTTGACACCCGACGGGCAACCCGAGGCGGGCTTCGGCACCAACGGCGTCCTACAATCGCCGTTCGCCAACCGCAGTTTCGCGAACGGCTTCCGGCTCGGTGGTGGGGACCTGGTCGCCTACGGCGCGAACAACAACAATGGCAACGGATCGGTGGTGCGCTTCAGCCTCGATGTGGAAGCCAATGCGCTGCCCGTGATCTCCTACGACTTTCCGGACCTGGTGGTCAGTGGCGGCGGCAGCGTGCAGTGGTTCCTCGATGGAACGCCGATCAGCGGCGCAACGGCGAGCACGCACACCCCCACGCAGAACGGCACATACACCGTGGAGATGAATTCCTTCGGTTGTGTGAACACCTCACCGCCGTTCCAATTCCTGAGCATGGGGATCGGTGAGCCGGGCACCGGGTCCATCGCTATCGTCAACACCCTCGTGGACGAGCACATGGTGATCGAGAACAACGGTGGCCCCGTGCGCTTCATCGTCATGGATACGAGCGGCCGCGAGCTGCAACGGGGCATGTTGGGCACTGGACGCACACGGATCCCGATGGCGTCGTGCGGCACTGGGCTCCATCTTGTTCGTGTGGGCGATTCCGTGCATCGCTTCGTGGTGGAGCGCTGATCATGTCGGGGTGGGCGGCTACCTTCGCTCACGATGGCAACCAAGAAAAAGTCCCTCGACTGGTCCCTTGCCCCCGCACCCGAGAGCAAGGACCACGTCAAGATCAACGAGCAGTACGAGCTTTTCATCGGCGGCAAGTGGGTGAAGCCGAAGTCCGGCAAGTACTTCGACACCATCAACCCCGCCAACGAGCAGAAGCTCGCGCGCATCGCCGAGGCCAACGCCGCTGACGTGGACGCCGCCGTGAAGTCCGCCCGCAAGGCCTACGACACCGTGTGGCGCAAGATGCCCGCCGCCGAGCGCGGCAAGTACGTGTACCGCATCGCCCGGCTGCTGCAGGAGAAGGCCCGCGAGTTCGCCGTGATCGAAAGCATGGACGGCGGCAAGCCCATCCGTGAAAGCCGCGACTTCGACATCCCCGTGGCCGCCGCCCACTTCTTCTACTACGCGGGCTGGGCCGACAAGCTCGGCTACGCCTTCCCCAACCGCCCCGTGGCGCCCCTCGGCGTCGCCGGGCAGATCATCCCGTGGAACTTCCCGCTGCTGATGGCCGCCTGGAAGATCGCGCCCGCCTTGGCCTGCGGCAACACCGTGGTGCTGAAGCCCGCCGAGACCACGCCGCTCACCGCCCTCAAGCTCGCCGAGCTGTTGCAAGAAGCCGAACTGCCCGATGGTGTGGTGAACATCGTCACCGGCGCGGGGGCCACCGGCGCCGCCGTGGTGAACGACCCGGACATCAACAAGATCGCCTTCACCGGCAGCACCGCCGTGGGCAAGCTCATCCAGCGCGCCACCGCTGGCACCGGCAAGAAGCTCACCCTCGAGCTCGGCGGCAAGGCCCCCAACATCATCTTCGCCGACGCCACCATCGACCAGGCCGTGGAAGGCATCGTCAACGGCATCTGGTTCAACCAGGGCCACGTGTGCTGCGCCGGTAGCCGCCTCTACGTGGAGGAAAGCGTGCACGACGAGGTGGTGCGCAAGCTCAAGCACCGCATGAAGAGCCTGGTGGTGGGCGACCCGCTGGACAAGAACACCGACATCGGCGCCATCAACAGCCGCGAGCAGCTCGGCACCATCAACAAGTACATCAAGATCGGCATCAACGAGGGCAGCGAGCTCTACCAGAGCAGCTGCGAACTGCCCAGCAAGGGCTTCTGGTGCCGCCCCACGCTCTTCACCAACGTGGCCCAAAGCGCGCGTATCGCCCAGGAGGAGATCTTCGGCCCCGTGCTCGCCATCCAGACCTTCCGCACCATGGACGAGGTGATCCAGAAGGCCAACAACACCCCCTACGGCCTCAGCGCCGGCGTGTGGACGGACAAGGGCAGCAAGATCTTCAACCTCACCACCAAGCTCCGCGCCGGCGTGGTCTGGGCCAACACCTTCAACAAATTCGACCCCACCTCACCCTTCGGCGGCTACAAGGAAAGCGGGTATGGGCGCGAAGGCGGCGTGCATGGGCTGGGGGCGTATTTGAAGTTGAATTGAGATGGTTTGGGCGTGTCCCGCTTACCAAGGCTTGCAGCGCGCGGGCCTGCCCGCCGAAGCCTTGGCGAAGGCGGGTCGGGTGCTCCGCTATAGCCTAACTTGTCGCGGCCAGCGGTCGCGGCGCTCCGGTGGCTCCTTCGTCGCCTCCTCGCTGCTCGCGGCCGCAAGTCCGCGCCTGCGCAGGGCTGCCGCTTCGCCCCCTCACGCGAGCCAAAAAGTTACCCTGGGTCGTTATTCCTTCACCACGCGTTCTACTGCCCGTGTCCCGTCAGCGAAGCGTAGCTGCACGAGATACATTCCGCTTTCCTGACCCGCAAGGTCCAACGTCAAGGAAGCGGTACTGGTGGCTGTTGGCTGCGTCATGACCGTGCGACCGGTCGCGTCCATGAGTACTATTTCTGGTACGGATGGGCCTCTTGGGAGTGTGATAGTGAGGGTTGACCGGGTCGGGTTGGGTGTGATCGTGAACGGGGTTCGCGGTTCTTCCACGACACCTACTTCACCCAGGCCGAGTTTCACGACCCATCCGTCAAAGCCACCATGGTTGCCGCTCACGTCGCCGTCATTGGACCATGCGTATCCTGCCATTACATAATGTTGAGCACTGGTCTCCTCGATCGCATGCGCTGATTCTGGACTCGTGCCGCCCAAGCATTTTTGCCATTCCAGCGTGCCGACATCGTTCAGTTTCACGACCCATGCGTCGGACACACCAAACCCCTGATGAAAGCCACTTACATCACCATCGTTGGAGGTGGTCCCGCCGGTCAGGATGAATCCGCCGTCCGTTGTTTGTCGGACAGCGTTCCCGCCATCTCCTTGGGAGCCCCCAAGGCTTTTCTGCCATTGGAGGTCGCCGTTAGCACTCAGTTTAACAACCCATGCGTCATTGTCCCCGTGGTACCCGATCACGTCACCATCGTTCGACCCTGTCGATCCGGCCAAGATGAATCCACCATCACTGGTCTGCTGGGCGGAGCGGAACTCATCGTCACCGTTACCTCCCATGCATTTTTGCCATAGGATCGTCCCTGCGCCATCGAGCTTGAGTACCCATGCGTCCATGCTCCCATGATGGCCACTGACGTCACCGTCGTTGGAATACGTACGGCCCGCAACAACATAACCGCCATCATTAGTCTGCTGAACGGACCACAGTTCATCCAATGCTGATCCGCCATAGCAATGCTGCCATTGTACCGCCGCATCGGCGTCCAGTTTCGCGACCCAACCGTCCACACCACCATGATTGCCGCTAAAGTCGCCGTCGTTGGATGAGGTGGACCCGGCCAAGGCAAAACCGCCGTCCGAAGTGCCTTGTATAGCGCGGCCGACGTCTCCGCCCGCTCCGCCAATGAAATGTTGCGCTACCAGTCCACCTGCCGCATCCAGTCTCACGACCCAAGCATCCGAGCCGTGGTTCCCGACCACATCACCATCGTTCGACCAAGTGTAGCCCACGGTTAGACAACCCCCATCAGAAGCTCCTGTGATCGCGTATGCGCGTTCCTCGTTCGTGCCCCCAAGGCATTTCTGCCATTCGATGGTACTTGTAGAGTCGAGTTTCACTACCCAAATATCCGGGTAGGGAGGTATTCCTCCGCCATGATATCCGGTGACATCACCATCATAGGAAGTCGTACCCCCAGCGACGTAATACCCGCCGTCGGCCGCCTTCGCCAAGTCATATAGGAATTCTGTGCCAGTCCCGCCGAGGCATTTCTGCCATTCAATAGCGGGCTGGGCGCTCAATGCCAAAGAAGTCAGAAGTGTGTGAGTGATAGCTAGGGTTCGAGAAGTTCTCATGGTCGCGATCATTATCAGTTATCCTGCTCGACGTCCTGGACAGGACGTCATCGTTCGTGCAATGTACAAGTTCTGGTGTAATACCAAGCCAGCGCTTGGTACGAGCACCCATACGCGTGTCAATGAATGATACACCTCCACGCCCCGCCTACTCGTCCACAGCAACCATCTCGCTCGGCGGCTACGGCGCGGGACCTGGGCGGTCACTTTAAGCCCTGCACGATGGGCGATGATCAGCCGCGCGCGGGGTGCGGCCTCACCGCTTCCTCATCCGCTTCAGGATCGTCGTTCTTGGCGACCGCCTCTTCTGATGATGCACGGTGAGCACATCAATTCGTTCCCTGTTTACGACGAGGTAGATCAGCCGGTAGCTGCCCACCAGCAGTTCTCGCACGGCCGGGTTACCAACCTCGCCAACAGGCTTACCTGAGCGGGTGGTCAACAAGCAGGTCGGCGGCATCGAAGAACCGGTCCACCATGTCTTGCGCACTGCGTGGGGAGTCGCGGGCGATGAATGTTGCGATGCCGTCTATGTCCGTGAGAGCATCAACGGTCCAGTTCACTTCGACCATTTACGCAGACGCTTGCCGGCCTCGGCGGTGGAGACCACCTCACCCTTGGCCGATTGCGCCAGCCCACGCTCTATCTTGCTCAGCAGCAGGATGCGGTCGATCAACTCATCCACGGGCACTTGCTCCGGCAGTTCCTTCACGCTCCTGAGCAAGGCTTTGCGGGTAACCACGGGTTCCTTCATGCGCATGTGTCAAAAATAATCAGGGGTGGAACTCCCCTGAATGACGCGAGCCTTCACGCTCGTACCAATGATCAATTTCCGCCAGGCAGGCTGTAGCAACCATCACACTCGGCGACCACGGCGCGGGGCCGATACGAACCGGAAACTCTCTGAACCTTCCTCTACGGCCCAAAGTGCTTGCTCGCTCGGTGGCTGGTATGCCGAATCTTGAGCTTATGGTTCATGCCCGCCGACCTTCACGGATCGTGCGCATGGCCTCATCCAGGCTGACGTAGGTATCCAGGTCGGCTTTGCGCCTGCGGTCGATCTCCTCCAACTCTGCAAGTTCATCATCCGTGATCTCGAAGGCTCCTTCCTTGTCTTCGCGGGTGAGCAAGGCGCGAATGGTGGCCAGGATGCTTTCGTTGCGCTCTTTCTGCAACAATTGCATGATCTCGGTGCGGAGGTCGATCGCGCTCATGGCGGTTCTGCTATTCCCAAAGATAGGCTGCCAAGACCCATTCTGCCGTTCAAAGTCAACCTATCTTCGTTGGGCCATGTCCACGGAATCCCTCAAACTCCAGCTGATCGAACGCCTGCTGCGTACCACCGATGAAGGTCTGCTCAGGAAGGTGGCCGATCTGTTCCGGTCGGCAAAGGAGGTGGAGGATGAGGACCTCACCGACGAGCATTACAACATCGTGAAGGAGCGTGAAGCCGCATACAAGCGCGGGGAAGGCAAGAGCTACACCTGGGAGGAAGTGCGGGAGATGGCGCGCAAGGCGAAAAAGGCATGAGTTTCCGGTTGGAGATCCGGGACCGTGCAAGCGACGAGTTCATCGAAAGCTACCTCTGGTATGAGCAGCAGCGGAACGGACTGGGCGAGGAGTTCCACGATGAGGTAGAGGAACATTTCGCCTTCCTGCGTGAGCGCCCCGAAGGCTTTGCGAAGTGGCGGGGACCCTACAAGAAGATCAACCTCAAGCGCTTCCCGTACATCATCGTCTTCCGTGTAGTGAAGGATGCGGTCGTTGTCTTCAGTGTCTTTCACACCAGGCGCGATCCCAAGCGCTGGGGCCGGCGGCGTTGATAGGCAGGCCCACGGCAGTGTGAAGAGCTCCGCGCTCTTGTGATTGAAAGCCGGTGGAGTCGCCGGCACTGGTGCGGACACTTGAGCTGCTTCGGAACACATAAACACCTTGAAGAACTCCTCGAACCGGTAGATGCGCCACACTTGTTGCCGGTCACCCCGCGCTGGAACTCGCGCAGGCCATTCGTGGCCTTCTCCGCCGCCCCTGCCTCTGCCTGCCTCAAAGCAAAACCCCTCGGCGCATGGCCGAGGGGTTCGCCTTTCACCGAGCGGCGATCAGAACTTGCCGTTCGCGTTCTTCCATTCGCTCTGTGGCGGCACGGTTTCGATGGTGTCCCAGTGCTCGGCGATCTTGCCGTTCTGCACCCGGAACAGGTCGTAGAACACGGTGTGCTTGCCGCCGAGGCTGCCTTCGCTGGCCACCAGCACGAAGTTGCCTTCGCCGAGGACCAAGTGGATGGTGTCGTACTTCATGGTGATGCCCTGCTTGGCCCATTCGCCCAGGGCCTTGCCCAGGCCGCTGAGGCCGTCGCCGATCAGGGTGTTGTGCTGGATGTAGTTGTCGCCATCGTAGTAGCTGGCGAGCTTCTCCATCTTGCCCTCCACCAGGATGTTCTGCACGAAGTCGCGCACCAGCGCCTTGTTGGCCTCGTTCTTGTCCAGGTCGGTGGCCTCCGTGGGTCCGTCGAACTGGGTGTGGCCGCTGGGGTTCGGCGCGGCGATCTCCTGCAGGTTGTCCCAGTGCTCCACGATGCGGCCGTTCTCGAAGCGGAAGATGTCGAAGCCGGCCTTGGGCCCGAAGAAATCGTAGCGGGTGTGCGCGAAGCCGTAGTCGCCGTCCTGGAAGGCACGCACCACCTCGGCCTTGGCGCTGCCGGGCGGCAACGCTTTGAGCAGCGCCCCGAAACCGGCCAGCCCGTCGGCGGCCATGAGGTTGTGCTGGATGTATTTGTCGGGGTTGATGTACGCGATGGGCTTCGGGTCGCCGGTCTGGATGCTGCGCAGCAGTTCGGTGACCATCTGTTTGTTGCTGATGGCGGTCGTGGTGTCCATGGTCTGTGGTTGTTGGGGTTGTTCGGTCGTTGTGGTGGTCGGGCTGCCGCAGGCGGCGAGCGCGATGCCCAGGGTGAGCGCTGTTCTCATCGGTGTTGGTTGACGGTGCAAAGCAACCGCCACGGCTTGCGAAAGGCGCTATACAAACCGGACGAAGAATGGTAGAAATCGCCCTTCACCCGGATCACGGATGCAGCTCGCCCGGCGTCCTGCCCGTGAGCCGCTTCACATACTTCACCAGGTTGCTCGCATCCTCGAATCCCATTTCGAAGGCCAGCTCCTTCACACTCTTGTCGCGCACGCTCATGTGGCGCCGGATCTCGAGCACCGTGCGTTCATCGATGAAGGTCTTCGCCGTGCGTCCGGTGGCGCGCCGACACAGGGCGTTCAAGGTCTTCAGGCTGCAGCCCATCCGCTCCGCATAGTGCTCTGCCCGCCGGGTGCGCACGTGGTCCGTTTCCACCAGGTTGGTGAAACGCAGGAACTCGGCATAGTCGCGTCCGGTGATGCGGGCCACCGGGGTCTCCGGTTTGCCGCGCTCCGCCTTCAGCAGGAGCAGCTCGAGCCAACTGTGCAGCACGGCCGGGCTACGATCTCCGGTGCGCACGTATTCGTCGTGCAGGGCTTCGAACAGCGGTGTCAGTCCTTCGCTGCGGGCCACGGACCGGTCCAGCACCGGCGGATGGAGGTGGTAGTTGAACAGGCGGTTGTCGGCCAGGGTGAGGACGCGTTGGCCGTGGCGCAGGAGGAAGTCCTCGGTGAAAATGACCATGATCGCGTCGAACCGCGAGCGCAGGTCGAACCGGTGCACTTGGCCTTTGCAGATGAAGATGGAGTCGTGGTGGCGCAGGGCGTGCGGCTGGAAGTCGATCTCATGCAGGGCGCGGCCTTCCGTGATGTGCAGGATGGTGTAGAATTCGGGCCTTGAGGGCTTTCGCAGCAGTTCGTCGATCTTCTTGGCGCGCAGGGCCTGCCACGTAGTCACTTCGAGCCCTGCGTTCGCATGGCCTGTACGCAAGAAGGCCAGGTCGACCACTCCTTTCATTTGGCCAATCTACCGTTCGTACTGGCCTGATAGTAGGGCCCGCGCTGATCAAGCCATTGTTGGAGATCAACTTTGTGGGTATGAAACCCGCCGCCAACAACGAATGCGTCTTCCGCATGCTCATCGCCGGCGAGTACCCGTAGGACGAGGCCGGTCTGATCAGCAGCCGGTCCGCCTTTGCGGCCATCCGTCCATTCGGCCGATGACCTCCGGATCTTCGCAGAAGCGGATTTATTTTGTCCCCGATCATCCCTGCCGGCGTGCCGGCATACCCAATGACACATCTCCGCGCACGCACCCTGATGGGTGCGATCCTCGGGACCGTCGGCATGGCGGTCGCACAAACCCCTCCCAATGACGATTGCGCCACGGCCGTGGCCCAGCCGCTGCCGATGGGCGGTTCGCTGACCTTCACCGGCGACAACACGGGGGCCACGGCTACGGGCGACTTCGTCCCCGGAAGCGCCCTGGACGGCATCGGTCCCTGCGTGTGGCATAAGTTCAGCACTTCGGGCTGTGCGGATGTCGTGGTGTCCTACTGCGGGACCACGCCGGCGTTCGCGGGGGTGGCGGCCTTCCTCTCGCCGAGCTGTCCAGCGGGCTCGGACTATGTCCAGTTCTTCAGTTACAACTACACCGAATGTGGCAACGGGAACGGCACGGTGTATTACGTGGCGCTGCCGGCCGGCACGTACTACCTCCCGGTGCTCCTGAACGAGAACGCCCCGGCGGTGGGATCCTACAACATCGTCGTGAGCGCGGAGTCCTGTGCCCCGCCCCCGAGCAACGATGACTGCATGAACGCCATCGCGGTGGTGCCCGGCCCGTGGTGTGACCTGGCCACCTACACGAGCGACGGGGGCACACAATCCGAGCCGGCCGTGGATTGCAACGGGACCACGGGATTCTCCAACGACGATGTCTGGTTCTCGTTCGAGGCCACCGCGTCCACCATGGCCATCGGCGTGATGGGCACCGACGACGGCGACGGCTCGAACAGCACCGGCTTCAACGCGGTGGTGCAGCTCTACAGCGGGACCTGCGGGAGCCTGGTGGAGCTGGCGTGTGCGGACGAGACCTATTCCAACGAGCTGGAGGAGATCGTGGCCACGGGGCTCACCGTGGGGCAGAGCTACCTGGTGCGCGTTTATGATTGGGCGCCCGGCTATCCGGCGGTGCCCACGTTCGGGATCTGCGTGGTGGAGGGCCCGGGGATCGGCATCGGCATCCCGGAGCGGACCGGCGGCTCCGCCTGGTCGGTGTATCCGAATCCCAGCGCGGGCAGGTTCGGTCTTCGGTACGATGGTGCGGGAGGCCCTGCGCGCATCGAGCTGGTGGACCTCACGGGTCGTGTCGTGTTCGGCGTTGCACGGACCCTGACCACCGGTGCGGTGTTGGAGCTCGACCCGGGCGATGTAGGCGCGGGCACCTACCTCCTGCGCGTCACCGAAGGCGCGCGGTGCAGCGAACAGCGCTTGGTGCTGCAGTAGGTCGGCGCGGGCGGGTGCGTCTGCGGGACCGGTGTTAAAGTTCCCAAGATCCGACGCCTCCGGAGGGTCGCGGGCCTATCTTAGCTCGCACCGCCGAGAGGGCCAGTGGTGGTGCGGCAGGTCGCCGTACCGCAGGTCGGGCCGGGCGACGGCGGAGGGATGGCGACCCACTGACCATGAAAGCGCAACTCCGGAAGATCCATGCCCTCCTGGGCGATAGTGGCCTGTTGTACGCCTCACTGGCCGAAGGCGGAGCCCTGGCAAGGGACCGCGCCTTGATCGAGAGCATCTGCTCGGAGCGCCGCGGCATGATGGCGGCCCTGGTGCACGAGGCGGCGCTGGACGGGGAGGAGCTGGAGCCGGCAGCCAGCGTTGGCGGCCTGCTGAACGACATCCGTGTCCGCGTGCGGGACGCCATCGGCCATCCTGCGGCGGCGGAGGTGCTGGGGGAGCTTGAACGCGGCGAGCGGCACTTGCGGGACCTCTACGACGAGGGCATCGCCGCCGCAGGCCCGGGTCGGCTCAAGCAAGTGCTGGTGGGGCAGCGGAACAGTATCGACCGCAACGTCCGGGCGTTGCATGAAGCCATTGCGGCGCATGTCTGACGGGGCCATGGGCGTTCATCGCCACAACACGCGGCGCCGATGAGGAAGCTGTTCCTGCGGCTCAGCATCGGCCTCACGGTGCTCATCGCCCTGGTGGCCCTGGTGCGGCCCGGCGTGCTGTGGGCTTATGCGGTGGTGCTGCCCCTGGTGCTGTTGGGCCTGGTGGACATGCGGCAGGAGCGGCACACGGTACTGCGCAACTTCCCGGTGCTGGGCCATCTGCGCTATTTCTTCGAGCTGATCTCCCCGGAGCTGCAGCAGTATTTCATCGAGCGCAGCACCGACGGCCGGCCATTCAGCCGGCAGCACCGCAACCTGGCGTACCGGCGGGCCAAGAACGTGAGCGACACCACGCCGTTCGGCACCTTGCTGGACCTGAACGCCGAGGGCTATGAAGGCCTGCGCCATTCGATCTACCCGGCGCCGGTGCAGGAGGCGCCCCCACGCGTGCGGATCGGCGGGGCGCGTTGCACGCAGCCCTACGAGGCGTCCCTGCTGAACATCTCGGCGATGAGCTTCGGGGCCCTCAGCGCCAACGCGGTGCTGGCCCTGAACGCGGGGGCGCGCAAAGGGGGCTTCTACCACAACACCGGCGAGGGCGGGATCAGCGAGTACCACCTGCGCCATGGGGGCGACCTGGTGTGGCAGATCGGCACGGGCTACTTCGGCTGCCGCACCGAGGACGGCCGTTTCGACCCGGAGCGCTTCCGGGAGAAGGCGGTGCTGCCGCAGGTGCGCATGGTGGAGCTCAAGCTCTCACAGGGTGCGAAGCCGGGCCATGGCGGGGTGCTGCCCGCCTCGAAGAACACGCCGGAGATCGCCCGCATCCGGCATCTGCGGCCGCACACCACCGTGCTGTCCCCGCCCGGCCACGCGGCCTTCAGCGATGCGGCCGGCCTGCTGCGCTTCGTGGACGAGCTGCGCACGCTCTCGGGGGGCAAGCCCACGGGGTTCAAGCTGTGCATCGGGCGCACCGAGGAGTTCATCGCGATCTGCGAGGCCATGGCCGCCGGGGCACCGCTGCCCGATTTCATCACCGTGGACGGCGCGGAAGGTGGCACGGGGGCGGCACCGCTGGAGTTCAACGACAGCGTGGGCCTGCCGATCGGTCCGGCCCTGATCTTCGTCCACACCACGCTGCAGCGATTCCGGCTGCGCGACCGCATCCGGGTGATCGCCAGCGGCAAGGTGCTCACCGCCTCCTCGGTGTTGAAGATGCTGGCCAACGGGGCCGACCTGTGCAACAGCGCCCGCGGCTTCATGTTCGCCCTGGGCTGCATCCAGGCCCTGCGCTGCAATACCAACACCTGCCCCACGGGGGTGGCCACGCAGGACCGCTCGTTGGCGCGCGGCCTGGTGGTCACCGACAAGGCCGAGCGGGTGTACCATTTCCACCGCAACACGCTGCATGCCGTGATGGAACTGATGGCGGCCTGCGGGGTGCACCGCATCGAGGATGTCAGCATGGACATGTTCATCCGGGGCGATGAGTTCATCCGGCAGGCCAACGCCTATTACCCGGACAGCCTGCACCATGATGGGCGGGGCCGGTCGTTCCGGGCGGTCTCCCCGGACGATCGGTGAGGCCTGCCTGGGGTGGCCGTGTGCGGCTTGCCCCGGCGGCGACCAAGGCACGGCACAGGCTGCACCGAGGGTCATGATGGCGATCTTTACCCGCATGAAGGATCTCGTGCGAGGACTGCCGGTCCTGCTCCTGCCGCTGCTGCTGTGCGCCTGCGGTCAGCGGGAGCTGGCGCGCTACAGGGAGCGCATGATGGAGGGCGGATGCACCCCGTGGCTGCCGGAAGGCCCTGCGGCGCGGGCGGCCATCGCACCGTTGGACAGCACCACCGTGCCCGATGCGGTGCGGGCGCGTTTCAGTGCCAACAGCCTGCGGATGGCCCACGCGATCGGCGTGCTGCCCGAGCTGCCCGCCTACATCGCCCAGCAGGCCACACGGCCGGAGCAACGCACGGTGGAGCAGCGGCTGGCGGCCCTGGAGCTCAAGGACCGGATCGCGGACCGTTGCGACAGGGCCTCGCTCGAGATCAGCGCGCTGGCCTCCGAGCTGGATTGCGAGGAGGAGAAGGTGAGCCAGCTGGCCGACCTGTTGAACGCGATAGGGAGCCGGCGCGAAACGCGGTTGACGATCGCGGCCATCGCCGTGGGCGCCACCGGAGCGGTGGTCACCGGCATCCACCTGCTCGACGAGGACGGCACCAGCAACATCGATGGTGCGGGCATCGTGTTCGGCATCGCCGAGGCCGCGCTGGGCGCCGCGATCCTGCTGGATGGCGCGCGCACCGAGCTGCGTCATCCACGCAACGCCCTGCGCGCGGTCCACGAGGGCAGCGACCCCGACGGCATCTTCCCGCCCTCGGTGTGGTACTGCCTGGTGCAGCCCCGTGCCGTCGCCGGCGGGCGGCGTTCGCTGCGCCAGGAGCTGCTGGAGCGTTGGGGGGCGGGGGAGGGCACCGTGCCCGAGGGTGACCTGGCCCTGTGCCTGGGCGAAGGGGGCCGGTACGACGCCGGGCAGCTGGAGACCCGGGGCGACATGTTCGACCAGCTGGAGGCCTCCATCAAGCTCGTGAAGCAGGACCTGCTGCAGCTGGTGCAGGAGCTGGAGGCGGTGGGGCGTTAGCGCCGGGCGGGGCCGGTCCGGACCTCCCGCGGACGGCACGTCGTGATGGGCGCCGTTCCCGTAATTTGCCGACATGGCCTCATCGTTCCGCACCCTCGCCGCGATTATCCTGCTGCATGCCGCGCTCACCGCCGGTGCGCAGACCATCCTGGTGCAACCCTACCTGCAGGATGCCGAGCCCGACCGCATGAGCATCCTGTGGGAGACGAGCAGCGGCACGCAGAGCATGGTGGAGTACGGCCTCACGCCGGCGCTGGGGAGCTCCGCCACGGGCGGTGCCTTCACCAGTTCGGGCAGTGCGCAGATCCACACCGTCACCATCACGGGGCTCAACCCCGGCACCGCGTATTTCTACCGCACGGTCACGGGCACGGCCATTTCGGGCATCCGCCACTTCCGTACCCCGGCGTTGCCGGGCGCGGAGGCCGGGACCAACATCGTGGCCATGAGCGACATGCAACAGGACAGCGGCCAGCCCACCAAGTTCTGGGAGGTGGTGCACAACGGGGTGATCGACCACGTGACCGACAGCATGGGACCGGACCTGAGCGAGGAGCTGGCCATGGTGGTGATCCCGGGCGACCTGGTGCAGGACGGGCTCAACTACGCCTCCTGGAAGAGCACCTTCTTCGATGCGGCCGACCCGCTGTTCAGCTACGTGCCCGTCTATCCGGCGATCGGCAACCACGAGAACAATTCGGCCCACTACTTCAACTACTTCCAGCTGCCCGACAACGGCACCCCGGGCTACGAGGAGCATTGGTGGTACAAGGACCACAGCAACGTGCGCATCATCGGCCTCAACACCAATTCCGGGTACCGGATCCAGGCGCAGCTGGACTGGCTGGACGGGGTGCTGGACGATGCCTGTGCCGACCCCGACATCGATTTCGTCTTCGCCCAGATGCATCACCCGCACCACAGCGAGCTGTGGATCGACGGCAACACGGACTATACCGGTGACGTGATCGCGCTCATGGAGCAGTTCAGCAGCACCTGCGGGAAGCCCAGCATCCACTTCTACGGCCACACGCACGCCTATTCCCGCGGGCAGAGCCGGGACCACGACCACGTGATGGTGAACGTGGCCACCGCGGGGGGCAACATCGACCATTGGGGCGAGTTCGCCCAGATCGACTATGCCGAGCACAACATCAGCGACGACGAGTACGGCTTCGTGCTCACCGAGGTGCGTGCCGGCGCCGACCCGAGCTTCACCGTCAAGCGCTTCAGCCTCGGCGATGAGAACAGCATCGAGGACAACACCCTGGAGGACCTCATCACCGTGCGCCGCTACAACAACGCGCCGTTGGTGCCCACGGGGCTCTTCCCCGCGGCCCAGGACACGGTGTCGCCCGATTGCGTGGTGCTCAAGGCCGGACCATACTTCGATGCGGACGGCGATGGGCACGGCGATGCCCAATGGCAGGTCTCCACCGATCCCGGCGACTGGACCGCACCGGTGCTCGACAGCTGGCGGCAATACCAGAACCATTACAACGGGCAGGACCTGCAGGCGGGCGATGACCTCACCGACGAGCGGGTGCTGGGCCTACAACCGAACACGGCCTACTACTGGCGGGTGCGGTACCGCGACCGCAGCCTGCGGTGGAGCGCCTGGAGCACACCCCTGGCCTTCCACACCGGGGCGGGTTCCTACGGGCCGAACCTGCTCCTGAACGGGGATGCGCAGAACGGCATCGCCGACTGGACGGCCACGGCGGGGGTGATCGAAGCGCTCACCGCCGGGCAATGTGCGGGGATCGCGCCCTACCAGGGCACCCACTATTTCGCCGTGGGCGCGCTGTGCACGGACAACGCCTTCGGCAGTGCGTACCAGGATGTGAGCATCGCGGTGCATGCGACCGCGGTGGATGCGGGCACCGCCACGGTGCGTTACGGCGGGTGGTTCGCCAACTGGCAGGGCAGCGACCTGCCGCGCATGGAGCTGGAGTTCCGGGACGGTGGCGGCGTCGTGCTGGGCGGCGCACCGCAGATCGGGAGCAACACGGCGACATGGACGCAGGTGATGAGCGACGTGGCCGTGCCTGCGGGCACGCGCACCGTGCGTGTGGTGCTCACCGGCACCCGCCAGGCCGGCACCGACAACGACAGCTACTTCGACGAGCTGTACCTGCGGCTGTCCCCGGCGGGTGCGTGCAGCGAACCCTACGTGCGCGTGCCGCTGCGCGCCTTCCTGCAAGGCCCCTACCTCAGCGGGCAGGAGCTCATGCACGACAGCCTGCGTGCGCAGGGCGTGCTGCCGCTGGTGGAGCCCTTCACCGCGCTGGGCTTCCTGCATGCGGGCGCGGGCGGCGGGGAGAGCGTGGCGCCCGCGGTGCTGCAGACCACCGGTCTCAATGCGGTGGTGGACTGGGTGCTTGTGGAACTGCGCACGGGCACGGCGCCGGCCACGGTGGTGGCCACGCGTTCCTGCCTGATCCTGCGCGGCGGCGAGGTGGTGGACAAGGACGGCAGCAGCGCACCGTGGATCACGGCCCCGCCGGGCGCCTACCACATCGTGCTGCGCCATCGCAACCATCTGGCCGCCATGACGGCCGACCCGATCGAACTGGGCGGATCGCTCACCACCATCGACCTGAGCGACCCAGGCGTGGCCTTGTTCGGGAACGATGCCATGCGGACCGAGGCCGGTGTGCGCATGCTTTGGGCGGGCGATGTCAACGGGGATAACAGGCTGAAGTACGCCGGCGCTTCCAACGACCGCGATCCGGTGCTCGTGCACATCGGAGGCGGATCGCCCACGGCCACGGCCATGGGCTACCACCGCACCGATGTCAACATGGACGGCACAACGAAGTTCGCGGGTGCCGGCAACGACCGCGACCCCATCCTGGTGAACATCGGTGGCAGCGTGCCCACGGCGGTGCGGCCGGGCCAGGTGCCTTGAAGGGTGCTTCCGCGGCAGGCGCGGGTCCGCCATGCCGGGCGGCCGCCGAACGGATCGCTGGAAAGGTTGAAGGCTGGGCACACCGGGTCCGACCTCCGGTTGCCGACCCCGGCCGTGCTCCCTGGCGCGGATCGTGCTGGGTGTTGAACAACCATCCGTGGCGTGCGCCTTCGAGCGTGGGTCTGCGTGCCTGCGCGAACGGCATCCGCACGTTCGCCAACTTTGAAGCAGCATGGGGTCGGCGGCCAACAACGAACGCGTCTTCGCGATGCCCTTCGCGAGCGTATATCCGCACTACGTTGCCAAGGTGGGGAAGAAAGGCCGCACAGTGCAGGAGTTGCACACCGTGATCACCTGGCTCACGGGCTACGATGTGCAGGGCATCGCCAAGGTGATCGCCGACAAGACCGACTTCCGCACCTTCTTCGCCGAGGCTCCACAGCTGAATCCGAACGCGGGCATGATCACCGGCGTGATCTGTGGCTACCGCATCGAGGACATCGAGAACCCGCTGATGCAGAAGCTCCGCTACCTGGACAAGCTGGTGGATGAGCTGGCCAAGGGCCGGGCGATGGAGAAGATCTTGAGGAAATAGAGCAGCCGAACAGAACAACCATGAAACGTCCGCACCTCGATCTCCGGCACATTCCCGCGCTGGCGATCTTCATCTTCTTCGCGATGGAGGCGAGCGCCACCCGGTACTACGTGACCACCACCGGCAGCGACACGAACAACGGCCTCACCGAGGCCACCGCATGGGCCACGCTCACCTACGCGGCGGGCAGCAGCTCGCCGGTTGGCGCGGGAGACACGGTCTTCGTGAAGGCTGGCGACTACGGCTTCGAGCAGGTCGAGTTCGATAAGGTGGGCACCGCTGCCGCACCTGTGGTCTTCGAGGGTTATACCAATGTGCCTGGTGATGCACCCGCCTTGGGGTATATGCCCCAACAGAGTGATGTGCTGGAGGATCAGCTGAACCCCTTGCTCATGCCCTTCCTCGGTCCGGCCACGCGCGGCCAGGGCCTGGGCTTCGATTTCAGCAACGCGTCACGGTACGTGGAGGTACGCAACTTCCAGCTGAAGTACTACCAGTACGGGATCATCACCTACAACGCCGATCACATCACGTTGGAGAACATCACCGTGGCCGCGGTGGGCGATACGCTGGACGACTATTCGGGCATCGGCATCGCGCTGGGCTTCAACAGCGGCTGGCCGGGCCATTCCAACCAGGCGATCGACTGCCTGGTGATGAACGCGGCTGCGGAGGCCTTCACCGTGTTCGGCAATGGCAACGTGCTCACCAATTGCACGGCGGTGTGCAATCAGGGCCAGGACAACGTGAACACCGCCACGGATTACTACTTCATCGTGGTGGGCGACTCGAATACCGTGAGCAACTGCGACATGGAACGCATGGGCGAGTTGGCGCATTACGGCCACGGCTTCACCGTGAAGGAGCGCGGCGAACAAAACCTCTTCACAGGATGCACCGCGGTGAACACCTCCGACGGTTTCTGCGTGCGGCACCGCAACGTGCGCTGGAATACCTTCCTGGACTGCACCGCCTACGGCAGTACCGTGGTCAGTATCCGCGATGGTGCGAGCCACAACACCTATCAGGGCATCCGCTCCTTCGGCGCCTGGTCGGGCATCAACCTGTTCGACACCTCGGAGGATGGTGGCGCGCAGTACGCCGGCCGGCACAACGTGGTGCAGAACTGCCTGTTCGTGGATCCCACGGTGGCCATCTCCAACAGCACCCCCTTCGGGCCGTACACCACGGGCAGCCCCATCGACAGCAACACCGTGGCCAACTGCACCTTCGTGAACGCCACCACCTTCTTCCGCAACTGGAACGACGACGTGCACGACAACGCATTGGTCAACTGCATCATCAGCGGGGTGGGCACCTGGCAGAGCGGACCGGAGGACGACAACTACGCCTTCGGGCACTGCCGCTTCGATGACATCCCGATCGCCATGCCTGCGGGCACGGGCAACAGCGCGGGCGACCCCTTGTTCACCGCTCCGCTCAATGAGGACTTCTCCATCCTCGCGGGCAGCCCCTGTGTGGACGCGGGGATCGCACTAGCCTATGTCGTGGATGACATCGAACACACCTCCCGTCCCCAAGGTTCCGGCCATGACATCGGGGCCTACGAACATCCGCAGGGTGTCGGGGTGCCGACCGCGGATCGGAAGGACCGGGTGCGTTGCGTGCCGAACCCGGCAAGCGATGGATCCGTGGTGATCGAAGGTGTGGAAGGTCCGGCGATCGTGATCGTCCGCGATGCCGCCGGTGCGGAACGGTTCCGGTCCAACGAGCCTCCCGGAAGGATCCGGCTTGACCTTGCCGATCGGCTCGCAGCGGGGATCTGGTGGATCGAGGTGGTCGCGCGCGAAGGCACACGATCGCAAGTGCGGTTGGTGGTGGTGCGGTAGGCCGCGACCCTGTTGAGGTGGCGGCAGTCGAGTCCTTGCTTCATGCGACTCAACGAGTGGGCACGGCGCTACAGCGGCAGAAACGTACCGAAACGGGTCTGATGGCCTGGTTCTCGAAAGGTTCTCGATAAGGTGGATCTACCGCTTCACCTCATACCGCAACGCCACCGCCCCCGAACTGAACTCATCCCGGCCCACGAGCTTCAGGTCCACCGTCTTCGTACGTCCCGCGAACAAGGTGGGTCAGCGACCAACGATGCGTGGATGCACCATGATCAGGTACTCATCGATCAGGCCCAGTTCCGTCGAGGCCATCGCGAGTTGCACACCGCCCACGCCAATGCCCATTCCCGGCTGCTGCTTGAGCTGTTGAGCGAAGGCCGCCAGAGCCTGTCCTGCATCAGCGGGATCGCCGCGCACCATCTCGGTCTTCCACTCCGTGGTATTGACGGTGCTCGAAACAAGGTACTTCCCGCTTAGGCGGGATGTAACATCTTCCCTGCGTCCATGGTCTTCGCGAACGGCTGCATCCACTCCGGCATCCGGTCGGGCCAGACGCCGTTCGCCGGCATCCGCCACGCGCCCTCCATCAACTGATTGGTATTCCGGTCCAGGAGCATGGCATCGGTCCCGGCGATGTACGCCGCTGCGTTCCGGTGCAGGTCCTCGTCAGGGATCCCAACGGTGTGGTCGTGGCAACCGTCCGGGGTGACGTTGATGGAGAAGCGAAGGGAGCGCATGGCCGCTCAAAACGCGGCCTTCCTGAACGCACAGAAGAGGAAGTTCTGCACCGTGTCGAACGGCGTCACATGGTCCACCGTGAAGCACTTGATCCGGTCGCAGACCTTTTGCAAGCGGGCGGTCATTTCTGCCTCGCTGTAACGATGTACCGGAATGCCGCTGCACTTCTCCGGGCCGTTCTCGCTGAAAGTGGCCAGGATGAGGAGGCCGTCTGGTTTCAACAGCTTCGAGAGCTGTTCGATGTAGCGGTCCACATCCGCTTCCGAAGTGAGGAAATGGAAGACCGCGCGATCATGCCACACATCGAAAGGGGCTACGGCATCGAAGGTGGTCGCGTCACTCTCGATCCACTGCACCGATGGGCTTGACGCCCCCACGCGCTCCCTTGCCTTTGCCAGTGCAGTACCACTTATGTCCAGCACCGTGATGTCCGAGAAGCCATCCTTGAGCAAATGGTCCACCAGCAAGCTGTCACCGCCGCCCACGTCGATGATCCGAGCGCTTGGTGGCACACGGTACTCCTTGAATAGGTCGAGCGACACCTTGGGCATCGCCTGGTACCAGCTCACCTCATCCAGACCCTTCCGGGAATAGATGTTCTCCCAGTGTAACTTCGGATCGAAGGAGGATCCTCTCATGAACGAAAAGTACGACGGAGCAAGTCGTGTTGCACCGCGATCACGAACATGCGATCGCCGCCGCCATCCAAGGTGACGTTGACGGAGAAGCGGAGTGGGCGCATGCCGGTCTATTTCGGCTCCCACAGCTCGATCTTGTTCCCTTCCGGGTCATACACCCACGCGAAGCGGCCGTAGTCCTCGTCCTGCCGCTTGGGATCGATGCGTACACCGGCGGTCTCGAGCTTCTTCAACAACCCATCGAGGTCTTGTACGCGCAGGTTAAGCATGAACTGCTGCTTCGCGTCGAAGTAGTCGCTGTCGCGCTTGAAGGGCGAGAAGACCGTGGGCCCGGCATCCTGCTGCCACACCCAGCCATGCTCCTGGTCGTTGATGCCGAGGTGGTCGTTGTACCACTTGGCGAGCGCCTTGTGGTCGTTGGCGCGGAAGAAGAAGCCGCCGATGCCGGTGACGTGTCGGGACATGGTGCAGGGGGTGTTCGCCCCGAAAGATTGGAACACGCCACGACAGTCCCGACATCTCCGGGACCCTGGGCTGGGACCGTTGGTCAGTGCAGCGCCAGGCGTGCGCGTGAACCGTCGGAACAGAGCAGGATGTACGACCCTGGTTGAAGACCTGCGACCTCCAGGACGTTGGCGCCATGGACCAGGTGCACCGTGCACACGGCCCGGCCGGCCATATCCAACAGTACGGCATCCAGCGGCAGTTGCGCGGGGTTCCAGACATGCACCACATCGCGGGCGGGGGTCGGGTAGGCGCGAAGGCCCGGGCCGGCCTCCGGTTCTTCGACGCCGGTCGCACATTCGACCACCTCCACCGTGTTCTGGCCGCTGGCCAAAGCGAGCGGGACCATCAGGGTTCCGTGACCGTCAGTCGGTATGGTATTGGCGGCGAGGATGCCGTTGACGAGCACGCAGTAGAAGCCGTCCAGCAGGTCGGTGGCGAACAGCTGCACGGTGCGTCCGCCGGGCACATCAAGCACTTGATGGTCGATGTGCCCGATCTCCCCGTCAGCGGCGAACAGGATGAGCGTATCGCTCCAGTCCACGGCGATGGTGGTGGCGTTCACGAGGGCCTCGCCCCCCGGTTGCGCGGGTGCCTGGTCGGTGCCGGTGCGGATGGTATGCAGGAAGGTGAGCGGGTCCGACGGTTGTGCGGGGCGGACTTCGATGCGCCAGTTCCCGGGCGTGTAGAAGGTGGTGTCCACCGGTGTGATCGGTGGTCGGTCCGCCCCATCGACCCAGTAGGCGTAGCCCGCGCCACCGATGCGGGTGGCGTTGCTTGCCGTCGGCAGCAGGGTGCGCAGGGCCACGCTGCCCTCGCCGTTGGTGCTTTGGTGATCGCGGCCGTCGAAGGTCTCGATATGTCCTGGCACCGCGCTGGCCAGGAGCGTCCCGCTCATGGTGGGCTGCGTGGCGAAGTGCGCGATCCACTGCACATCACGCTGCGCCGTTCCCACGCCCGCAAGGCCGAGGTGGTCCAGCACGATCAGGCGGTCCGGTTTCAGGAACAACAGCCGGCGGCGGAACCGGGTCAGCTTGGCCGGGTCGTAGCTCAGGGCCGCGTCGGCGATGTTCAACTGGTAGCCGACGCCCGAGGCCCACTGTACCCATTCGCCGCGCTGGTTCTGCGGCAGGAAGATGTCGTCCAGGTCCTGCAGGGCCTGACTGTCGATCTGCCCGCCGTCGTTGGCCGCCGGTTGGCCGAAACTGGTCATCTGCTCCGTGCTGTCGTATACCAGGATCGTGTTGTGCGCGATACTGCGGTTGTAGTAGTTGCGCATGTGGGTGCCGGCGTAGGTATCGTAGTGGCCGGCGTCCAGCAACAGCGGCGTGCGGCGGAACACGGCGAAGCTGTTGTTGTCGCGATGTTCATGCGCGGCCCGTTTGCTCGGTGCGCACGTGAAGCTCACCAGGGTGGCATCGTCGGTCCAGGAGGAACGGCTCACGCTCCAGCCCACCTTGTCGGTCCACCAATCCAACGGCGGTGCGGGGAAGGCCACGGTGGGCAGGCCGAAGTCCATGAAGATGAACTTGCTGAACAGCGACACCGTGGTGCCAAGGTACGCCGGCTGGGCGTAGGTCTGTTGCAGCCACAGGCTGCGCGGGTCCTGGAACAGTGCGGCATGGCGGTAGATCACCCGGTCGCCCAGCAGGCGGGTCAACCCGTCACCGAAATGGATGGACTTCCCGTCGGGTTGGATGAAATACCAGTATTGGTTGATGCTTTCCTGGACCCAGGGCAGGCCGTTGTACCAGTCGGTGCCCGTGGCGATGAGCATGTTGTCGAACAACTGGTACTGGTCCACCAGCGACCACATGCTGTAGGCGGCGCCCCAGTTCCAGCCGCCATCGTCATCACGATAATGCGCGTACACGGGCAGGAATCCGTTCACCCACTTGTCGTACACCACCTGGTGCCATTGCAGCACGGTGTCCTGTTGTTGTGCGGTGAGCGCGGCGGCGCCTGCGAGCACCAGGGCGTTCTGGTTGGCGTACACGCAGTTCCATGTGTTGTGGCTGGAGACGTAGCTGGTGCCCGCCGTGCTGAGGATGAAGCGTTGCATGAACGCCCGCGCCTGGCCGTAGAGCACCACGGTCAGCGAATCGCGCAGCGGCACAGGCAGGTCGTCGTAACACCAGTCCAGGAGCAGCATGCCTGCGGCGCTCATCTGCCGGTGCAGCACCTCGGCCGCGTACCATTCCATCGTGGCATAGTGGGCGGTGTCCAGCCGGCCGATCACCTGCCGTGCCAGGAAGCGGCAGCGTTTCAGGTTCAACGGATCCCCGGCCACACGCCACAGCGCCACGGTGAACTCGGCCTCGTTGGTGGCATAGACCGAGGTCCAGTCCCAGGTCCACTGGGTGCTGTCGGGACCGAGCAGATAGAGCTGCGGGTCGTTGATCCACCAGTTCTCGTAGCGGTACAGGAATTCCGCATACGTGTCACCGAATTCCCCGGGCAACAGGTGGTTGGCCTGCATCCAGGCGATCCGCGCGCCATCGGCGAGCATGCGGGGACGCTGGGCGTGGATCGGGGGCGTTTGCGCGTGCGCGACCAAGGCTCCGACGAGCGCAAGCAGTTGGAAGAAGTGGCGCAGAACGGATCCCCGGACCACCCGGTCCGCTCCGGATCGATGGCCGGTATTGAACAGGCAGCCGCCGGTACCGGTAACGTGTCGGGACATGGTGTGGGTTTTGTCCATGCCAATGTAGCTGTGGATATCTTCCTCCCATGGAACCCTACCTCTCCTTTGTCACCCTCGGGGTGGCCGATCTCGGCGTTTCCAGGACATTCTACGGCGAAGTGCTCGGTCTGGAACCCATGCATGATGAAGAAGCCATCGTAATGTACCGGTTGAACGGCGTGGTGCTCTCCCTCTTCCCGCAACACGCGCTGATGAAGGATGCGCAGGTGAAGGACGATGCGCGGGGCCCACGTACCACGCTGGCACAATGCCTGCGATCGGAGAAAGAGGTCGATGCCTTCTTTGCCCACTTGAAGAAGCACAAGGTCACCATCACCAAGATGCCGGAGAAGGTCTTCTGGGGCGGATACAGCGGCTACTTCGCCGATCCCGACGGGCATCTCTGGGAGATCGCTTACAACCCGGCGCTCAGGATGGACGAAGCGGGCAATGTGCTCGGGATGGCGGGGTGAACCGGGCCGGTACGCTCACGCATCGCGGATCACCACCGAGGTCATGGTGATCGATCCGGCCACGGCCTGGTCGTTGAACAGCGCGGCGTGTTCATCGTTCCGCTTCAGGGCCAATGCGTACATCAGCGGCAGGTAGTGCTCCGGCGTGGGGATGGCCAGTTGGAACGCCGGCCCCTGGGCGCGGTGGTCGATCAGCGCCCGGTGGTCGCCCTTCAGGATCAGGGTGTTCATCCGCTCCCGTGCCTCCTGTGCCCAATCATAGGCGTAGCCGGTCTCCTCTAGGCGGTCCCAGGCCACCAGGCGCAGGTTGTGCACCAGGTTGCCGCTGCCCAGCACCAGCACGCCCTTGTCGCGCAGTGGGGCCAGCCTGCGGGCCAGGGCGTAGTGCTGTTCCGCGGACATGTCGCGGTCCAGGCTCAGCTGGACCACCGGCACGTCGGCCTCGGGATACAGGTGCTTCACCACGCTCCAGGCCCCGTGGTCCAAGCCCCAGCGTTGGTCCAGGCCCACGGAGGTGTCGGACAGCAGGTCCTTGGTCTCCGCGGCGAGAGCGGGGCTACCGGGTGCGGGGTATTGCACTTCGTACAAGGCCTTCGGAAAGCCACTGAAGTCGTGGATCGTCCGGGGTCGTTCCATGGCCGTGACCCAGGTGCCGCGCGTTTCCCAATGCGCTGAGACGCACAGGATGGCCTGCGGGCGGGGGATCTCCCGGGCCATGGCCCGGAAACCCGCCGTGAATGTGTTCTCCTCGATGGCGTTCATCGGGTTGCCGTGCCCCAGGAACAGGACCGGCATCCGTTCGCTGGACCGCGTGACGCCCAGCAAACCCTCCAAGGCGTTCATCCTCATGGCGGCACCTGCCGTGTGAAGCCCGGCCAGGCTGAGCAGGAATTGACCGCGGTCCACCCCACGAAGGTACTTCCACGGCTGCAGCATCGGGCCCTGTCGTCCATGGCCGTGTGCGACGATACGTCTGGCGCGCAGATCCCCGGTGGACCTTGACCGGCGCCGGTCGACCCTGCCGCCGGTCCCGGAGCTGTTGCCGCTCCACGCGAACGGAGATCCCGGGACCGACCTATGACCAAGGCTTCCGCGGAACGACGCCAGGGCCCACGCCCGGCCTCCGTAGCTTTGGAAGCGCGGTCCGGGTCCTACCGTCCGGGCTGCACCGATGCGAACATGAGCAAGACCTTGAGCAAGCCCACGGTGAAGGCCGACCTGAACGGCCACGGCGCCAACGGATCCGCGCGGAAAGCGGAACGCCTGCCCGTGATGAAGACCTACAAGATCTTCATCGGCGGCAAGTTCCCCCGCACCGAGAGCGGGCGCTACTACCAGCCGAAGGGTACCGACGGCAAACCGCTGGCCAACGTGTGCCGCGGCAGCCGCAAGGATGTGCGCGACAGCGTGGTGGCCGCACGTAGCGCGTTCGGTGGCTGGGCCGGACGCAGCGCCTTCAACCGGGGCCAGATCCTTTACCGCATCGGCGAGATGCTGGAGGGCCGCAGTGCGCAGTTCGTGCATGAACTGGTGTTGCATGGCGCCACGCCGAAACTGGCGGAAGCCGAAGTGGCTGCGGCCATTGACCGCTGGATCCACTACGCCGGCTGGTGCGACAAGTACCAGGCGCTCTTCAGCAGCGTGAACCCGGTGAACACCTCGCACTTCAACTTCAGCGTGTACGAACCCACGGGTGTGGTGGGCATCATGGCCGGCGGAAGCAATGGCCTGCTGGAGTTGGTGAGCCTTATCGCGCCGGTGATCGCGGGCGGCAACACCTGCGTGGTGGTGGCCAGCGAACAGCATCCGCTCCCGGCCGTCACCTTCACCGAAGTGCTCGCCACCAGCGACCTGCCCGGCGGCGTGGTGAACCTGCTCACCGGACAACGCAAGGAACTCCTCAAGCCGCTGGCCACGCACATGGACATCAATGCGGTGGTGGTCGCGGCGCCATCCTATGAAGAGCGTGGCATGCTCGATCAGGACGCGACGTGCAACCTGAAGCGCGTGGTGTATCCGAAGGTGAACGACTGGAGCAGCGATGAAGCGCAGAGCCCGTACTTCATCCTCGACACGCAGGAAGTGAAGACCACCTGGCACCCGATCGAACGCGGGCAGGGCGGGGGCGGGGGGTATTGAGGCCATGCGATCGATAGCGCGGCTGTTCCTGTTCGTATTTGTTGGCCTGCTTCTGGTTTGGCTGTTCCGCGGAACGCTTTACCGGTCCATCGTTACCTACAAGGTTGTCGGTGTGCGGGCAGCTATTGCGACACTTGATACGGCGTTCGGTACAACCATGAGCCGTGATGAAGCCATTAGCGAGGCCTTGGATGCCACAACAACAAGACTGTACTTCTCGATGGGTCACGTGTCCAACGATCCTGCAGAGCTCATGAAAGGCGGTCCGGCCAATTGCATCGGCTATTCCGCGCTATGTGCATCGTTGATGGCCGCACAGCTAGAGCGAAGCGGCATGGACGATCGATACACCGTGGAGCACGTGATCGGCAAACTCTACATCGGTCGTTGGAGCTTGCATACCATGTTCCACGGCCCCTTCTGGAAGGATCATGATATCGTACGGATCACGGACCGAAGGAACGGACAGCGTGTATATGTGGATCCCGCTTTATTTGATGTGGTGGGCATTGGGCGGGTGACCGGCCCTTGAGAAGGAGATGCAAAGTTGCGCGCTGAGCATTCGCCATCGGAACATTGACCGGAGGTTGGCTGTTGTGTGCCGGAGCACATGGACGCTCAGGATATCGTCGTCGACTTCTCCATGGTGGCCACGAACCATGTGCCTCCGCGGAACCAGTGCAGTTGATGCGACCGACCGGCGCGTACTACTTCATTTGAAGGATCCATGTCCGGATCGCCCAGCACGGTGCGTTCCAGCAGCCAACGGATCACGGGCATGGTGCGCCGGGTCAGCCAGTTGAGTCGTGGCGGCAAGCGACCGTCCAGCACCACGCATCGGCCGCCGGGTCGCAGCAGCGACCACGCCTGTTGCAACGCGGCCTGCGGGTCGCCGAAACTGTTCAAGGAGAACTCGAACCAGATGCGGTCGTAGCCGGAGGGGGCCAGGTGTTCCAATAAGTTTTCACACCGTACGTCAACAAGCGCAAGGCCATGTCGCGCGCAGAGGCTTCGCGCCTTCGCTACCATCACCGGTGAAAGGTCCACCGCCACTACGCGGCCGCTATCGCCCACCAGGGCCGCAAGTCGTGGAAGGCTTCGGCCAAGCCCGCAACCGACCATGAGCACACGCTGGCCCGGCTGCACCATGAGTTGGGTCATGGCTTCGCGCCGTGCGGTGGTGGGAACGAGGAAGAGTTTCTCCAACCACGGGTAGCACCAGGCCACACGGTCGTAGCGGGCAGCCACCCAGCGCGGGTCCGTTCGGGGGTTCGGGCGGGTGCGGTTCATGGCGGGCGGTGCAAAGGTCCGTCCGGACCGCCCTGCGTGGTCCGGTGTTGTCGGGGTGGCACCGCCCCGTGGTCCCGTCCGGCGTACCGCCGCGGCAAGTCACCCGATCGCCAGCATCTTTGCCGGACACGGCACCATCGCTTGGTGAAGCGGCGATGGCCGACCACCTGATGCCCATGGATCCGATCACCTGGCACGACTTCGAGAAGGTCCAGCTCTGTGTGGGCACCGTGGTTGCTGCGGAGGACCTGCCCAACGCCCGCAGGCCGGCCTATGTGCTCACCATCGATTTCGGTCCGCACGGGGTGAAGCGGAGCAGTGCACAGATCACGAAGCACTACGGCAGGGAGGAGCTGGTGGGCCGTCAGGTGGTGGCGGTCCTCAACTTCCCGCCCAAGCAGATCGGCACGGTGATGAGCGAATGCCTGGTCACGGGTTTCCCGGATGCGAACGGCGACATCGTGCTCACGGCGGTGGAGCGGCCGCTGCCGGACGGGGCCCGGCTGGTGTGACCGAGGGGGAGTACCAACGCGGGTGCGGATCGCCGTTCTTCGCGGCATGGAACTGGGGCCGATGTGGGAGGCGCTCGGGTTGCCGGGGCTGTTCCTGGCCTCGTTCGTGGCCGCCACGGTGTTGCCCTTCAGCTCGGAGGCGGTGCTCGCGGCCATGGCCCGGGGGCCGTGGGATACGGGAGCGTTGTGGGCGGCGGCCAGCCTGGGCAACTGGCTCGGGGGTATGAGCAGCTACGGCTTGGGCCGGCTGGGCGACCTGCCACGGCTGGCGCGGTGGACCGGTGCGGACCCCGGCAAGGCGCTGGCCTGGCGGGAACGGGTGCGCCCCAGAGGCGTGTGGATGGCGCTGCTGTGCTGGCTTCCGGTGGTCGGCGACCCGATCGCCATCGCCCTGGGCCTGTTGCGGTCGGATCCGTGGGCGACGGCCCTGCTCATGTTCGTGGGGAAGGCTGCACGCTACGGAGTGCTGCTGGTGGTGATGCGGGCGCTGGTCTGAGCGGAACGTTGGCCGTTGGCGCGCTGCTCCAGGAACCACCACTTCGGGGTGTCCTTGCGTTTCCGCGCGGCCTGCCACATGGCCACCAGCCTGTCCTGCAGCAGGTGGGTGGCCTCCTCCACGTTGTCCGCCACGAACACGAACTCGAGCTCACGGCGGCCGATGGTGCCTTCGGCCACCATGCGTTCGAGCTGCCGGAGCATCGGCCCCCAATAGTCCTTGCCGTAGAGGAGGATGGGGAAGTCCTTCACCTTGCCGGTCTGGATCAGGGTGATGGTCTCGAAGAGCTCGTCGAGGGTGCCGGCACCGCCGGGCATCACCACGAAGCAGATGCTGTACTTCACCAGCAGCACCTTGCGCACGAAGAAACGCTCGAAGGTGAGGCTGACGTCCAGGTAGGGGTTGGCGGCCTGTTCATGGGGGAGCACGATGTTGCAGCCCACGCTGCGGGCGCCCACGTCCCGTGCGCCGCGGTTGGCGGCCTCCATGATGCCGGGGCCGCCTCCGGTCATGATCGTGAAGCCCACCCGCCCGATGCGCCGTGCCAGTTCCCGCGCGTCGTTGTAGTAGGGGTGGTCCTCCTTGAAGCGTGCGCTGCCGAAGAAGGTGACACAGGGGCCGACGAAGTGCAGTTTGCGGAAGCCGCGCACGAACTCGCGGGCGATGCTGACCACGGTGCGGAACTCCTGCCAGCGGTTGCGCGGGCCCTCGAGGAAGCTCAGGTCGATGGGACGCGCGGGGTGTCTGGGCATGGGCGGATCGATGGGCCAAGGTATCCCGCGAAGGGGATGCCGGGATCAAGGGGCAAATGATAAATAGTTGTTAAGGCCCGCGGTGTGCGGCACGGGCCGTTCTATGTTCGCCGCCGTTTTTGGCGATGCCCACCGGAACGCCCCCTTGGTTGAAGCGCTTGATGCTGGCCAGCATGCTGATGCTGGGCGTGCAGCTGTGCCTTCCGCTCACCATGCAGGCATCCGCCCTGGCGGACCGGTCGGTGGACGTGATCGGCCTGGGGGTGAAGGACCCGACCGACAAGTCCGGCCCGGATGTGCAACTGGACCTCCCGGCCGGTCCGCTGGTGGCGCTGCGCCCCCCTGTGCGGGTCGTGGCGCCCGGCGGTGGACGCCCTTGCGACCGCGATGCGGCCGTGCCCCCGCTGCCTCTCGTGAGCGGGTACCATCCTTCGGCGCCCTGATCCCTTCCTGGTCCCGGCCTTGAGGCCGGATGCCGTGGCCTGCGCCTGCGCACGCGCCACGGGTGCACGCGATGCGGCCTGACACGGCCCGCCGTGCGATGCACAACAGGTCCGCGCACTGGTCATGGTGCGTCCCACTTCCCGATCCCGATCATTTCATCCCATGTCCCGTTCCATTGGTCTTCAAGGTCCTTGCGCCGGCGATCCGCCGGGCGCTGTTCCACGCCGCGTTCCATCGCGCCACGCCATCCTCCACGCCGTGCCGCTTGTCGTGCTGACCGCCGTGATGGCGGGCTGCGGGGCGCACCCGGCCGGGGAGGCGCACGAGGGCCATGCGCTGGGCCGTTACCCCGCCACCACGGCGTATGTCACCGATACGGTGGTGCAGCACGAGTACGTCAGCCAGATCCATTCGGTGCAGCACATCGAGGTGCGCGCGTTGGAGAAGGGCTATCTGCAGGACGTGCTCGTGGACGAGGGCCAGCTGGTGCGGGAGGGGCAGCTCATGTTCCGGATCCGCCCGGTGCTTTATCAGGCGGAGGTGAAGCGGGCGGAGGCCGAGGCGGAGTACGCCGGCATCGAATACCGCAACACCAAGGCGCTGGCCGACAGCAACGTGGTGTCGCCCAACGAGCTGGCGCTGGCCGAAGCCCGGTATGACAAGGCCAAGGCCGAGCTCGCCGAGGCGCAAGCGCATCTGGGTTTCACCGAGATCACCGCCCCCTTCAGCGGCATCGTGGGCCGTTTCCACGTGCGGAAGGGCAGCCTCCTCGACGAGGGGGAGCTCCTCACCGAGCTGTCGGACAACAGCTCCATGTGGGTGTACTTCAACGTGCCCGAGGCTGAATACCTGGCCTACCGGAAGAACGCCGTGGCCGGGCATGGCACCAAGGTCCGTCTGCGCATGGCGAACGGGGATGAGTTCGGCCATGAAGGCGAGATCACGGCCATCGAAAGCGACTTCAACAACGCCACGGGCAACATCGCCTTCCGGGCCACCTTCCCCAATCCGGAGGGGTTGCTGCGCCATGGGGAGACGGGCAACATCCTCATGGGCCGGCGGCTCGAGGACGTCCTGCTGGTGCCGCAGAAGGCCACCTTCGAGGTGCTCGACCATCGCTATGTGTTCAAGGTGGGCGACGACGGCGCGGTGCACACCGCGCGGATCGAGATCGGCCCCGAGCTGCAGCATCTGTTCGTGGTGGAGAAGGGGCTCGGCAAGGACGACCGCTTCCTGCTCGAGGGGTTGCGCAAGGTGAAGGACAACGACAAGGTGGAGTTCGCGTACCTGCCGCCCGATTCGGTGGTGAAGCACCTGGACCTGTACGCTGAGTGAATCCACGAATGCTTCACCACAGAGGCACAGAGAACACGGATAAGCCCATGGGCGTGGACTTGAACTCTTCCTCCGTGCCCACTGTGCCTCTGTGGTGAACTGATCCCAAGCTCCCCGATCCATGTTCAGGAACTTCATCCAGCGGCCCGTACTGGCCATCGTCATCTCGGTGCTCATCCTGTTCGTCGGCGGGCTGGCCATGGAACAGCTGCCCACGGCGCAGTTCCCCGAGATCGCGCCCACCACGGTGAACATCTTCATCGCCTACCCCGGGGCCAGCGCGGACGTGCTCACCAAAAGCACCATCATCCAGCTGGAGACGGCGATCAACGGTGTGCAGGGCATGCGCTACATCGCCAGTGATGCCACCAGCGCGGGCGAGGGCACCATCCGCGTGATCTTCGAGCCGGGCACCGACCCCAACGAGGCCGTGGTGCGCGTGAAGACGCGTGTGGACCAGGTGATGCCCAACCTGCCGGTGCTGGTGCAGCGCGAGGGGGTGGTCATCACGCCGGTGCAGCCCAGCATGCTCATGTACGTGAACCTCTATGGCGACGGGGCCGACGCGGACGAGCTCTTCCTGTACAACTACGCCTACACGCAGCTGATCCCGGAGATCCAGCGCATACCGGGTGTGGCGCAGGCGCAGATCCTGGGCAGCCGCAAGTACGCCATGCGGGTGTGGCTGAAGCCCGACCGCATGCGGGCGTACAACATCAGCGCCGAGGAGGTGATGAAGGCCATGGAGGAGCAGAGCCTGATCGCCCGGCCGGGGCGGCTGGGTCAGAGCTCGGGGATCGACGCGCAGGCGCTGGAGTACGTGCTCATCTACCAGGGGCAGTTCAACGAGCCCGAGCAGTACCGCAACATCATCATCCGGGCGAACGAGGAGGGCGAGGCCATCAAGCTGCGCGACATCGCGGAGGTGGAGCTGGGCAGCGAGTTCTTCGACATCTATTCCAACCTGGACGGCAGGCCCTCCGCCTCGATCGTGCTGAAGCAGACCCTGGGCAGCAACGCCACCGAGGTGATCGCCCGGGTGAAGGAGACGCTGAAGGAACAGTCCGCCCTGATGCCGCCGGGCATCGACTACAAGGTGAGCTACGATGTGAGCACCTTCCTGGACGCCTCCATCGAGCAGGTGCTGCACACGCTGCGCGATGCGTTCCTCCTGGTGGCCCTGGTGGTCTTCCTGTTCCTGGGCGACTGGCGCAGCACGCTCATCCCCATCATCGCCGTGCCGGTGTCGTTGATCGGGGCCTTCTTCGTGATGCAGCTCTTCGGGCTGTCGATCAACCTGATCACGCTCTTCGCCCTCGTGCTCGCCATCGGCATCGTGGTGGACAACGCCATCGTGGTGGTGGAGGCCGTGCACGCGCGCATGGAGCAGAAGCACCTGTCGCCCTATGCCGCGGTGAAGGAGGTGATGAACGAGATCGGCGGCGCCATCATCGCCATCACGCTGGTGATGGTCTCGGTCTTCATCCCGATCTCGTTCATGACCGGTCCGGTGGGCGTGTTCTACCGCCAGTTCTCCATCACCATGGCGGGCTCCATCGTCATCTCGGCGGTGGTGGCGCTCACGCTCACGCCGGTGTTGTGCGCGATGCTGCTGAAGCCCCACGCGGCGGGCCGTCCCCGTCGTTCGGTGATCGACCGCTTCATCGCCTGGTTCAACGCGGCGTTCGAACGGCTGACCGGACGTTACGTGGCCGTGCTCAACAGGATCGTCATGCGGCGCGTGCTCACCTTCGGGGCGCTGGCCGGCTTCTGTGCGGCGATCTGGCTCACCAACGAGGTGCTGCCGGCGGGTTTCATCCCCAGCGAGGACCAGGGCACCATCTACGCCATCGTGCAGACGCCGCCGGGGTCCACGCTGGAGACCACCAACGAGGTGGCGCGCGACCTGCAGAAGATCTGCGAGGAGATCCCGGAGGTGGCCTCCGTATCGTCGCTCGCCGGCTACGAGATCATGACCGAGGGGCGGGGTTCCAACGCGGGCACCTGCCTGATCGACCTCAAGCCCTGGGACGAAAGGAGCAAGAGCGTGCATGAGGTGATGGAGGAGCTTGAGGAACGCACCCGGGACCTGGGGGCGGTGATCGAGTTCTTCGAGCCGCCGGCGGTGCCCGGCTTCGGCTCATCCGCGGGCTTCTCGCTGCGCATGCTGGACAAGACCAACGGCACGGACTACCATGAGTTCGAGCGCATCAACAACGAGTTCATGGCCGCGCTCGCCAAGCGCAAGGAGCTCACCGGCCTCTTCACCTTCTACGCGGCCAACTTCCCGCAGTACGAAATGATCATCGACAACGACCTGGCCATGCAGAAGGGCGTGAGCATCGGCAAGGCGGTGGAGAACCTGAACATCCTGATCGGGAGCACCTACGAACAGGGCTTCATCCGCTTCGGGCGCTTCTTCAAGGTGTACACGCAAGCCGCACCCGAGTACCGCCGCTATCCGTCCGACCTCACCGGCCTGTTCGTCAAGAACGAGGCGGGGGAGATGGTGCCGTACTCCGCGTTCATGCGCTTCGAGAAGCGTCTGGGCCCCAACGAGATCACGCGGTACAACATGTACAACTCGGCCACCATCCGCGGCCTGCCCGTGGAGGGCTACACCAGCGGCGACGCCATCCGCGCGATCCAGGAAGTGGCCCGCGAGACGCTGCCGCGCGGCTACGACATCGCCTGGGAGGGCCTTTCCTACGACGAGGCCCGGCGCGGCAACGAGGCCGTCTGGATCTTCATCGTGGTGCTCGTCTTCGTGTACCTGGTGCTGGCGGCCCAGTACGAGAGCTTCGTCCTTCCGCTGGTGGTGATCCTCTCCCTGCCCGTCGGCGTGCTGGGCTCGTTCCTGCTGTTGAAGGCCATGGGGCTGGCGAACGACGTGTACGCGCAGATCGGCATCATCATGCTCATCGGTCTGCTGGGCAAGAACGCGGTGCTCATCGTGGAGTTCGCGGTGCAGCGGCAGCGTGCGGGGGTTTCCGTGCTCGAGGCCACCATCGAGGGCTCCCGGGCGCGGTTCCGGCCCATCCTGATGACCTCCTTCGCCTTCGTGGCCGGCCTGGTGCCCCTGGTGGTGGCCACCGGTGCCGGGGCCATCGGCAACCGCACCATCGGCGCGTCGGCCCTGGGCGGCATGCTCGTGGGCACCGTGCTCGGCGTGCTGGTGATCCCCGGCCTCTATTACGTGTTCGCCCGCATGATCGAGGGCCGCAAGCTGCTGAGCGATGAACGCGACGAACCCGTGTCCGAGCAGTTCGTGCGACGCGCCCACGAGGCCAGCGAGGCCAAGGAGACGATCCGCACGCTGGTGGCCCGGGTGAACGACCTCTTGAAACGCAGGAAGGAACCATGAGAACGATGCGGAACGGATGCGGCGGGAAGTGGTCCCGCCGCCGCAGGGGATCACGAAAGGGGGAACGTGCGCACATCCGCGCCGGGTCCGGCGCATCCGGGTCCCTGCTGCCGGTCGCGCTCCTGCTGGCGGCCGCTCTTTCCGCCTGCGTACCCGCTCTGAAGGTGCGGGAGGCACGCACGGCCCTGCCCGCCACCTACGCAGGCACCGCGGACAGTACCGACGCGGCCGACCTGCCCTGGCGCCAGTTCCACGCCGACCCCGCGTTGCGCGCGCTGATCGACAGTGCCCTGGCCAACAACCAGGAGCTGAACATCATGGCCCAGGAGATCGAAGCGGCGAAGGCGGAGGTTCGTGCGCGGAAGGGGGAGTACCTGCCCGGTGTGGGTGTCGCCGTCGGGGCCGGGGTGGAGAAGGTGGGCGCCTACACGCGCAACGGTGCGGTGGAGGAGCAGCTTGAGGTGAAGGAACACACGGCCTTCCCCGAGCCGCTGTCCGACCTCATCATCGGCGCAAGGGCCTCCTGGGAGCTGGACATCTGGAAGAAGCTGCGCAACGCGAAGAAAGCGGCGGCCCTGCGTTACCTGGGCACCGTGGAGGGCAGGAACTTCATGGTGACCAATCTGGTGGCCGAGATCGCGGGCAGTTACTACGAGCTGATGGCGCTGGACAACCAGTTGGGGATCCTGCGCGACAACATCGCCATCCAGGAGGATGCGCTCGGTATCGTGAGGCTCGAGAAACAGGCGGCCAAGGCCACCGAGCTGGCGGTGCGCCGCTTCGAGGCCGAGGTGCTGAAGAACCGCAGCAAGTTGTTCGACATCCAGCAGCGCATCACCGAGACCGAGAACCGGATCAACTTCCTGGTGGGGCGTTATCCCGGCCCGGTCGCGCGCGCGTCCGGGACGTTCGCGGCCTTGACGGCCGACAGCCTGCCCACCGGGGTGCCGGCGCAGTTGCTGGAACGCCGGACGGACATCCGCCGCGCCGCGCTGGAACTGGAGGCGGCCAAGCTGGACGTGAGGTCGGCGAAGGCGGCCTTCTACCCTTCGTTGGACATCACGGCCGGTGTGGGCTTGAACGCGTTCGACCCCGCGCTGCTCCTGGAGGCACCGGCATCGCTGCTGTACGGTGTCGCGGGGGATCTGGTGGCGCCGCTGGTGAACCGTAACGCGATCAAGGCCGCCTACATCGGCGCCTCGGCAAAGCAGATGCAGGCCGTGTACGGCTACGAGCAGACCGTGCTCAACGCGTATGTGGAAGTGTTGAACCGGCTGTCGGACATCCGGAACCTGCGCAGGAGCTATGCATTGCAGCAGCAACAGGTGCAGGCCCTGTCGAGCTCCATCACCATCTCCAACAACCTCTTTCGCAGCGCCCGCGCCGACTACATGGAGGTGCTGCTCACCCAGCGCGATGCGCTCGAGTCGCGCTTTGAATTGGTGGAGACGCACAAGCGCCAGCTCAATGCCCGCGTGGAGCTCTACCGGGCGCTGGGCGGGGGGTGGAAGTAGGCCGTGGGCGCCCCATGCGGCTCACGGCACCGTGATCACCACGCTCCCCACCTTGTGCCAGCTCTCGGCCAGTGCATGGGCCTCCTGGATCCGTTCCAGCGGGAACGTGCGGTCGATCACCGGGCGGATATGCTTCTGCTCCCAGAGCGAGGCGAAATGCTGCATGTGCGCTGCCGTCCCGCTCGCGGTGCCGGTGATCACCTTCACCCTCTTGCCGCCCTTGCTACTGAACGCGCGCTTGAGCATGTCAGCCGGCAGATCGGAGCCGAGGATCAGCGTTCCACCATCCTTCACCAGGGCGATGCTCTGTGCGAAGGATAGTTTGCCCACGGTCTCGAAGACCACATCGAAACCATTGCGGTGGGCGCTGAGGTCGTCCTTGGTGTAGTCCAGCACCTGGGTGGCGCCCAACGAACGCACCAGCTCCACGTTGCGTGTGCTGCACACGCCGGTCACTTCCGCGCCAAGCTGTCGCGCCAACTGCACGGCCGCACTGCCCACCGCACCGCTGGCGCCATACACCAGCACGCGTTGCCCCGCGATCATACCGGCCTTGCCCAGGAAGTCCATGGCGGTACTGAAGCCGAAGGGAATGGCGGCGGCATCGGCGTAGGCCATGCCCGCAGGCATCGGAGCGAAGGCGCTGTTCTCCGGCAGGGCGATGTATTCGGCGTGCGCACCCAGCTTCATCACGCTCGTCCAACCGAAGAGGCGATCGCCCTGCCTGTATCGGGTCACCGCTGACCCGATCTCCACCACTTCACCGGCGAAGACCACCCCCAGGATGGCCCGCCGGGGTTTGATCGGGCCGAAGACCAGGCGCACGAACCACGGATCGGCGCGCCGCAGCCGCCAGTCCGCCGCGTTCACCGCCGAGGCATGGATGCGGATGAGCAGTTCGTTGCTTTTCGGGGTCGGCGTGGGCACCTCGGCGATGCGGATCACTTCCGGACCTCCGTAAGCGGTTGCGAGGGCGGCTTTCATGCGGGCAAAGCTCCGGGGGACCCGCGCGACCGGCACGACCGTTGGTGGAAAAAGGTCATCCGTTCGTCACCGGGTGGCCGCGAGGGTGCGGACTGCTACCGCACCGCCTCCAGGAAAGCCTGCCGCTCCTCGGTGCGTTGGAAGCGTCCGCCGAAGTGGCTGGTGGTGGTGGCGCTGTGCGTGTCCTCCACGCCGCGCGCGGCCACGCAGAGGTGGTCGGCGGTGATGTGCACCGCCACGTCGTCGGTGCCGAGCACCTCCTTCAGGCTCTGCGCGATCTGCACGGTGAGGCGCTCCTGGACCTGCGGCCGACGCGCGTGGTATTGCACGAGGCGGTTCAACTTGGAGAGGCCCACCACCTTGTCCTTGGGGAAGTAGGCCACGTGCGCCCTGCCGATGATGGGCAGGAAGTGATGCTCGCAGCAGGAGTACAGGCTGATGTTCTTCTCCACCAGCATCTCCCGGTAGCCGTAGTCGTTGGGGAAGGTGGTGATGGTGGGGAAGTTCCGTTCGTCGAGGCCGGTGAAGAGCTCCTTCACGAACATCTTGGCCACGCGCTTCGGCGTGTCGCGCAGGCTCGCGTCGTTCAGGTCGAGGCCCAGGGTTTCCATGATCTTGCCGAAGTGGTGCCGGATGGCCGCCATCTTCTCCTCGTCGGTGTCATGGTCGTGTACCGGATGAAGCACCGGGTTGGACCGTGCTTCGGTGTGGGTCGCGCGTTTGGCTGCGTTCCCATTGAGTAGTTCCTTCTCCATCAGAATTGCACGTCGATCAGTTCAGCATCGGCGCCCAGTTCAAGCAAGGCGTTCTTCACGGCCAGTACGAATCCTTCCGGTCCGCAGGTATAGAAGGGTTGTTGGAAGTCACGGATGTGCGTACGCAGGAAGTCCGCATTCACCGCGCCATGCAGGAAGCCGGGTGCATCCTCCTGACTGAGCACACCGTGGAAATCGCGGCCCAGCATCGCACTGAACTCATTCACCAGGAAGGCATCGGCCTTTGTCCTGTTGAAGTGGAAGAGCGCATTGCCGGCCAGCTTCTTCTCCACCTGCAGTTGCCGCAGCACGGCGATGAAGGGCGTGACACCCGTGCCGCCCGCGATGAACACGCCGGGACCCTTCAGCGCCACGGTATCGAAAGGGTCGCTGATCAGCACCGTATCGCCCGCCTTCAGCGAGGCCACCTGCTCGGTGATGCCGTGATGCTCCGGATAGCACTTGATGGTGAGCTCCAGGTGCGGGTCGGTGGCGAGGCCGGTGAAGGTGAAAGCGGAGACCTTCTCCTCCAGCCCGGGTCGCGGCAGCTTGAAGTCGATGGCCTGACCAGCGGTGAACGCATATCCGGCCGGTCGATCCAACGTGAGGCGTACCACGTTGTGGTTGAGCGCCTCCGAATTCTTCAGGTGGACCGCGTGTTCCATGTGCGTGTGTGTTCGTTGTTACCGGTCGTTCGGTACGGCGGCACCATCAGGCCGCGCCCTGCGTGATCCCGCTCAGTCGTGCGAGCACATACGCGCCCACCGCCATCACCAGGTCGCGCACGGCCACATCCAGGTGGTGACCGCTGAACAGCAGCACAAGCGCGATGGCCGCGAGCCAGCCCGCGACCACGTATGCCCCGACCTGCGGACGGACCAGCACCAGGATCCCGGCCACGATCTCGATCACGCCCACCACCATCATGAAAGTGGCAGGGGCGAAGGGTAACATGCCGGCCAGGCCGGTGGGCACGTAGTCGCTCCAGGTGGTGAGCAGGTTGAGGAACTTGTCGGCGCCAGCGGCGATGGGCACGATGCCGTAGCCGTAGCGGAGCAGGGTCTGAAGGTTGCGGATCTCGAGTTGGGCAGCGGTGTTCATGGTGTGTGGTCGTGTTGTGGGCGTTGGATGACCCGCACCGCCTTCGCGTTACAACGATCGCCGACCTCACTGGAAATGGGTACGTGGGTGATCCGGCGCCGGAGCGGATCCCTTCGCTCCCGTTCACCCTATTACTCTCGCACCCTCATACCCTTCCTTCCAAGCACCGGGGAAACCGCCAGGATCCCTGATGCCGACCGGACTTCCGCGGCGTTGTAACTTTTCCCCGTGCCGGGCATCCAACGGGTGAACAAGCCCCATCCGCATCCACGATGTACGCCGTCAAACTCGCCTCCGAAGGACCCGCCCAGCTTACCGACCAGCAGGTGGTGGCCCGTGTGCTGCAAGGGGAAAAAGGGTTGTACGAGATCCTGATGCGCCGGTACAACCAGCGGCTGTACCGCGCCGTGCGCGGCTACCTCACCGATGCCGACGACGTGCAGGACGTGATGCAGGACACCTACGTGAAGGCCTACGAGAAGCTGTTCCAGTACCGGCACGAGGCCGCCTTCAGCACCTGGCTGATCCGCATCGGCATCAATGAGGCGTTGCAACGGCTCAAGCGCATTCGCTCCGCGCGGAAACATTTCGACCCCGATGTGCGCACCGAGGGCCTCATCCAATTGCCCGACACCCCCATGACCGGTCCCGAGGAACGAACGATCCAACAGGAGGAGCGCGCGATGCTGGAACGCGCCATCGCGCGGCTGCCGGAGACCTACCGCGTGGTGTACCTGCTGCGCGAGGTGGAAGGGCTCGACGTGGCCGAGGTGGCCGAAGCGCTGGCCATCAGCGAGAGCAACGTGAAAGTGCGCGCACACCGGGCGAAGGCGATGCTGAAGGACGCCCTGCTCGCCATGCAGCCACACCGCGACGCATACATCTTCGGCAACGCGCATTGCGATGCCATGGTGGCCGCCGTGATGGCCCGGATCTGAGGCCAGGCACGTTGCCTCCGGCTACATTCGTCGCATGACCAACGGAGAGACCATCGCAGCCGAGCTGCAACGTTACCAGGCTGCCACGCGCACCTTGCTGGAGCGCATCCCGGAGGACAAGCTCGCGTGGAAGCCCCACGAGAAGTCCATGGGCCTCGGCCGCCTCGGCATGCACGTGGCGGAGATCCCGCATTGGATCGTGAAGTCGTTCGAGCTGCCCGAGTTCGACTTCGTGGCCGCAGGCTATGCGCCCTACACACCCACGGCGCATGCCGAGATCCTCGCCCGCCTCGACGAGATCTGGCCCAAGGCGCAGGAATACTTGGCCAGAGCCACGGACGAACAACTGGCCGCGACCTGGACCATGCGGCGCGGTGAGCATGTGATCTGGTCCATGCCTCGCGGTGTGCTGGCCCGCCACCACATCAACCACCTGGTCCACCACCGCGGCCAGCTCAGCGTGTACCTGCGGCTGCTGGACGTTCCCATTCCCGAGCTCTTCGGGCCCACGGCCGATACGCGGCGCTGACACGCGACAGCCGGGGATGCGCACACTGCGAGCCCTAGGCCCAATGGATCCTTCACGGCTTCCGCTTCCGGCGATCCACCTTGGGGGTCTCGCTGGAACGCAACGCCTTCTTGGCATTCAGCGCCGATACCACTTTCCTCCCGGTGCGCGCCTCCAGTTCCAGGCGAGCCACCTTGGCCACGTTGCCACCTTGCCGCGCGACTTCCTTGTTGTCGTCGAAGGTCTCGGGATCGGTGGCTTGTGAGATGTCCTTTGTCGATGCCTCCGCCAGCATGTTCAGGATCAGCTCCGTGTTGGTCATGTTGTCGCGCAGGCTCTCCTTCTTCAAGCCCTTCAACACCTTGTACTCCTTGGTGGTGTTCCCGCTCCACGCTTTGGTGATGATGTCCGTGAGCGTCGCGAAGTGCATGCCTTCTTTCATGCCGCGCCTTTTCCACTCGTCGGTGAGTTCCTTGCGGATCTCGATGCTCTTCAACCGTTGATTTATCCAATTCTCCGAGTAGCCCAGGCGCAGGTATTGCTCCAACGCGCGATCGATGGTCAGCTCCGGGTCCTGCATCTCATCGAGCCGCTCCGATGCCACTTGTGCCAACCAGATCTTGAAGGGTTCGGCCTTGGGTGAAGGGATGGACTGGATCAGGCGGAAGAGTTGTTCGGTATCGGCTACATCCGTGAGCCGGAGCTTGCCATCCTCAGCGGGTAATTTCAACTGTCCGATTTTTTCGGACAGTTGACTCCCCTCGCGCAGGAGCTTGGCCTTCAGGTCGTTCCAATACTTCCTCGGGCGCTCGTTGCCGGTGAGCGCGGCGATCACGTCGATGATGGAGAAATACCATTTCTCCTGCTCACCATCCCACACGGTGCGCACCTGCTTCTCCTCGAAGAGCTTGACGGCGTTCTTGTCGGTCATGGTATGGGCAATGTAACGCAGGGCGGGTAATGTTGCCGAGCCTATTCCCGGTCCGCAGCCCGGTTGTACGCACCGATCTTGCCGTCCTCGCGATACCTTTCCGAAGCCTCCTGTCGACCGGTCGCAGCAACCAGTTCCATGCCGCCATGACACGCCGCACCACCCTCACACCGCTGTTCCTGTTCTGCTTCATTGTGTTCGCCCACCTCACCAACGCGCAGAGCGGCATGGCCTTGAGCCTCGATGGCGTGGACGACCGCATGGAAGTGGCCGACCACGCGGCGTTGGACATCGATCCCGGCGAGAGTTTCACGGTGACACTTTGGGTAAAGACCAGCCAGAGCACCGATGCCTACCGCATCATGAGCAAACGCGCCGCCGGTGCCGGTGCGGGCTATGAACTGATCACCCAGAACGGTCCCGGTGCCTTCGGCATGAATTTGCGCAGCACCACCAACACCAATGCAGGTCCGCCGTACGGCACCACGTCCATCACGGATGGCACCTGGCACCACGTGGCCATGGTGGTGGACGCGGTCAACGGTACGGCCAGCATCCTCGTGGACGGTACGCAGGAGAACACGGTCACCTCCGGGGCCATCGGCACCGAGGACTTCAGCAACAATGTGCCCTTGATCCTGGGCACCTCCATTGCGCAAACCGTCTTCATGAACGCATTGATCGACGACGTGCGCATCTGGCAGAACCCCTTGAGCGCTGCGGAGGTCCTGGTCGACATGACGGCGGTAGTGACAGGCACCGAGCCCGGACTGATCGCCGCTTGGGATTTCGAGAACGTGACCGGCACCACCGTGAACGAGATCACCGGTGTGCATCCCGGCACCTTGTTCGGCGGCGTCAGCACCGTGCCGGCCGTAACGCCCATGACCTACACCGGCAGCACGCTCCTTTCCACCAACACGCCCGCCGGCCGAGGTGAACCCGGCGAACGCGTGATCGGCGTGCGCATCACCACCAGCGGAAGCGACTCACCGCTCAGCCTCTCGGAGATCGCCTTCAACCTGAACGGCACCACGGACCTGGCCGACCTGCAGGACCTGAGGATCTACGCGACGGGTGCGAACCCGCGTCTCGACACGACCACAGCGGTCTTCGCCACGGCCACCGTGCAGTCGGGTACCATCGTGGCCACGGGTGCGCACATGCTGATCGAAGGCAACAACCATTTCTGGATCGCGTGCGATGTTTCCGGCACGGCGCAGGAGGGCCATGTGATCAAGGGCGAACTGGTCTCCATCACCGTGAGCGGTCAGAACCATGCTCCTGATGTGGTATCGAACGCTGACGAACGCCTGATCCTGCTGGAGTGCAAGACGCTCTTCTCCGGGGGCGACTACGGTTCGGCCAACTATCGCATCCCCGCTGTGGTGCGCGCGGCCGATGGCTCGCTGGTGGTGGCCGCGGATGCACGCATCAACGGCCCCGGTGACCTGCCCGGCAACATCGATGTGGTGGTGCGCCGCAGCACCGACGGCGGCGAGACCTGGTCGCCCGCGCTCACCATCGCCGACTTCGGTAGCAGTGGTGCCAGCGATCCGGCCCTCGTGCTGGACCGCAACAGCGGGGATCTGCTCTGCCTGTTCGCCTCGCATACCGGATTGTTCGCTTCCACGCCCTCCGTGCCCATCCGCTTCCAGGTGTGCCGCAGCCAGGACAACGGCGTTACCTGGAGCGCGCCGGTGGAGCATACCAGCGAGATCTACGCGCCCACCTGGTACGCGGCCTGGCTCGCCTCCGGCAACATCCACCAGCTACGCAGCGGTCGCATCGTGGGTGCCATCGGGGTGCGGCAGACCTCCAGCGGCGCCATCAGCAATTTCATGATCTACAGTGACGATGGCGGCTACACGTGGAATTACAAACCGGCCGTGGCTTCCAGCGTGGGCGACGAGGCCAAGCTCGTGGAGCTCGACAACGGCGACCTGATGATGAACATCCGCAACCAGACACCGGATCGGAGGCGCATCGTGCGCTCCTCCAACGGCGGCGATTCCTGGAGCTCGCCCACCTTCCAACCCGAGCTCATCGATCCCTTCGTGAACGGTGAGATCCTGCGTTACAACTCCGTGCTCGACGGGTACGACACCAGCCGACTCCTCTTCTCCATACCAGCACATGCCACCGAGCGTAAGAACTTGAGTATCTTCCTCAGCTACGATGAGGGCACCACCTGGCCCGTGACGAAAGTGCTCCATCCCGGTTTCTCGGCCTACTCCAGCCTGACCGTGCTGGACGATGGCACCATCGGCTGCTTCTACGAGAACGGCGAGTACGAATGGTACCAGCTCTGCTTCGCGCGCTTCAGCCTGGATTGGCTCACCAACGGTGCAGACACCTGGTCGCCGGCCAATGCGATCAACGAGCATGTCGATGCATCCTTCAGCGTCCAGCTCGTGCAGGATCCCGGCGCCGACCAGGCCACGTTGAACGTGCGCACTACGGAAGCAGGCCGTTTGTCGGGCGTGCTCTACGACACCCTGGGGCATCAGCTCGATCAACTCTTCAGTGGTCGCTTCGCTCCGGGCACGCACCAGCTGCCGATCGACCTGCGCGGCAAAGCCGCCGGGAACTACTTGGTGAAAGTCACGCAGGGGGAGCGGAAGGTGACGGTGAAGATGGTGGTGGGGAGGTGATGCCTTGCGCCCTCGCTGCTATTTCTCGTACAACCTTAACCGCTCCTCTTCCAGATCGATCAGGTAGATTTCCTGGTGGATGAGCTCCTCGTCGATGCCTGGGTCGCGGTTGATATCCACCAGGTGCTGGCGCTGCTGCTCGAGCAGTTCGATCATGAGCGCCCGTGTGTGCGAGTTCCGTGGATCGAAGGTGCCTGCAGCGACTTTCTTCTGCAAGTGCTCGACTAGGTAGGCCGCCTGCGGATGGCTTCCGGCGCGCGTCTTTTCCTGTAGGAAGCCGAGGGCGTGCTCATGCGCGCTTTGTCGCACGCGATGCAGCACGTCTTCCTCCGGTTCTTCCTGCGACACGATGTCGAACAGCTTGCTGCGTCCGATGAGATAGGGCAGCGTGAGCCCCTGCATCACCAGGGTGAGCAGGATCACCACGAAGGTGATGAAGAGGATGAGGCTGCGATGCGGGAAGGCGGTGCCATCTTCCAGCGCGAGGGGCACGGACAAAGCTGCGGCCAAGGAGACCACGCCGCGCATGCCCGTCCAGCCCAAGAGCAGGGGCAGCAGCCAGCGGTCCCTCGGTGTGCGCCCGCGCGGGGCCACCTGGGGCCGGAAGAGCAAGGTGGCGGCCATGGCCGCGTATGCGCTGATGATGCGCGCGGCAATGAGCACCCCGGTCACCAACAGGCTATATGTGATGGCATCGGACAGGGGGATGCCTGCCGCGCGCAGACCATCCACGATGTCGGGCAGCTGCAGACCGATGATGAGGAAGACCAGCCCGTTGAGGATGAACATGAAGCTCTCCCATACGCTATGGCCTTTTACGCGGCTGCTGCTGTTGAGGAAGAGCAGTCGGCGGTTCGCCATGAACAGGCCGCCGATCACCACGGCCAACACGCCGGAGCTATGCACCTGTTCTGCCGCCCAGTACATGCAATAGGGTTCGATCACGGTGAGCGCGATGTCCGAAGTGGCATCCGTGGGCAGCCGCCGGTGCAGTTGCACGAAGAGCCAGCCTGACAGGAGCCCGATGCCCGCGCCACAGGCCACCATCCAGGCGAGGTCCACGGCGGCATCCTGCCAAATGAACCGGCCGGTGCCCACGGCGATGAGCGCGAAGCGGAAGATGATCAGCGCGGATGCGTCATTCAGCAAACTCTCCCCTTCCAGGACGGCCCTGGTGGAGCGGGGTATGCGTACGAAGCGGGTGAGCGCGCCCACGCTCACTGCATCGGGCGGCGCCACGATACCGCCCAGCAGAAAGCCCAACGCCAACGTGAAGCCCGGGATCAGCTGATCGGCGACCAGCGCCACGGCCATGGCCGAAAAGAAGACCACGAGAAAGGCGAAGCTGCAAATGATGCGGTACCATCGCCGCAGCTCCTTGTAGGAGATGGACCATGCGGCCTCGAACAATAGGGGCGGCAGGAAGATGAAGAAGATCAGCTCGGGATCCACGTGCAGGCGGGGCAGGCTCGGCACGAAGGCCACCACCAGTCCGGCCAATACCAGCAGGATGGGATAGGCCACGCGCAGCTTGTTGGCGAGCATGTGCAACAGCACGATGGCTGCCACCAGGGCGAGGAGGAAGGGAAGGTGGGCGTGCATGGAGCGGCAACCAAAGTAGTGGCTGCCCGCCATTCGCTGGATCACTCCCCGAGCCCCTCACATCAACGCACCGAAGAGGTGCAGGATCCGCTCCGCAATACGTTGGGCGACCGGGCGCTTGGCCCATTGTTCAGGATCGATCAGGTCGGCATCCTGCAGGTCGCGATCGAACTCCGCCGCCAGTTCCGCCGCCTGGGCGGCGTGGTACACGAAGGCGTTCACCTCGAAGTTCAGGTCGAAGCTGCGGTGGTCGAGATTGGCCGTGCCCACCATGGCCACGCGGCCGTCGAACACGGCGGTCTTGGCATGCACGAAGCCTTTGCGGTAGGCATGGATCCGCACCCCGACCGCCAACAGCTCACTGTAGTACGACCGCGAGGTGGTGTTCACGATCCACGAGTCGGAGATGCCGGGCACCAGCAGGTCCACGGTGACACCGCTGCGCGCGGCGATGCACAAGGCATCGAGCAGGCTCTTGTCGGGGATGAAGTAGGGCGTGGTGAGGCGGATGTGCGAGCGGGAGAGCAGGATGGCCTGCACCAGCGCGTACAGGATGTCCGGATGATCGGAATCGGGACCGCTGCTCACCACCTGCACCACTTCGCCGGGCATCGCGTCCACCGACAGCGGGAAGTGGGCTTCGTTGAAGGCGATGCGCAGCCCTGAACAGAAGTTCCAGTCAGTAAGGAAAATGTGCTGCAGGCTGAGCACGGCAGGTCCGTCGATCCGCAGGTGCTCATCGCGCCAATAGAGTCCCGGCCCGTTCGCATTGATGTACTTGTCGCTCACGTTGATGCCGCCCACGAAGCCCACGCGGCCGTCCACCACGATGATCTTGCGGTGGTTGCGGTAGTTCATGCCATTGGCCAGGAAGAGCAGCAGGATCTTGCGGAAGGGGAAAGCCTCCACGCCCGCAGCCAGCAGCTCCTTCCCCAAGCCCCTGCGGAGGGAAGCACTTCCGTAGTCGTCGTAGATGAACCGGACCTGCACGCCTTCACGCGCCTTGCGCATCAGCACTTCGGCGATCCGCCGTCCGATGCCATCGTCGTTGAAGATGTAGTACTCGAGGTGGATGTGGTGCTGCGCGGCCTCGAGCGCGGCAAGCACCTCGGGGAACTTCGATTCGCCGTTGCACAACAGGTGCGTCCGGTTGCCTTGCGACAGCAGGCACACACCTGCGAGTTGCTGTGCGAGGGGTGCGAAGTGCGCGAGCTCCGCGCCCTGTTGGGCCCGCACCTGCTGCGTGTATCCGATGGCTCTCTGCAACAGCTCCGGGTAGGTGCGTTCATCGATGTCGAGCTTCTTGCGGTAGATCTTGCGCTTGCGGTAGTTGATCCCCACCGACAGGTAGAAGATGGCACCCACCAACGGCAATGCCACCACGAGCAGCACATAGGCCAGCGCTTTGCTCGGCGTCCGGCTATCCACGATGATGAAGAGGCACAAAGCCGCCACCAGCACGGCGTACGCCACCGCAAGCAACGTGCTGAGCTCGATGGGGAACAGCACTTCCAAAGGGGCGAACAAGAGGAGAAGAGAAGAAGGCATGGGACCGGTCGGGCGGCCACCGAAAGTAGGACTACTGCTCTGCCCGAGCCCCTGCGCGAGCGGGGTAGGCATGCGCGATCATTCCCGCATGGCTACCTTGGTATGCTTCTACCATGCGCGATCTGCTTCCACCGGCGATGATCCTCGCAGCGCTCTTCATCGGCTGCAGCACCACGGACCAAGAAGAAAAGGAACCGGTCCGCACCGATGCAATCGACTGGGACAGCGTTCACAGCACGGCACCCGCACGGGTGATCGCAGGCCCCACGGACTCGGTGAAGCGGCGCGTAGGGGAATGAGGGGCCGAAGTTCGCGGACATTTTCCATTCTATCACCCACCCTGCGCCTTCACGAACTCCAGCGGCGTTTGCCCGGTGTGCAGCTTGAAGAAACGGCTGAAGGCCTGCGGGTATTCAAAGCCGAGCTTGAACGCCGCATCGCCCACGGACCGGCTGGCGATCATCTCGCTCTTGGCCTTGTTGATGATGAACTCCTGGATGAAGGCCTTCGGTGAGCGGCCGGTCTGCTTCTTCACCAGGTCGCCGAAGTAGTTGGTGGAGAGGAACACCTGGTCGGAACAATACTTCACCGTGGGCAGGCCCTGCTTCAGTTGCTTGCCTTCCCGGTAGTAGGCCACCAGCGCCTCCTCGAAACGCACCAGCACGTCCTTGTTCTCCGCCTCGCGCGTGGCGAACTGCCGCTCGTGGAAACGCCGGCAATGGTTCAGCACCAGCTCGATCAGGTTCACCACGATCTCGTTGCGGCCGAACCGTGCCGCCTGGGGCAGTTCCTCCTGCAGCAGCTCCAGGCACTTGATGATGGTGGCCCGTTCCCCGGTCGTCATGTGCAGGGCCTCGTTCACATGATAGTCGAAGAAGCTGTAGCGGCTCATGCGGTTCTCCAGCGGCGTTCCGCGCAACACGTCCGGGTGGAAGAGCAGGCCCCAACCACGGATCTCGAAGTATTCGCCGTTGTCCTCCACGCCACCCACCTGCCCCGGGGCCACGGCGATCAAGGTGCCCTCGCCGTATTCGTATCGGCCCATGCCGTAGGTGAGCGACTCCAAGCGGTCGTCCCGCAGGAACAGGCCGTAGACCTTGAATTTCGTGCGGCTGTGCCGGATCGGTGACACCGTGGCGTACGGGATCACGCTCACCAACGGATGCGTGCCCACATGGCCCACGTAGTGCTCGTAGTCGGATACGCGGTCAACGTTCAGGAACTTGGTCATGCCTTCGCGGATGGTGCAAGGTAAAATGGAGGAGAGCGGTGAAGGTGGTAAGAGCGGTGAAGGTGGACTGACACACTTCGCTGAACAGACCCGAACGGTCTCGTCTCCGCGATCCCTTCACATCCTCACCCTTCGCACCAGCTCATCCAGGCCCATCCGCGGTTCCACTCCACCCCCCGTGAACGGGTTACATCTTCCCGTGATCCGCGTACCGGTCGCGGCTTTCCATGCGGTCACCTTTGCCTCATCAAAAGGACGAAGACCATGTACAACGAATTCCAAGGCAGGGTGGCGCTGATCACGGGCGCCGGATCGGGCATCGGGTTCGCGGCGGCGAAAGCGTTCGCGGAAGCCGGCGCCAAAGTGGCCCTGGCCGACCATACCGAAGAAAAGGTACAGCGGGCGGCGAAGGCCCTGACCGACGCCGGCCACCAGGCGATCGCCATCCGCTGTGACGTCACCAGCGAGGCCGACGTGGCCCGCATGGTGGAGCGGACGGTGGCGGCCTTCGGTCGGCTGGACTACGCCTACAACAACGCCGGCACGCACGTCACCGTCGCGGAGACCGCCGATGCCAGCGGCGAAGAGTTCGACCGCGCCATCGCGGTGAACCTGAAGGGCATCTGGAACTGCATGAAACACGAGCTGCGGCACATGCGGGAGCAGGGGAGCGGCGCCATCGTGAACTGCTCCTCGCAGAGCGGCCTGGTGGGCACGGCGAACCTGGGTGCGTACACCGCGGCCAAGCATGGCGTGGTGGGCCTCACCAAGGCCAGCGCGTTGGAGTATGCGCATCGCGGCATCCGCATCAACTGCATCTGCCCCGGAACCACCGACACGCCCATGGTCTCCAACGCCGTGGCCGACCGGCCCGAGCACATGGCGGCTATCATCGGGGGTATCCCCTTGGGCCGCATGGGCAAGGCCGAGGAAGTGTCCAGCGCCGTGCTCTGGTTGTGCAGCGACGGTGCGGGCTTCATGGTGGGCCAGGTGGTGGCGCCCGATGGCGGCTACACCGTCCGTTGAACAAGAACACACCGGTCCTTTCATCACCACCATCCTTTCACCCCGACCATCACCATGGAACGCAGCACCTTCATCAAGTCATCGCTCGGCATGGCCGGCCTGCTGGCCCTGCACAGGATCTCCTCCGCTTCCCCACTTCTCCCATTCAACACCGGAAACATGACCACCACCGACCGCATCCCCCTCATCCAGCTGAACAACGGCACCACCATCCCCCAGCTCGGCTTCGGCACCTGGACCCTCACCGACAAGCCCGAGCAATATGTGCGCGAGGCCATCGAAGTGGGCTACCGCCTGATCGATACCGCGCAGGGCTACGGCAACGAGGCGGGCGTGTACCAGGGAGTGAAGGACAGCGGCATCGCGCGCAAGGATGTGTACCTCACCACCAAGGTATCCCCGCAAGTCATGCGCGATGGCACGGTGCAACGGTCGCTGGACGAAAGCCTGGAGAAGCTGGGCGGCGAATACATCGATCTGTGCCTGATCCACTGGCCCGTGAAGGACCATATCCAGGACACCTGGACCATCCTGGAGGACTACGTGGCCAAGGGCCTCATCCGCTCCATCGGCCTCAGCAACTTCAACATGCACCACATCGACGACCTGTTGAAGTACGCCCGCGTGAAGCCGGTGCTCAACCAGATCGAGGTGCACCCCAGCTTCTCCAACATGCAGAACGTGGGCCGCACACTCTACCGCGACATCGCCGCGCAGTCGTGGTCGCCGCTGGGCAACGGCCAGGACCTGGACGACCCCGTGCTGGCCACGCTGGCGAAGAAATACGGCCGCAGTGTGGCGCAGATCATCCTGAAGTGGCACATGCAGCGCGGCCTCATCGCCGTTACCCGCTCGCGCAACATCGCCCACATGAAGGAGAACCTCGCCATCTTCGACCGTGACCTCTCACCGGTGGACATGTCCGTCATCCACGGCATCAACAGCGACCGGCGCACCAACGCCCAGAACGATCCCGACAACTTCCCTTGGTAACTCCTGCCATGCCACGCCCCCATATCATCCTGCACATGATCTCCTCGGTGAACGGGAAGATCCTCACCGCACCCTGGCGCACGAGCCGCGCCTGGCAGGCCGCCGAGGCCGGCTTCGATCCGGTGTACCGCTCCTTCGCCACCGACGGCTGGGTATGCGGCCGCGTCACCATGGAACAGGACTTCGCCGACGAGGCACCCGAACTGCTGCCACCCACCGCGCCCGTATCGCGCGACCACTTCATCGGCGATCCCCAGGCGAGCACCTTCGCCGTGGCCATCGACCCCGGCGGCAAACTCGGCTGGACCGGCAACGCCATCGAGGGCGACCACCTCATCGAAGTGCTCTCCGAGCAGGTCACCGACGCCTACCTGCACTACCTGCAACGCCGGCGCATCTCCTACCTCATCTGCGGCCGGGACACCGTGGACCTCGCGGCCGCCATGCAACGGCTGGCCGAGCTCTTCCCCATCCGCACACTGCTGCTGCAAGGCGGCGGCTACCTCAACGGCTCCATGTTCAACCTCGGCCTGGTGGATGAGGTCAGCCTCATGCTCCTGCCCGTGGCCGACTCACACCCGGGCCACACCGCGCTGGAGACCGGCACACGGACCACCCTGCCGCGCGTGAGCGACCTGCAGCTGGTCTCCATGCAGCGCATGGACGGCGGCGTGGTATGGCTGCGCTACCGGTAGCGTGGTAGTGTGGGGCGTGCCCCGGCTCATCCCTTCGCTTCGCAGAGCCTTCGCTCGGGAGCAGCCGGGTCGCGTGCTCCGCTTTAGCTGCTTCGTGCCCGCCGGCATCCACGGCGCTGCGGGGTCTGCTCGTTCCGCGCAGCCTCCTCGCTGCACGTGGCTGCACGGCGGCCCCATCAGCAGGCTGCCGCTGCGCCCGCTCACGCGCGGTCCTCATCCCCATCCATCGGGCCGTGCGCGATGGCAGGCACGATCCGCATCCACCAACCCCCGCATACCGCCGCGCAAGAAGCGGTGAAATGGTGCATTCTTCCCGTGATCCGGCGAGGTCGCCGCGCAAGGGCCCCGGGACCTTTGCATCACGGAACCAGCCACCACTGCGGGTTTCCTCACAACACGATCACCATGGGACCGATCACGACAATGGCATCAACACATTTCCGGATGAGGTGTCTTCAACTACCCGTCGCCGTGTTCCTTCTTTCCCTGCTGCCGGCACAAGCCCAGGTGCTGGGCATGAAGGAGGCCGTGGAGCAAGCGGTGCAACACTACGGCACCATCCGTTCGAAACAGGACTACGCCGATGCCGCACAAGCAAGGGTGGACCTGGCCAAGCGCGACTACCTGCCCAACGTGAACATCTCGGGCCAGCAGGTCTATGGCACGGCGAACGGGCAGCTCGGCCCCATGTATGGCCTTGGCGGGCTGGGTGTGGCCTCTTCGGGCCTGCCTACCGCCGAGCAGAGCTGGGATGCGGCCTATGGTGCGCTGTACGTGGCCAACATCAACTGGGAGTTCTTCGCCTTCGGCAGGAACCGGCGGCGCATCGCCGTGGCCGGTGCGGAGGCCGGGCAACTGGACCGGGATCTTGGGCAGGAGGTGTTCGCGCACGAGGTGAAGGTCGCCGATGCCTATTTGAACCTGCTGGCGGGCCAGCGGCTTACCCTTTCCCAGCAACGGAACCTGGAACGTGTGCTCGCGGTGCGCGACAACATCGTGGTGCGGGCCCGCTCGGGCATGCTGCCGGGTGTGGATTCCACCATGGCCGATGCCGAGGTGTCCAATGCCCGCATCGTGCTGAACAAGTACAGGGCCGAGGTGCGGGTGAGGGCCAACCACCTGGCCCAGCTGATGGGCACCACGGGTGCGGCCTTCGGGCTGGACAGCACCTTCCTGTTCCGCGAGCCCGCCGGGATCGACCGGATCGTGACCACTGCGGACAGCGCGGAACACCCGCTGCGGCGGTATTTCCGGAGCCGCATTGACCACAGCGCGCAGCTGGAGCGGCTGTACCGCAACGAGGCCCTGCCCGCGTTCTCGCTGTTCGGCATCTACCAGACGCGGGCCTCCGGCATCGGCCCGCACTATGCCACCGATCCGGGCGACCTCACCATGGACTACGCCCGGGGCGTCACGCCCACGCGTGCCAACTACCTCCTTGGCGTCGGCCTCGTTTGGAACCTGACCTCCCTCCCGCGCACCAGCAAGCGCACGGCCTCGCAGCAACTGATCACCGCAGGCTTGGAGGAGGAGTACAAGGCCATCGACACCGAGCTGAGGACCCGGGATGATGCCGCGAACGCGAAACTCATCCTGGCCCTGGCCAACTACCGGGAGGCACCGGAGCAGGTACGGGCCTCCAACTTGGCCTATGCCCAACAGCTGGCCTTGTACAACAACGGCCTGGCCGACCTCACCGATGTGATCACGGCCCAGTACGCGCTGAACCGGTCGGAGACCGACGCGGACATCGCGGCCGTGGACCTGTGGCGCAGCCTGCTGCTGAAAGCCGCTGCCGTGGGCGACTTCGGCCTGTTCATCGACCAATTCTAACGCACTCGTACGATGAAGCTCATCCGTTTCGCATTGCTCAAGCCGGTCAGCATCATCGTGCTGGTCGCCACCCTCGTGTTCTTCGGCATCCGCGCGGTCAACAGCGTCAAGATCGACATCCTGCCGCAGATGAACCTGCCGGTGATCTACCTGGCCCACCCCTTCGGCGGCTACACGCCGGACCAGATGGAGGCCTACTTCGGCAAGGCCTACGTGGGCGTCTTCATCATGGTGAACGGGGTGAAGTCCATCGAGTCGAAGAACATCCAGGGCCTCACCTTGATGAAGCTGACCTTCTACGAAGGCACGGACATGGCGCAGGCCGCGGCGGAGGTGTCGGCATTCTCCAACCGCATGCAGGTGGCCTTCCCGCCAGGCTCCGCGCCGCCGTTCATCGTGCGGTTCGACGCATCCTCGTTGCCGGTGGGGCAGCTGGTGCTGAGCAGCGACACCCGCTCCAACAACGAGATGCAGGACCTGGCCAACACCGTGGTGCGCTCCAGCTTCACCGCCATCCCGGGCCTGCTGTCCTCACCGCCCTTCGGCGGCAGCCCGCGCACCATCGAGGTGAACGTGGACCCCGACAAGCTGCGTGCGCACAGCCTCACCATCGACCAGGTGGTGGAGGCCATCCAGATCAACAACCGGACCGCCCCTCCGGGCGGGGTGCGCTTCGGCGACCTCAACTACCTCACGCCCACCAACAACACCCTGCGGGAAGTGAGGGAGTTCGAACGGATACCGCTTTTCAAGGGCGAGGTGAACAACCTGACCGTGGGCGATGTGGCCACCGTGAAGGACGGTGCCGACCTGGTGCAGGGCTATGCGCTGGTGAACGGGAAGCGCTCGGTGTACCTGAGCGTGGCCCGTTCGGCGGATGCCTCCACCTGGGAGGTGGTGAAGCAGCTGAAGGCGAACCTGCCCCGCATCCAGAGCATGTTGCCCCCGGACGTAAGGCTCACCTACGAGTTCGACCAGTCGGTGTACGTGCTCAATGCGGTGAAGAGCCTGGTCACCGAAGGCGCCATCGGGGCTTTCCTCACCGGGCTGATGGTGGTGCTGTTCCTGGGCGACCGCCGCGCGGCCCTGATCGTGGTGCTCACCATCCCCATCTCCGTGATCGCCAGCGTGCTTTTCCTGCAGCTCTTCGGGCAGACCATCAACCTGATGACCTTGAGCGGCCTGGCCCTGTCCATCGGCATCCTGGTGGACGAGAGCACCGTGACCATCGAGAACATCCACCAGCACCTGGAGCGGGGAAAGCCCAAGGCCCGCGCCATCTGGGATGCATGCAAGGAGATCGCCCTGCCCAAGCTGCTCATCCTGCTCAGCATACTCGCCGTGTTCGTGCCCGCCCTCACCATGGACGGGATCCCCGGCGCGCTGTTCCTCCCCTTGTCGCTGGCCATCGGTTTCGCCATGGTCACCTCCTTCCTCCTGTCCCAAACGTTCGTGCCCGTCATGGCCAACTGGACCATGCAGGCGCAGCATGGCCGCAAGGAGGCCGGCGCGCCTTCCCGGTTCCAACGGTTCAAGACGCGGTTCCTGGGCTTCCTGGGCAAGGCCATGCCCGTGCGCAAGGCGGTCTCCATCGGCTACCTGGCCGGTGCCACGCTCCTGGCCGTGCTGGCCGTCACCACCATCGGCCGCGATGTGTTCCCGAAGGTGAACTCCGGCCAGTTCCAGTTGCGCATGCGCGCCCCGGACGGCACGCGCATGGAGCGCACGGAGAAGATGGCCTTGCAGGTGCTGGACGAGGTGGAGGGGCTGGCCGGGAAGGAGCACGTCAGCATCACCTCCGCGTATGTGGGCATGCACCCCGCGCAGTACTCCGTCTCGCCCATCTACCTGTTCATGGCCGGCCCGCATGAGGCGGTGTTCCAAGTGGCGCTGAAGGACCTGGAGGTGGACATGGACGCCTTCAAGGATGAACTGCGGGCAAGGGTCGGCGCGCAACTGCCCGAGGTGCGGCTGTCGTTCGAGCCGATCGAGCTCACGGACCGCATCCTCAGCCAAGGTGCCACCACGCCGATCGAGGTGCGGGTGAGCGGCAAGGACAAGCGGCAGAACGCGGCGTACGCGCAACGGCTGGCGGACAGCCTGGCCACCATCCCGTACATGCGCGATGTGCAGATCGCCCAGTCGTTCAACTATCCGGCGCTGGACATCGACATCGACCGCACACGGGCGGCCCAGCTCGGCGTGGACATGAACGATGTGAGCCGCTCGCTGGTGGCCTCCACCTCCTCGTCGCGGTACACGGAGAAGAACATGTGGGTGGATGAGCGTTCCGGGCAGGCCTACAACGTCCAGGTGCAGGTGCCCACGGGCCGCATGAGGGACCTTGCTGAACTGGAACAGGTGCCCTTGCGGGAGAACGCCACGCGGCCCATGCTGAGCGATGTGGCACGGGTTACGCGCACCACCACCAACGGGGAGAACGACAACATGGGCACCATGCCCTACCTGTCGGTCACCGCCAACATCGACCACAAGGACCTGGGGCATGCCTCGCGCGATGTGCAAGAGGCGATCGGGCGCCTGGGCGAGCTGCCGCGCGGCCTGTTCATCGACCAGGTGGGCCTGGGCACCGTGCTGGATGAAACACTGACCAGCCTGGAGGGCGGGCTGTTCGTGGCCATCGTGGTGATCTTCCTGATGCTTGCGGCCAACTTCCAGTCCTTCCGGGTGCCGCTCGTCGTCCTTGCCGCCGTGCCGGCCGTGGTGCTGGGCGCGCTGTTGCTGTTGCTGCTCACCGGATCCACGCTGAACCTGCAGTCGTACATGGGCATCATCATGTCGGTGGGTGTCTCCATCGCGAACGCGGTGCTGCTGGTCACCAATGCGGAGCAGATCCGCCTGGAGAAGGGCCTTGCGCCACAAGCGGCGATGGAGGCCGCCGGGCTGCGGGTGCGCCCGATCATCATGACCACGGTGGCCATGGTGGTGGGGATGCTGCCCATGGCGATCGGCCACGGCGAAGGAGGCGAGCAGGTGGCCCCGCTGGGGCGTGCCGTCATCGGCGGGCTGCTCTTTTCCACTTGCGCGGTGCTGCTGGTGCTTCCCCTGCTGTACACCTGGGTGCAGGGCAAGGCCACGCTCCGTTCCGTTTCGCTGCACCCGGATGATGAACGCAGCATGCATTACGACCCGATCCACTAACCGAACGACGATGAAACAGCTTTGGGCATTGATGATCATGGGCGCCGCAGCCCTGCTCCCTTCCTGCACGGACAGCAAGGCGAGCGAAGTGGAGGGCCGGACCGAAAGCGGGCCGGCGACCACGGCGACATTCACCTTGCAGCAGGACACCCTTTCCACCACGGTGCTGCTGCCTGCGGAACTGAGCGGATACCGCCGGGTGGACCTGCACGCCAAGGTGGCCGGTTACGTGCGATCGCTGCACGTGGACATCGGCTCCCGCGTGCAGCAGGGGCAATTGCTCGCCACCCTGGAGGCCCCCGAGATACACGCGCGAATGGCCGCCGCGCTCTCCAGGATGAAGTCCCAGGAGGCGGTCCATACCGCGTCGCAAAGCACCTACGACCGCCTGCTGGAGACCAGCAAGGTGGAAGGCACCATTTCACCGAACGACCTGGACCAGGCCCTGGCCCGGAAGAACGCCGACCAGGCCCGCTTGGAAGCCAGCCAGGCGGACTACCATGAGGTCGCGAACATGAGCGGTTACCTGGAGATCCGCGCACCCTTCAGCGGCACCATCACCGGGCGCAACGTGAACGAAGGGGCTTACGTGGGCGGCAGCAACAACACACCAATGCTGACGCTGCAAGAGACCGGGCGCCTCAGGTTGACCGTGGCTGTGCCCGAGGCCTACACCGCCTACCTCGGGATCGGCGATGAGCTCAGCTTCACGGTGAACGCCCGCGAAGGAGAGACGTTCAGCGGCAAGGTGGGCCGGATGTCCGGCGCGCTGGACAGCCGGCTGCGCGCCGAGCAGGTGGAGGCGGACGTGGACAACCGGGGAGGGGAACTGATGCCCGGCATGATCGGCCAGGTGAGGCTGTCGGTCGCCAGTGGACCAACGGCCTTCGTTGTGCCCCGATCGGCGGTGATGACCACTTCCGAGGGCGACTTCGTGATCAAGGTGGCGGGAGGCAAGGCCTTGTGGACCGCCGTGCGCACGGGACTGGGGTCGGCGGACCGCATCCAGGTCTTCAGCGCGGAACTGCACCCCAACGATGCCTTGGTGCTGCATGCCGGTGAAGGCATTCGCGAGGGCGGCGCGCTGACCGCGGGACCACGATGAACCCGGCATGAGAAAACACACAACGGACATGAACTTGACGAAGGAATTTGAACAGCCGGCGGGCATTGCGCTGGACCGGCCGTTGAACCACCCCGGCGGGGGGACTACCGCACCGGGAACCACTGCCTGGGGCGCCATTGCGGCGTTGACCTTCAGCATCGTGGTGCTGCTGGTGGCCGAGTTGCTGCCGGCGAGCATCCTCACACCCATGGCCGAGGGCCTGGGCATCTCGCAGGGACTTGCGGGTCAAACCTTGACCGTGACGGCCATCGCCGCCATCTTCTCCAGCCTGTTGCTCACGCGCGTGGCACGTGGCATCGACCGCCGCCAGGTGATCCTGGGTTTCATGGTGCTGATGGTCGCCTCGAACCTGCTGGTCGCACTCGCACCGAACTTCACCCTGCTGCTCTTCGGGAGGCTCCTGCTCGGACTCGCCCTCGGTGGCCTCTGGGCCATCGCCACCTCCGTTACCATGCGCCTGGCACCGGAACCCATGGTGCCGCGTGCCTTGTCCGTGGTGTTCGGCGGCATCTCCGTCGCCATGGTGATCGCGGCGCCGCTGGGCAGCTACTTCGGTGCTATGGTCGGCTGGCGCGGCGTGTTCGGTGCCACGGCGGTGCTCAGCCTGCTGGGCGGCATCTGGCTCTACGCGGCCATGCCCGCGCTGCCCGCGGAACGGGAGGGGCGTGGCCGGGGCATCCTGGCGGTGGCCCAACGTCCGGGCATGAAGGTCGCCTTGCTCGCCATGATGTTCGTCTTCGCCGGCCAGTTCACCTTCTTCAGTTACATGCGCCCGTTCTTCGAGCAGGTCACCGGCCTGGGGGTCGCAGCCATTTCCGGGGTCTTCCTGCTCTTCGGGGTCGCCAACTTCATCGGCACCGTGGTGTGTCCGCCCCTGCTCAGGGTGCGGCTGAAGGCCACGTTGGCGGTGGGGCCCGCGTTGATCGGGCTGTTCGCGCTCATCCTCGCATCGGCGGGGTACGCCCCCTGGATCGCCGCGGTCATGATCGCCCTGTGGGGCGTGGTCTTCGGCTCGGTTCCCGTGGGCTGGTCCACCTGGATCGCGCGCAACCTGCCGGATGATGTGGAGAACGCGGGTGGCTTGCAAGTGGCCGTCATCCAATTGGCCAACGCGGCCGGTGCGGCCTGGGGCGGCTACCTGTTGGAAGCGGGCGGGGCCACCATGCCGCTCTTCGCCGCCGCGGCGCTGATGCTGGCGGCCGCGTTCGTTTCCGCGGTCCGGCTGCGAACCCGCTGATGGGAATGCCCCCACCATCCGTGATCGTGTTACAAAGCCAGGTGATCCACGCACCATGTCGCCTGGCGACCACGGCCAGCTTTGTGATGTGAGGTCGGTGATAATGAGAGCACATCGGGGCGAAGGAATGGAAGTAGAAGGTGTATGGGCCCGATATCCTCGGCCGCCCCGACGGACTGTACAAGAAGCCGGGCCATACCATGTGAACCCCGAACGAACAACACCATGAAAGCAACCATCCTGTATGGACCCGGGGATGTGCGCGTCGAGGAACGCGACCTTCCCCGCATCGAGCAACCGACGGATGCGGTGATCCGCATTTCGGCCACCTGCGTATGCGGATCGGACCTATGGCCGTACCGCGGCCTGCAAGCGATCAACGGCCCCACGCCCATGGGCCACGAATACTGCGGTATCGTGGAGGAAGTGGGTAGCGCCGTACGTACGGTGAAGCCCGGTCAGTTCGTCATCGGTTCGTTCTTCGCCTCGGACAACACCTGCCCGCATTGCCACGTGGGCTACCAGACCTCCTGCCAGCAGCGCGAGTTCATCTCCACCGCGCAGGCGCCGGTGCTGCGGGTGCCCATGGCCGACGGCACGTTGGTGGCCACGCCCGATGTGCCGCCGGACGCCATGGTACCGAGCCTGCTCACCGTGTCCGATGTCATGGGCACGGGCTGGTTCGCGGCCGTGGCGGCCAATGTGAAGCCTGGTATGACCGTGGCCGTGGTCGGCGACGGGGCGGTGGGACTGCTCGGCGTGCTTTCCGCACAGCGGATGGGCGCGGAGCGCATCATCGCCATGAGCCGCCACGAGAAGCGGCAGCAACTGGCGCGCGCCTTCGGCGCCACCGACATCGTGAGCGAACGGGGCGATGAAGGCGTGGCGCGCATCATGGACATCACCAAGGGGATCGGCGCGGACGCGGTGCTGGAATGCGTGGGCACGCAACAGTCCATGATGCAGGCCATCCGATCCACGCGGCCGGGCGGCTCGGTGGGTTACGTCGGCGTTCCCCACGGGGTGGAGCTCAACGGCGAGGAGCTGTTCTTCAGCCATGTACGCCTGCATGGAGGTCCTGCTCCCGTGCGCCGTTTCCTGCCCGAGTTGATCGACCTGGTGTGGAACGGGAAGATCGACCCCGGAAAAGTGTTCGACCTCGAGCTGCCGCTGGACCAGGTGGCCGAGGGCTACCGCGCCATGGATGAACGCCGTGCGATCAAGGCGCTGCTTCGGCCATAACGGCCTCGCGTACCTTCCGTGAACGTGTTACGGATCCCCGTGATCCGCGTACGATGCACCCCGTCCGGCACCATCAATTTTGCAACATCCGGGCGGCACCGACAGCATGCCTGACCACCGCCCCGGCAACCGACCTACAAGCACCATGAACACATCACCCCTCATCGAACTGAACAACGGCGTCCGCATGCCCGCGCTGGGGCTGGGCGTCTTCCTTTCCACGCCGGAACAGACCGCCGATGCGGTGGCCACGGCCATCGCCAACGGCTACCGGCTCATCGACACGGCGGCCGCTTACAACAACGAACGCCAGGTGGGCGAAGGCATCCGGCGCTCCGGCGTGAAGCGCGACGAACTCTTCATCACCACCAAGCTATGGGTGGCCGACTACGGGCCGGAGACCGCGATGCGCGCCTTCGAGGCGAGCCTGCGACGGCTCGGCCTGGACCACATCGACCTGTACCTGTTGCATTGGCCGGTGCCCACGGATCTCGAGGGCACCGTGGCCTCGTACAAGGTGGCGGAGAAGCTGCTGCGCGACGGCCGTGTGCGCGCCATCGGCGTGTGCAATTTCCAGCCCAAGCACCTGGACGACCTGCTGGCCCGCACGGAGGTGGTGCCCGCGCTGAACCAGGTGGAGCTGCACCCGTACTTCACCGGGCCGGAGGTGCGTGCGGCGAACGAACGCCACGGCATCATCACGCAGTCGTGGTCGCCGATCGGTGGCGCGTACTACCGCCGCCACGCGTCCGACGCACCCACGGGACCGCTGCAGGACCCCGTGATCACCGCGCTGGCCGCCAAGTACCGCAAGACGCCGGCACAGATCATCCTGCGCTGGCACCTGGACCACGGCTTCTCCGCCATCCCCAAATCGGTGAACCCCGGCCGCATCGCCGAGAACTTCAACGTCTTCGACTTCGCGCTCACCCCCGCGGAGATCGCCGCGATCGATGCCCTGGACACCGGCGTGCGTGCCGGTGGCGACCCGGAGAAATTCACCCGGAACTCATACCCCATCACCATCGATGCGTGAGGGGTAAGGGCCAGTGGGCTGATCAGGTCCGTTGGGGCGTTCCGGCGCTCTCTTCCGTACTGCCTCTGCGTGGCCTTGGACGGCTTTTGCGCGTCAGACTTGATTACCTTCGTTCCATGGCCAAGCGCACCGACCTCCTCGACAAAAAGAAAGTGTTGAAGTCGATCAAGAGCCTTCCGGACAAGTTCAGCGTGGATGATGTGGTGGACCGCATGATCATCCTCGAAAAGCTGGAACGTGCGATCGCCGACAGCGAGGCCGGGCGCACCTATACCCTGGCCGAGGCGAAGAAGCGCCATGCGAAATGGCTGAAGTGATCTTCACCGCGGAGGCGGTGCGGGACATCGAGGAAATACACGCCTACATTGCCCAGGATTCCGTCCGTTATGCGGACCGCCAAGTGCGGTTGTTCTATGAAGAAGCCGAGCGGCTGGCCTTCTTTCCAAGGGGAGGCCGCATGGTCCCCGAGGTCCAGCACTTCACGGTAAGGGAACTCATCATCGGCAACTACCGCATGATGTACCGCTTGTTGGAGCCGGACGTTGTGGAGGTGATGATCATCCATCACGCCAAGCGCAGGTTCCCATTCGGACGGATCCAGCCCGGTGGATCAACCCGGACGCGCCGCAAGTGATCCGTTGAGGGAGGGAGCTAATGGCCCTGATCAGAAGCGGTAAGCTGGAGCGGAAAGTTGTGAATTGCACGTAGGAAATGCAGGAGCGATGGGCATGGGTGCGCTCTTGATCCCTACTCGCTGGGGAACAAGTGCGGCTGCCGCTGCGCCGGATCACGCGGAGTCCTCTTTCCGATCCATCGGGTCGTGCCGGAGGTTACGGGCGTCAAGTGCATTTGCTCGAACAGGGGAAGTGATCAACTATTGTCAGTGGAACCGCTTCATTGACAATAGTTGATCCATGCCGCGCGTGAGCGGGCGCAGCGGCAGCTCCCGGCCGGGAAGGCCTGTGCGGATGCCGCAACGAGGAGGCGACCGGTCGCACTCCGCCAAAGCCTTCGGCGACGGCGCGAGGAAGCCCCCGCAGTGCGAGCAGCCGCAGGCCGCATGGCCGGGACTAAAGCGGAGCACGCGACCCGGCTGCTCCCGAGCGAAGGCTCTGCGAAGCGAAGGGATGAGCCGGGGCACGCCCTGATCATCATCATTCCCCACATCGGCATCCGCTTCGCCGCCCTGGCCCCACCAGTGAACGCGTTACGGATCCCCGTGATCCGCATACCATGACCCCTTGGGGGTGCGGGCACCTTTGCTACCGGAAAGAACGAACGGATGCAGGGCCGGGTTGATCCAATGACGGAACGAACGATGGATGGACCCGGCGGCACCCCGATCAACCACAAACACAACACGTACATGCAAGCCTACCCCGACCCCACGCGCAGGAACTTCCTGAAGGCATCGGCCTCCATGCTGGCGCTGCCGCTGCTGAACCCGATCGCGGGCATGTCGCTCGCGCCCAGTAACCCGAACACCGATACGACGATGATGCCCGATACCACACCCGCCACGCTGCCCACCCGCAAGCTCGGACCCCTGGAGGTATCGGCCATGGGCTTCGGCTGCATGGGCATGCAACATGTGTATGCGCCGCGCTTCAGCCAGGAGGAGGCGGTGAAGGTGATCCGCGCGGCATACGACCGGGGCGTCACCTTCTTCGATACGGCGATCAACTACGGGCCCTTCATCAATGAGCAGTCCGTGGGCGAGGCGCTGGCACCCGTGCGGGACAAGGTGATCATCGCCACCAAGTTCGGCTACGACTACGATGCCAACGGCAGGAACATCGGCCTGAACAGCCGGCCCGATCACATCATCCGCATGACCGAGCAGTCGCTGAAACGCTTGCGCACGGACCACATCGATCTGTACTACCAGCACCGCGTGGACCCGCAGGTTCCCATTGAGGAGGTGGCCGGCACGGTGCAGGACCTGATCCAGCAGGGCAAGGTGCGCTACTTCGGCCTTTCGGGCGCCGGGGCGGCCACCATCCGCAGGGCGCATGCGGTGCTGCCCGTCACCGCGGTACAGAACGAATACTCCTTCTGGACGCGCGATCCCGAGCACGAGGTATTGCCGGTATGCGAGGAGCTCGGCATCGGCTTCGTGCCGTGGGGGCCGCTGGGCTCCGGGTACCTGTCCGGAACGATCACGCCCAACACCGTGTTCGACCAGTCGCTGGACTTTCGCGCCAAGCTGCCGCGCTTCACCAAGGAAGCGCAGCGCCACAATTGGCAGTTGATCGGCCTGCTGCAACAGATCGGCCAACGCGTGTATGCCACGCCCGCCCAAGTGGCCCTGGCCTGGCTGATGGCCCGGCATCCCTTCATCGTGCCCATCCCCGGCACATCCAGCATCAAGCACCTGGAGGAGAACCTGAACGCGCTGAAGGTGACGCTCACCCCGGCCGACATGGCCGAGCTGGAAAGCGGTTTCGCCCGCATCGGGGTGGAAGGACCACGCTCCCTGCCGGTGGTCCTGGACAACGTGGATATCGGGGCCACCCTGGGATCGAGCTCCGCAGGCACGCACGGCAAGTCACCGCTGCCGGTCAAGAAATGACCCACGAACAAGTACAACATGGACCGGACCACCACCTTCCTCCCGCTCATCGCCGCGCTCGGGCTGCTGCTCAGCATACCGGCATGCACCAATGACCAACACACAGCCACCATGAACACGGAGAAAACCACATCCCTCTTCCCACTGGGCAACAAGGCCGCCGACAGCTTGTTCACCGGCGATGCCTTTGTGCAACCCCTGGTGCGCCGCGACCGGAACAACGACTACGCGGCGGGCGCGGTGACCTTCGAGCCGGGTGCGCGCACCAACTGGCACACGCATCCCAAAGGCCAGGTATTGATCGTCACCGAGGGTGATGGCTGGTACCAGGAACGCGGCAAGCCCGCGCAGCGCATCCGGCAGGGCGAAGTGGTGGTGGTGCCGGAGAACACGGAGCACTGGCACGGTGCATCGGCCGATTCCCGGCTGGTACACATCGCGATCACCAACTACTTCGGCGACGTGAACGCCACCTGGCTGAAGCCCGTGACGGACGAGGAATACGCCGGAGCGGAACAATGACACCACGATGGACCGAACGATCACCTTCCTGCTGGCCGCCGCGCTGCTCGCCAATCCGGCGGGCGCGCAGGTCAACGAAAAGCAACACCAACAAATGACCCGCGAAGCATTGACGAAGCAGACCTACCACGCCCTGTTCGGCGGGGAGGCCTTGACCGGGCAAGGCAACGACCCGGAGCTGATGAACATCCTGCAGCAATTCATTTTCGGGGATGTGTTCCACTCGGGCGTGCTGAACGACCGGCAGCGCGAGCTGATCACCATCGTCACGCTCACCGCGCAACAGGCGTTGCCCCAGCTGAAGGCGCACACCAACGCGGCGCTGAACGTGGGCGTCACACCCATCGAGGTGCGCGAGGCGGTGTACCAGTGCGGGCCCTATATCGGCTACCCGCGCACGCTGAACGCCGTGGGCGTGATCAACGAGGTGTTCAAGGAACGCGGCATCGCGCTGCCGTTGGCGGCGCAGGGCACCGTGTCGGAAAGCGACCGCATGGCGAAGGGCAAGGCCATCCAGGACAAGCTCTACGGCAGCGAGATCGCCGACGCGATGAAGACGCTGCCCGCCGGGTTCGATCAAGCCGTGCCGGACCTGCTCACCGGGGGCAACTTCGGCGACTTCTACACCCGCGGCGGCCTGGACGTGAAGACGCGTGAGCTGCTGATGTACTGCGTGCTGGCCACGCTGGGCGCGGAGTTCCAGCTGAAGGCGCACGTGCGCGGCAGCCTGAAGGCCGGCAACACCAAGGAGGAAATGATCGCCGCCATGGTGCAATGCATCGGCTACATCGGCTTCCCCGCCGCGATCAATGCGATCACCATCATCCGCAACAATTGAGCAGGAGCGGCATGCGTGATCGGTCCATTAGTCAACAAGCGAACACGATGAAGAACAACAAGCCTTGGCCCACCGATGTGCTGCACGCGATCGTGCGGGCGGACGACCTGCACGTGGCGCCCTTCCGCGAGGACGGCCGTACCTACGGCACACCCACCTGGATCTGGTGCGTGGAGGTGGACGGCGAGCTGTACGTGCGGGCCTACAACGGTCCGCATTCCACCTGGTACCGCTCCGCCGTGGACCAGAAGGCCGGCAAGATCGAGGCAGCCGGGAACACCTTCCAAGTCGCCTTCGAGCCGGCGACCGGACCGGTGAACGACGCGATCGATGCGGCCTACCGGGCGAAGTACAAGGGCAGCCCCTACCTCGATCCAATGATCAGCGCCCGCGCGCGATCGGCCACGATGCGCGTGGTGCCGAGGGAGTGAAGGAACAATGGCCGCGAAAGCCATGGAAGCACAACGCAGCAACGTGATCGGGGCGGGGATCCCTTGGAGCAGTGCGTTGTGCACTTGACCTATTCCACGCCGGCCTCCAGGATCTTCTTCAACTGCTCCACCAAGGGCGGAACGTACTTGTTGGTGATGCGGAAGATCTGGGTATCATCGATAGCCGCGTAGTCATGCACGATCCGGTGCCGGAGGCCTTGGATCTTGAACCAGTCCACTTCGGGATGCATCTGCTTCAGAACGTCTGATACGTTGTAAGCAGCTTCGCCAATGATCTGCAGTCGGTACACCGTGGCATCACGCAGATCCTCGTCCGCCAGGAATGCTTCCAGGTCGACCTCTGCCATACTCCGCACCACCTTTTCGGCAGCTTGGAGCATGTCCACGAGCCGCACCTTGTCGCTGCGCTCAGACATACTTCAGGTCCTTTTGGATGAACTCCATGTAGTGCGGCTTCACGGCGGTACGCATCACCAGGTCCACTTCGCGTTGCACGATTTTCTGCAGGTCGAGCAAGAGGTCGAAATAGTCGAAGTCCGCTCCGGGCTCGAACTCCACCATGATATCCACGTCACTTTCCGGCCGGAAGTCATCGCGGGTGGCGGAACCGAACACGGCCATGCTCTTCAGCCCGTATTGGTCGAAGAGGCGCGCACGCTCTCGGCGCAGCGCGGCAAGGATGTCGGCGAGGCTGCCCATGTCCTTACAAATATCGGGACCCGTGGTGGAAAGGCTTTCCGAAGGGCCTTCGTTGCGTTGCCGGCCATGAGTACCTTCGGCTATCCACTGGCCTGTGCTTGCCGGGCGGCGCTGCGGGCCGATGGGCGCGAGCGACGGCGATGGAGTGGGCCACACCGGTGCAGCATGAACGGGCCGACCAATACCTGAACACCATGAAACTACGGAAGACCCCGATCCTGATCGGTTCCTGTTGTGTTGGCCTGCTCCTGGCCTGCCAAGCCGGGAACAAGGGCAGCAACGAAACTGTTGAGGACATGATCACCATCGACCCGAAGGGCATGCGGAAGGTGGGGACCGTGGATGAACGCTTCCAGTCCTACAATGTGGAGATGGTGGAGGTGGTGGGCGGCGAGTTCTGGCGACCCTACAAGTACATGGATTCCCTGCCATCGCCGGAGGCCGCGTCCACGTACGATGTTTCGCAGAAGGAGAACCCCATGTACCGGAAGCTCGCCCCGATCGACCTGTCGGACCGGCGGTTGGTGAATCTGGCCAAGGGCCTTGCCCCGGCCTATGTGCGGGTAAGCGGCACCTGGGCCAATGCCGTCCACTTCCAGGATGATGATGGGCCGCCCGCGGAAAAGGCACCGGCCGGTTTCGTGAACGTGCTGACGCGAAGCGCGTGGAAAGGCGTGGTGGATTTCGTGAAGGCCACGGATTCCAAGTTGGTGGTCTCGTTCGCGGTGTCCAACGGCGTGCGCGATGCACACGGGGTGTGGACGCCGAGGGAGGCGCAGCAGCTGGTGGACTATACGAGGAGCATCGGGGGCGACATCGCCGCCGCGGAGCTGTTCAACGAGCCCACCATGCCGGCCGCCGGGGGCGCGATGCCGGCTTCGTACGGCAGCCGGGATCTCGCGAAGGATGTGGCCGTGTTCAAGGCTTGGGTGAAGAGCAAGGTGCCGGGCATGATGACCCTGGGGCCGGGTTCCGTGGGTGAGGGCATTCCGGTCGAGTTCCCACAGGCGGCGGGCATGTCCGCGATCACCACGGATTCGTTGATGTCCGCGGAGCCCCGGCCGGTGTTCGATGGGTTCTCGTACCACGTCTACGGCGCGGTGTCCATGCGGATGCTGCGCGAAGGGCCCTTCACGATCAAGGCGGAGCATGCCTTGGATGACGCGTGGCTGCGCAAGTCGGATGCGATCACTCGGTACTATGCGGGGCGGCGCGATGTGTACATGCCGGGCAAGCCGTTGTGGATCACGGAAACGGCCGAGGCCGCTGGTGGCGGCGATCCCTTCGCGGCCACGTACCTGGATTGTTTCCGGTACCTGTACCAGTTGGCCTCCTCGGCGAGGCATGGGGTGCAGGTGCACATGCACAACACGCTTGCCGCCAGCGAATACAGCCTGATCGACCAGGATACCCATTTGCCCAAGCCCAACTACTGGGCGGCCTTCCTCTGGGCGAAGCTGATGGGCACGGAGGTGTACGATGCCGGTGAAGGTGCGCCGGGCCTCTATCTGTTCGCCCACGACACCAAAGGGCGGAAGGGCAGCATCACCGTGCTGGTGATCAATACCAACAACGCGGCAACCGGGATCCGGATCCCCTCCGCGGCGGAGCTGTACACCATGACCTCACCGGAGCTTCAGGGCACCACGGTGCTCTTGAACGGGCAGGAATTGCAGCTGGATGCGAACGATGCATTGCCGGCGATCCATGGTCGGCCCGTGAGCGCAGGCGAGGTTTCGTTGCCGCCACGGAGCATCAGTTTCATCACGCTGGAACAAGGCGCGGAGTGAAACGTGTCTACACTTGATCGGGGCCGGATCTTGGAGTTCCGGGCGAGGATGGTGTTGGTTGGTCCTGGCCCGGCACCACGACCTTTGCGATCCCGGTCCGCTGCACCCATGCCCCGCCACCTTCTCCTCGCGCTCCCGCTGCTCTTCCTCGCCCTCCCCGCGCGCGCCCAACGCGATACCATCGCGATCACCTCGGCATAGCGACTCGGAATTGATGCTCCTGGAACGAGGTCGAGGGAGATTACGATCCAACCAGCGTGATCCTTCCCGCCTCGTCCACCAATACGTGTCGGTCGTTCACATCGATCGCGAGTGCGATCCCGTTGTAAAAGGGCTCCAGGTATTTGAAGCGATGAGCGTAGATCGGTTGGCCGGTGGGATCGATATGGCACCAGCCATCCTTGTCAAGCACAACTGCGAAGCCTTTGTGGAAGACATGCACGAAACGGAAGGAGGATGTATACTGTCTGCTACCATCCTTGCGGATGTGGAAGGCTTCGTGAGCACGGAGCACACAGATCATGCCGTCCCGGGCATCTCCGGCATACTGCCAACGTTCCGTGTAGAGTGCCCGGCCTGATGGGTCGATATGGTGATAGCCGACAGGGGACCTTACCACACAGCAGTCCTCTTGAAAGTTTCCACACCATGGGTACCGCTCCGGATAACAAGCATTGCCGTGGAGGTCGATATGAAGCCAGCCATCCGGGCACAACACCGCAGCCCGATCACAGTAGAACCCATAGGCTTTCTGAAAGCGCATGGAATATAGCGGGTCCCCAGCAGCATCAATATGATACCAGCCGGATGCATCCTTCACTGGGGCCACACCAGGCGCATGGAAGGAGAGCACGGCCGCGTAGCGATCATGCCATAGTGGCTTCCCATCGAGCAGGAAGTGTGATCCATCTGGCGATGGCTTGAGATCACGCCAGTTCATGGGCGAAGCGCTTTGCTGTGGGTTCGAATACCGATATCATTTGGCACAAGGATCCGGGTCCTGAGGATATCCGGGTTGTTCAAGACCCACCACGGATCGCCTCCTGTTCATATCGTCAGCCGGATGTTCACCATCGCCGAACATCATGCGGCACGCATCGATGGAAATGAACTCGAAGGCCATGTGTCGTTGAAGCCATCGTTCGGCCAACAGGCTATTACTGGAGGCGAGATCGCCGAAGAGCAGAACCTTCAACATGGTTTCCGCATGTTGCATGTGCGACAAAGTGGCCTGGTGCGATAGTCTCTGACCAATTCTTGGTAAGCACCATCGGACACGACCTCCAAAAGGGTCTTTTCATTCACATCGCCGAAGTTCCCGAGCCCACGACGCAGGTCATCGGGTGCGCAGCATGGAGAGATCTCACCCATGGCGGAGATCCAGAGCTCCTTGCCGAGGAAGGGACAAACGTGGTCATCGGGAACCACATGCCCGTTCTGTGGTACCAAGGGAGTGATGTTCTCCAGCAGGACCGGCTTTCCGTCGGGCCGGGGATGAGCAACCGATGTCGCATGGGCAAGTTCCACGATACGGTTCCAACGTCCTATGGCCTCCGGCGAGTTTTTGAAGCTCAGGTGCTCGATCTCCTTGAAATGCGCCCACAGATGATGACCCTTCACACGATCCACACCCAGGTCGGCGGCAAGACGGATGATATCCGGTAGCTCGTGCATGTTGTTCTGCATGAAGGTGAGCTGGAAGGTCACACGGCAGTAGTGCCCGCTCGCTGCGAAATGCGCATCCCGGTATTGGATGAAGCGTTGAACATGGTCAATGGCCCGTTCGAAATTCAAGCCCTTCATCACCGTTTCCGCGGTAGCCTTGGTGGCACCGTTCCATGAGATCTTCACATCCGATGCGACCGGTACGATACGTGCAGCCCAATCCTCCACTGTTCGTCGTGGGAAAGTGCCGTTGGTCGTCAGGTTCACCTTCATGCCGAGCTCGGCTGCGAGCGCGAGCAGTTCATCGAATTGGCGGTACAGGAGGGGCTCGCCCATGGTGGATGGAATGACTTCGCGAACGCCCATTGCGGCGGCTTCCTCCATCACCTTGCGGACCATCCCGAAAGGCATCCGCCGACGCTTGATACCGGTACGGTCATACAGGCGCTCCATGAAATCGCTGTATTCGCTGTGCTCCTCGCACATGGTGCAGTGCAGGTTGCAATCCTCAGGATTGGTGTCGAGGGTGATCCGCCAGAATGCGCTCATGTGGTTTGCTTCAGTTGGGTATAGATGTCCTCGAGGGTTTTGCAATGCTCCTCTATGCTTGGTATTGCGCCATCGGCTGAATGGAGATATCCGCGACGACCAAGGCGATCCATGCTGCCCGGGTGCTGGATGGCCCAACGCATCCAATGGCCCAGGCTATCCGCAGACCGGTGTTCGAACAGGAGCCCGTTCACCTGGTGGGCCACCAACTCCGCCATACCACCGGCGTCGGCCGTGATCACCGGGATATGGCATGCTTGTGCTTCATGGATCACCAAGGGTGAGTTCTCCATCCAGATCGAGGGCACCACGATGCAATCCACCTGCGAGAAGACCGAGTTCGCCAGGTTTTGGTTGACATAGGACCCGTGGAAGTGTATGCCGTTCCGGCCTTCGGCCATGCTCATCAACGCCCGGGTGCTCTGCTCGTCCTTGGCACCCCAGACGTGCAACTCAGCTAGCTTCTCCAAGCCATCGAAGGCTTCGATCAGGAGGTTCACCCCTTTGGCGGGGATATGTGTACCGATGTACCCGAAACGGTACTTGTTGGCCTGGGTCCGCTCCAACGAAGGGGTCAGGTAGTGCAAGGGGAAGCCATAGTCGAGGTACTGGACCTTGTCCGCTGCGATGCCGAGATCGCGGATGAACCTGTCCCGTAGGTATAGAGAGGGGGCGATGAAGCGATCGACCTGCTCACATATTCGCCGGGCCTCGATCATGCGGCGATGTATCCATGCGGTCCAATGGGCGATCTCCCGCTCCTGGTCATCCTCGGTACCGGATATCAAGGCTGCATAGCAGGATAGCGCGCACTTTCGGTCATCCTGTCCGTCGCATAGGGCATGCACCATCCCTCCTCCGAAGTTGCGTTGGAGGAACTGCCCGCGTGGACACATCAACCAGAAGTCGTGCAGGGTGAACACGATCGGTATGCCTGCCTCCTTGAGCACATCCACAATGCCCGTGGACAAGTGATTCAGGTGTCCGATGTGGGCGACATCAGGCCTGAAACCGTGTAACACTTCGGCGAATCGTTCATCCAACTCCCGATGGCGATAACCGTCCTTGCCACGGGGCATGTTGACCAGGATGCGCTCCGGACCAACTCCATCCTGAACGCGACGAAAGGTGAAGTCCGCTGTAAAAGGATCCTCCTCGCGGGTGAAGACCAGCACCTCATGGCGCTTCGCCAGCTCGTTGCAGATGCTCTGGCTGTACACCTCGGACCCTGCGTTGTACAAGGGCGGGTATCCGTGTATGATCTTGAGGATGCGCATGCGGATCACAAGGCCGTTCGTCCAAAGATCCGCATCCGACCTGTTCCCTTCTGTCACGGCGTCATTCCTGGCGCCTCCTGGCCACGAGCCCGATCGATAGGACCGTGATGCACACACGTTGAGCGCATGCGGTTGGTGGTATTCAATGAAATGCCCTGGTTGCTTTGGAGCACGACTTGAACATCATAGGAAGGATCGGCTTGAACCAGATGGCAATATCACCTCCACCGTACAAGAGCCTGTAACCAAGGAATTCGAGCTTGGGCATTCAGGTCGCTCATCCGAGTCGCAGGTTCCGCGCATGACCACGGCTTCGGTCGGACGATGCATCGGGGCCATGTGGTCACGTGAACGTGGTGACGAGGTCCGTGTCTGGATCAAGTTCGATGTGCTATGATAGGGTTCGCCATTCTCCACCGACCTTCGTCTTCGTCCTCCCCTCCGCTGCACCCATGTCCCGCCTCCTTCTCCTCGCGCTCCTGCTGCTCTTCCTCGCCCTCCCCGCACTCGCCCAACGCGACACCATCGCGCTCAACGCCGATTGGCGATTCGCCATCGGCAGCGATGCGCCGCACAAGGAGCCTTGGAAGGGCAAGCCGATCCCGCATGCCCGCACGGTGCAGGTGCCGCATACCTGGAACGTGGAAGAGGCACATCAGCACCACTACGGCTGGGCCTGGTACCAACGCAGCGTGAAGGTGCCGGCGGAATGGAAAGGCAGGTTCGTGACGCTCGAGTTCGGTGCGGTGAACCACAGCGCCATCGTGTACCTCAACGGGCAGAAGGTGGGCGAGCATCTGGGCGACGGCTTCAATAAGTTCAGCATCGCCTTGAACGGCAAACTGCGCTACGGCAGGGAGAACCTGCTCGCCGTGCTGGTGAACAATGCCTACGCGGGCGACAAGCTGCCGCACGGCTCCTCCTTCGACTGGCCCAACGACGGAGGCATCATCCGTCCGGTGCGTTTGATCGTGAGCGGCACGCCACACGTGCACCACCTGCGAACCGTGCCCACGCTCCACCTCGCGGACAGCACCGGCCAACTGCGCCTGCAAGCGGTCTTCGATCGTGCGAACGATATCCGCATAGGCGTGCGCATCACGGAAGAGAACCAGCCCACAGCGAAGGTGATACTGGAGCGGGAGCTGGTGCCCACATGGCAGGGCAACACGGCCACTGTGGATCTTGACCTGGGCAGGGTGAAGCCCTGGCATTTCGACCGGCCCAATTTGTACCGGGTGGAAGTCACAGTGCGGAAGGGAGCGAATACCGTGGATGCGGTAACGACCAACGTGGGTTTCCGCACGGTGGAGATCCGCGATGGCCAGGTGCACCTGAACGACGAAGCGGTGAAGCTGATGGGCGTGGAGTGGACCGCGGGCTCCAACCCCGACCACGGCCTCGCCGAACCGGACAGCCTGATCCGCGCCATGGGCCGGCTGATGAAGGAGGTGAACTGCATCTTCAGCCGCCAGCATTTCCAGCAGGGCGACGTGTTCTTCGACGTCTGCGATCGACACGGGATCCTGGTGCAGCAGGAGCTGCCGCTGTGGGGTCCGGAGACGCCCGCCAACGACACCGCACAGGGCATCGCCATGCGGCAGTTGGAGGCGATGATCGCGAACTTGGGATCGCACCCGAGCATCTTCGCCTGGGGCGTGGGCAACGAGCTGCGCGCCCGCGACCCGCGCATGTCGCAGATGATCAAGACGCTGCTCGATCGCACACGCGAACTGGATCCCACGCGCTACGCCACCTACGTGAGCAACTCGCTCACCGAGTCCTATGCGGGCGAGCCGGGCTTCGTGCCCGATGCTGCCGCCCACGGCGATCTGCTTATGATGAACGAGTACGGCGGCTCGTGGTGGGAGCTGCCCACGGGCGCGGTGGGCCTGCACCTGGACAGCATCCACGCCACCTATCCCACGCTGCCCTTCTTCATCTCGGAGTTCGGCCTGTGCGAGCCCAACTTCGCAGGTGGCGATGCGCGCCGCATCCACGACCTCATCTACCACATGGCGCTCTACGAGAGCAAGCCTTACATCCAGGGCGCCATCTACTTCGACCTCACCGATTACCGCACGCACTACCCCGGAACGCCTGAGCCCGGCCGCTTCCGGCGGCGTGTGCATGGCGTGTACGACATGTACGGCAAGCCCAAGCCCTCGATGGAAGTGCTGCGCGACCTGTCCTCACCGATCGAGATCCACTCCCTGCGCGGCGGCGCACCCGGCAAACGCAACGTGCTGCTCTTCGGCAACATCGGCCTGCCGCAGCACAAGGCCAGCGGCTACGTGCTTTACCTGAGCGACAGTATCGGCGATTGGCACAACACCCGCGCTTATCCGCTGCCCAACATCCGCCCGGGCGAGCGCGTGGTGGTGGAGGTGGATGACTTGTATCAGGGCGAGGGCGTGGTCACCATCGTGCGGCCCACGGGGACGGTGGCGGCGAGGAAGAGCTTCTTCGGGGAACGATGAGTTGGGAAGGGTGGGAACGGCCGTGGGTCGCGCGCGTCGGAATGGACGCGGGGTGGTCGCATGGCCGGGTGCACCTTGGGGCTTGCCGGGATCAGCGGAGTTTCGGGTTGCCACGGTGCCGTTCGGCATCGCGCGTCGTCTTGGCGGCCATGCGCCGGGCCCAGCTTGTCTGCAGGTCGGTGCCGGTCTGGTTGGCCAGGCACAGCACCACGAACAGCACATCGCTGAGCTCCTCGCCGAGGTCCCTGGCCCGGTCGCTTTCCTTCTCGCTCTGCTGCCCGTAGCGCCGGGCCATGATGCGGGCCACCTCGCCCACCTCCTCGCTAAGCATGGCCATGTTGGTGAGGGGGTCGAAGTAGCGCACACCCACCGTGCCGATCCACCGCTCCACTTCGGCCTGGAGCTGGGTCAGCGGGAGGGGGCCATTTATTCCGGGATCGTTATCTTCCACCGCCATGGCGAGCCGACTTTTGCACAAAGGTCTGCTGATCGCGCTGATGCTCGCGGCCTGGGCACGGCTTTCGGCGCAGGATACGCGGCAGCAGGTGCAGGCGGTGGTGGATGGGGTGCGCAGTCCGCAGCACGCCCACGAGGCCGCCCTGCTGATCCGCCAGCTGCCCGGGGTGGAGATGTGCCGGGTGGACCACAACACCCGGAACCTGCTGCTGCACCTCCATGCGGGCGGCACGGTCACCGAGGCCCAGCTGGAGGAGGTCATCGCCCCGCTGGGCATGGGCCTGCGTTGCGTACGGACCGGCCCGGTGCAGGGCGCCTCCTTCCGCCACCTCGACCCGCGCACCTGCGAAGATCCCCCCGCCGCGCGATGAGACCCCTGCGCCACATGTTGCCGATCCTGCTCCTGGCGGGCCTGGGCGGCACACGTGCGGCGGCGCAATGCACCAACTACACCATCACCGTGGGTGGTGGTACATGGGACTACGAGATCGACTGGGAACTGGTGAACGACCTGGGTGTGACGGTGGCCAGTGGCATCGCGCCGCAGACCGTTGCCGTGTGCCTGCCGAACGGTTGTTACACCATGTACATGTACGACCTCTTCGGCGACGGCTGGAACGGGGCGACCTTCGTGGTGCGCGTGCAGCCGGCCAACACGATCGTGAGCTCGGGCACCCTGTCCAACGGCGCCTTCGGCACGGCCCAGGTGAACCTTGGAGGCGGCTGCGGCGGGACCAACTGCAGCAACTACACCCTGAACGTGACCGCCGGCAGCTATCCGGGAGAGGTGAGCTGGAACCTGGTGGGCGGTGTGACCATCGTGGCCACGGGCTTCGCGCCCAGCACGCAGGTGCTGTGCCTGGACACGGGCTGCTATGTGATGCAGCTGTTCGACAGTTTCGGGGACGGCTGGAACGGGGCCACGTGGACCCTGACCGATGGGGGAGGGGCCACGGTGGGCACGGGCACGCTGGCCACGGGCAGCATCGGGCAGCAGGGGATCGACCTGAGCCCAACGACCAACTGTGCGGTGAGCGGCGGGCCGGTGACGGCCAGCGACTGCCCGCAGGCGGTGAACATCTGCACCAACTACAGCTTCCAGATCGACCCCAACGGCATCGGCAGCCTGAATGAGATCCCGCCGCTGGGTTCCCTGGGCAACCCCGACCTGTTGCTGGGCGACCTGGCGTACAGCAGCTGGGGCAGCGACAACTGGGGTTGCCTGCGCAACAACGAGCTCAACAGCACCTGGATGGTCATCAACATCAGCGGGGGAGGGTCGCTGGAGTTCACCTTCGGCGGGCTGGGCAGCCAGGCCGGTTTCTACGACTGGATCATGTACCCCTACACCCCGGGCACCTGCGCGGCCGTGATGGCCAACACGGTGGCGCCGGTGCGTTGCAACTGGAACAACGCCGCGTTCGGCGGCACCGGGCTGGCGTCCTCCGTGCCCCCGGGCGGCGATGCGGGCAACTTCGAGCCGCCGCTCAACGTGCTGGCGGGCCAGCAATACATCATCTGCTTCAGCAACTGGAGCAGCGTCACCACCCTGGTGCCGCTGGAGTTCGGCGGCACGGCCACCGTGAGCTGCGTTCCGATCGTGCTGCCCATCACGCTCACGGGCTTCACCGCCGACGCCATGGAGGCCGGGGTGGAGCTGGTCTGGCGCACGGCCGGTGAAGAGGGCGTGGCGGCCTACCTGATCGACCACGGCACGGACCTGGCCCCCGACGCGTGGGCCACGCTCACCGAGGTGGCGGCCGTGGGCGGCCCGGCGCAGGAGCGCGTGTACCGTTGGACGCATGCCGGCCCGACCCCGGGCACCAACTTCTACCGGTTGCGCACGCTGCACCACGATGGCAGCATCGCCACGGGGCCGGTGGTGAGCGTTGTGTGGACCGGGGCGTGGACGGGCATCGCGCCGAACCCGTGCACGGGCCGCTTCACCGTGGCCTGCGAGGGTGCGCCGGTGCAGGTGTTCGACGCGCAGGGAAGGGCCGTGGCCTTTGCACGCCGGCCGGCCGGGCCGGGGCGGTCGGAGGTGGTGCTGGGCGACAGGGCCCGGGGCCTGCACCTGGTGGTGGTGGGGGAGGGCGATGCGCGGCGTGCCGTGCGCCTGCTGGTGGAGGAGGCCCTCACTCCCTGACCCGGCTGTCGATGATGATGGTGACGGGCCCGTCGTTGCGCAGGTCCACCTGCATGTCGGCGCCGAACTCGCCGGTGCGTACCGGTCGCCCCACGGCGGCGGCCAGCAACTGTTTGGCGCGCAGGTAGAGCGGCACGGCCTCCTCGGGGCGCGCCGCGCGGATGTAGCTGGGCCGGTTGCCCTTGGCCGTGGCGGCATGCAGGGTGAACTGGCTCACCAGCAACAGCTCACCGCCCACCTGGGTGACGTCGAGGTTCATCACGCCCTCCGCATCGGGGAAGATGCGCAGGCGGGCGATCTTGCCGCAGAGCCACTCGGCGTCCGCGGGGGTGTCGCCCACCTCCACGCCGAGCAGCACCAGCAGCCCGCGGCCGATGCGGGCGTGTTCCGCGCCGTCGATGTGCACGGCGGCTCCGTCCACCCGCTGCACCACCGCGCGCATCGCCTAACGGTCCCGTTGGTCGATGAAGGTACGCACGCGGCCGCTCTTTTCCACGGCGGTGCCCTTGCCGGTGATGCCGTCGCGCCAGTAGCCGTAGGTGGCGTTCGGCAGCAGCACGAACAGGCGCGACAGCTGGTCCGCCATGCGGTACATCGTGGGCAGGCCCAGGTCCGTGCTGCGGTCCTTCAGCACCTGGTCGAAGTCGGTGAGCTGGTCGCCCACCAGCAGCACCACGCGGTGCGATCTTCCCACGGCATCGCGACGGGCGGTCTTGTCGCTGGTGCCCTCCATGGTGCGCACGTGCACGCTGTCGGCCATGGGGAAGCCGAGCCGGGCCAGGTTGGCGATGGTGGCCTGCTTCTCGTCCGCATCGCGGTTGGTGATGTAGTACACGGCGCAGCCGCGCGAGGCCGCGTAGTTGAGGAACTGCACCGCGCCCGGCAGGGCTTTGGCCTCGGCGCGCGCCGTCCACTGCTTCCAGGTGGCCGGGGTGTAGGTGCGGCCGGCGCGGATGTTCTCCAGCTCGTAGGGGCTGTTGTCCAGCACGGTCTCGTCCACGTCCACGATCACCGCGGGGGGCAGGCTGTCGGCCGTGGCCAGGTTGGCGTCGAGCTTCAGCCGGGCGAAGGCATACCCCTGTTCGAACAGCCAGGCCACTTCGGCCGAGGCGTTCTGGTAGAGGGTGGCGTTCACGTTCTGGGTGACGAGCTCGCGTGTGGCCGCGGCCTCGGGGTCCACGGCCAGGGGTTGCGTGGCCGTGCAGGACCAAAGGCCCAGGACGGGGAGCAGGGGGAGGAGCGTGGGTGTACGCATCATTCTTCGGTACGATCCAGTCGGTAGGGGCTTTCTTCGTCGATGCCCTCCAGCATGTCGCGGTAGCTGCGGTAGCGGCTGGGGGCCAGGTCGCCCGCGTCCAGGGCGGCCCGTACGGCGCATCCCGGTTCGTCCTTGTGCAGGCAGTTGTTGAAGCGGCACGCCGCCTTCAGCCGGAAGATCTCGGGGAACTGGTCGCCGATGTCCTCCGCCTTCAGGTCCACCAGGCCGAAGCCCTTGATGCCGGGTGTGTCGATGAGGAAAGTCGGGGAGGGCGCGTGCCGGGGTGGCGCAGCATCAGGCTGTTCACGCGTCACGCCCAGTTCGAACATCTCGGCGTAGGTGGTGGTGTGCTGCCCCTTTTCGCTGGCGTGGCTGATGGCGGCCGTGTGCAGGTCGAGGGCGGGGTCGATGGCATTGATCAAGGTGCTCTTGCCCACCCCGCTGTGCCCGGCCACCAGGGTCACCCTGCCGGTGAGCAGCGCCCGCACGTCCCCGACCCCGGCGCCGGTGCGTGCCGAGGTCATCAGCACGCGGTAGCCGGCCTGGCGGTAGGTGTCCACCACCTCGGCCAGGTCCTCCATCTCCGCGTCGGCCAGGTCGTCCACCTTGTTCACCACCAGCACCACGGGCACCTGGTAGGCCTCGGCCGTCACCAGGAAGCGGTCGATGAAGCCGTAGGACGTGCGCGGGCGGGCCACGGTCACCATCAGCAGGGCCTGGTCCAGGTTGGCGGCGATCACATGGCGGTGGTGGCTCAGGTTCACGCTGCGGCGCACCAGGTAGTTGCGGCGGTCGTGCAGGTCGGTGATGGCGCCGGGGTGGTCGGCGTCCGCCTGCGGGGTGAAGTCCACGCGGTCCCCCACGGCCACCGGATTGGTGCTCTTCCAGCCCTTGATGCGCAGGTTGCCCTTGGCCACGCACTCGTGCAGGGTCCCGTCGTCGCCGCGCACGAGGTAGCGGCTGCCGGTGGAGCGCATCACGAGGCCGGAGGGCATCGCGCAAAGATCGGCGCGATCCGCGTGGTGTGGTGCGGCTGCGGAAGCCGTGCGCCGGGACCCTGCCGCGCGGACGTACCGGCCCCTGCGGGTACCTTTGTGCCTGCATGTCCATCTCCGTCCGCGGCATCACCAAGGTCTTTGGCCGGCAGAAAGCGCTGGACGACGTGCATTTCGAGCTGACGAAGCCGGGCGTGGTGGGCTTCCTGGGGCCGAACGGCGCCGGCAAGAGCACCCTGATGAAGGTGCTCACCTGCTACCTGCCGCCCACATCCGGTGAGGCCAGCGTGTGCGGGCACGACATCCGTTCGGAGGGCATGGAAGTGCGCCGCAAGGTGGGCTACCTGCCGGAGCACAACCCGCTGTACGTGGACCTCTACGTGCGGGAGTATCTGGAGTTCATGGCCGGTGTGCACGGGTTGAAGCAGCGGCGGGCGCGGGTGCGCGAGATGATCGGGCTGGTGGGCCTGGAGCGCGAGCAGCACAAGCGTATCGGGGCGCTCAGCAAGGGCTACCGCCAGCGGGTGGGCTTGGCCCAGGCGCTGGTGCACGATCCGCAGGTGCTCATCCTGGACGAGCCCACCAGCGGCCTGGACCCCAACCAGCTGGAGGAGGTGCGCGGGCTGATCCGTACCGTGGGCCGCGACAAGACCGTGCTGCTGAGCACCCACATCATGCAGGAGGTGGAGGCCATCTGCGAGCGGGTCATCATCATCGATCGGGGGCGCCTCGTGGCCGACGACCGTGCCGACCGCCTGCGCAGCGCCCAGCGCGACCTGGAGGTGCTGGAGGTGGAGTTCGACGGCAGCGTGCCCACGCAGCAGCTGCTGGCCATCCCCGGGGTGGTGCAGGCCCGCCGGGAAAGCCCCGTGCGCTGGGCCATCGGTCATGCCCGCGACCAGGACGTGCGCCCCGCCGTGTTCCAGTTCGCCGTGGACCAGGGCCGCAAGGTGCTTACCATGCAGAAGAGCACCCGGGGCCTCGAGGAGGTCTTCAAGGAGCTCACAAAGGGGTGAGCCGGCCGTCCGGTCAGAACTTCAGCTGCAGGCCGCCCGTGAGGAAGGCCGTGTCGTAGCCCACCTCGGCGAACACCCCCAGGAAGTCCGTGAAGTAGTAGCGCGTGCCCACGAACAGCGAGGAGCGCACCGGGTTGCGGGCGTTGAAGTGCCGCGTGTACAGGTTCTCGTAATAGGTGTTCGAATAGGTGGACCGGTCGGTGCGCGTGGTGATGGTGGCCCCCAGGCCGATGCCGGCGTACACATCCCAGTTCTCCACCTTGTGCCAGCTGTTCCAGTGGTAGGTGCCCCGCAGGCCGAAGCTCCAGAAGTCGTACCGGCGGTCCTCCACCCAGTAGATGTAGTCGTTGTACACGCGGCGGTTGGTGTAGGAGAAGAAGCCGCCGATGCCCAGCACGCCGGGGCCCACGGGGATGGCCGTGCCCCGGTCGTAGAGCAGGGACAGGGTGGGGCGGAATCCGTAGTAGCTGCCGTAGCGGTAGTAGCTGCCGCCCACGCCCACCCCGATGCCCACGGCGTTGTCCCCGGCCTGGAAGGCCTGGGCTTGGGCGGGTCCGGCAGGGAGGGCGAGCAGCAGGGTGGCGAAGAGCGTGGTTCGGAACATGGGTGTCATGGCGTGGGGGCAAAAGTAGTCCTGATGCGACGGTCGCCCCGTTCGGGCGACGGCGGCCCGGGGGGACGGCCGGAGGTCCGGGGCCGGGGTGCCGCCGCCCATGCGGCCGGGACGCTCGGGTTTTTGCACGCCCACCGCGTTGCGCGCTCCTCTCCCGGGCGGCGGCGATGGGCGGTCCGAGCCTGGTCGGCCCGGCCTCCTTCCACGCCGATGCGGGGGCATCGTGCCGAAACACCGTTCTTTGCCCCCGCTTAGCAAAAGCGCCATGCCCTACCTCTTCACCTCCGAATCCGTCAGCGAAGGCCACCCCGACAAGGTCGCCGACCAGATCAGCGATGCCCTCATCGACCACTTCCTCGCCTTCGACCCGCAGAGCAAGGTGGCGTGCGAAACGCTGGTGACCACCGGCCAGGTGGTGCTCGCCGGCGAGGTGAAGAGCGAGGCCTATCTCGACGTGCAGCAGATCGCCCGCGAGGTGATCGAGCGTATCGGCTACACCAAGAGCGAATACATGTTCGAGGCGCACAGCTGCGGCGTGCTCAGCGCGATCCACGAGCAGAGCCCGGACATCAACCGGGGCGTGGTGCGCAAGAAGGCGGAGGATCAGGGTGCCGGCGACCAGGGCATGATGTTCGGCTACGCCTGCCGCGACACCGACACCTACATGCCGCTGCCGCTGGAACTGAGCCATCTGCTGCTGCGTGAACTGGCCGCCATCCGCCGCGAGAAGAACAGCCCGATGCCCTACCTGCGCCCCGATGCCAAGAGCCAGGTGACCATCGAGTACAACGACGACCACACGCCCAAGCGCATCGACGCCATCGTGGTGAGCACCCAGCACGACGACTTCGACAAGGAGGCCAGGATGCTGGCCAAGATCAAGGCCGATGTGATCAACATCCTCATCCCGCGGGTGATCAAGAAGCTGCCCAAGCGGGTGCAGGCCCTCTTCGGCAAGGACATCGCCTACCACATCAACCCCACCGGCAAGTTCGTGATCGGCGGTCCGCACGGGGACACCGGCCTCACCGGCCGCAAGATCATCGTGGACACCTACGGCGGCAAGGGCGCGCACGGCGGTGGTGCCTTCAGCGGCAAGGACCCCAGCAAGGTGGACCGCAGTGCGGCCTACGCGGCGCGCCACGTGGCCAAGCACCTGGTGGCGGCCGGCGTGTGCGACGAGTGCCTCGTGCAGGTGGCCTATGCCATCGGTGTGGCCAAGCCGGTGGGCTTCTACGTGAACACCTACGGCACCGCCAAGGTGAAGCTGAACGATGGCCAGATCGCCAGGGTGATCGGCGGCATGAAGGAGTTCGACATGCGCCCCTACTTCATCGAGCAGCGCTTCAAACTGCGCACCCCCATCTACAGCGAGACCGCCGCCTACGGGCACATGGGGCGTGAATGCCGGGAGGTGAACAAGACCTTCAACAACGCCGGCAAGATGGTCACCGTGAAAGTGAAGCTGTTCCCCTGGGAGGAGCTCAACGCCGTGGACGCGGTGCGCAAGGCGTTCAAACTGAAGTAATTCCGGCGTCCGACGCCCGGGATCGGAAGAAGCGGCCCGACCAGTTGGCCGGATCGCGCCGGGGATCTACCTTTGCAGCCCATTTCGGAGAACATGTACGCCATCATCAACATCCTCGGCCAGCAATACAAGGTGCAGGGCGGCCAGAAGCTGAAGGTGCACCGCCTCGCCGCCGAGGCCGGCAAGCACGTGGAACTGGACCAGGTGCTGCTGGTGAGCAACGGCTCCACCGTGAGCGTGGGCACCCCCACCGTGGACGGTGCGCGCGTGGCGGCCAAGGTGCTGGCGCACAGCAAGGGCGACACCGTGCTGGTGTTCAAGAAGAAGCGCCGCAAGGGCTACCAGAAGATGAACGGCCACCGCCAGGCCATCACCGAGCTGTGGATCGAGGCCATCCTCGGCAAGGGCGAGAAGTTCGACGCCAGCAAGAGCACGGCGCCCGCCCCCAAGGCCGTGAAGGCCGCCGCTCCCAAGGCCAAGAAGGAGGCCGCTCCCAAGGCCGCCAAGGCGCCCGCCAAGAAAGCCGCCCCGGCCAAGAAAGCCGCCCCCAAGAAGGCGGCGCCCGCCAAGAAGGCCGCGGCCAAGAAAGCCGCCCCCAAGAAGGACAGCAAGAACTAAGCGCCATCCAGGCACCATCGCTCAATCCCTGACCAGCAACGCCTACGCCGGGCTACGGCGTCCAAAGCATGGCACACAAGAAAGGTGAAGGCAGCACCAGCAACGGTCGCGAGAGCCACAGCAAACGCCTCGGCGTGAAGATCTACGGCGGCCAGCAGGCCGTGGCCGGCAACATCATCGTCCGCCAGCGCGGCACCAAGCACCACCCCGGCAAGAACGTGGGCATCGGCGTGGACCACACCCTGTACGCCTTGGTGGACGGCGTGGTGGAGTTCCGCACCAAGCGCGGCGAGCGCAGCTTCGTCAGCGTCATCCCCGGCGAGAAGGCCAAGGCCTGATCCCCGACCTCCCTGTTGAACGACCTCCGGCGACCCCGGAGGTCGTTCGCGTTCCGGGGCCGGCGCCCCCAGGTCCCCCGGCCCACCCGCTACCTTTGCCCTTTCACCGTCCACCGCCCGCATGCTCGAACTGACCTTCCTGCGCAACCAGGCTGACGAGGCCGAACGGCGCCTCGCGAAACGCAACATCGATGCCCGCGCCGCGCTGGACCGCGCCCGCCAACTGGATGAGGAACGCCGTGCCGCCCAGGTGGCCGTGGACGACCGCCAGGCCGAGATCAACGCCCTGAGCCGTTCGGTGGGCGAGCTGATGAAGGCCGGCCGGAAAGCCGAGGCCGAGGCCGCCAAGGCCCGGAGCACCATGCTCAAAGAGGGCATGGACCAGTTGCGCACCGTCCTGGAGTCCGCCGAGCGCGCCCTCACCGACCACCTCCTCACCCTCCCCAACGCCCCCGCGGACCGCGTGCCCGCCGGCCGCACCCCGGAGGACAACGTGGTGGTGGTGCAGGAGGGCGCCATCCCCGCGCTGGGCCCCGGCGCCAAGCCCCACTGGGAGCTGGGCGAGGAGTACGGCATCCTGCACATGGACCTGGGCGTGAAGCTCACCGGCGCCGGTTTCCCGGTGTACAGCGGCCAGGGCGCCCGGCTGCAGCGCGCCCTCATCGCCTTCTTCCTCGATCGCGCCACGGCCGCCGGCTACCGCGAGATCATTCCGCCGCACCTGGTGAACGGCGCCAGCGCCTACGCCACCGGCCAGCTGCCCGACAAGGAGGGCCAGATGTACCACGCCACGGTGGACGACCTCTACCTGATCCCCACGGCCGAGGTGCCCATCACCAACCTGTACCGCGACGAGATCGTCGACGCCGCGCGGCTGCCCATCCGCAACGTGGGCTACACCCCCTGTTTCCGCCGCGAGGCCGGCAGCTACGGCGCGCATGTGCGCGGCCTCAACCGTGTGCACCAGTTCGACAAGGTGGAGATCGTCCGCGTGGAACGGCCCGAGGACAGCTACGCCGCGCTCGAGGAGATGGTCGAGCACGTGAAGGGCCTGCTGCGCGACCTGGAGCTGCCCTTCCGCCAGCTGCTGCTCTGCGGTGGCGACATGGGTTTCGCCAGCGCGCTCACCTACGACATGGAGGTGTTCAGCGCCGCCCAGCAACGCTGGCTGGAGGTGAGCAGCATCAGCAACTTCGAGACCTTCCAGAGCAACCGCCTGAAGCTGCGCTACCGCGGCGAGGACAAGAAACCGCGCCTGGCACACACCTTGAACGGCAGTGCCCTGGCCCTGGCCCGGATCGTGGCCGCCCTTTTGGAGAACAACCAGTCGCCGGACGGCATCCGCATCCCCGAGGCCCTGCGACCCTACACCGGTTTCGACCGCATCACCCGATGAGCCGCCACGCACCGATCGCCCTGCTCGCCACGTTGCTGCTTGCGCTGGGCGCCTGCACCCGCAACGCGCACCCCGAGCTGCTCGCCGAGGTGGACGTGATGCTGCGCCGCGCCGACAGCCTCAAACGCATCGTGGACACCATCGACCTGGCGGCCTACGACCGCATGGATTCCGTGTTCCGCGGCCAGCGTTCCGCCCTGGAGGAACTGCTGAAGGACACCATGGCCCGGGAGCAGGCCGTGCCCATCGGCAACTACTACCGCGCCATGGACCGCTCCCTGGGGCGCGTGCGCAAGCGGACCGCCGAACTGCGCGAGGGCCTGGAGCGCAGCAAGGTCCAGCTGGCCGATCTGCGCCACGACATCGGGCGCGACCTGCTGCCCGAGGGGCCGCGCACCACCTACCTGCAGCAGGAGCGCATGGAGCTGGACCGCCTGGAGAAAGGGGTGACCACCGTGACGCGCAGCGCGGGCACCTGCCGGCGCGAGTGGGAGGCCCGACACCGCGCCATCGCCGAGCTGCTGGCCGCGCCCGACCCCGCCCCATGATGCGCGTGCTGCTGCTGCCGGCCCTGCTGCTGCTCGCTGCGGCCTCCGTGCCCGTGCGTGCGCAGGACGGCACCGATGAGCAGCTCGCCGCGCAGTACTTCCAGTCCGGCGACCACGAGAAGGCGATCCTGTACTACGAGCGCCTCTACCGCAGGCAGCCCAACGCCTTCTTCTACGAGCAGCTTTACAAGAGCCACCTCGCCCTGAAGGACTATCCCCGTGCCGAGAAGCTGGCGCGCGAGCAGATGAAGCGGGACAGCGACCCGCGCTACGCGGTGGACCTGGGCGTGGTGCTGCGGCTGGCCGGGGAGGAGGACAAGGCGCGGCAACAGTTCGAGAAGGTGCTGCGCGGCATGCGGGCCGATCAGAACGGCATCCGGCAGGTGGCCAACGCCTTCATCCGCCACAACGAGCACGACCTGGCCCTGGAGGCCTACCAGCGGGGCCAGCGCCTGCTGAAGGAGGGGCCGGGGTTCCAGTTCGAGATCGCCAACCTGTACGCCATGAAGGGGGATGTGCCCGCCATGACGAGCGCTTACCTGGACCTGCTGACCGTGAACGAAGGGTACATCCAGGCGGTGCAGAACGGCCTTTCGCGCGCCATCGACTTCACGCGCCGCGACGGGAACACCGACGCCCTGCGCACCGAGCTGCTGCGCCGCATCCAGCGCAACCCCGAGCGCTCCATCCACCAGGAGCTGCTGATCTGGATGTACATCCAGCAGAAGGACCTGGAGGGTGCCTTCGTGCAATGCAAGGCCCTGGACAAGCGCTTCGACGAGGGCGGCGCCCGGCTGATGGACCTGGCCGGGATCGCCCTGGGCAACGGCGACCACGCGACGGCCATGAAGTGCTATGACCACGTGGTGGGCCTGGGGCGGCGCGACGGCCTCTACGCCAAGGCCCGCATGGGGCAGGTGCGCACCGAAATGGCCCGTCTCACCGCCATGGCCGACCCGCCCGCCGCCGACCTCGCGGCCCTGCGCACCCGCTACGAGGCCACCCTCGACGAGCTGGGCCGCAGCAAGGCCACCCTGGAACTGATGGAGGACCTCGCCCGCGTGCAGGCTTACTACCTCAACGACCGCACTGCGGCCACCGCCCTGCTGGAACAGGCCCTGGCACTGCCCGACATCGATGCCGCCGCCCGCGGCCGCATCAAGCTCCAGCTCGGCGACGTGCACCTCTTCGACGGCGACATCTGGGAAGCCTCCCTGCTGTACAGCCAGGTGGACCTCGACTTCAAGCACGACCCGCTGGGCCACGAGGCACGGCTGCGCAACGCCAAGGTGAGCTTCTACGCCGGCGACTTCCTGTGGGCCAAGGGCCAGCTCGATGTGCTGAAGGCCTCCACCTCCAAGCTGATCGCCAACGACGCCATGGAGCTCAGCCTGCTGATCAGCGACCACATCGGTGCCGACAGCAACAGCACGCCCCTCGCCCTGTTCGCTCAGGCCGACCTGCTCACCTTCCAGCGCCGCTTCCCCGAGGCCGTGGCCGTGCTCGACAGCCTGGACCGGGCCTACCCCATGGACGGCATCGCCGACGATGTGCTCTTCCTCCGCCACCGCATCGCGCGCGACCGCAAGGCCTACGCCGAGGCCGCCGGATACCTGGAACGCATCGTGGCCGAACACCCGCTGGACATCCTCGTGGACAACGCCCTTTTCGAGCTGGGCCGCCTGTACGAGGAGCAGCTCAAGGACCCCGCCAAGGCCATGTCCTTCTACGAGAAACTGCTCTTCGAACAACCGGGCAGCATCTTCGTGCCCGAGGCCCGCGCCCGCTTCCGGCGCCTGCGCGGCGATGCCCCCGACACCGGGCCCACCGACGGCCAAGCCACCCCGCCGCAATGATCGTGTACAACGTGACCATCAACGTGGACGCCGAGGTGGCCGAGGAGTGGCTGCACTGGATGCGCACCGTGCATGTGCCCGACGTGATGGCCACCGGCCTGTTCCTGGACCACCGCATCATGCGTGTGCTGGCCGACGATGAAGGGGGGCTCACCTACGCCGTGCAATACACCTGCGCCGACATGGCCACCTACGAGCGCTACCGGGACGGGCACGCCGCGCGTCTGCAGGCCGAGACGCAGCAGCGCTACGGTGGCCGCTTCGCCGCCTTCCGCACCCTGCTGGAAGTGCTGCACACGGCCTGACCCGCGCCCGCACCCCATGCACGTCCGCCCCAAGAAGCACCTGGGCCAGCACTTCCTGAAGGAGGACGCCATCGCCGCCCGTGTCGCCGCCGCCCTCAGCGGCCACGGCGGCTACCGCCACGTGCTGGAGGTGGGGCCCGGCACCGGGGCCCTCACCCGCCATCTGCTGCGCCGCACCGACATCGACCTCACCGCCATCGAGGTGGACACCGAGAGCCTGGCCCACCTGCGCGCGGAACACCCGCAGCTGCGGCTCATCGACGGCGACTTCCTGCAGCTGGACCCCGCCGTGCTGGGGGAGGGGCCCTTCGCCGTGGTGGGCAACTTCCCGTACAACATCAGCACCCAGATCGTCTTCAAGGTGCTGGAGCACCGCGACCGCTGCGCCGAGGTGGTGGGCATGTTCCAGAAGGAGGTGGCCGACCGCATCCGCGCCGGGCACGGATCGCGGGTGTACGGCATCACCAGCGTGCTGGCGCAGGCCTGGTACGATGTGGAGCTCCTCTTCCACGTGGAGCCCGGTTCCTTCATCCCGCCCCCCAAGGTGCGCAGCGCGGTGATCCGCCTGCGGCGCAACGCCACCGCACGCCTGGCCTGCGACGAGGGCGTGTTCCACCGCCTGGTGAAGGCCGCCTTCAACCAGCGGCGCAAGACCCTGGCCAACGCGCTGCGGCACTTCCCCGGTCTGGAGGGCGGCCTGCCCGTGGCCGTGGCCGGGTGCCGGGCCGAGCAGCTGCCCGTGGAGGCCTTCGTGGAGCTGGCCGCCGCCGCAGGCCGCCCCCCGCGGTGAGCCACCGCCCCCTTCGTAGCTTTGGCCGCCCCACCGCCGGGGCCTCCATGGACCATCCGCCCACATGTCGTTCGAGCTCACCAAAAGCTTGCTGGACCGCATCCAGAGCGATGTGGGCGTGGGCCGCGACCAGGACATCCTGGCCGTGCTCAGCGAGCTGCACCCCTCCGACATCGGGGGCGTGCTGGGCCGGCTGAACATCCACGAGGCGCGCTACGTGCTGCGCCTGCTGGAGGAGGAGACGGCCGCCGAGGCCATCCTGGAGCTCGACGAGGACCTCCGCGAGCGCCTGCTGGAAGGGCTCACCAGCCAGGAGATCGCCGACAAGGTGATCGGCCACATCAGCTCCGACGACGCCGCCGACGTGATGGCCGACCTCTCCGAGGCCAAGGCCAAGGAGGTGCTCGACCTGCTCGACGACGAGGAACAGGCCGATGACATCGAGGAGCTGCTGCGCTACCAGGAGGGCACCGCCGGCGCCCTGATGGCCAAGGAGCTCGTGAGCGTGCGCGCCGACGCCTCGGTGGCCCGCGCCATCGTGGAGATGCGTCAGCAGGCCGCCGGAGTGGACCACGTGTACACCGTGTACGTGGTGGACAAGGACGCCCGGCTCGTCGGCATCCTCCCCTTGAAGGACCTGCTGTTCACCGCCGAGAGCACCCGCACCCTGATCAAGCACATCTGCGAGACCGACGTCGTCCGCGTGCGGGTGGACACCCCGGCCGAGGAGGTGGTGAACCTCATGAAGAAGTACGACATCGTGGTGCTGCCCGTGGTGGACAAGGACGACCGCCTGGTGGGCCGCATCACCTTCGACGACGCGATGGACGTGATGCAGGAGGAGGCCGCCGAGGACTACCAGCTGGCCAGTGGTATCAGCGAGGACGTGGACGCCACCGACAGCCCCATCGTGCAGACCCGTGCGCGCCTGCCCTGGCTCCTGATCGGCCTGGCCGGCGGCGTGCTCAGCTCACAGATCATCGGCATCTACGAGGAGGAGCTGCGCATCGACCCCAAGATGGCCTTCTTCATGCCCCTGATCGCCGCCACCGCCGGCAACGTGGGCGTGCAGTCCAGCGCCATCGTGGTGCAGGGGCTGGCCGCCGGCACCCTGCACCACCTGCAGGTGCGCGCCCGCCTGTGGAAGGAGCTGCGCGTGGCCGTGATCACCGCCCTGATCTGCGGTTCGCTCATCTTCGCCGTCAACCTCGCCCTGCGCCAGAGCCAGGCGCTGAGCTACACCGTCAGCATCGCCCTGTGCACGGTGATCCTCACGGCCGCCCTCTTCGGCACCCTCATCCCCCTGCTGCTCCACCGCGCCAAGGTGGACCCCGCCCTGGCCACCGGCCCCTTCGTCACCACCCTCAACGACATCTTCGGCCTGCTCACCTACTTCACCGTGGGCCACATCATGTACGGCCTGTTCCCCTGACGATGCGGATCCACTTCCTGGACGAGGTCCATCCCGTGCTGGCGGAAAGGCTCCGGGCGGCCGGCCATGCCTGCATCGCGCACGACCATCCGCAGGCGGCGCTGCTCGATGATTGCGACGGCCTGGTGGTGCGCAGCCGGCCCGTCGATGCCGCCTTGCTGGGCCGCGCCCCCCGGCTGCGCTTCGTGGCCCGCGTGGGCTCCGGGCTGGAGAACATCGACACCGCGGCCTGCGCCGCCCGGGGCGTGGCCGTCATCAACTCCCCGGAGGGCAACCGCGACGGCGTGGCCGAGCACACCGTGCTGCTGGTGCTGGCCCTGCTGCGGCATCTGCCCCGCGCCGACCGGCAGGTGCGCAACGGCCTGTGGTCCCGCGAGGAGAACCGCGGCACCGACCTGCACGGCCTCACCGTCGGCATCATCGGCCTGGGCCACATGGGCCTCGCGTTCGCCGAGCGGCTCCGGGGCTTCGGGGTGCGCGTGCTGGGCCACGACAAGTACCGCTGCGGCCATGCCCCGCCCCACGTGGAGGAGTGCGACCTGGCGACGGTGCAGCGCGAAAGCGACATCGTGAGCCTGCACCTGCCCCTCACGGCCGAGACCCGCCACTATGCCGACGCCCGTTTCCTGGCCGGCTTCGCCAAGCCTGTGTGCCTGGTGAACACTTCGCGCGGCCCGGTGCTGCACACCGCCGCCCTGCTCGATGCGCTCGACAGCGGCCGTGTCCTTGCCGCCGGGCTCGACGTGCTGGAGTTCGAGCGTCCCGACCTTTCCGGCCTGGACCCCGGTGCAGAGGCCCACGTGCTGGAACGCCTGCTGCGCGACGATCGTGTGATCCTCACCCCGCACATCGCCGGCGTCACCCGGGAGGGCCGCCTCAAGATGGCCGTCGTGCTCGCCGAAAAGATCCTCACCCGCTTCCCCCATGCCGCACCTTAGGGCCCTCCCCGCCTTCGCCCTCCTGCTCCCCGCCTGCATGACCACCGCCCCCGAACCGCCCGAAGTGTACGGCCACCGCGGTTGCCGCGGCCTGGAGCCCGAGAACACCATCGCCGCCTTCCAGCATGCGGCGCGCCTGGGATGCAGCTGGCTGGAGCTCGATGTGGTCCTCACCGGCGATGGGCATGTGCTGGTGAGCCATGAGCCCTGGATGGACCACCGGATCTGCACCGGCCCCGACGGTGAGGCCCTCACCGAGGAGCAGGGCAGGGCCCTCAACATCCACCGCATGACCCTGTCCCAGGCACAGGACTGCGATTGCGGTTCGCTCGTTCACCCCGACTTCCCCGACCAGGAGAGCCGTCGTGCCCGCAAGCCCACCCTGGCCGAGGTGGTGGAGGCCATGGAGGAGCTCACGCTGGCCGAAGGGGTGGGGCCGCTCGCATACAACATCGAGATCAAGAGCGATCCGGCCTGGTACGGCATCTACCAGCCCGCACCGGACACGCTGGCCGCCGCCGTCGTGGCGACCCTCACCGACCTCCATCTGGGCGCCAACTGCATGCTGCAGAGCTTCGACCCCGCCGTGCTGGAGGCCGTCCACGCCCTGGACCCCGGCCTGCGCACCGCCCTGCTGGTGGAGTCGGGCACCGACCCTGCGGCGGAACTGGCGCGGCTCAGCTACACCCCCGAGGTGTACAGCCCCCATTTCTCCCTGGTGAATGCCGAAGTGGTGCGCTCGCTCCAGCAGCGAAATATCGCCGTGGTGGTCTGGACCGTGAACGAAGAGGCCGATATCCGGCGCATGATCGCCCTGGGCGTCAACGGCATCATCACCGATTTCCCGGACCGAGCGCTGCGCGTGCTGGAGGAGCAGGGCTGATCAGGGCTTCAGCACGAAGCGGGCGGTGGTGCGGCTGCGTTGCTCCAGCAGCACCTCCTTGCCCGCGGTGAGCGCGCTGAGCGTGGCCTCGTCGTGGTGGCGCACCGTCACCAGCTCGCAACCCTCGTTGTACCGCACCTCATAGCCCTTGCCTAGCTCGGCGATCAGTTGCCGGCTGCGCGGCGTGTCGTCCACCACCACACTGAAGGCGACCGCGCTGTTCTGCATCAGGTCGATGCGCACGTTGTGCCGGGCGAAAAGCCAAAAGATGCCGCTGAGGTTCTCCTCCACGATGAAGCTGAGGTCGCGCGGGGTGATGCTGATGAGCAGCTGCTGCGGCTTCACGATGAACGAGGGCACCAGCGCATCGTTCGCGCCGCGGTCGTCGATGGTGCTGCCCGCTGCGTCCAGGTCCAGGAAGGAACGCACGTACAGCGGGATGTGCTTCTGCTGCAACGGTTGCAGGGTGCGCGGATGGATCACGCTCGCGCCGAAGTAGCTGAGCTCGATCGCCTCGCGATAGCTGATGTGCTTAAGGAGCTTGGTATCCGGGAAGCGTTTCGGATCGGCGTTGAACATGCCGGGCACGTCCTTCCAGATGGTGACGCTTTCCGCGTCGAGCAGCCAGGCGAAGATGGCGGCGCTGAAATCGGACCCCTCGCGGCCCAGGGTGGTGCTGCGCCCGTCGGCCGTGCGGCCGATGAAGCCCTGGGTGAGCACCCGTCCCGGATGCGCGTTGAACAGGGGCTTCAGGTAGCGTATGGCCAGGTTCTCGCAGGCCTGCCACTCCACCTTGGCCGCCCGGAAGCTCGCATCGGTGCGCACCACGGTGCGTGCGTCCAGCCAGGTGTTGGCGATGCCGGCTTGCTTCAGGTGCGCGCTCACCACCAGGCTGCTCCACATCTCGCCCAGCGACACGATCCGGTCGTACTCCTCGTCCGCCCGGTTGCCCGGGCGATGGGCCAGTATGCGCTGGAGTTCGCGGAAGGAGGCCTCCAAGGCGCCGACCGCCGCGGCATCGCCGGGGGCGACCTCTTCGAGCACCTCAAGATGCGCGGTGCGAAGCCCCTCCACCGGGGCCCTGGTATCCCGCCCCGTCCCATGGGCCGACACCACCTCCTCGAGAGCGTTGGTGGTCTTGCCCATGGCGCTCACCACGATCAGCAGGTCGTCGTCGGGGAAGTGCGTGAGCACACGCGCCATGTTCCGTACACCGGCCGCGTCCTTCACGCTGGCCCCGCCGAACTTGAAGACTTTCATGGTTGAATGCGTCGTGGGTCGGAGATCATCTGAGTCCGCAAGTCCGTCCGCAGCCTGTTGACCAAGCTGCTAAAGGAACTTCTTGGGGTTATTGGCCATGAAGTTGAGCAGGCTTCCCACCTCCTCGGCAAGGCTGTAAAGACCTTCATACTCCTTCTCCGTGATGTACTCGCAGGCAAGTGCAAAGTCCAGCCAGACCTGTGTCTCGCACAGTTCGGTCTCACAGTCGTTCAGCTTCGCCTCGAAGTACTTCTGCGAGCGACGGCGACGGTAGGCCTCAGCAAGATTCGTTACCACCGACCGTGAGCTGCGGCGGATCTGATCCGTCATACTGTATTGCTCCTCCTTCGGGAACTTCTTCGTTCGGTGGAAGATGGCCATCGAAAGCTTGAAGCCCTTCTGATAGGCGAACAGGTCCTGCACTTTGCCCATGGGTAGTTGTGTTTGTGGTTATCGCGAACCTACCAAGGAACCTGACTCACGACTCAGCAGACTCACGACTCATCCGACTCCCGACTCAGCGGACTCCCGACTCATCCGACTCCCGACTCATCCGACTCCCAACTCATCCGACTCCCAACTCATCCCCCACTGTCAACCAACCGCTCCAGTTGCTCCCGCGTCATCCGTCCGTTCACCCATTTCGGGTCGAAGGTCGAGCCCAAGCGCGCATAGAATCGCATGGCATCCGTGTTCCAATCAAGCACCTGCCAGAGCATGTGGTGGTGCCCCTGCTCCAGCGCGAACGCCGCACAGGCCTTGAACAGCTTCTCCCCCAAACGCCTCCCGCGCGCCTTCTCCGTCACCACGATGTCCTCCAGGTACAGGCAGCGGCCCCGCCAGGTGGAGTACCGTTCGTAGCAAACCGCCATGCCCAGAAGACCCGATGGGGCTCCCGGCTCAGCGGACTCAGTGGACTCATTCGACTCCGTGGACTCCCGACCCCTCTCCTCCGCCACCCAGCCCACCCACACCGGCCGCGGACCGAACCCCGCGTCACGCATGTGCTCCAGCGATACCGTGACCTCTTCCGGCGCACGCTCGAAAAGGGCGAGCTCCCGCACCAGTTCCAGCATGCGCGGCACGTCACGCGCCTCGGCCTTGCGAACGACGGGGTTCATGCGTGCAAAGAAAGCAGCACCGCATCTTTGCACCATGTCCGAGATCAAGACCCTCTCCGAGTTCATCGTGGAACGTCAGGCCGACTTCCCGGGGTCCACGGGTGAACTGAGCAGCCTGCTCACCGCCTTCCGCCTGGCCGCCAAGATCGTGAACCGCGAGGTGAACAAGGCCGGGTTGATGGCCGACATCCTTGGCGCGGAGGGCACCGAGAACGTGCAGGGCGAGGCCCAACAGAAGCTTGATGTGTACGCGAACAACCTCTTCATCCGCATGATGCGGACCCAGGGTGCGGTATGCGCGGTGGCCAGCGAGGAGAACGACGACATCGTGCACTTCGACAACGGCGGCAAGTACGTGGTGACAATGGACCCGCTCGATGGCAGCAGCAACATCGACGTGAACGTGAGCATCGGCACCATCTTCAGCATCTATAAGCGGATCAGCACCGGACCCAAGGCAACGCTGGAGGATTTCCTGCAACCCGGGAGCGCACAGGTGGCTGCCGGCTACATCGTGTACGGCAGCAGCACCATGCTCGTGTACACTACGGGCCACGGGGTGAACGGCTTCACGCTCGATCCCAGCATCGGCACCTTCTGCCTCAGCTACCCGGACATGACGACGGCCGCTGATGGCAAGATCTACTCCATCAATGAGGGCAACTGGTACGAGTTCAGCGAGGGCGTGCGCAACTACATCGATGCGTGCAAGCAGAAGAAGATGAGCGCCCGCTACATCGGCAGCCTGGTGGCCGACTTCCACCGCAACCTGCTCAAGGGCGGCATCTACCTCTACCCCGGCACGCAGAAGGCCCCGAAAGGCAAGCTGCGCCTCCTGTACGAGGCGAATCCGCTGGCTTTCATCGTGGAGCAGGCGGGCGGCATGGCCACCGACGGCACCACCCGGATCCTGGACCTGAAACCGACCGAGCTGCATCAGCGCTGTCCGCTCTTCATCGGCAGCAAGGCCATGGTGGAGCAGGCGATGAAGGCATGACCACCGGGCAGGGCACCACCACCTTCCTCCTCCTTTTCCGCGGCGTGGGCGGTCCTGTGCAGCTGCCCGTGGCCGAACTGCGCGCGGCGCTCACCAAGGCCGGGTTCAAGCAGGCCACCACCTACATCAACAGCGGCAACGCCCTGGTGCGCAGCGCGCGCTCGCGCGAGGAGACCCTGGCTAAAGTGGCCGAGCTGTGCAAGAAGAAGTTCAACTACGATCGGCCCATCTTTATTCCCACGGCAGCGGAATGGGCCGAGGTGATGAAGCTGGACCCCTTCCCGCAAAAGGCCGAGGGCAAGCACGTGCATGCCGTGCTGTTATCGGCGATGCCCAAGCCGGAAGCTGTGAAAGCCCTGCATGCCTTGGCCGTTGGTGAGGAGGAATTACAGGTGATGAAGCAGGCGGTCGGTCCCTATCACCTGTGCTACCTGCACACCCCGCACGGCTTCGGCACCAGCAAGCTGGCCGAGAAGTTCGACAAGGGCATCGGCGTGGTGAACACCGCCCGCAACTGGAACACCGTGCTCAAGATGCACGAGCTGGCGCAGGGGCTGGAAGCAGGGTGAGCGGCTCGCCGCCTTCAATCCTCCAGCACACCGAACTTGCCCCGGGCGAATTCATCCATCGCCTCATGGATCTCGTCGTACGTGTTCATCACGAAGGGACCGTACGCGGCGATGGGCTCTTCGATCGGTTCACCGCTCATCACCAGCACCACGGCGTCGGTGGCGGCCTTGATGGTGAAGTCGGTGCCGTCGTTGGCCATCAGCGCGAAGTGGTCCGTGGGCACGGGCTTGCCATTAACCTCCACTTGGCCCTCGATCACCAGCAATGCCGTGTGCCAGTTGGCCGGGCGCTGCAGCGCCACTTCCGCACCCGCCTTCACGCGGATGTTCAGCAGGTCCAGCGGTGTGAAGGTGCTGGCGCCACCCTGGGTGCCCGCGTACTCACCGGCGATCACGTCCACTTCGCCCAGGCCATCGGCCAATGCGTGGCGCGGCATGGCATCCTTGGTGATCGCCTGGTACTTCGGCGCGCTCTTCTTGTCCTTGGCGGGCAGGTTCACCCAAAGCTGCACCATGTGGAAGTCGCCGCCCGCGCGGCTGAAACCTTCCTCGTGGTACTCCTTGTGCAGCACGCCGCTGGCCGCGGTCATCCATTGCACCTCGCCCTCGCCGATCACGCCGCCTGCACCGCTGCTGTCGTGGTGTGCCACGCGGCCCTTGTAGGCGATGGTCACCGTTTCGAAGCCCTTGTGCGGGTGCACGCCCACGCCACGCGGTGTTTCCGAGGGGCTGAACGCGATGGGTGCGTTGTAGTCCAGCAGGATGAACGGGCTCATGCGGCGCATGGTGACCCCGCTGCCGGGGATGAAGTTGTGTACGCGGAAGCCGTTGCCCACCATGTGGGGTGCTGGCGGCGCGATGATCCGTTCGATGCTTCTCGTTTTCATGGTCGTGCTGTTTTCCGGTGAACCGGTTGCTTGCCGTTGGCAAACGCCGTGCCTGATATTTTCCATGGCAAATATCTGCCGGAAAGTGGAGAATGGCGGGAAGTACTGCCGATCTGGCGGGGGCAAGTGCCAGGTGCCTTTCTGCAGTGCCCTACTTTTGCACGACCCGAACCCGATGCCCGCATAGTGCGGCACCGGGTTTCGGGCTTTTCGGCGTCCATGACCTCCCTCCCCGACCTCCTTTCCCTCTACCGCACCGATGCGCGTGTCGCACGGATCTCCGACGGCTTGAACGAGCGCGCCGCCCGTGTGCAGATCAGCGGCACCATCGGCTCGGCACAAGCGCTCATCTCGAATGCGGTGATCGAGCAGCGCGGTGGTGTACATGTGTTCGTGCTCACCGATCGTGAAGAGGCGGCGTATTTCCTGAATGATATGGAGGCGTTGAGGAATGCGGGTGGGAGTAGTGAGAAGGGTGAAAGAGGTGAGAAGGGTGAAAGGAGTGAGGAAGGTGAAAGGGGTGGGAAAGGAAGGAAGGCCCGGGAGCAGGACATGTTCTTCTTCCCCGCGCCGTCACGATCGCCGTACGACCCCGAAGGACACCATGATGGGGAGCGTGTGAACAGGACCGAGGTGTTGGAGGCATTGATGAAGGTGAATCGTGAATGGCGAATGGCGAATGGTGCGGATGCGCATTCACCAGTCACCAACTCCCATTCACCATTCACCAACAAACTCATCCTCATCACCTACCCCGACGCCCTCATCCCCCTCGTGATGGGCAAGGAGGAAATGGCGAAGAACACGCTCACCGTGAAACGTCACGAGGAGCTGCCGATCGACACGCTGGAGGAATGGTTGCACAGCACCGGCTTCACCCGCGTGGAGTTCGTGTACGAGCCGGGGCAGTTCAGCATACGCGGTGGCATCGTGGACGTGTTCAGCTACGGCAGCGACAAGCCCTACCGGATCGAGCTGTTTGGCGATACCGTCGAGAGCGTACGCCGCTTCGATCCGCAGGACCAGCTCACCGTGGAGTTCCTGGCCGAGGCCGTGATCGTGCCCGATCTGCAGGACGAGGACATCGCGCGGCAGCAGAACTTCTTCGCACAACTACCGGAGGATGCGGTGCTCTGGCTGCGCGACCTGCAGGCCATCGGCGATGCGGCCAAGAAACAGCTGAAGCTACTGGGTGAGGCCTATGAGAAGCTCACCGACCGCGACAAGCATCCCACGCCGGAAGAGCTGCTCGCCACGGACACGGACCTGATCAAGGGGACGCTGGGGTTCAGAAAGGTGTTCTGGGGGAGTGCAGTTCACCACAGAGGCACAGAGGGCACGGAAAATGCGAAGGGTGAATGGTCAATGGCGAATGGTGAACAGGAGAATGCACGCGACGTATCAGGTCCATTCACCAACTCCCATTCACCATTCACCAAACCAAGTGAGCAGACACGCACACCAGACCACCATGCTCAGACTTCGGTTGACTTCTCCCTCCGCCCCCAACCCGTCTTTGCCAAGGAGTTCAAGGTCCTCTCCGGCGACCTGCACAACAAGCAGAACGCGGGCTATACCAACCTCATCGCCTGCAACAGCGCCAAGCAGAGCGAGCGCCTCTACGCCATCTTCAACGACATGGAGCATGAGGTGGCCTTCACGCCGCTGGTGCTCGACCTGCACGAGGGCTTCATCGACCCCGAGCTGAAGCTGGCGCTTTACACCGACCACCAGATCTTCGAGCGCTACCACCGCTTCCGGCTGAAGGAGGGTTTCCGCAGGAACGCACAGGCCCTCACGCTGAAGGAACTCACCCAGCTGAAGCCCGGCGACCTGGTGGTGCACATCGACCACGGCGTGGGCGTCTTCAGCGGGCTGGAGAAGATCGATGCCGGCGGATCCATGCAAGAAGCGATCCGCTTGATCTACCGCGACAACGACGTGCTGTACGTGGGCATCCACAGCCTGCACCGTGTAAGCAAGTACAGCGGCGAGGAAGGTGGCAAGGCACCGAACATCAGCAAGCTCGGCAGTCCCGCGTGGAAGAACCTGAAGGAGAAGACCAAGGCGAAGGTCAAAGCGTTGGCCTTCGACCTGATCAAGCTCTACGCACAACGCAAGAGCAAACCGGGCTTCGCCTACCAGCCGGACAACTACCTGCAACATGAGCTGGAGGCCAGCTTCATCTACGAGGACACGCCCGACCAGCTCAAGGCCACGCAGGACGTGAAGCGCGACATGGAAAAAGCCACGCCCATGGACCGCCTGGTCTGCGGCGACGTGGGTTTCGGCAAGACGGAAGTGGCCATCCGCGCCGCGTTCAAGGCGGCCTGCGACGGCAAGCAGGTGGCCGTGCTGGTGCCCACCACCATCCTCGCCTTGCAGCACTGGAAGAGTTTCTCGGCGCGCATGAAAGGCCTGCCCGTGCGTGTGGACTACATCAACCGCTTCCGCACATCCGCGCAGCAGACGCAGATCCTCAAGGACCTCAAGGAAGGCAAGATCGACATCCTCATCGGCACGCACCGGCTGGTGAGCAAGGACGTGGTGTGGAAGGACCTCGGCCTGATGATCATCGACGAGGAGCAGAAGTTCGGGGTGAACGTGAAGGATAAGCTGAAGACCATCCGCGCCAACATCGACACGCTCACGCTCACCGCCACGCCCATCCCGCGCACCCTGCAGTTCAGCCTCATGGGCGCGCGCGACCTCAGCATCATCAGCACGCCGCCGCCCAACCGCTATCCGGTGAGCACCATGCTGCAACCGTACGACGAGGTGACCATCCGTGGTGCGATCGAATACGAACTCTCGCGCGGTGGACAGGTGTACTTCCTGCACGACAAGGTGAAGAACATCGAGTTCATCGCCGACATGATCCGCAAGCTGGTGCCCGGTGCGCGCGTCGGCGTGGGCCACGGTCAGCTCGAAGGCCACAAGCTGGAGGAAGTGATGCTCGATTTCATCGAGGGCAACACCGACGTGCTCGTGTGTACCACCATCGTGGAGAACGGCCTGGACATCCCCAACGCGAACACGATCATCGTGAACGAGGCGCAGAACTTCGGCCTCAGCGATCTGCACCAGCTGCGCGGTCGCGTGGGACGCAGCAACAAGAAGGCCTATTGCTACCTGCTCGCACCCAGCCCGCACCTGTTGCCCGACCTCTCGCGCAAGCGCCTGCAGGCCATCGAGCAGTTCAGCGACCTGGGCAGCGGCATCCACATCGCCATGAAGGACCTCGACATCCGCGGCGCGGGCGACCTGCTCGGCGCGGAGCAGAGCGGCTTCATCAACGACATCGGCTTCGAGACCTACCACAAGATCCTGGAAGAGGCCGTGCGCGAGCTGAAGGACGAGCACTTCAAGGAGCTCTTCGCCGACGCGCAGGACCACTCCCTGGCCCGCGGTTCACGACGCGACCAGAGCGACGATTGCATCATCGAGACCGACCTCACCATGCTGATCCCCAACAGCTACGTGAGCGAAACCGCCGAACGCCTCGCGCTCTACCGCCGCCTGGACGATATCAAGGACGAGGCCGAGCTGCAGAAGTTCTCGGCCGAGGTCACGGATCGTTTCGGCCCCATACCGCCATTGGTGAATGAACTACTGGAAGCGATCCGCCTGCGCTGGCTGGGGCAACGCATGGGCCTGGAGAAGATGGTGCTGAAAAAAGGCACGCTCATCGGCACCTTCATCGCGGACCAGAAGCATGGCTTCTTCGAGAGCGATGCGTTCAACGCCGTGTTACGGGCGGTGCAAGCGCAGCCGAGACGCTTCAAGGTGTACGAGAAGGCGGGGACCTTGCGGATCAGCGTGCAGGATGTGAAGAACGTGCACGCGGCGAAGGAGGCGATGGAGGGGGTGGTGGGAGGCCCTGTTGTTACTGACGCGATACGTTAGTATATTTGCCCAACATGATCAGGTCGTTCGGGTCGAAGGAGACCGAGAGGATATGGAACGGCGAGGTCGTGCGCAAGCTGCCCTCAACGATCCAAGAGACCGCCAGAAGGAAGCTCAGAATGCTCAACAACTCACAGGACATCGCCGACCTGCGCATACCGCCAGCGAACCGATTGGAAAAGCTGGCGGGGAAGCTGAAGGACTACCACAGCATTCGGATCAACGACCAGTGGCGCATCATCTTCAAATGGCAAAGCGGCAACGCCTACGAGGTAGAGATCGTCGATTACCACTGAACCAGCACCCATGAAGAAGCTCCCGAACATCCACCCCGGCACCGTGCTCCAAGCGGAGTTCCTCGTTCCCATGGGCATCAGTGCGTACCGCCTGGCCAAGGACATCGGCATTCCGCAGACGCGGGTTTCGCAGATCATCAAGGGTGAACGCCGCATTACGGCCGATACCGCCCTGCGACTCGCGAAGTATTTTGGCAACTCCGCCAAGTTCTGGCTGGGCCTGCAGGATGATTTCGATCTCGAGGAGGAGTTGAAGGACAAGCAAAAGGAGCTGGCCGGAATCCCGGCGGCTCAGAACCTGGCAGCATAGGCACATTCTCCCAAGCATGGCTTCTTCGAGAGCGATGCGTTCAACGCCGTGTTACGGGCGGTGCAAGCGCAGCCGAGACGCTTCAAGGTGTACGAGAAGGCTGGGACCTTGCGGATCAGCGTGCAGGATGTGAAGAACGTGCACGCGGCGAAGGAGGCGATGGAGAGCGTGGTGGGCGTGAAGGCGGAGGTGTAGGTTACTGGCCCGTGTTACTTTGGATCCGCAAGCACATCCCCATGAACGAGATCATCTGCCCGCATTGCCACAAGGCCTTCAAGGTCGATGAGGCGGGCTACGCCGACATCCTGAAGCAGGTGCGCGACCGCGAGTTCGAGAGAACGCTGCACGAGCGGTTGGAACTCGCCGAGAAGGAGAAGAAGACGGCCATCGCGCTCGCCGAGGCCCGGGTGAGCGGCCAGTTGGAGAAGGAGGCCTCCCGGAAGGATGCCGAGATCGAACGATTGAAGGCCGAGCTGAGCGCCGCCGGAACGAACAGCCAACTGGCGCTGAAGGAGGCGCTCGGTGCGGTGGAGAAGGAGCGCGACGGCCTGGCCAACGAGGTGCAGCGGATGAAGGAGGCCCGGGACGCCGCCATGAAACTGGCCGAGGAGGCGCGCACGAACGAGGTGCAGCGGATGGCCGCGAGCAAGGATGCGGAGATCAACGCGCTGAAGGCGAAGCTGAACGAGGCGGCCGTGGCGCAGAAGCTCGCGGTGACCGAGGCCGTGAACGCCGTGGAGAAGGAACGCAACGAGCTGCGCAGCGGACTGGAACGCGCGGCGCTGGAGAAGGAGCTCGCGGAAAAAGCGCTCAAGGACAAGTACGAAACGCGGATCAAGGACCGCGAGGACACCATCGAGCGCCTGAAGGACATGAAGGCGAAGCTCTCCACGAAGATGGTGGGCGAAACGCTGGAGCAGCACTGCGAGGTGGAGTTCAACCGGATCCGCGCCACCGCCTTCCCGCGCGCCTACTTCGAGAAGGACAACGACGCACGCACCGGCAGCAAGGGCGACTTCATCTTCCGCGACACCGACGAGGCGGGCACCGAGAGCGTCTCGATCATGTTCGAGATGAAGAACGAGAGCGACGCCACCGCCACCAAGAAGCGGAACGAGGATTTCCTGAAGGAACTGGACAAGGACCGCACCGAGAAGGGCTGCGAGTACGCGGTGCTGGTCTCGCTGCTGGAGCCGGAGAGCGAGCTGTACAACGGCGGCATCGTGGACGTGTCGCACCGCTTCCCGAAGATGTACGTGGTGCGGCCGCAGTTCTTCATCCCCATCATCACGCTGCTGCGCAACGCCGCCCAGAACGCACTGCAGTACAAGAACGAGCTGGCCCTGGTGAAGGCGCAGAACATCGACATCACCAATTTCGAGGAGCAGTTGGAGTCGTTCAAGAGCGCCTTTGGGAACAACTACCGCCTCGCCTCTGAGAAGTTCCAAAAAGCGATCGCGGAGATCGACAAGTCGATCGAACACCTGCAGAAGACCAAGGAGGCGCTGCTGGGCACGGACCGCAACCTGCGCCTGGCGAACGACAAGGCCCAGGACGTGACGATCAAGAAGCTCACGCGCAAGAACCCCACCATGGCCGCGAAGTTCGCGGAGCTGAAGAGGGCGGGCATGAGCGATCCGGAGTGAGCGCCCCGCCCGGTCCGGCACGGCGAAGCGGCATCCGGTATGGACAGGAGGGACCCTGAACTCCTTGGACCCCGGCCGGTCCAAAGGCGGGAGAGGGGAACGGTGGTTCCGGAACGAGGACCGGCGCTACGACCTGGCGGGGTGGGTAGGAGATTAGCGGCATTCAATTCCCGTTCGCATGCTGCGCACCCTACTGTTCCTGCTGTTGGGCTTGGCCGCCGGGGTGGCCGAGGCCCAGTTCACCTGCGGCACCGATGACCGGATGGCGCGCGCGCGCGCGGTCGATCCCGGCGTGCGGCTCCAGGAGGATCTGCTGGAGGACTTCACCCGGACCTGGATCGCCGACCAGCGGTCCGGTGCGCGGGAGCTGGACACCGCCGTGCTGGTGATCCCGGTGGTCTTCCACATCATCCACATGGAAGGCCCGGAGAACATCAGCAACGCCCAGGTGCAGAGCGCCATCGACATCCTGAACCGCGACTTCCGCAAGCGCAACGCGGACACCATCACCATCGTCAACGGGTTCGACACGCTGGCGAGCGATGTGCGCTTGGAGTTCCGCCTGGCCACCAAGGACCCCATGGGCAACTGCACCAACGGCATCGAGCGCATCCGGTCCGTCGAGACGCTGGTGGGTGACAACGGGTCCAAGCTGAATTATTGGTGGCGCCACCAGTACCTGAACATCTGGGTGGTGGCCGACATGGAGAACGGCGTGGCGGGCTATTCGCAGTACCCGAGCGCGGTGGTGGCCGGCACGAGCGTGCTGGGTGACGGGGTCATCATCCGGCACAATTACGTGGGCGCCATAGGCACCTCGAACCCCAACAACAGCCGGTCCCTGACGCACGAGGTGGGCCACTACCTCAACCTGCAGCACACCTGGGGCGACACCAACGACCCCGGCGTGGCCTGTGGCGAGGACCTGGTGGAGGACACGCCCATCACCCGCGGGTGGACCACCTGCGACCTGAACGCATCGTATTGCGTGCCCGGGGTGATCGAGAACGTGCAGAACTTCATGGAGTATGCCTACTGCAGCCGCATGTTCAGCCGTGGCCAGGCCGAACGGATGCGTGCGGCGCTGGCCAGCCCGGTGGCGAGCCGCAACCAGCTCTGGCTGCCCACCACCCTGGCGGCGGCGGGCGTGGACGGCCTGAACGGCGCGGTGTGCGGGCCCCTGGCCGGCCTCTACGCCGACGACCGTTTCGTGTGCGTGGGCGCCACCACCCGCTTCTTCGACAACAGCACCCGGGCCCTGGTGACCGACCGGGCGTGGACCTTCCAGGACGGTGTGCCGGCCACCTCCACCGACGAGCAGCCGCTGGTGAGCTTCACCAGCCCGGGCTGGAAGACGGTGACCCTGACGGTGAGCAACGCCGACGGAACGGACACCAAGGTGGACGAACACGCGATCCTGGTGGGCTCCGATTGGTCGGAGGTGCCCGGCGCGCTCGCCGAGCCCTTCCCCACGGCGGAAGCCGCCTGGAGCTGGCCGGTGATGAACTGGGATGACAACGGGACGAGCTGGGCATGGACCGACGCCGCAGGGGCCGATGCGCCCGGTTGCATGCGCATGAACGGGTCGGATTCGCGCTCGCCCCTGGACCTGATCGATGTGGGCGACAACGACCTGGACGACCTGCTGAGCCCCACCCTTGATCTGCGCTGGCTGGACAATGCCCAGCTCGCGTTCAAATACGCCTACGCCACCCAGACCACGGACCTGGCCCAGGTGACCGAGGTGCTGGAGGTCACCTCCAGCAAGGACTGCGGCAAGACCTGGCAGCCCCTGGCCACCATCGCCGGGCAGGACCTGATCACCGGCGGCGCCACCAGCGGCCCCTTCGACCCGGGCCCCGGCGATTGGGTGCAGCACACGGTGAACCTGCCGGTGAGCCTGCTGAGCACCAAGGTGCGCTTCCGTTTCCGCTACGTGTCCAGCCCGTTCAGCAGCGACCTCTACATCGACGATGTGAACATCCTCGGCAGCGTCGGCCTGGACGAGCCCGGCGGCGTGCAGGGCCTGGCGGTGGTGCCCAACCCGAACGAAGGACTGTTCGTGCTGCGCTGCGATGACGCGTGGTCGGGCCCGGTGGACGTGACCATCACCGATGCCAGCGGGCGGGTGGTCCGCAGCGAGCGGGCACGGGCCGGTGACGGCCGTATCGGGCTGCACAGTGCCGCGCTGGCCCGCGGGGTCTATGCCGCCACCGTGGAGTACGAAGGCGTGCACCGGTCGGTGCGGTTCGTGGTGCGCTGAGGGCGCCGGCCGGGTGCGGTAACGAAAGTTAGTTGCACCGCGGGCCGCGATCGGGGTAGGTTTGGTCTTCCAAGACCCGACGCCATGCGCCACCGCCCCACCCTCGCCGCTGCCCTGCTGGTGGCGCCCGCCCTGCTCAGCGCCCAGAGCTTCGATGCCACCATCCTCAGCTACGAGGGCCTGGATCGCACCTGCGATGGAAGCATCACCCCGGTGCTGCGCATCCAGAACACGGGTGGGGAAACGATGACCAGTTGCGACATCGACATTCTTCGGAACGGGCTTGCCGATAACACCTTCAACTGGGTACTGGGCGTTCCAGCGCTCACCGGTGAAGTGCGCCAGCCGGCGCTGCCCACCATCAGCGGCCTTCAGCCGGGCGATGTGCTGGAGTTCCACATCACCACCGTGAACGCACAGCCCGACGAGGTGGCGGCCGGCAACGACCTCTCGCGCACCGTGCAGGGCGAAAGCGTGGAGGGCGACAGCTACCGGGTGCTGGTGGAGGTGCGCACCGATGCCGATCCGCAGGAGACCACCTGGAGCCTGAAGGACGCCACGGGCGTGGCCGTGGCCACGGGCGGACCGTACACGAACGCCGAGACCGTGGAGCGCAGCTGGGTGGACCTCGACCCCGCCGCGTGTTATGCGCTGCGCGTGGAGGACAGCGGCGGCAACGGCATGGATGCGCGTGGCCTGCCCGGCTATGTGAAGGTCATCGCGCTGGGGGAGGAGCTGATCGCCCTGGACGGGGCCGCCTTCACCAGCAGCTACGAGGATGGGGTGCGTGCGGGCAGCGACGGCTGTGCGGTGACGCAGCTCACCGATGCGGATGATGCGGTGCCCAGCTGCGGAAGGCAGGTCTTCCTGGACGGCAGCAGTTCCCTGCAGGCGCGGGAGGTGCCCGGTGCCACGCACTACCAGTTCCAGTTCAGCCGCGGGAACTACCTGCGCCGCATCGCCACTCCCACGCCGGTGCTGACGCTGATGCCGTGGGCCACGCTGCCGCTGAAACCCGGGCGCTACTACGACGTGAACGTGCGGGTGAGCTTCGACGGTGCCGCGACCTATTGCCCCTTCGGCCCCACCTGCAGCATCCGCACCCGCTATCCGCTCGGCCAAGGGCGTGGCCTGGACGACCTCACCGAAGGTGATGACGCGGGCTTCACCCTCTTCCCCAACCCGGCCGATGGTGCCGGGGTGAGCGTGGTCGCGACGGGCATCGAGGGGCCGGCGACCGTGGAGCTGCTCGACCTCACGGGCCGCGTGTTGGGGCAGCACCAGGTGGTGCTCACCGACGGGGAGCCGTTGCCGCTGACCTGGGACGGGCCGGTCGCGAGCGGGCTGTACACCGTGCGCCTCACGGCGGGCGGCAGGGCCTGGACCGGGCGGCTGGTGCTGCGCTGAGGCGTGGCTCAGGCCCGTTCCACGTAGTACATCCGCAGTTCGCCCTTGCCCTTGGCCTGCACCAGGCCGCGCGGCTCGAAACGCAGTCCTGGTGCGGCCTTCACCAGGTCGTAGGTGGTGGCGCTGATGTTCACCCGGCCGGGTTCGCCGCTGCTCTCCATGCGTGCGGCCGTGTTCACCGTATCGCCCCAGATGTCGAAGGCGAACTTCTTCACGCCCACGATGCCCGCGATCACCGGTCCGCTGTGCAGGCCGATACGCATCTCGAAGGCGGGCAGGCCGTCGCGCAGGCGTTCAGTGCGGCGCCGGGCGATGAGGTCGCGCATCTCGAGCGCGGCCAGCACGATGTCCAACGCGGTGGAGGCCTTCGGGTCGGGCAGCCCGGCGGCCGCCATGTACGCATCGCCGATGGTCTTGATCTTCTCCACGCGGTGCTTCTCCACGATGGCATCCAGGCCCTTGAAGCAGTGGTCGATCTCGGCCACGAGCTCGGCGGCGGACAATTGTTCGCTCAGTGCGGTGAACCCCTTGAAGTCGGTGAACAGCACCGTGGTCCGCTCGTAGACACGCGCCTCGGCGCGTCCCTTCGCCTTCAGTTCAGCGGCCACCTCCTCGGGCAGGATGTTGTGCAGGAGCTCGTCGCTGCGCTCCTTCTCGCGTTCGATGGCGCGTTTGGTGCGCTGGATGTGGCGCAGGCGGCCCAGCAGTGCCCCGGCCAGCACCAGGGCCACCACGATGGCGAAGAGCAGCATGTTGCGGCGGTCGCGTGCCTGGGCGATGCGCCTGTCGAAGGCCAGTTGCTGTTGAAAGGCCTCCCGGACACGCACCAGGCTGTCGGCCACCTGCTGTTGTTCGAAGGCGCGCAGCAGTTCCAGGCGCAGCACCTCCTTGCCGTTGTTCAGTTCGTCCAGCGTGTCGTCCAGGTCCAGCAGGGAGCGCTGGGCGGCATACGCCCCGCGGAAGTCGCCGGCGCGGGCCAGCGCACGCGTCATGCAGTCGGTGCATTCCTTGCGTTGGGCCAGCAGCCCCAGGCTGTCGGCCAGGGCGAGCCCCTGCCGGCATGCCCGCAGGGCTGCGGCGGTATTCCCTTCGGCCAGGAAGGCCTCGCCGGTGTAGTACAGGTTCCGGGCCAGCGGATCCCTGGCGTCCAGTTCCCGGAACACCGCACGCGCGGTGTCGAAGTGGGCATGGGCTTCGCGGTAGCGGCCCATCCGGGAGAGCACCTGGCCCAGGTTGTTGTGCGCCTTGCCCCGGTCGAGCCGGTTGCCCAGGCCGCGGTACAGTGCGATCGCCTGCCCGAGCTCGTCCACCGCCCGGTCGCGGTCGCCCAGGTCGCTGTGCGTGGTGCCGATGCTCACCAGGGCGCTGGCGCGGCCTTTGGCGTGGCCCAGGGCGTTGTACAGGGCGGCGCTCCGCTCGTAGTTCTCCAGGGCCTTGTCGAACTCGTTCAGCCGCTTGTACGTGTTGCCGATGTTGTTGTAGGTGGCGGCGACCCCTTCGCGGTTGCCCAGCTCCTGGTCGATGCGCAGGCTCTGGTGCAGCAGGTCCAGCGCCCGGGGCAGGTCGCCCAGGTCCTTGTAGGCCGTGCTCATGTTGCTCAGGGCGGCGGCCGTGCGGCCCTGGTCCTTCGCGGCCCGGGCCACTTCGAGCGCCCGGTTGAAATGATCGAGCGCGGCGGGCAGGTCGCTGCGCATCTTGTGGCCCACGGCCAGGGTGTTGTACGCCGTGTACAGCGCTTTGGGGTCGCCCTTGCGCCGGGCGAGCTCCAGTTGCAGGCGGGCCAGTGCGATGCCGCTGTCGGGCTTCTCGAAAACCATCCTCCAGGAGATCGCTGCGATGGCCTTCAGGCGGGCGCTGTCGGGGAGCGTCGTGTTCCGCCACACCGTCCACAGGGAGTCGCTCTGCGCCCCACAGGACAGGCACAGGAGCAGGAGCGGAAGGAGCAGCGGGCGGCGCATGCGGGACGGGGAAGATAGGCCCGATCTTACGTCGGTGGGGCCTGGGTGGATGAGCGTGTGGTCCTACCCGTGCACCGCTTCGCTCAGGGCGAAGATGAGCTCGGGGTCCTGCTCGAAGGCCGTGCCGACGACGATCACGTCCGCTCCGGCCTCGCACAGCTCCCGTGCCACCGCCCCATCGCGGATGCCACCACCCACGATGATGGGCAGGTCCACCGCCTTGCGGACGGCGGCGATCATCGTCGGGCTCACGGTGCGCCGTGCGCCGCTGCCGGTGTCCAGGTAGATGGTGCGCAGGCCCAGCAGTTCTCCCGCGATGGCCGTGGCTGCTGCGATACCGGGTTTATCGTGCGGGATCGGCACGGTCTGGCTCACGTAGCTCACGGTGGTGGGAGCGCCGCCGTCCACCAGCATGTAGCCGGTGGGGATGGCCTCCAGGCCCAGGGCCCTGACGGTGGGAGCGGCGGTCACGTGGTGGCCGATGAGCAGCTCCGGGTTGCGGCCGCTGATGAGCGCGAGGAAGAGCACCGCATCGGCATGGCCGCTCAGTTGGGCGGGGCTGCCGGGGAAGAGCACCACGGGCCGGTCGCTCAGGGCCTTCACGCGGGCCACGCACCGGTCGAACGAGGTGGTGGTGAGCAGGCTGCCGCCCACGAACAGCAGATCGGCCCGGGCCATGCAGGCGTTCTGCACGGTGCGCTCCAGCAGCGCATCATCCTGCCCGAAGTCGGGGTCGATGAGCACGGCCAGCAGTTTGCGGCCACGGTCCCTGGCCTCCACGAGTCGGTCCTGTACGGCGCCCATCGGTGCGAACATACTGAACACGGGGCTGGCACCCTGCCGCATGAACCGCTACCTTTGCCGCCGCAAAGGGCCAAGCCCTGCGCACCACCGCACCCACGCCTACGCCGGGCTTACGGCGAGCAACGCATGAGCACCAAGACCGCCGAAAAGTTGAAGTACAAAGTGAAGGACATGGCCCTTGCCGAATGGGGCCGCAAGGAGATCCAGCTGGCCGAGGCCGAGATGCCCGGACTGATGGCCCTGCGCGAGAAGTACGGCAAGGAAAAGCCGCTGAAGGGCGCCCGCATCGCCGGCTGCCTGCACATGACCATCCAGACGGCCGTGCTCATCGAGACCCTGAAGGAGCTCGGCGCCGAGGTGAGCTGGAGCAGCTGCAACATCTTCAGCACCCAGGACCATGCGGCGGCCGCGATCGCCAAGGCCGGGATCCCCGTGTACGCCTGGAAGGGCATGAACAACGAGGAGTTCGACTGGTGCATCGAGCAGACGCTCTTCGCCTTCGAGGGCGGCCAGCCGCTGAACATGATCCTGGACGACGGCGGTGACCTCACCAACATGGTGTTCGACAAGTACCCCGAGCTGGTGAAGGGCATCAAGGGCCTGAGCGAGGAGACCACCACCGGCGTGCTGCGCCTCAAGGAGCGCGAGAAGAACGGCACCCTGGTGATGCCCGCGATCAACGTGAACGACAGCGTCACCAAGAGCAAGTTCGACAACAAGTACGGCTGCAAGGAAAGCGCGGTGGACGCCATCCGCCGGGCCACCGACATCATGATGGCCGGCAAGGTGGCCATCGTGTGCGGCTACGGCGACGTGGGCAAGGGCACGGCGGCTTCGCTGCGCGGGGCCGGTGCACGCGTGATCGTCACCGAGATCGACCCCATCTGCGCGCTGCAGGCCGCCATGGACGGCTACGAGGTGAAGAAGCTGGTGCCGAATGCGCACCGTGCCGACATCATCATCACCACCACAGGCAACTTCAACATCGTCACCGAGGCCGCCTTCCGCAAGATGAAGGACAAGGCCATCGTGTGCAACATCGGCCACTTCGACAACGAGATCGACATGGCCTGGCTGAACAAGGCCTACGGCCACACCAAGGTGGAGATCAAGCCGCAGGTGGACAAGTACACCATCGACGGCAAGGACGTGATCATCCTGGCCGAAGGCCGCCTGGTGAACCTGGGCTGCGCCACGGGCCACCCCAGCTTCGTGATGAGCAACAGCTTCACCAACCAGACGCTGGCGCAGATCGAGCTGTGGAAGAACCACAAGATCTACGAGAACAAGGTGTACGTGCTGCCCAAGCACCTGGACGAGATGGTGGCCAGCCTGCACCTCGCCAAGATCGGCGTGGAGCTCGAGGAGCTCACCGACGCCCAGGCCAAGTACATCGGCGTGCCGAAGAACGGCCCCTTCAAGAGCGACGCCTACCGCTACTGATCTTCGGGATCATTGCGAAGCCCCGGATCCGCCAGGATGCCGGGGCTTCGTGTTCTTGTTGGGAAGGGATCGGCGGCCGCACCGCGACCACGACCTCAACCTGTGAACTTTTTCCGGACGAGACTCATTTACCCATTTACCCTTCTCACCCTTCTCACCCTTCTCTCCACCCTCACCCTTCTCTCCACGCCTCAGTTGTAGATCCTGAGGATACTGCCGTTGAACGACGTGTTATAGCGCTGCAGGCCCAGTGCGGCGGGGCCCTGGGTGACGCTGCCGTCCATGATCAGGAAGGCGCTGCCGCAGCAGGTGGTGTCGCGTGCCAGCACCTCGGTATCGTCCACGTGCACGCGGCAGAGCTCGGCGGGTTGGTAGGGGCAGTGGCGGTCCAGGGCCACGAACTCCTCCAGGCTCTTGCGGTACACGATGATGCCCAGCGAGCCGCCGGTGAGGTAGAGCCAGCCACCCGGCACGGCCAGGTCGTTGTAGGCCGGGTTGTTCACGTTGATCTGGAAGTCGACCTGGGTGAGCGGCACCCCGCTGTTGTTCTCCTTGCGGCAGCCGGTGCCGCACCACAGCAGGCCCGTAAGGGCCGCACCGAGGAAGGTACGGTACCACCGGCGCAGGCGCATGGTCCAAAGGTACGTTCGAGGCCGGGTCGGTCGTATCCTTGCGGCATGCGGCTCCCCGCCTGGACGTTGCTGTTGCTGCTGGCCCTGGCCCCCGCGGCCGTTCGGGCGCAGGAGGGCATCGGGCAGAAGGAGGCCGAGCGCATGCAGGCCCGCAAGGAGAAGGAGGAGCGCAAACAGCTGGCACGCCAGAAGCGTGAGGACCTGCGGCACCACCTGAAGATCCAGGACAAGGCCACGCGAAAGCGCCTGAAGCGGCACACCCGGCGTGCGGACCGGCGCGGCAGCGGCCTGCATCGCGACAGCTGGTTCCGGCGCACCTTCACCCGGTGAGGCTTCGCGGACCGGTATATCCCGGCCAGGATTCGGCAGGGCGCGGATCGCCTGCAGGGGATACCTTGCCCCCGGAAAGCGACCCGCATGCACGCTCCCCGCACACCGGCCCCTGGCGCACCCCTCCACCCCGGAAGCGCTGAAATGCAAGCTGGGCGCGGCTTTGCGCGGATTTGGGGGAAAGCGGATCTTTCTATCTTTACGCCCCCTCGTTGCGTAGTCGTTCCAAACGCTAATCCTGCTCGTTCATGGTGAGAAGGGTATTCTCCTCGATCGCCCTTGGTCTGTTCGCTGCTCTGTCCGCCACCGCACAGGTGGGCTCCGGCAGCCTCAAGGGTAAAGTGGCTGACAAGGTCTCCAAGGAGCCGCTCCCGTTCGTCAACGTCGCCGTGGAGAATCGCGGCACCGTGGTGGCTTCGGGCACCACGGACTTCGACGGCAACTACTTCATCAAGCCCATCGACCCGGGCACCTACGATGTGATCGTCACCTACGTGGGCTACCAGCCGCTGAAGCAGACCGGCGTGGTGGTGAGCGGCAACCAGATCACCTTCCTGGACCTCGGCCTTTCGCAGGGCTTGGAGCTCAAGGAGTTCGAGGTGGTGCAGTACCAGGTGCCGCTGATCCAGAAGGACGGCGGGGCCTCCGGCGGCACGATCACCCGCGAGGACATCGCACGCATGCCCCAGCGTTCGGCGGCGGCCATCGCCACCACGGTGGCCGGCACCAGTACGGCGGGCACCGGCGGGGGCATCAGCATCCGCGGCGCACGTACCGAGAACACCTATTACTACATCGACGGGGTGAAGGTGCCTGCGGGTGCGGGTACCGGCCTGCCCAAGAGCGCCATCGAGGAGGTGCAGGTGATCACCGGCGGGGTGCCCGCCAACTACGGCGACGTGTCCGGCGGGGTGATCAACATCACCACGCGCGGCCCCAGCCGCAGCTTCTTCGGCGGGGTGGAATACCTCACCTCGGGCTTCAAGGTGGGCAGCGACATCACCGACATCGTGGGCCTGGACAAGTACGCCTTCAACCAGGTGGAGGCCAGCATCAGCGGCCCGCTCTTCTTCAAGAAGGACAGCGCCGGCAACAAGACCCGCCCCCTGCTGGGCTTCTTCCTCAGCGGCCAGTACAGCAACATCGTGGACAACGACCCCAGCTTCGTGGGCGATTGGCGTGTGCGCCCCGAGAAGCGCGACGAACTGCTGGCCAACCCGCTTTCCATCCGCGACATCGCCGGCTCCAATGCGGTGGTGTACAACTCGGACTACCTGCGCGACTCGGACATCGAAAGGCTCAAGACCCGCCAGAACGCGGGACGGGTGGGGTACGTCGCCTCGGGCAAGATCGACATCGCCACCACCGAGCACATCAACCTCACCCTGGGCGGCAGCGTGGATTACCTGGACCGCCAGAACTTCAGCCGGGACAACTCCCTGTTGAACGCCGACAACAACTTCCGCTACCGGGACCTCACCTGGCGCGGTTTCCTGCGCTTCGTGCAGCGTTTCCCCAACCGCACCGGGGAGAACGGGGAGGAGGTCAGCAAGATCAAGAACGCCTTCTACAGCATCCAGTTGGACTATTCGCGCTTCACCCAGCGTGTGGAGGACCAGGAGCATGGCGACAAGTTCTTCGACTACGGCTACGTGGGCCGCTTCAACACCTACCGCGCCCCCACCTACGAGTTCGTGGACACCCTCGGGGCCTTCGTGCACACGGGCTTCCGCGACACGCTGGTGACCTTCGTGCCCAGCGAGACCAATGCGGACGTGGCCTCCATCACCTCGCAGTACTTCAACCTCTTCCCCTACGAGCCCTTCAACATCGCCAACCTGTTCGGCGCACAGGGCCCCGCCGGTCCCTACGAGGACTTCAACGCCATCCGCACGGGCAACGGCCTGCTGAACGGCGAGCGCCCGCGCAACCTGTACAACCTGTGGAACAACATCGGCTTCATCGACGACCCGAACGGTGGGGAGTACCGGCGGCGACAGACCGACCAGTTCCGCCTGACGGCCATGGGTTCGGCCGACATCGGCCAGCACGCCTTGAGCGTGGGGGTGGAATATGAGCAACTGGTGGATCGCCGATACAGCCTGGGTCCCATCGGTCTTTGGACCCGTGCCCGCGAACTGGCCAACTTCCACATCCGCAACCTCAACGACGGCTCGCTGTCCAACGCCACCATCACCTACCCGCTGGGCACCGTGCCCTTCTACACCTACGACCGCCTGGTGGGCACGGACCAGCCTTTCTTCGACCGCAGCCTCCGGGAGGCCCTCGGTCTGGACCCCAACGGCACGGACTACATCGATGTGGACGCCCTGGACCCCTCGGTGTTCTCCCTGGACATGTTCAGCGCCGAGGAGCTGATCAACGACGGGAACTCCTACGTCAACTTCAGCGGCTACGACCACCTGGGCAACCGCATCAACGGGCGGCCGGCCTTCGAGGACTTCTTCGACAAGCGGGACGCCAACGGCAACTTCACCCGGGTGCAGGCGCCCTTTGCGCCCATTTACATGGCGGGCTACCTGATGGACAAGTTCGCCTTCGACGACATCATCTTCAACGTGGGGGTGCGCGTGGACCGCTTCGATGCCAACCAGAACACCCTGAAGGACAAGTTCCTGTGGCGGCCGGCCTACACCGCCGGCACCGAGGTGCCCGACAGCGACATCCGGGAGGAGCTGGCCAACGGCCGCCCGAGCAACATCGGCGACGATTATGTGATCTATGTGGACCGCCTGGTGGACCCCACCCGCATCGTGGGCTATCGCGACGGCAACGTGTGGTACAGCGCCACCGGCGAGGAGCTGGCCGACCCCAGCGTGCTGCGCAGCGCCGAAGGCATCGCCCCCTACCTCATCGGCTACGACTCGGACCCCAACGGCGACCTGCCCGGCAGCCGCTTGAAGAAGAGCGCCTTCGAGGACTACAAGCCCACGGTGAACGTCATGCCCCGCATCGCCTTCAGCTTCCCGATCAGCGACGAGGCCCTCTTCTTCGCCCACTACGACATCCTCACCCAGCGGCCCACCAGCGCCGTGCGGCTGGACCTGCCGGGCCTGGCCTACATCGAGACCACGGGCGACATCATGAACAACCCCTCGCTGAAGCCCAGCAAGACCATCGACTATGAACTGGGCTTCCAGCAGGTGCTCAGCAAGAGCAGCTCCCTGAAGATCGCGGCCTTCTACCGCGAACTGCGTGACATGATCCAGGTGCGCAACGTGCAGGAGGCCTGGCCGCGCACCTACCGCACTTACGACAACATCGACTTCGGCACGGTCAAGGGCCTGAGCCTCACCTTCGACCTGCGGCGCACGGGCAACATCTGGATGCGTGCCAACTACACCCTGCAGTTCGCCGACGGCACGGGCAGCGATCCCAACACCTCGCTGGCGCTGATCAACAGCGGGCAGAGCAACCTGCGGGTGATCAACTCCCTGAACTTCGACCAGCGCCACCGGATCCAGGTCACCACCGACTTCCGCTACGGCGCAGGCAAGGACTACAACGGTCCGATGCTCTTCGGCAAGCCCATCCTGCAGCGCACCGGGTTGAACCTGGTGACCATTTTCGGCAGCGGCACGCCCTACAGCAACTCGGCCCAGATCGTGCAGGAGGGGGCCATCTCCGGAGGCCAGGGCTCCTACCGTCTGGATGGCGGGGTGAACGGCGCCCGCCTGCCCTGGCAGTTCACGGCCGACATGCAGCTGGACCGCGACATCCCCCTGAGCATGGGCAAGAAGGAGGGTGACAAGGCCAAGGCGGTGGACCTCAACATCTACCTGCTGGTCACCAACCTGTTCAACACGCGCAACATCACCGGGGTGTACCGCGCCACCGGCAGCCCCACGGACGATGGCTACCTGGCCGCCGCCCAGTACCAGAACGACATCGCCCTGCAGACCGATCCGCAGAGCTATGCCGACCTGTACAACATCAAGGTGAACAACCCCGGCAATTTCGGCTCCCCGCGGACCATCCGCCTGGGCCTGCGCCTCAGCTTCTGAACCGAATTCCTTTCCGCTCATGAACCGTACGGACCGCATGACCCCCACCAGGATCCTCGCGCTCGCGTCCCTCTTCCTGCTCGGCACGCTGGTCGCCACGGCCCGCGAGTCGCAGGACCGTGGCCCCCAGCAGGGCCGCAGCAACGGCCCGGCCGCCCAGCCCAAGGCCGCCGGCTGCTCCCCGTCCACCGCACGGGACGAACTGGACCTGAACAACGTCCGCGCCCTGATCGAGACCGGCGGCAACATGTGGCAGCGCCGCGACGGTGCCGGTGGACCCGCCTACGAGGTGCCCAAGACGGCCGACCGCTCCGGCCCCGACGCGCTCTTTGCCGGTTCGCTCTGGCTGGGCGGGGTGTCGCCGGACAACCAGCTGAAGCTCGCCGCCGTGCGTTTCCGCCAGGTGGGAAACGACTACTGGCCCGGGCCCCTCACCAACACCGGCGATGCCTCGGTGACACCCGACGTATGCACCCAGTACGACAAGACCTGGAAGACCCTGCGCCAGGATGCGGAACTGCACCGCGCGTACCACCGCTGCCGCTTGGACCCCGAGTGCGACGAAAGCACCGAGTACCCCAACTACACCATGCCCTCCATCTACGAGGAGTGGCCCGCCCACGGCAACATCGATCTGAACCAGGACTATAACCTGGCCCCTTACGCCGATGAGGACGGCAGCGACGACTACAACCCCGAGGAGGGCGACTATCCCGGATATGACCTGGACGGGGAGATCGACTGCACCTCCCGCAAGCGTGAGGACGCCATCCCCCTGTTCGGCGACCAGAACATCTGGTGGGTGTTCAACGACAAGGGCAATGCCCACACCGAGACCGGCGGCCTGCCCATCGGCATGGAGATCCGTGCCCAGGCCTTCGCCTTCGCCACCAACGACGCGGTGAACAACATGACCTTCTACAACTACGTGCTCATCAACCAGGGCACGCAGACCCTGCTGAACACCTATTTCGGCCAGTGGGCCGACGTGGACCTGGGCTGCGCCGACGATGACTACGTGGGCTGCGACGTGCAGCGCGGGCTGGGCTACGCCTACAACGGCGACAACAACGATGAGAACTGCAACGGCCACCCGGGCTACGGGGTGCAGCCGCCCGCCATCGGCATCGACTTCTTCGAGGGCCCCTTCCAGGACTACGACGACCTGGACAACCCCGGTCCGGCCACCTCGGCCGAGGTGTACGACTGCCAGAACGCACGTGATTCGCTCGGTATCCCCTACAAGGGCATCGGCATCGGGTACGGCGACGGCCATGCGGACAATGAGCGCTACGGCATGCGCGCCTACCTGTACCACGACAACAACTCCACGGTGCGCGGCGATCCCACCATCGCCATCCAGTACTACAACTACCTGCAAGCCATCTGGCGCGACAACTCGCCCAACCTGTATGGCGGCACCGGTCACCAGGCCGATCCCGAGGCCGATCCCAACACCCCGGCGCGCTACATGTTCCCCGGCGACAGCGACCCGGTGGGCTGGGGAACGAGCTGTGTGCCGCAGGCGCCCTGGACCGAGGAGAGCTCGGGCAACCAGCCCTTCGACCGCCGCTTCATCCAGAGCGCGGGCCCCTTCACCCTGGAGCCGGGCGCGTACAACAACGTGACGGTGGGTGTGGTCTGGGCGCGCGCCACCGGTGGCGGGCCCTTCGAGAGCGTGCGTGAGGTGCGCCGTGCCGACGACAAGGCCCAGGCCCTCTTCGACAACTGCTTCCGCATCCTCAACGGCCCCGACGCCCCCGAGCTGGGCATCGTGGAGCTGGACCGCCAGCTGATCCTCACCATCGAGAACCTCGATCTGGGCAACAACTTCAACGAGAGCTATGAGGAGCTCGACCCCACCATCCCGGAGGACGCCACCGACCGTGAGTACCACTTCCAGGGGTACCAGGTGTACCAGCTCCGCGATGCCGACGTGAGCGTGGCCGATCTGGGCGACGTGAACATGGCCCGCCTGGTGTTCCAGTGCGACGTGAAGGACGGGGTGAAGAACATCGTCAACTACATCGAGGACCCGGCCATCGCGCTCTCGGTGCCCACGTTGATGGTGGAGGCCGCCGACGACGGCATCTCGCATTCCTTCGCGATCACCGAGGACAAGTTCGCGCAAGGCGATCCGCGTCTGATCAACTTCAAGACGTACTACTTCATGGCGATCGCCTACGCCTACAACAACTACCAGCCCTTCAACCCCGACCCGCAGGTGCTCACCGGGCAGGCACTGCCTTACCTGGCCGGCCGCAAGTCGGCCACGGGCGCGATCCGGGCCTTCGCCGGCATCCCGCACAAGAACACCCCGGAGAACGGTGGCACCGTGCTGCATGCCGAGTACGGCGATCAGTTCACCCTCACCCGCCTGGAGGGCGTGGGCAACAACGACCAGCCCGTGATGCTGAGCACCGGCACCATCGACCTGATCATGAACGGCCAGCCCTGGCGCCAGGACCAGCTCACCTACGAGCAGGACATGGGCCCGGTGAACATCAAGGTCATCGATCCCCTGGCCGTGAAACCTGGCAACTTCGAACTGTGGTTCACCGATTCGATCACCGACGGCAACCTGGACGATGCCAGCTGGAAGCTGATCTATGTGGACGGGCAGGACACCATCCTGAGCGACCGGACCATCACGGCCCGCAACGAGCAACTGATCCCCGAGTACGGCTTGTCGGTCACGATCCAGCAGGGCTTCTTCAGCGGCCAGGGTTCGGTGTTCACCGATTTCCTGGAGGCCGAGATCACCTACGCCGACCCGAACCTGCCCTGGCTGAGCGGCATCCCCGACGGGGAGGGCGAGGACGCCATGAACTGGATCCGCGCGGGTCTGGCCGAGGGCGATGAAGTGCTCTATCCGGACCGGGTGGGCAAAGGCGACATCAACGAACAGTACGAGGGTGTGCTGGTGCAGGAGTTCGACGGGTTCAGCGGCGGCACCTGGGCACCGTTCGCCCTGGTGGGCGACACCGCCTTCCAACCCGCAGGCCCCAACATCGCCGCTTCGATCAGCTTCGCCCAGATCCGCCAGTTGGGCAACACCCTGGTGGTGCTGACCCCCGACCGGAACAAGTGGACGCGCTGCGCGGTGATCGAGATGGAGGACAACCCCGGCCTGGCCGTGGGCGGTGCGCAGAAGCACGCCATGCGTTCGAGCCCCAGCGTGGACAAATACGGCCGCCGCAGCGGCACCCCCGGCTGCAACGAGGACGAGGCCACCCTGTGGGGCGCCCAGCCCAACGGCATGGGCTGGTTCCCGGGCTATGCCATCGACATGCTGTCCGGGGAGCGCCTCAACATGGCCTTCGGCGAGGCCAGCTTCTGGGGCGGTCAGGGCGGCCGCGACATGGTGTGGAACCCCAGCGATACGCTGGTCACCGCCCTGGGCTCCCCGGTCTTCGGGGGCCAGCACTGGATCTTCGTGTTCCGCAACGCTCAACGCGAAGAGGCCAACCCGAGCTTCATGCCGCAGTATGACAATGGCCAGTTCATGTACGAGAAGCTCACCTCCGGCACCGTGGCCGACCGCAACCGGGTGTACCGTGCGTGCTCGTGGGTGGGTTCGGCCCTGCGCAACCACGGCTTCGCGTTCCGTTCCATGGAGGATGGCCTGATCCCCACGGAGACGCGCATCCGCCTGAACGTGGTGAAGCCCTACCAGCCGTACCGCGAGCCCTTCGCGGGCTACACGCCCACCATCGCACCGCAGTTCAACAACGGCCTGCCGCTGTACCGTTTCAACACGGGTGAGCGTGCGCCGGTGGTGCAGGATGCCGAAGCGGCGCAGACCGCCTGCGACATGATCGACGTGGTGCCCAACCCCTACTACGGGTTCAGCAGCTACGAGACCAGCCGCCTGGACAACCGGGTGAAGTTCATCAACCTGCCGCAGCGCTGCGACATCTCCATCTACAACGTGAGCGGCACCTTGGTGCGCCGCTTCAAGAAGGACAATGCGCTCACCTTCCTGGATTGGGACCTGCGCAACCAGCTCAACGTGCCGGTGGCGAGCGGGGTGTACATCTGCCACATCAACGTGCCGGGCGTGTGCGAACGCGTGGTGAAGTGGTTCGGGGTGATGCGCCCGGTGGACCTGCAGAATTTCTGATCGGCCCTGCCAACGAAGCGACGAGAACGACATGAAGACGATGAAGCAACGAGGAACGCCGGTGTTCCGGCATGGGGTGGGCGCCGCGGTGCTGTGCGCCCTGGTGGCGATGCCCGCCCTGGCGGGCAACCCGGACCGTGCCGGCTCGGCGGGCGCGGCACAGCTGCTGATCAACCCCTGGGCGCGGAGCGCGGGATGGGGCCTGGCCAATACGGCGGCGCTGCGCGGCGTGGAAAGCATGTTCGGCAACGTGGCCGGGCTGGCGCACACCCGCAAGACCGAGGTGGCCTTCGCCACCAGCCGCTGGCTGGAGGGTTCCGGCGTCACGGTCAACAGCTTCGGCTTCGGCCAGCGTGTGGGCAGCAGTGGCGCGCTGGGCATCAGCGTCATGTCCATGGGCTTCGGCGAACTGCCGGTCACCACCACCGACCAGCCCGAGGGCGGTCTGGGCAACTTCCGCGTGAGCTACGCCAACATCGGGGTGGCCTACGCCAAGGGCTTCTCCAACAGCATCTACGGCGGCATGCTGGTGCGCGTGATCTCGGAGTCCATCGCCGATGTGCGCGCCTCCGGCGTGTGCTTCGACGCGGGCATCAACTACATCACCGGCGAGCGCGACCAGGTGCGCTTCGCCATCGCCCTCAAGAACGTGGGGCCCACCATGCGCTTCGACGGCGACGGCATGGCCGTGCAGGGCCTGCTGGTGAGCGGCAGCGACCAGCTCACCCTGGCCAACCGCTCCCAGAAGTTCGAGCTGCCCTCCATGCTGTCCATCGGGGGTTCGTACGACTTCAAGCTCGGGGAGATGCACCGCCTGACCCCGGCGCTGACCTTCTTCTCCCACTCCTTCACGCGCGACCAGTTCGTCGTGGGGCTGGAGTACGCCTTCCGGCGCATCTTCCACCTGCGTGGCGGCTACCTGTGGGAGGAGGACATCACCAGCAACGAGGACCGTGCCACGGTCTTCACCGGTCCCTCCGGTGGCCTGAGCGTGGACCTGCCCTTCGGCAAGGAGAAGCAGAGCGCCATCGCGGTGGACTACGCCTACCGTGCCACCAACCCCTTCAGCGGGGTGCATCAGATCGGCATCCGCGTGAGCCTCTGAGGCCGATCGCATACCTTTGATGGAAGGGGACCTCTCGGGGTCCTCTTCCGTTCTCCATACCTCACCGATCATGTCCGCTCCCGCCTACTACACCGAGGAGGGCCTCCGCAAGCTCCAAGAGGAGCTGCACCACATGCGCACCGTGGAGCGCCCCCACATCAGCCAGCAGATCGCCGACGCCCGCGACAAGGGCGACCTGAGCGAGAACGCCGAGTACCACGCCGCCAAGGAGGAACAGGGCCTGCTGGAGGCCCGCATCGCCAAGCTGGAGGAAGTGCTCGCCAACGCCCGCATCATCGATGCCTCCCAGCTCGATGCCAGCCGGGTGTACATCCACTGCAAGGTGGTGGTGCGGCACGTGGACAACGACACGCGGCGCGAGTTCATCCTGGTGGCCGAGAGCGAGGCCGACATCAAGGTGGGCAAGATCAGCGTGAGCTCCCCCATCGGCAAGGGCTTGTTAGGCAAGAGCAAGGGCGAGGTGGCCGAGATCGCCACCCCGGCCGGAAGCACACGGTTCGAGATCGTGGAGATCAGCCGCTGATCCCGGGGCCGCATCGAACACGCACCATGCCCAGCATCTTCACCCGCATCATCCAGGGCGAGATCCCCTGCCACAAGGTGGGGGAGGACGAGCGGTTCCTGGCCTTCCTGGACATCAACCCGCTGCGCGACGGGCACACCCTGGTGATCCCCAAGCTTGAGGTGGACCGCTTCCTGGAGCTGCCCGACGAGCTGCTGGCGGGCATCCTGCCCTTCGCGCGGGAGGTGGGCGACCGCATCCGGCGTGTGGTGCCCTGCGACCGCATCGGGCTGTGCGTCATCGGCCTGGAGGTGCCGCATGCGCACCTGCACCTGGTGCCCATCGACCGCATGGCGGACATGGACTTCACCCGTCCGAAGCTGCAGCGTACGCAGGACGAGCTGGCCGACCTCGCCCGGCGGATCCGCCAGGCCTGATCACCCGCACCGCGGACACGGAGGGCCGCTCAGGGTTTCACCCGGCCCGGGTTGTTGCGCACGAACTGCGCCCATCCGCCACCGCTCCGCGCGCCCCGGGCCTGTGCCGGCACGGGAGCGGCATGCCCCAGGTTGAACTGATGGCACACGGCCACGGCCAGGGCGTCGGTGGCATCCGTGCTGGGCGGCAGCTGGGCCACCCCGAGGATGCTGAGCAGCATGGCCGCCACCTGCTCCTTGCTGGCCCCGCCATGGCCGGTGATGCTCTGCTTGATCCGCGTCGGCGCGTACTCGCGCACGGCCACCTCGCGCTGGATGGCGGCGGCGATGGCCACCCCTTGGGCCCTGCCGAGCTTCAGCATGCTCTGCACGTTCTTGCCGAAGAACTGCGCTTCGATGGCCAGGTCGTCCGGCAGGTGCCGCTCGATCAGTTCGGTGGTGTGGCGGTGGATGGCGCGCAGCTTGAGCGTATGGTCCTCGCCGGCGCTGAAGCGGATGCTGCCGGCCTCCACCAGGGTGATCCGGGGGCCTTCGGCCCGGATCACGCCGTAGCCCATCACCGTGGTCCCGGGGTCGATCCCGAGGATGATGCGCTCGGGCCGGGCCACCCCGCTATTTTTGGCCGTCTTAAGGCCATGGACTTCGCGATCGTTCGGCATGCGTGGTGGCGGGCTGGGGCCCGGTGGGCGGTTTTCGCGGCGGCCGTGGCCTGGGCGCTGTATGCCGCCAGCGGTGCCCAAGGTACGCCCTGGCCGGTGGCGGTGGCCGGCCCGCTGGCCGGGTTGGTGTTGCCGGTGGTGGCCGCCTTGGCCGTGGTCAATTGGTGGCTGGAATCCGTGAAGTGGCGCCTGCTGGTCCGTCCGCTGGTGCCCCTTACGGGCCCGGCGGCGTTCCGCGCCACGCTGAGCGGCACCACCCTGGGCCTGGTGACGCCCAACCGCACCGGGGAGTTCCTGGGGCGCATCGCCCACCTGCCGGCCCCTTTGCGCACGGGTGCCGCGCTGGCATCCCTGCCCGGCAGCATCGCCCAGTTCGCCGTCACCATGGTGGCGGGTGCCGTGGGGCTGGTGGCCTTGGGCAGCCTGGCCGCGCGCGAACTGCCCGTGCCTTCCGTGCTGCTGACGACCTTGGCCATCGGCATCGCCGTGCCGTCCGTGTGGCTGGTGCGCCCGGCCCGCCTCGGAGCGCTGCTGCAGCGTTTGCCGCTGCCCCGGTCCTTCCGCCCGGCCGTACGCGCCCTGGCCGAAGGGAAGGGACGCCCCGCCCCGGCCATCCTGGCCTTGAGCGCCCTGCGCTACCTGGTCTTCACCCTGCAGTTCGTGCTGCTGCTGTTGCTCTTCGCCCCGGAGGTGGCCTGGCCCCATGCCTGCGGCGCTGTGCCGGTCATCTTCCTCATCACCACCCTGGTGCCCACGGCCGTGCTCACCGAGCTGGGGGTGCGCGGCTCGGTGGCCGTGGCCGTGCTGGCCCCCCTGAAGGTGGGTGCCCTGCCCGTGCTGTCGGCCACCTTCACGCTGTGGCTCGCGAACCTGGCCCTGCCGGCCATCGTGGGCGGGGTGATGCTGGTGATGGCCCGTCGCGGCCCCCGGGCATGAGCGGCTGGTTCCTCTGGCTGTTGACGGTCCTCGGCCTGGCCCTGGTCTTTGCGGCCCTGGTGCGGCAGTGGACGGCCTCCTTCGGCGCGGCCCTTCGCGCCGGCGTGCCGACGGCCGAGGCCGTGCCGCTGACCGTGCTCATCCCGGCGCGCAACGAGGCCGAACGCATCACGCCCCTGCTGCAGGACCTGGCGTCGCAGCGCCCCGTAGCCCCGCCGGAGGTGATCGTGGTGGACGATGCCTCGGAGGACGGCACCTTGGAACGGGCGAGGTCCATGGCGGAACGTTGGCCGGTGCTGCGTGTGATCGCCCTGCAGGGCACCACGGGCAAGAAGGCGGCTCTGGAGGCGGGCATGGCCGCCGCCACGCACCCCGTGGCGCTCTTCACCGATGCCGACGTGCGCTGCGGGCCGGGCCGCAGTGATGCCTTCGGACGCACTTGGAAAGCCCTGGCGCCGGACCTGCTGCTGGGACCGGTGTTCCTACGGGAAGCGCACGGCCTGTGGGGCCGGTACCAGCGCGAGGAACAGGCGGTGCTGCTGGGCGTGGCCGCGGGCAGCGCCCTCTCGGGGACCGCCCTGTTGGCCAATGGCGCCAACCTGGCCGTGCGCCGTGCCCTGTTCACTGCCATGGGCGGCTATGCCGCCGACCGCCACTGGGCTTCCGGCGACGACATGTTCCTGCTGCGGCGGGTGCAAAGGGCCGGCGGGCGCGTGGCCTTCGTGGCCGATCCGGCGGCGGCCGTGGTGGTGGAACCCGCACCGGGCGCCGGCGCCTGGTGGCGGCAGCGCCTGCGGTGGGCCGGCAAGCTCCGGGCCTATCCGGCCCCGGCGGCCATGGCCTTTGGCCTGCTGTCCGTGGGCCTGCCCTGGGCCTTGGCGTTCACCACCGTCCGGGCGCTCGACCTGCGCGTCGGCGGTGGGCTGGCCTGGACGTGGGCCCTGCTGTTCATGGCCTGGTCGGCCTGGTTGGGCGCGGCCTTGGGCCTGGTGCAGGTGGCCAAGGAAGCCCAGGGACTGCGGCACCGACCACTGGGCAGCACCTTGGCGCTGGGGTGGATGGCGGCCACGGCACCGGTGATCGCCTTGTGCGCCCTGGTACTGCGTCCGCGCTGGAAAGGCCGCCGTATTTGAGCTGCTCAGAACGGCAGGTCGTCGTCCTCGGCCGGGGGCATGTCCGCCACCCCGGGGGGCGGTACGGCCGGAACTGCGGCCGTGGCCGGTGCTCCCGATGGTACCGCGCCTGCCGCAGCGCCGACCCGCTCGATCCGGTTGCCGCTCAGGCTCAGGAAATATTTGGTGACCCCGTCGCGCCCGGTCCATTCCCGGCCGTTCACGTAGCAGGTCACGCTCACCTCGTCGCCGGTCTTGTAAGCGTCCAGCAGGCTGGTGCGGTCCTGGGTGAACTCCACGGGGATGTGCTGGGGGCGCTGACCGCTTGGTTCGGTGATCACGAGCTCGCGTTTGCGGAAGGTGCTGCTCACATCCTGGGTCTTGCCGACCAACTTGATGGTGCCGGTGATGGTGACTTGTGCCATGAGGGTGGGTAAGGGTTATCGGTCGTTGTAGGCCAGCAGGGTGAGCAGGGCCTCCTCCACGCGGCCTTCCGCCAGCAGGCGGTGGGCATGGCCGTGCAGGGCGGCCAGGAGCGCAGGGCCTCGGCCTTGGTGTTGGATGAAGAGCTCGGCGAGCTCGGTGAGCTTGTGTTCGTTCACGCGGGTCTCGTCGGGCAGGGCGGTCACGGCGCCCAGGCGGCCCAGGTCGCTGCCGGTGAGCACGGTGCTTTCGCGCACCTCCCGGGGCAGGGCGTCCACCCCCACGCCGATCTCGCGCGCGGGCTGGGGCAGTTCGAAGAGGGCGTCGCCGTGGGCCCGGACGTAGAAATGCCCCCCCATGCGGCCCACCAGGTCGATCTTGCGCTGGTCGATGCGGCCGCGTGCGTCCAGCACGCGCTCGTCGATGTGCAGCAGCAGCACCTCGCACAGCACCAGGTTGCCCGCGCCGCCGCCCGTGCCGGTCTCGATCACCTGCCGCACCGCGCATTCGAACTGCACAGGGCTTTCCTGCACGCGGAAGGGGGCCACCTTCTCGGAGGGCAGCATGGTGAAGCCGGCCTTCTCGAACTCGTTCACGCCGGCGGGATACTCGGTGCTGGCCAGCGAGGCCTGGTGCACCATGGCGTGCGTCACCACGTTGATCACCACCTCGGGCCGGGCCTTCACGTTGTGGTATGTGTCCTTGGTCGTGTTGTCACGGCCGCGCCGCGCCGGGCTGAAGATCAGCAGGGGAGGGGCCGCGCCGAAGACGTTGAAGAAGCTGAAGGGGCTCAGGTTGGGCCGGCCCTGGGCGTCCATGGTGCTGGCGAAGGCCACCGGCCGCGGCCCCACGGCCCCCACCAGGTGGGCGTGCAGTTCGGGCACGGCCAGTTCGGCGGGGTCGAAGCGCTTCATCATGGCGGAGGGCGAAGGTAAGGCCGCACCGATCGGCTACCTTTGCCGCCCTTTCTGAACCACGGACGTGGCGGAACTGGTAGACGCGCCAGACTTAGGATCTGGTACCGCAAGGTGTGGGGGTTCGAGTCCCCCCGTCCGTACCGGGTCGGGTTGCCGGGTGTGTGTGCCGTACCGATCGTCCGTGAACGTCCGGAAAGGGACCTCGAGCGACCGATATCCGACCATGAACAACGCCAGGCCATGAACATCGAACGTGAAGAGACCGGTGCCCTGACGGCCACCCTCAAGCTCACCCTGACCCCCGAGGATTATGCCCCCGGCGTGGAGAAGGCCCTCAAGGAACAACGCCGCAACGCCACCTGGCCGGGGTTCCGGCCGGGGCAGGTGCCCATGACCATCGTGAAGAAACGCGTGGGCAAGGCCGTGCTCGTCCACGAGGTGGAACGCCTGATCGGCGACAGGCTGAACAGCTACCTGCGCGACAACGGGGTGCGGGTGCTGGGCCAGCCGCTGCCCAGCCACGACGCGACCGAGGCCAACGACTGGGACAACCCGGGCGAGCTCAAGTTCAAGTACGACATGGGCCTGGCCCCCTCTTTCGAGGTGGAGCTTGACCCCAAGCTGGGGGTGGAGATGGCCGTGGTGGACGTCACCGAGGAACTGGTGGGCCGCGAGGTGGCCGACATGCAACGGCGGTTCGGTCGGCTCGCCACGGTGGACCGCAGCGCGGACAAGGACATGTTGCTGGGCGACCTCATCGAGCTGGACGCCACAGGCGCCGTGGTGCCCGGCGGGCTCATGAACCGCACCACCATCAGCCTGGAGTTCCTCAAGGATGACAACGCACGGGCGCTGTTGACCGGCAGGGCCCCGGGCGAGGAGGTGGTGGTGGCGGCGGACGCCATCAGCGACGGCCACGACGACCTGGCGCGCATGTTCAACACCGACCACGACCGTGTGCACCACCTCGCCGGGCAGGTGCGCTTCCGCATCGAGGAGATCAAGCGCCTGGAGCCGCTGCCGCTGGGGCCCGAACTGTTCGATCGGGTTTACGGCCAGGGTGCCGTCGCCGACGAGCAGACCTTCCGCGCCCGGGTGAAGGAGGGGCTGGAGGCGATGTTCCAACGCGATGCCGAGCGCCTCTTCAAGCGGGCGGTGATGAAGCGGCTGCACGAGCAGGTGGACATCGGGCTGCCCGACGCCTTCCTGAAGCGCTGGATCGTGGAGACCAGCGAAAAACCCGTCGCCCCCGAGGACGTGGAACAGGGCTACGCCGGTTATGCCGAGGGCCTCAAGCGCCAGTTGTTGGAGGACCGGGTGGTGGAGAAGTACGGCCTGGAGGCCAAGGGCGAGGAACTGGACGCCTTCGCGAAGCGCTACGTGGCCGACCAGTTCGGCCAGTACGGCATGCCCGCCCCCGAAGGGGAGGAGCTGCAACGGATGGCCGGGCGATTGTTGACCGACCGCGACCAGATCAAGCGCATGCGCGACACCATCGTGGACCGCAAGCTCACCGTGCACTTCCGCACCATGCTCCAGCCTAAGGAGCGTCGGGTCAGCTACGAGGAGTTCGTAACCTTGGCCCGGACGCCGTAGTCCCGGCCGACCGCCGCACCATCTTCGTCCCGCCCCCGATGCCCCGTCCCGACGAGTTCATCCGCTACGCCGTGAAACATCGCGGCATCAGCAGCACCGCGCTGGGCGGCTACATCACCGCCTCGGTGACCCCCTACATCATCGAGGAGCGCCAGTTGAACGTGGCCCAGATGGACGTGTTCAGCCGCCTGATGATGGACCGCATCATCTTCCTGGGCACGGCCGTGGACGACCAGGTGGCCAACATCATCCAGGCGCAACTGCTGTTCCTGGAGAGCGTGGACGCCAGGAAGGACATCCAGATCTACCTCAACAGCCCAGGGGGCGAGGTGTACGCCGGCCTGGGCATCTACGACACCATGCAGTACATCAACCCGGACGTGGCCACCATCTGCACGGGCATGGCCGCCAGCTTCGGGGCGGTGCTGCTGTGCGCCGGGGCCAAGGGCAAGCGCAGTGCCCTCAAGCACGCCCGGGTGATGATCCACCAGCCGCTGGGCGGCACCCAGGGCCAGGCCAGCGACATGGAGATCGCCATCAACGAGGTGCGCAAGGTGCGCAAGGAACTGTACGACATCCTGAGCGCCCACTCCGGGCAGCCGTACGAACGCATCGAGAAGGACAGCGACCGCGATCATTGGATGACCGCGGCCGAAGCGAAGGACTACGGCATCATCGACGAGCTGCTCGTAAGGTCCCGATAGAACGACCAACAACCCATTGAGACCATGTTCCCCAAGGACGAATTCCTGAAGTACGCCGTGAAGCACCGCGGCATCAGCAGCACCACGCTGGGCGGCTACATCACCAGTTCGATGACCCCCTACATCATCGAGGAACGCCAGTTGAACGTGGCCCAGATGGACGTGTTCAGCCGCCTGATGATGGACCGCATCATCTTCCTGGGCACCGCCATCAACGATCAGGTGGCCAACATCATCCAGGCGCAGCTGCTGTTCCTGGAGAGCGTGGACGCCAAGAAGGACATCCAGATCTACCTCAACAGCCCCGGGGGCGGGGTGTACGCCGGCCTGGGCATCTACGACACCATGCAGTACATCAACCCCGACGTGGCCACGATCTGCACGGGCATGGCGGCCAGCATGGGCGCGGTGCTGCTGTGCGCGGGGGCCAAGGGCAAGCGCAGCGCGCTCAAGCACGCCCGGGTGATGATCCACCAGCCCATGGGTGGTGCCGAGGGCCAGGCCAGCGACATGGAGATCACCGTCAACGAGATCAAGAAGCTCAAGAAGGAGCTCTACGAGATCATCAGCGGCCACAGCGGGCAGCCCTTCGACAAGGTGGAGAAGGACGGCGACCGCGATTATTGGATGGTGGCCGAGGAGGCCAAGGCCTACGGGATGATCGACGAGCTCCTGGTCCGGAACACCAAATAAGGTCCTGACAGGCAGGGACATCCGTTGGCCGGGTGCAACTTCGCACGGCGGCCGACGTATCTTGGCCCGGCTGCCTGCGGGCGTCCCCCCATCCCCATGGAGAAGAAAGAGATCAAGTGCTCCTTCTGCGGGCGCGACAAGCAGGATACGAACGTGCTGATCGCCGGCATCACCGGCCACATCTGCGACAGCTGCATCGCCCAGGCGCAGAACATCATCAGCGAGGAACTGAACCAGCGCTCGCGCAGCGAGATCGAGGGCAGCCTCATCCTGCAGCGGCCCGCGGACATCAAGCGGGTGCTGGACGAGTACGTGATCGGCCAGGACGAGGCCAAGAAGGTGCTGAGCGTGGCGGTGTACAACCACTACAAGCGCCTGCTGCAGAAGCCCGCCACCGGCCACGACGAGGTGGAGATCGAGAAGAGCAACATCATCCTCGTGGGCGAGACGGGTACGGGCAAGACCCTGCTGGCGCGCACCATCGCCCGCATGCTGAACGTGCCCTTCTGCATCGCCGACGCCACGGTGCTCACCGAGGCCGGCTACGTGGGCGAGGACGTGGAGAGCATCCTGAGCCGCCTGCTGCAGGCGGCGGACTACGATGTGAGCAAGGCCGAGCGCGGCATCGTCTTCATCGACGAGATCGACAAGATCAGCCGCAAGAGCGATACGCCCAGCATCACCCGCGACGTGAGCGGGGAGGGCGTGCAGCAGGCCCTGCTGAAACTGCTGGAGGGCAGCACGGTGAGCGTACCCCCGCAGGGTGGTCGCAAACACCCCGAGCAGAAGCTCATCCAGGTGGACACGCGGAACATCCTGTTCATCTGCGGCGGGGCCTTCGACGGCATCGCCAAGATCATCGCGCGGCGGGTGAAGAGCAGCGCCGTGGGATACAGCGCCAGCCGGGAGAGCGCCCGCGTGAACGACGAGCACCTGCTGCAGTACGTGAGCCCCCTGGACCTGCGCAGCTACGGGCTCATCCCGGAGCTCATCGGCCGCTTCCCCGTGCTCACCTACCTGGACCCGCTGGACAAGGAGAGCCTGCGCCGTATCCTCACCGAACCCAAGAACGCCCTGGTCAAGCAATACGTCAAGCTCTTCGAGATGGACCGGGTGAAGCTCAGCCTGGACAAGAAGGTGCTGGACTTCATCGTGGAGAAGGCCGTGGAGTACAAGCTGGGGGCCCGCGGGCTGCGCAGCATCTGCGAGGCCATCCTCAACGACGCGATGTACGAGATGCCGGGCTCCGGCGAGCGACCTTCGGAACTGCGCATCACCCTGACCTACGCCCGCGAGAAGTTCGAACGCTCGCGCATGAGCCAGCTGAAGGTGGCCTGAGGGGGGCGGGCGGATTACCTTCGCCCTTCCCAACAGACCCTCCCCATGAAGCGGAACATCCTCCTGCTGGCCGCAGCGCTGCCGCTGGCCTCCCAAGCCCAGGAACTGCCCCAGCCCAGCCCCTCCGGCGAGATCGAGCAGGTCATCGGCCTCACCGGCATCGAAGTGGATTACTCACGCCCCAGCGCGCGCGGACGCAAGGTCTTCGGCGATCTGGTCCCCTATGGCGAATTGTGGCGCACCGGTGCCAATGCCTGCACGCGTGTCGAGCTGGGCGGACCGGTGATCGTGGGAGGCAAGCCCGTGGCCAAGGGCAGCTACTGCCTGTTCACCATCCCCGGTGCCGACCAATGGACCTTCATCCTCAATGCCGATACGGGGCTCTGGGGCACCGGAGGCTACACGGCGGACAAGGACGTGGTGCGGGTGACGGCCAAGCCGTTGACCACCACGGACCATGTGGAGACCTTCACCATCGGATTCGATGCGGTGCGGGACGACAAGGCCGTGCTGGACCTGCGCTGGGAGAACACTCGCGTGGGCATCGAGCTGGCGGCGGACGCCACCGAGCAGGCCCTGGCCAACATCAAGGCCGCCATGGCCGGGAGCGACCTCAAGGCGGGCAACTACGGCCGCAGCGCACGCTACTGTGTGGACAAGGGCGTGATGCTGCCCGAGGCGCTCACCTGGGCCGAGAAGGCCGTGGCCATGGACCGCAAGTACTGGCACCTGCACACCCTGGCGCTGGCCCAGGCCGCCAACGGCAAATACAAGGAGGCGGTGGCCACGGCCAACGAGAGCATGGCCATGGCCCAGAAGGAGAGCGACCCCAACTACGTGAAGATGAACAAGGCCCGGATCGAGGAATGGACCGGGAAGTGAACGGGCCATCGCCTTGCGCATGAGGGAAGGGGCTGTTCCGGAACGGGACGGCCCCTTCGCTTTTCCCGTACCTGTTCCCTGGGCCCGTATTGCCGTCGAAGGTCCCGCTTGGGGCGGTTCGCGGCATTGGCACCGTTCCATGCGGCCGGCGGACACCGGGTCCCGGCCCGTGAGCCCACGGCGCCTCACTGACCGGCCATGAACGGCCGCGCACGGCGGGGGCGCTCCAGCTATCTTCCCGAGGAGGCATCCCGGTCCGAGGGCGGCGGGACCGGAGGTGGTGGCCGATGACCGGCTGGAAAGCGAAAGCCCCCGGCCGGGGCCGGGGGCTTTCCAACATCGGGTGTGCGCGGCGCCTCAGCGACGGTTCACCAGGCGGGTGGTGGTGCCCGTGGCGTTGCTCACGCGGATGGTGTACATGCCGCTGGCATAGCTGCCGAGGTCCACCGTGGTACGGCCGGTGAAACGACCGGTCCACAGCGACTGGCCAAGGGTGTTGAGCACCTCGATGCTGTGGTTCTCCGTGTTGGAGGTGACCACCTGCACCAGGCCGTCGTTGGTCGGGTTCGGGAACATGCTGAACTCGGGGCCGGCCACCTCGCTCATGCCGATGCTGGGGTCCAGGGCCAGGCGCACGGCGAAGGCGTTGCCGTTGGTGTAGGTGCCCGGCTGGCTGCCCTGGATGTTGATCACGGCGGCGATGCTCGGCTGGGGCACGGTGGCGTCGTCCACCACGGCCACGTCGTTCGCGCCGGTGTTGCTGAAGAGCTCCACGCCGGCATAGTAGGCGCCGGGCTGCAGGTTCGCGGCGGTGGTGAAGGGGATCGTCACGATGCCGGCGGCCACGTCAGCGGCCGTCAGGGTGTGATCCAGGCTGGTCGCCAACGGGTTGAACACATCGTCGTTGTCCAGCACGGCGGTCGAGTCGTGGATGCTGGCGACCAGCAGGGCGCCCTCGGTGCTGTTGGCGGTGATGTCCACCGTGATGCCGAACACGTCCACGGCCTGGTTGATCCGGAAGTAGTTCAGGCAGAACACGTTGTCGGTGGCGTCCGTGAAGGTGGCGGTGCCGATGGCCGAGGTCACCTCCGGGGCGCTGTGCACGCCGAGGCCGTCCAGCGCATAGGTCAGGTCGTTCAGGGCGAAGGTGCGCTCGGCGCTGTCATCGCTGGGGTCGTCCTCCAGGGCATCCTCGCTGGAGGTCACCGTGAGGTTCATGGTGTAAACACCCTCGGCCAGGCCACCGGGCAGGGTCACGGCCTCCTCCATGGTCACCGTGTCGCCCGGGTTCACCGTGCCGGCGTTGTAGGTGGCGCTGAACGCCGTGCCACCGCCGGGGGCGGTCACCGTGGCGGTCATCACCAGGTTGGTCTGCGGGTTCACGCCGATGTTGCGCAGCTGGCCGCCCAGGAAGAAGGTGCTGGAGAGCTGGGGACGGGGGATGGTGCCGAACTCGGTGCCACCGCCCACGTGCGACACGTAGCCGTAGTCCATCACCCGGCCGTAGTCGGGCACGTTGCTCAGGGCCAGGTCGTCAATGGCCCAGAAGTACTCCCAACCGCCCAGCCACTGGAAGCGCAGGTACACCGTGGCCTGGTTGGCGGCCACCGAGGTGATGTCCAGCGCGACGCCCTGGGGGTTGGCGCTCCAGCGGGAGCAGGGGGGCGCGGCGGTGCCGGTCTCCAGGCAGGGGAAGGGGAAGAAATCCGTCCAAGTGCTGCCGTCGTTGCTCACCTGCAGCTTCACGTTGGTGTTCGCGTTGTAGTCGAACACCCCGATCAGGCTTTCCATGGTGAACAGCACCGTGGGCTGCGCGCTGCAGTCGATGGGCCCGGTGGTGAGCTCGGTGAGGTGGTCGGTGCCGGGGGCCTGGGTGAGACCGCGGTCCGAGTTGGCCCACAGGTAGCCGTTGGAGGCGCTGGTGGCCCCGAAGGTGGAGGAGGCGGTGTAGCCCAGGGCGGCGACACCCACGGCGGTGGGGTCATTGCTCCACTGGAAGTACACGCTGTCGGTGCCCAGCGGGGTCAGGTTGTCCATGTTGGTCCAGCCGGCGGGTACGGCACCGCCCGAGAAGTCCTCGGTCCAGAAAGGTGCGGCGCGCAGGGCGTCGAAGCTCGGCGTCAGGTGGCTCGGCGCGGGGGTGGTGAAGGAGCCTGGGAGGTGCTGCTTCACGTGGCCCTTGTAGTCGGTGGCATTGCCGGTGCCGGCCGATTGGGCCACCACGGCGACGGAGCCGACCAGCAGGGGGAGAGAGAGGAGAGTCTTCTTCATCGGAAAGGGTTAGGGGGATTAACGTCCGTTGTCGGTCGAAAGATAACAAGCGTCAGCGTAGCCCCATCATCCGCCCCCACCCGCGTGAGGGCCCGCTGGACGACCGGTCTTGGATCCCCGATCCGTCCGTCCGGGGCTCAGGCTTCCGGGTGTGCACGGCCCGGGAGTAAGCCTTGGATCACCACCGCCAGGCCCACCGTGATGGCCGGGGCGATCAGGTTGTACCACAGGAAGGCCACCTGGATGCCGGAGAAATGGATGGCCAGGATCACCGCTTGGGCCACCAACGCCGCAATGAACACGGCCGTGCCCTGCACCTGCTTCAGGAAGAAGGCCACCAGGAAAATGCCCAGGATGGTGCCGTAGAAGAGCGAGCCCAGGATGTTCACCGCCTGGATGAGGTTCTCGAACAGGGAGAACATGGCCGCAAAGGCCAGCGCCAACAGCCCGAAGGCCACGGTGGCCCACTTCCCCAGGCGGACCTGGTGCCCGTCGGTGGTGCGCTTGGGCAGCACGTCCACCACGGCGGTGGTGGCCAGCGCGCTCAGTTCGGCGCTGGTGCTGCTCATGCCGGCGCTGAAGATCATGGCCAGCAACAGGCCGATCACCCCGATGGGCAGGTGGTCCATGATGAAGCTGATGAAGATGTAGTCCTTGTCGTTGGGCTCGCGGTCCGGCAAGGCTTGCTCCAGCAAGGCGGTGGCCTCGCCGCGCAGTGCTTGGTCCGTGGCCAGGCCTTGCACCAGGGCATCGTGGGCGGCGGCCTCGGCGGCGGGCTCCGCGGCCCTGCGGGCCTGCACCCATTCCAAGGCGTGGGTGCGGAGCAGGGCATTGTTCGCCTCATGCTCCACCTCCAGGGTCTGTAGTCGAGGTGCGGCGGCGGTTTCCTCCAGTGCGGCCACGTTGGCGGCATTCCAGTGGATCGGTGCGTTGTTCATCAGGTAGAACACGAACACCAGCACCCCGGTGAGCAGGATGAAGAACTGCATGGGGATCTTCAGTACGGCGTTCATCCAAAGGCCCATGCGCGCTTCCCGCGGGTCACGGCCGCCCAGGTAGCGCTGCACCTGGCTCTGGTCCGTGCCGAAGTAGGAAAGCTGCAGGAAGAATCCTCCGATGAGGCCGCTCCACAGGGTGTACTTGTCGGCGGGGTCGAAGCTGAGGTCCACCACCTGCATCTTCCCCAGGCTGCCCGCCAGTTGCAGGCTTTCGCCGAAGCCCATGGAGCGGCCCAGGTAGTGCACCACCAGGCCGAAGGCCACGAAGAGTCCGCCGAACATCACGGCCATCTGTTGCTTGTGGGTGACGCCCACGGCCCGTGCGCCGCCGGTGGCGGTGTACACGATCACCAGTATGCCGATGAAGCCGCAGGTCCAGGCCAGGGGCCAGTGCAGCACCTTGCTGAGGATGATGCTGGGCGCGTAGATGGTGATGCCCGCGGCCATGCTGCGCTGCAGCAGGAAGAGCCCGGCGGTGAGCAGGCGCGCCCGCTCATCGAAGCGTTTGCCGATGAACTCATACGCCGTGAAGACCTTCCATTTGTAGTAGAGCGGGATGAACACGAGGTTGATCACCACCATGGCCAGCGGCAGGCCGAAGTAGAACTGCACGAAGCCCAGGCCGTCCAGAAATCCCTGTCCCGGCGTGCTCAGGAAGGTGATGGCGCTAGCCTGGGTGGCCATCACGCTCAGGCCCACGCCCCACCAGCGGGCATCGCCGCCGCCGCGCAGGTAGCCCTCGGAGGTGTTCGTGCTGCGCGTCTTCCAAACACCGTAGGCCACGATGAAGCCCAACGTGCCCAGCAGGATGGTCCAGTCAAGCCAGTGCATTCCGGTGTATGATGAGCTTCGGTCCATGCACCCGAGGCACCCTGTGCGCCGACCCACGGGGGCGACGGTACAGCTGCATGCACAGGGTCATGGTGTGCTTCAACCGATCACCCCAGCGCATCAATGGCCTTCCGGATCCCGCCGATCACGTCGGGGATCATTTCCATGCGTGTGGTGCCCACCGAGATGCGGAACCAATCGCTGTCGCGGCCGGTGCCGAAGGCAAAGAAGGGCACCATGCCCACGCCGGCCTTTTGGATCAGGTACCAGGTGGCGTCGAAGGCATCCTTCAGCACCTTGCCCTCCGGCGTGGTGCGGCCGATGATGCCGATGCGCACGGAGAGGTAGATGGCGCCTTGGGCGGGGATGGAGTCCACCGGGAGGCCGTCCGCCTTCATGGCCTGGAAGCCTTTGTGGTAGGCCGCCACGCGTTCCTCCACCATGTGCCGGTGCTCGTCCACGGCGGCGTTGTAGGCCGGTTCCGCCAGGAAGCGGGCCGTGGCCACCTGTTCCGGTTTCGGGGCCCAGGCCCCCACATGGCCGAGGATGGCGGCCATCTTGCGCATCACCGTGGGCGGGCCGAAGGCCCAGCCGACGCGCACCCCGGTGGCGGCGAGCGATTTGGAGATGCCGTCCACGTAGATGGTGTACGGGCGCATCTCCGGCCGGATGGACACGGGGTCCACGTGGTTGGTGCCGCCAAGTACCAGCTCATGGTAGATCTGGTCGTACATCACATACAGCGGTTTGGCGCCGTTGCGCCGGGCGTTCTCCTGCAGCACCAGGTCGCAGATGGCGGCCAGTTGCTCCCGGGTGAAGGATGTGCCCGTGGGGTTGAGCGGTGAGCAGAGCGCGAGCAGGGCGGCTCCTTGCAGGTGCGGCCGCAGGTCCTCGGCCGTGGGCAGGAAGCGGTTTTCCGGCTTGGTCTGCACTTCCACTTTCCCGGCCTGGTGCAGGTAGCTGTAGTGGTTGTTGTTCCAGCTCGGCACGGGATAGACCACGCGCTCCCCAGGGTTCACCACGGCCTTGTACGCGGCGTAGATCAAGGGGCGCGCGCCGGCGGCGATCAGGATGTCATCGGCGGCGTACTCCAGTCCCAGGTTGCGCAGCACTAACGCGCTTACTGCCTTCCGAAGATCGGCCACGCCGTTCGCAGGAGGATAGTTGCTCAGGCCTTCCGTGTATGCTTGTTGGATCAATTCACGGTAGCGGGCCGGCAATGGGAACACGCCCGGGTCGAAATCGCCGATGGTGAGGTTGTGGATCTTCTCACCCTGCGCGATGCGGCTGTTGATCTCACCGGCGATGCGGATGATCTCCGAGCCGATGAGGTGTTCGGCGAGGTCGGATACGAGCGGCGCGGCGGTGGTCGTGGGGTTCATGGCAAGGACGAAAGTAGGGGGCGGGGAAATGTCAATTATGAATGTGAAATGGGGAACGCCGGAACCGTTGCTGCATTACTTCTTGCGAGGGTGGTTGCGTTCGGCGGTCTTTATGCTGGCGGTGAAGATGGCGACCCGTTCGGCACATTCCTTCAGCAGCCACGCGGGGTACGGTTTGCCCAGGTCCATCATTTCGGCATGCGCCGTTCGTTCCAGATCTAGCGTTCCTCAGTTTTCTTTCTAGTCGCTGCGCTTCGAGATCAAATTCGCGAACAACCGGTACGCTCCCGGTACCCCCGCCGGCAATTGGCGGAAGAAACTGATGCCCGTGTACACGTAGCGTCCTTTGCCATGGTCGCAAACGATGAGCCCGCCGTTGAGCGGTTGCTCGCCGGGGTCGTTCCAGGCGATCAGCGGCGTGTAGTGCGGATCCAATTCGCCGGGGAAGTAGAGGCCGCGTTCCTGCACCCAGCCCTCGAAGTCGGATGCTGTGATCTTGTTCGGGGTGTTCAGCAGCGGGTGCTTGGGGTCGAGGAAGGTGGGCGGCGCTTCCTCCACGGTCACGCGGTCGCGGGTGATCTTGAACGGATGCGGACCGAGCGTGGCCGGGTCGATCACGAAATCCGACACGCCGGATACGCTGAAGCGTGGCGTGGTGTTGTACTGGATCACCAGGGTTCCGCCATCCTCCACGTACTTCAGCAGCAGGGGATGGGTCTGTTTCAACGCTTTCGCGGTGTTGTAGGCGCGTATGCCGGTGACGATGGCGTCGTACTTCTTCAGGCCCTCCGCGGTGATCGACACCGGATCGATCATCTCCACGGCGACGCCCAGTTGTTCCAGGGCCTGGGGCACCTCATCGCCCGCGCCCATGATGTAGCCCACGGTCCTGGCGGTGGTCCTCACGTCCAGCGGCACCAGTTCCACCTCGGCGGGCGTGTAGTACACCTGGGGCAGGATGTGCGGGTGGTCGATCTCGTGCAGGGTGCGATCGGCGGTGCCCTTGGGACCGGTGAACGTGAACCTCACGGCACCGGGCCTGGCGTGTTCGCCGGGGATCAGTTGGAAGGTGAAGCGCTGTCGCTCGTTGCGCTTGGCGATATCCACGAGCTTCAGGTCCTTCGTCGTGGCCCAGCCTTCGGGCAGGGTCACGTTCAGTTGGCCGGTGAGACTGTCGGTGAGGGCTTCCACTTCCACGGTGATATGCTGCGCCCCACCGGTGGCAATGAGGACATCGGTCTTCGGGATTACGGAAGCCACGGGCGTGATGTACACCGGGCGGATGCGTTCGCCGTCCACACGGTCCACCCATTTGTGGTAGGCCCGGACCGTCATGGGTGGAAGGCCGGTGCGTGCGAGCGTCAGGGTGACCCGGCCCGATGGCCCGTCATCGGCCACCGCCGCTCCGATGCGCGATGGCGGATCGATGGCATACCGCGCGCCGATCGCAGGTCGGGCCAGCCAGAACGGTTCGTCCACCGGTGCATGTCCGTCAAGGTCCAGTTGACCTTTCCAGACCTCGCCGGCCTTCAACGTCGTGGACGCCCACACGCCGTTCGCTTCGTTGCCATCGGCGTGACTTAGGGTCATGTCGACATTCCGCCGCAGCAACGCATCCAGGTGCAGGCCCAGGGGCGTGCCGGAGGCGTGGTAAGGCGCATCGCCCAACATTTCGAGGGTGGTCCCTGTGGCGAATTGCACCAGCTGGGCCAGCTGTCCTGCGATGTACCCGGCCCAAGGCTCGCTGCTCGCCCATGACCCCAGTTCCACGGCCAGGGCTTCCAGCATGCCTGCGCTCGCCTCGGGGGCCTCGGGGTCGAAGCCGGCGAGGAGCGCATCGACCCGTGCTGCGGTCGCCGCACCCCCCTTCACCCGTCCCCACGTCATATCGATCCCCTCGAAAATGTCCTTCGTCCTCGGCCGGTCGCCCTTCACCAGCTTCAGATACTCCAGCATCTCCCCCCGCGTTTCCGCCGCGCCGAAGCCCTGGCTTTTGTGCATGCTGCGGCTGCGCCCGGCTATCTCCGTGTAGCTCAGGCCCAGCAACGGGTCGTAGCCGCCCACGTCCACGGTGAGCCAGTCGGGATCGTTCTTCGCGAGATCGGCCAGGTCCTTCTTCCACCACGTACTGCCGTTGAAGAAGAGGCGCCGCGGCTGCCACGCTTGCAGCCCTTGCTCCAGGTGCTCCGGGAAGGCCTTGGGATCGCCGGCCAGGTCGAAAGCCTCCTCGGCGAGGATGGCGCTGGCCTCGTGGTGGCCGTGCCCTGCGCTGCGGTCGGGTGCGAAGCGGGTGATGATGATGTCCGGCCGGAACATGCGGATCACGCGCACCACATCGCTCAGCACTTCCTGCTTGCCCCATTTCGCGAAGCTCTCGGCGGCGTTCTTCGAGAAACCGAAGTCCACCGCGCGGGTGAAGAACTGTTCGCCACCATCGATGCGGCGCGCCTCCAGCAACTCCTGGGTGCGGATGATGCCGAGCGCATCGCCCATTTCGGCACCGATCAGGTTCTGCCCGCCCTCGCCGCGGGTGAGGCTGAGGTAGCCGGTGCGCACCTTCTTCCCGTTGGCCAGCCACGCGATCAGGCGGGTGTTCTCGTCGTCGGGATGTGCGGCGATGTAGAGCACGCTGCCCAGCACGTTGAGCTTCTGCATGCGATGCAGAATGCCGGCGGCGTCGGGCTGTGCGGGGGGGCGCTGGGCGGCGACCGGAAGGTTGGAAAGTGGAAGCAGGAGGAGGGCCGCCGCCAACACGCGCAGCGCCCGGAACGAGCGGTGGTGCATGGGGCCAAGGTAGAGCGGGGGGAACGACGCGGACCCCGACCCCCGACCCTGCACTTCCCGCCTTCCGCCTCAGGCCGCTGTCAGACCACCTGTTCGGCGAGAACCCTGCCGATCTGCTCCTTGTAGCTGCGGCCGCTCACGATGCGCTCGTTGTTGGCCATGGTGAAGATGAACTCGTTGTTGCCGCTGTACCGGCTGCTGCGCACGTGGGCCAGGTTCACGATGTAGCTGCGGTGGATGCGCAGGAACCGTGCGGGGTCCAGCTCGGTCTCCACGGCGTTCATGGTCATCCGGTGCAGGAAGTGCCGGTCCTTGAGCTGCAGGCAGATGTAGTTGCCCTCGGCGCGCATGAAAACGATGTCGGCCACGTTCACCTTGTGCTCCCGCCCCTTCTCGCGCAGCGTGAAGTGCTCGATGAACTCGCTGTTGGCGTGCATGTGCTCCCGCACCAGGTCCATCAGTTTGCCGGTGAGGCGGCGGCTGACGTTCATGTCCAGGTGCCGCTTGGCGCGTTCCAGGGAGGTGAAGAACCGCTCGTCGTCGTAGGGCTTCAGCAGGTAGTCCACGGCGTTGATGTCGAAGGCCTTCAGGGCGTACTGGTCGTGCGCGGTGACGAAGACCACGAAGGGCAGGCGGTCGCGGGGCACCTGCTGCACCACCTCGAAGCCGTTCATCTGGGGCATTTGAACATCGAGGAAGAGCAGGTCGGGACGGTGCCGGTCGATGGCACCAAGGGCCTCCTGCCCGTTGCGGCACTCGCCCACCACCTCGATCTCGGGGTCCTGGGCCAGCAGGCGAAGCAGGCGTTCGCGGGCGATGGGTTCGTCGTCGACGACCAGGGTGCGGATGTGTTTCATGTGGATCGATCGTTGCGCTTGTAGGGGAGGGTGAGCTGTACGGAGAAGCCTTTGCCGCCCGGGGAGGACACGTGCATCTGCGCGGCCTCACCGTAGAGCAGCCGCAGCCGTTCACGGACGTTGCGCAGGCCGATGCCGCTGCCTGCGGTCGCACTTTCGACGTCCGGGCAGCCGCGTCCGTTGTCCCGCACGGCGATGCGCAGGTCCCCGTTGTGGCGCTCGGCCGTCACGGCGATGTCCACCCGGTCGCTGCTGAACCCCGGTCCATGCTTGATGGCGTTCTCCACCAGGGGTTGCAGGATCATGCTGGGGACCTCCGCATCGGCGCAGGCGGCCGGGATATCGTAGGTCACGCGCAACCGGTCCTGGAAGCGCACGGCCTCAATACCGAGGTAGTGGCCCACATGGTCGATCTCGTGGGCGAGCGCCACGCGGTCGCGCCGCTCCTTGTCCAGGGTGATGCGCAGCAGCTGGCCCAGGCGGCTCAGCACGGTGCGGGCCCGGCCGCTGTCCTGGTCCATCAGGGCGCTCACCGTGTTGAGGGTGTTGAACAGGAAGTGGGGCTGCAACTGCTTGCGCAGGGCGTTGAGCTGGCTGGTCTGGAGCTCGTTCTGCAGGCGCATCACCTGCGTCTCGCGCTCGCGCATCACGCGGGCGTTGTCCAGGGCCACCAGCACGCCCATCAACACGCCGTACTCCATGAACCGGCTGAGGATGGCCGGCGGCAGGGCGCTGAGGGCCCAATCACGCATGTTGGGATCGCTGAAATCGAACTCGCCCCGCCAATGCAGGATGGTGTAGTAGATGCAGGAGGTGGAGGCTTCGTGGAAGGCGGCGATCAGCAGGGCCACGCCCACGTGCAGCAGCAGCACGGGTCCCAGCGGGCGCCTGCTGAACGGCCAGCGCTTCAACAGCGTGTACACCAGGGGCGTGAGCAGGGCCCAGAACAGGAAGTTGAGGTAGGGCACCGGGGCCTCGCGCCACCACCGGAACTCGCCCATGGCCTTGAGCTCGGCATACACGTAATGGTGCATGTAGGCCTGCAGCAGGAACAGCGTGGCCAGCACCAACGCGCTCACCAGCACGATGCGGAAGCTGATCGGGGTGCGCTGGAAGTAGTTCACCGGAGGGGCGCTGGGCGGTCTTCCCCGGCGTGGGGCCGAAGGACGAAGGCCAAGCTATCCCGCCTCACCGCCCGCCCCTTCGCGATCGTGATGAACGGCGCCGGAAGGGATGGACAGGGACGAACGGTGAGGACGACCGGTGGCCCGCAAGGCGCCCATGGGCCCACCGTCCACCGCCATCGGGGGCACGGCGCCTATCCGAAGGTGAAGGTGAACCCGTTGACGGTGACCGTGACGGTCCCGTCGCACGAACCCGTGCCGAAGTCCACGTAGCGGGTGGCGAGCCCCTGCGGGGTGATCTCCAGCTTGCCGCTCACCACGTACCAGCAACCCACCTCCACACGCAGGGCCTCGGTGATGGTGAGGGTGTAGGGCAGGCCGTGCCGGTTGGTGCCGCTGCCGTTGCCGGTGATCAGGAACACATCGTCCCACGGGGTGAGCGTCCCCTCGCCCTGGACCCAGGTGCGTACGCGGTCGGCGGTGTGCGTGCTGGTCCACGCATTGTCCGGGGCGGTGACGGTGCCGTTGACGGCGATGGCGAAATGCGTATGCCCGTCGCCATCGGGGCCGAGGTTGGTCACCGTTTTGCTGCCCTGGACATGATGATCGTTCACGTAGTAGTCCTGCGGGGTGATGGTGATCACGGTGCCGGTGGCGCGGTAGGGCCCGGTGAAGGTCACCAGGATGCTGCCCCGGCGCGTGCGGCCGTCCTGTCCGGTGCAGTTCACCGGCCCGAAGTCGATCCACAGCGTGTGCGGCATGGCCGTGGTGTCGATGATGATGGTGTCGATGCAGGCGTCCATCATGCCGCGCACACCGCCCTCCTCCGCAGCCTGGTCGGCCTGCTTCAGCAGGTCGTTGAACAGGGCCTCCGACAGGCTGTTGTCCACGGCGGAGGTGTAGTCGTTGTTCACCGGGGTGTCGTTCTCCTTGCGGCAGGCCGTGAGGGCCAGCAGGCCCAGGACGGTCGTGGTGAGCAGGGTCCGTTGCATGGCTGGTGGTTTGGTTCCGGAGGGTACGACGCTATAACGCGGCCAAGGTTCGATCCGTTCATGCCGCCGGTGCGGTGCGCTCCAGGATCAGGAAGGTGAAGGCGTGGGCATGCCGCTCGTCGGCGGGGTGCTCCTGGCGCCACACCTCGCGCCAGCCGGCATCCAACGCGGGGAAATGGGTGTCGCCTTCCACCACGGCGTGCACCCGCGTGAGGTAGATGCGGTCCACCAGCCCCTTGGCCAGCGCCTCGCGGTACAGTTGCCCACCCCCGATCACGAAGACCTCGGGTTCCCCCAGGCTGCGGGCGTGCGCCAGGGCGGCTTCCAAGCTGGTGACCACCACGGCGCCGGGCGCCTCGTAGGCGGGGTTGCGGCTCACCACGATGTTGGTACGACCCTTCAACGGCCTGAAGCGCAGCGGGATGCTCTCCCAGTTGCGCCGCCCGGTGACGACACAGTGGCCGCGCGTGGTGCGCTGGAAGAACGCCATGTCGTCGGGCAGATGCCAGGGCAGGTCGCCCTCGCGGCCGATGACCCCGTTGGCGCTGGCGGCGACGATGGCGCTGACGGTCATACGGCGACCTCCGCCTTGATGTGCGGGTGCGGGTCGTAGTCCTTCAGCGTGAAATGGTCGTAACGGAAGGCGAAGAGGTCCTTCACCGCGGGGTCCAGGGCCATGGTGGGCAGCGGGCGCGGATCACGGGTGAGCTGGAGGCGGGCCTGCTCCAGGTGGTTGGTGTACAGGTGGGCGTCGCCGAGGCTGTGCACGAACTCGCCCGGTCGCAGGCCGCACACCTGGGCCACCATCAGGGTCAGCAGGGCGTAGCTGGCGATGTTGAAGGGCACGCCCAGGAACACGTCGGCGCTGCGTTGGTACAGCTGGCAGCTGAGCCTGCCCTCGGCCACATGGAACTGGAACAGGGCGTGGCAGGGCGGCAGGGCCATGCGGTCCACGTCGGCCGGGTTCCAGGCGCTGACGATGAGGCGGCGGCTGTCGGGGTTGCGCTTGATCTGCGCCACCACGTTGGCGATCTGGTCGATCACACGGCCGTCGGGCGCATGCCAGCTGCGCCATTGGTGGCCGTAAACCGGGCCCAGGTCGCCGTTGGCGTCGGCCCATTCGTCCCAGATGCGCACCCCGTTGTCCTGGAGGTACTTCACGTTGGTGTCGCCCGCCAGGAACCAGAGCAGTTCGTGGATGATGCTCTTGAGGTGCAGCTTCTTGGTGGTCACCAGGGGGAAACCTTCGCCCAGGTCGAAGCGCATCTGGTGGCCGAAACAGCTCAGGGTGCCGGTACCGGTGCGGTCGTGCTTGGGCACCCCTTCGTCCAGGATGCGGCGCAGCAGTTGGTGGTATTGCTTCATGGTTCGGGGTACCGGCGGCGGTGGCGCGTTGGCGTGGCGAAGTTAGCCCAGGCCGTAGCCCGCAGCGGCGGAGGGTGGCGGGTCGTCGTGCGGCGGTGGATGTGGCGGGCGCGTGGGTCCGTTGCGGGCGGCGCGTTCCCCGGCGGGTTCACGGCCGCCGTTGCCGGGCATGGCCGCCAGCAGGCGGAGCTTCATGCGTTCGTAGTAGCTGCGTTTGTCGATGGTGTGGCTGATGAGGTAGGCCACCATGGCGGCGTACATCAGCTGGAAGATCACGCTGTGGCGGTCGGTCATCTCCAGCACCAGGATGGCGCTGGTGAAGGGCGAGCGCGACACCCCGGTGAGGAAGGCGGTCATGCCGGCGAGCACCAGCACGTTGAACTCGCCGCGGCTGGGGGCGAACCACTGGGCGATCCATCCGCCCACGGCGGCGCCGCCGGCCAGGCTGGGGGCGAAGATGCCGCCCGCGCCGCCGGCGCTGAAGCTGAAGAGGGGGCCCAGGGTGCGGGCGGCGATGTCGCGCCATCCGGGGTCCACCGCGGCGTCGAAGAGGTAGCTTTCCAACAGGTGCTTGCCGCTGCCCAAGGCGAGGGTGCCGGTGAGCTTCACGGTGCAGGCGAAGGCCAGTGCGCAGCCCGTGGCGAAGAGGGCCTGGGCCACGGCGCCTTTCAGGGCCCGGCGCCATTTGTCCAGCAGCAGCACGGCCTTGCAGAACAGGGCTCCGGAGGCCCCCGCGCACAGGCCGATGGCGAGCACCTTGTACATGAAGCTGAAGCCCACGGGTTCCAGCTTGGGGTAGCCCAGGAAGAGGTAGGGGCCCAGCAGCAGCTGGGCGGTCATGCCGGCCAGGATCACGGCGGTGAGCACGGCGGTGCGGAACTGGGCGATGTGCGTGCGGGTGAGCTCCTCCACGGCGAAGACGATGCCGCCCAGGGGGGTGTTGAAGGCGGCGCTGAGCCCGGCGGCACCGCCGGTCACCATCATCACCTTGCGGCTCACCTTGGGCCAGAAGGGGGGCAGCAGCTTGTGCACGGTGCGGTACACGCTGCCGGCGATCTGCAGGGTGGGCCCCTCGCGGCCCACGGCGCCACCGCCCAGCACCATGGCCATGCTGCTGGCCATCTTCACCAGGATGATGCGCACGTTGAGGAAGCGCCAGCTGCGGTCGTTGCCCCGGTCGTCGGCCACCTCGATGGCGGCCATCAGCTGCGGGATGCCGCTGCCGCCGGCCAGGGGGGCGAAGCGCCGCACCAGCCACCAGCTGAGCAGGAAGGCCAGCGGGGCGCTCACGAAGATCCAATCCGGATGCAGGCCGATGACCCAGGCCTGGACCTGTTCCACCAGGGCGAAGAGCTTGGCGTAGCCCACGGCGATCAGGGCGGTGATCACGGCCGCCACCTGGTAGGGGAGCGTCAGCAGGGTGAGCTCCTTCATGCGGCTGTTCATCACCTTGCGGCCCAGCCAGGCCAGGGCGGCGGTCACCTGCCGTTGCAGGCGTTGGCCAAGGCGTGAGGGGGCGGGCGGAACAGGGGGCGGCACGGGGCAAAGGTGCCCGGCCCCGGCGCAGGTGCGGCGTGGTGCGTGCGTGCGCTACCAACAACACGGCATGGACAGCGGCTCACTCGGCGCCCACGCGCGCCAGGTCCACCAGCACATAGCGGTAGGTGGTGCCGCGGTCGTAGGCCTTGAGCAGCGTGCGTGTGCCATGGGCATCGAACACGGCCGTCATGGGGCAGGCGGCCAGCCCGCCTTCGGGCGCCCATGCGGTGCCCTGGCGCACCAGGTGCCCGGTGCGGTCGATGCGCACGGCCTTCAGCACGCCCGGCTCGGGCAGGGGCCCCTTGCCGTCGCCCCCGGCCCCGGCGGCCAGGATGCCGGCCAGGCCCTTGGGGGTGTGCCCGAAAAGCAGGGTGATCCCCTGGCTGTCGGCCCGCAGGCCCGCGGTCTCGTAGGCCTGCCCGCAGGTGGTGAGGTAGGCCCGGTCGATGTTGCGCTGCCAGCGCACCGAGTCGGTGGCGTCCAGGTAGCTCGTGCGCAGCATGCCGCAGAAATGGCGCATGGCCACGGCATCGCCCACGGGCAGCTGGAACTCGTTGTCCACGAAGGCTTCCACGAGCAGGGTGCCGCCGTCCCAGGCGGGCAGGAGGGCCACCACCTCATCGGGCAGCTTGGCCCGGGCGCTGACGGGCTTGCCGGGGTCGCCGTCCACGCTGCCGAAGCCGGTGAGCTTGGTCCTGCGGATACCGGCCGATCGTTGGTCCACCAGCGGGGTGGGCTTCAGCTTGGGGTCCTGTGGATCGAAGTGGACCACCTGGCCGGGGATGCCGGTGAGGGCACCGTACCGCAGCGCCAGGCTGATGCGGCCATCGGCGCGTTCGCAGAACCGGGCGGTGCTCACGAAGTCCTTGTCCACCAGCACGTCCTTCACCGTGCGGCCCTGGTCGCTGATGGTGGTGAAGTGCAGCTCGTGGCAGTTCTTGTCGCCCTTCTGCTCGTCGGCGCAGGGGAACACGTAGGCCAGCAGGAGCAGGCGCCCGTCGTTGGTGAACTGCATCTGGTGGATGCGGGCCTGTGCGGCGGGGTAGGGCAGGGTGGCCACGGCGCTCCAGGCTTCGCGCAGGTCGCGGTCCAGGCAGGTCATCCACAGCTGCTTGGGGTCCCTGCCCTTGCCGTCGTACATGTTCACCAGGTGGTGGGCGCCATCGGGCGCGGTGAGCAGGCGCTCGGTATGGGCGGCGGTGAGGCCGAGGCTGAAGAGGATGGGGTCGGGCAGGGGCCGGCGGGCCAGGCTGGTGGCGGGGTCCATGGCCCAGGGCTGGGCGAAGGAGGCCACGCGGCGCAGGCCCGAAAGGGCGGGCGGCGAACCGCCCACGGTGGCCACGGCCAGCTCGGTGCCCTTCTTGCCGGGGCTCACCAGCAGCACGTCCATGGTCTCGCCGCGCACCACGGGCATCAGGCCGTTCCACTTCGCGCCGTCGAGCTCCACGTCCTTCAGCGCCAGCTCCTCGGTGGGCCGCAGTTGCGCGTCGAGCCGCACCACCTTGTGGGTGCCGCCCTCCTCCACGTACAGCAGGGCGCGGCCGTCGGCGGGCAGCAGGCCGTCCACCACGGCGTGCTGGTCGCCCTGGGCGTTCTTGAACGAGCGGGTGAAGGCCTCACCCACCTGGGCGGCGGGCTGGCCAAGGGCGCCGGTGACCAGCAGGGCGGCCACGGGCAGGTGCAGGGTGCGGGTCATGGCTTGTGGGCGCGGCGGGCCGCTTTCACATGATGATGCCGGCGATGGTGGCGCTCAGGTAGCTGGCGAGGGTGCCGCAGAAGAGGGCCTTCAGGCCGAGCTTGGCCAGGTCGTGGCGGCGCGTGGGGGCCAGTTCGCCGATGCCGCCGATCTGCATGCCCACGCTGCTGAAGTTCGCGAAGCCGCAGATGGCGATGCTCACGATCAGCAGGCCCTTCTCGGTGACGATGGGCACGCTCTTGTTGGCCAGGTTCTGGAAGGCGACGAACTCGTTGATCGAGAGCTTCTGCCCCAGCAGGGTGGCCACGCTGCCCACGTCCTGTGCGGGCACGCCCATGGCCCAGGCCATCGGGTAGAAGAGCTTGCCGAAGATCCAGTTGAGGCTCAGGTGCAGGTCCGGGCTGAACAGGTGGCCGATGCGCAGCAGGCTCCAGTCGATCAGGGCGATCAGGGCGATGAAGCCGATGAGCATGGCGATGACGTTCATGGCGATCTTGAAGCCGTCGCCCGCGCCGTGGCTGATGGCGTCCACCACGTTGATGTAGTTGCTCTTCACCTCGAGCTTCACCTTGCCCATGGTCTGGCTCTGTTCGGTCTCGGGGAACACGATCTTGCTGATCACCAGGGCGCCGGGCGCGGCCATGAGGCTGGCGGCGATGAGCTTGGGGGCCAGGTCGTAGCCGGCCTGTGCGCCCATGTTGACGTACACCACGAGGATGCCGCCGGCGATGCAGGCCAGGCTGCCGCTCATGCTGGCCAGCAGTTCGCTGCGGGTCATGCCGGCCAAATAGGGACGGATCATCACCTGGGCCTCCACCTGGCCCACGAAGGCGCTGGCCACGTTGCTCAGGGCCTCGGCGCCGCTCACGCGCATCACGAAGTTCATGGCGCGGGCGATCAGCTGCACCACGCGCTGCATGATGCCGAAGTGGTAGAGCACGGCCACCAGCACGCACACCAGGATGATCGTGGCCGTGACGTTGAAGGCGAACACGAAGCCGCCGGCGGCGTAGTTGGCCACGGTGCCGTCGAACTGGATGGCGGCCAGCCCGCCGTACACGAAGGAGGCGCCCTGCCGGGCGAACATCTCGATCTTCTCCATGCCGTGCCCCAGCCACTGGAAGAAGCGGGTCACGGGGGGCACCTTCAGCACCAGCACGGCGATGAGCACCTGGAGCAGGATGCCGCTGACGATCACGCGCGGGTTGATGGCGCGGCGGTTGTTGCTGGCCAGGAAGGCCAGGCCGAGGATCAGGGCCATGCCGAGCAGGCCGGTCAGTCGTTCCATGGGTGGTGCGGTGCGGGTGTGTGGTCAGTCCTTGCCGAGGGGCAGCAGGTTGCGGCGCACCCAGCGCGGCAGCAGCACGGCGCCGGCCAGGATGTACGGGTAATAGCTGATCAGGCGCCATAACAGGGCCAGCGCCGGGGCCAGGCCCAGGGGGATGAACACGGCCAGGAAGTCGTTGAACAGGAACTCGGCCAGGCCGCTGCCGCCCGGGGTGGGGCTCACCAGCACCAAGATGCCCATGATCACCTGCTTGCCGAAGAGCAGCAGGTCGTTCATGGGCCGCCCGTCGTGGAAGGCGTGCACCAGGCAGTTGACGATGCTGTAGCGGGCGCTCCAGCTGGCGAAGGTGGCCAGCAGCGCGGGCCACCAGTAGCCCCAGCCCTTGTGGCGCAGGCCGGTGGCGGCGACGATCAGCTGGTCGCCGGTCTTCACGGCATTGCGGCGCCAGCGTCGCAGCACAGGCATGCTGAAGAGGCCCACCAGCCAGCGCTTCACGATCACCGGGTTGATGAACAGGGCGTACGCCACGAACAGCTTGTAGGCCAGGATGATGATGTACACGGCCCAGAAGGCCACGTAGATGCTGCTGCCCCACAGGCTGCTGCCCACGCCCACGCCGCTGAAAAGGGCGTCCTGCCCCAGCAGCAGCACCATCAGCGGGGCCATCACCGCCAGGAAGATGCCGTCCAGGAAGCTGGTGAAGGTGATCACCGTGATGCTGCGGCCCGCGTCGATGCCCTCGCGGTTGAGGATGAAGATGGCGAAGAGGAACCCCCCGCCGATCAGGCCCGGGGCCAGCGCCGAGCTGAACTCCCAGAGCATGATCACCACGAAGCTGCGCCACCAGCTGAGGTCGCGGTCGGTGAGGTGGCGTATGCGCACCATGTAGGCGTAGTCGCGCACCACCACACTGCCGAAGGCCAGGACGATCCACGCGGTGCTGGCCCAGGTCCATTGCACGCTGCGCAGGGCGCTCAGGTCGCTGTTGCGCAGGATGAGCACCGCGGTGATGCCCAGGCCGATGAAGACCGGCAGCAGCATCTTGCCGAGGCTGAAGGAGCGCAGGAAGGGGCGGGCATCATCCGTCATGCGGTGCCCAAAGTACCCATGGCGCGGACATCGGCCGCACGGGGGTGCGAAAGTGAGGTCCGCGGGCGGGGTGCTTGGTGGTGAAGGCGCAAAGCCCCATCTTGCCGACCCACAGCACCCCGCAGCATGGCCAGCAAGCTCTTCGCCACCAAGTCCGTTGAACAGATCATGGCCTCCGGTTCCGCCGAGGGCGAGCACGGCCTGCGACGCACGCTCACGGCCACCAACCTGGTGGCGCTGGGCATCGGGGCCATCATCGGCACGGGGATCTTCGTGCTCACGGGCACGGCGGCGGCCAACCATGCGGGGCCTGCGCTCACCATCTCGTTCATCGTCTCGGGGCTGGGCTGCCTGTTCGCCGGGCTGTGTTATGCGGAGTTCGCGGCCATGCTGCCCATCAGCGGCAGCGCCTATTCCTATTCCTACGCCACGCTGGGCGAGTTCCTGGCCTGGATCATCGGTTGGGACCTGATCCTGGAATACCTGTTCGGGGCCAGCACGGTGGCCGTGGGCTGGAGCGGTTACATGGTGAGCTTCCTGGAGGGCTTCGGGGTCCACCTGCCGGCGGCCCTCACCTCGGCCCCGCTGGTGCACGACGCCCAGGGATGGCACACCACGGGGGCCTTCATCAACCTGCCGGCGGTGCTCATCGTGGCGGTGATGACCTGGCTGCTGGTGCGGGGCATCCGTGAGTCGGCCAGCTTCAACAACATCATCGTGCTGGTGAAGCTGGCGGTGATCCTGCTCTTCATCTTCTTCGGCCTCTCGTATGTGGACACGGCCAACTGGTTCCCCTACGTGCCCGAGCGCGTCACCGAGGCCACGGGGGTGGGCAAGTACGGCTGGCAGGGCATCCTGGCCGGTGCCGGGGTGATCTTCTTCGCCTACATCGGCTTCGATGCGGTGAGCACGGCGGCGCAGGAGGCCCGGAACCCGCAGCGGGACATGCCCAAGGGCATCCTGTACTCGCTGTTGATCTGCACGGTCCTCTATGTGGTCACCGCGGCGGTGATGACCGGCATGGTGCACTACACCGAGCTGAACGTTCCGGCGCCCATCGCCCTGGCCATCGATTCGGCGGGCGGAGCGCTGGCCTGGCTGGCGCCACTGATCAAGGTGGGCGCCCTGGCCGGGCTCAGCTCGGTGATCCTGGTGATGCTCATGGGCCAGCCGCGCATCTTCTTCAGCATGAGCCGCGACGGGCTGCTGCCGCCGGTCTTCGCCAAGGTGCACCCCCGGTTCAAGACCCCCCACATCACCACCCTGCTCACCGGCACGGTGGCCGCCGTCATCGCCGGGCTGTTCCCCATCGGGCTGCTGGGCGAGCTGGTGAGCATCGGCACCCTGCTGGCCTTCGTCATCGTGTGCGTGGGCATCATCGTGCTGCGGCGCACCCGGCCGGAGATGCCGCGCCCCTTCCGCACACCGTGGGTGCCGCTGGTGCCGGTCCTGGGCGCGGCGATCTGCCTGGTGCAGATGGCGTTCCTGCCGCCGGACACCTGGCTGCGCCTCGTCATCTGGATGGCGATCGGCATCGCGATCTACTTCACCTACGGCCGCAAGCACAGCCACCTCACGGCGGGCAGGGACCGGTAGGCGCATGAGCGGCTTCCATCGTTCGCTCGGGTTGTGGGACGCCACCATGCTGGTGGCCGGTTCCATGATCGGCTCGGGCATCTTCATCGTCAGCGCGGGCATGCTGCGCGACCTGGGGTCGGCCGCGTGGATGCTGGTGGCCTGGGTGGTGGCCGGGGTGCTCACGGTGATGGCCGCCCTGAGCTACGGCGAGCTCGCGGCCATGATGCCCAAGGCCGGGGGGCAGTTCGTGTACCTGCAACGCGCCTACGGCCGGCTCACGGCCTTCCTGTACGGGTGGACGGCCTTCACGGTGATCACCTCGGGCATCATCGCGGCGGTGGCCGTGGCCTTCACCAAGTTCAGCGCGGTGTTCTTCCCGGTGCTGGCCCCGGAGCACATCCTCTTCGACCTCGGCTTCCTGAAGGTGGGCACCGCCCAGGTCTATGCGGTGGCGTCCATCCTGCTGCTCACCCTGTTCAACACCCGCGGGGTGGAGGGCAGCAAGAACTTCACCACCATCTTCACCACGGCCAAGGTGGTGGCGGTGCTGGGGCTCATCGTGGCGGGCCTTTCGGTGGGCCTGGGCACCGGGGTGCTCACGGCCAACTTCGAGCCGGGGTGGAACGCGGTGCGCCTCGATGCGGAAGGCCACGCGGTGCCGCTCACCGGCGCCGCGCTCATCAGCATGCTCGGTGTGGCCATGGTGGGCTCGCTCTTCAGCAGCGACGGGTGGAACAGCGTGACCTTCATCGCCGGGGAGATCAAGGACCCGCAGCGCAACATCCCGCGGAGCCTGGCCCTCGGCACCTTCCTGGTCACCGCGCTTTACGTGCTGGCCAACATCACCTACCTGGCCTTGCTGCCGGCCGCGGACATCATGCACGCCGAGGCGGACCGTGTGGGCACGGCGGCCGCGCAGGTCATCCTGGGGCCTTCGGCCGTGGCGGTGATGGCCGCGCTGATCATGGTGAGCACCTTCGGCTGCATCAACGGCTATGTGCTGGTGGGGCCGCGCATGTATTACGCCATGGCGCGGGAGGGGCTCTTCTTCCGGCAGGCCGGTGTGCTCAGCGGGCGGGGGGTGCCGCAATGGGCCCTGTGGGTGCAAAGCCTGTGGGCCAGCCTGCTCTGCTTCAGCGGCACCTACGGCGACCTGCTGGACTATGCCACCTTCGCCTCGCTGCTCTTCTACGTGGTCACCATCGCCGCCCTGTTCGTGCTGCGGCGGCGCGAGCCGGGCGCGGCACGGCCGTACCGCGCCGTAGGCTACCCGTGGGTGCCCGCCCTGTACATCCTGTGCGCGCTGGCCTTCTGCGTGAACCTGCTGGTGAACAAGCCCGACTTCACCGTGGGCAGCCTGGTGATCGTGGCCCTGGGCGCGGTGGTGTATTTCGCCACGGGCCTGCACCGCGGCCGGTCCGCCCCGGAGCCGGAGCCCGACGGCCGGACCTGAGGGCCGCAGGGCTCAGTTGGTCTGTTCGCGCCGTTTGATCTCGTCCCGGATCTTGCTGGCGCGCTCGTAGTCCTCCTCGCGGAGCGCCTTTTCCAGCATTTCCTGCAGCTCCTCGATGCTGCTGCCCTTGATGCCCTTGGCGGGCTTGCCGCGTTCCACGGGTTCGGCGGGGCGCTCCTCCTTGCCTTCGTCACCCTCCTCCACCTTCAGGCCGGCGGCCCCCATGATGAACTCATAGGTGAAGATGGGGCATTGGAAACGCAGGGCCAGGGCGATGGCATCGCTGCTGCGCGCGTCGATCTCCACCTCGTGCCCGTTCTGTTCCAGCACCAGCTTGGCGTGGAAGATGCCCTCCACCAGGTCGTTGATCACCACCTCCTTGAGCCCCACGCCGAGGGTGTCGCTGAGGTTCTTGAACAGGTCGTGCGTGAGCGGACGCGCGGGCTTGATGTTCTCCACCTGGATGGCGATGGCCTGGGCCTCCACGCCGCCGATGATGATCGGGAGCCGCCGTTCGCCCTGCGCCTCCGCCAGGATCAGGGCGTAGGCACCGGCGTGCGTGTGGCTGTAGGTGATGCGCAGGAACTTCAGCTCGACCTTGTCCATCCTCTCCGTGCGGGGCCGTGAAGATAGGATGCGGGGCCGGTTCAGCGCTCGGCGTTGAGCTTCTTGGCGGCCTCGATCAGCTTGGGCAGCACCTCGAAGGCATCGCCCACGATGCCGTAGTCGGCGGCCTTGAAGAAGGGGGCCTCGGGGTCCTTGTTCACCACGCAGATCACCTTGCTCTGGTTCACCCCGGCCAGGTGCTGGATGGCGCCGCTGATGCCGATGGCGATGTAGAGGTCGGGCCGGATGGCCGCCCCGGTCTGTCCCACGTGCTCGTGGTGCGGCCGCCAATGGTCGTCGGCCACCGGCCTGCTGCAGGCGGTGGCGGCGTGCAGCTCCCGCGCCAGGTCCTCGATGAGGCCCCAGTTCTCGGGCCCCTTCATGCCGCGGCCACCGCTCACCACGCGCTCGGCCTCGGGCAGGGGGATGCCGGCACCGGCCTTGCGCAGTTCCTTGACCGTGATGCGCGCCGCGCCCACGTCGCCGCCGAACTCCTGCACCGCGGCGGGCGCGCCACCACCGGCGATGGGCACGCTGTTGGGGCTGAGGCTGATCACCTTCACCGGGCTCTTGACCTCCACGTAGGCGCGGGCCTTGCCGCTGAACACGTTGCGGCGGAAGCTGCCTCCCTCGGGCAGTCCGGTGGCGCCGGCCACATGGCCCGCCTTGAGCCGCACGGCCACCCGCGGGGCCACGGCCTTGCCCGTGGCATCGGACACGCACACGATGGTGTCGGCCTTCTCCGCCTCGGCCACGGCGCACACCAGGCGGGTGAGCTGCTGGCCGTCCACGGCCTTCACGCCCCGGGCCACAACGACCTTGCCGGCGCCGTGCGCGCCCAGTTGCTCCAGGCCCTGCGCGTCGCCGAAGGTCACGGCCGTCACGGGGCCACCGGCCAGCTTGCTGGCGTAGGTCACCGCCTCCTGGGCCGCTTTCGGGAGCTTCTCGCCCCGGGTGTCGATGAAAACGATGGTGCTCATGGAAGGAATGGGTTGGGGCGCATCCTGAGGCGCCCGTGGGATTCAATGGGATCAGATCACCTTGGCTTCGGTGTGCAGCAGCTCGATGAGCTTGCCGGCCTCCTCGGCCGGGATGAGCTTCACGGCACCCTTGGCGGGGGGCAGCTCGAAGCGCACGGTGCCGGCCAGGGGGGCCGTGCCCGAGGCGGGCACCACCTGCAGGGGTTTGGTGCGTGCGGCCATGATGCCCCGCATGTTGGGGATGCGTTGTTCGGCCATGCCTTTCGCCGCACCGATCACGCAGGGAAGCTGCAGTTCCACCACCTCCACGCCGCCGGGCACGTCGCGCTCCACGGTGGCGGTGGTGCCGTTCACGTCCAGTTTGCTCACCACCGGCACGTAGGGCAGCTCCAGCAGCTCGGCCACCATGGCCGCCACCTGGCCCCCGTTGTGGTCGATGGTCTCCTTGCCGGCCAGCACCAGGTCGAAGCCCTTGCCCTGGGCGTAGGCGGCCACTTCGGCGGCCACCTGGTAGGCGTCCAGCGGGCGCGCATCCACCCGCACGGCCTCGTCGGCGCCGATGGCCAGGGCCTTGCGGATCGTGGCCTCGGTATCGGCCGGGCCCACGGTGATGGTGGTGACGCTGCCTGCGCCGGCGGCCTCCTTCAACTCCAGGGCGCGCACCAGGGCGTACCACTCGTCGTAGGGGTTCACGATGAAGGTGACGCCGGTGCCGTCGTATTGCGTGTGGTCCGCCGTGAAGGCGATGCGCGCCGTGGTGTCGGGCACCTGGCTGATCAGGACGAGGATCTTCATGGTCTGGGCATGCTGCCGGCGCCGGGGGATGGGTGTGCCGGTAGTGGGGCGCGAAAGTAAGGCCCGTGATGCGACCGCGCCGCTCCCGGCCCCTGTGCCCTTGCGATCCGGTGACGCGTTGCGCCGGTGCCAGGCCGTTCCCGGCTTCGGGCTTGGTCCTGCCGCCCGCACCCTGCGGTCCGCCAGGGTGGGCACCGGGGGAGTGCGGCCGGAAAGCCTCGAGGCCCGCGGCTGCGCCGCTGCCTCCTCTGCGCGGCCTACTTTTGGGGCCCATACGTCCGCCCATGCGCACCATCCAGTACCGCGAAGCCCTCAACGAGGCCATGTCCGAGGAGATGCGCCGCGACCCGAACGTGTTCCTGATGGGGGAGGAAGTGGCCGAGTACGACGGGGCCTACAAGGTGAGCAAGGGCATGCTGGCCGAGTTCGGTCCGCAGCGTGTCATCGACACGCCCATCAGCGAACTGGGCTTCGCGGCCATCGGCGTGGGTGCGGCCATGAACGGGCTGCGCCCCATCGTGGAGTTCATGACCTGGAACTTCGCCATCCTGGCCAGCGACCAGATCATCAACCACGCCGCCAAGATGCTGCAGATGAGCGGTGGGCAGTTCCATGTGCCCATCGTGTTCCGCGGCGGCAACGGCAGCGCCGGCCAGCTGGCCGCTACGCACAGCCAGAGCTTCGAGGCCTTCTACGCCAACATCCCGGGCCTCAAGGTGGTGAGCCCCAGCACGCCGTACGACGCCAAGGGCCTGCTCAAGAGCGCCATCCGGGACGACGACCCGGTGCTGGTGATGGAGAGCGAACGCATGTACGGCGACAAGGGGGAGGTGCCCGACGGCGAGTACCTGGTGCCCATCGGCGTGGCCGACGTGAAGCGCACGGGCACGGACGTCACCATCGTGTCCTTCAACAAAATGATGAAGGTGGCACTGGCCGCGGCGGAAGAACTGCAGAAGGAAGGCATCGCGGCCGAGGTGGTGGACCTGCGCACCATCCGCCCGCTCGATACGGCCACCATCCTGGCCAGCGTGCGCAAGACCAACCGCCTGGTGGTGGTGGATGAGAACTTCCCGATGGTGAGCGTGGCCAGCGAGGTGGCCTACCGCGTGCAGAAGGACGCGTTCGACTTCCTGGACGCCCCGGTGCTGCGCGTGAACCAGGCCGACACACCGCTGCCCTTCAGCACCCCGCTCATCGACGCCAGCCTGCCCAACCCCGCCCGCGTCATCGCCGCTGTGAAGGAGGTGATGTACCTGCGGAAGTGAGCGGCGGGCCGCCGGGCCACGCGGCACATTCCCGGCCCGGCCGGACTTTCCTATTTTCGCGCCCGCTTTTCGGCCAGCCTGGTGGAAAGCGCTGAAGGACAAGACCGTACACAACACAGAACGCGATGGGAGCTGAACTGATGTATTACCTGCCCGTACTGGGCGTGGTGGGCCTGGTGGTCATGGTGGCCAAGAGGATCTGGGTGAGCAAGCAGGATGCGGGCGACGCCAATATGCAGGAACTGGCGGGCTACATCGCCAAGGGGGCGAGCGCCTTCCTGAAGGCCGAGTGGAAGGTGCTGGGCGTGTTCGCCGCGATCGCGGCCGCGTTGCTGGCCTGGAGCGGCACGCTGGTGCCGCACAGCGACTGGGTGATCGCCGTGGCCTTCCTGATCGGGGCCTTCTTCAGCGCTTTCGCAGGGTGGATCGGCATGAACATCGCCACCAAGGCCAACGTGCGCACCACCCAGGCCGCGCGCACCAGCCTGGCCAAGGGCCTGCAGGTGAGTTTCAACGGCGGTACGGTGATGGGTCTCGGCGTGAGCGGCCTGGCCGTGCTGGGCCTCAGCTCGCTCTTCATCGTCTTCCACGGCATGTACGTGGGCGGCGCCTCGCCCAACGGGGAGGAGATGATGAAGGCCCTGGAAGTGCTCGCCGGGTTCAGCCTCGGTGCCGAATCCATCGCGCTCTTCGCCCGTGTGGGCGGCGGCATCTACACCAAGGCGGCCGACGTGGGCGCCGACCTGGTGGGCAAGGTGGAGGCCGGCATCCCCGAGGACGACCCCCGCAACCCCGCCACCGTGGCCGACAACGTGGGCGACAACGTGGGCGACGTGGCCGGCATGGGTGCCGACCTCTTCGGCAGCTACGTGGCCACCATCCTCAGCACCATGGTGCTGGGCCGTGAAGTGGTGAGCCAGGACAGCTTCGGCGGCATGGCCCCCATCCTGCTGCCCATCCTCATCGCCGGCCTGGGCATCGTGTTCAGCATCATCGGCACCTTCTTCGTGCGGATCAACAAGGACAGCGACAGCGTGATGGCCGCCCTCAACCGGGGCAACATCGGCTCCATCGTCCTCACGGCCATCGCCAGCTACTTCGTGATCGGCTGGATGCTGCCCGCGACCATGACCTTCCAGCGCGGCGACGTGGTGATGGAGATCGCCCGCATGAACGTGTTCTGGGCCATCATCCTCGGCCTGGTGGTGGGCTTCCTCATGAGCTACATCACCGAATACTACACGGCCATGGGCCGCAAGCCGGTGATGAGCATCGTGCGCAAGAGCGGCACGGGCCACGCCACCAACGTGATCGGCGGCCTGGCCGTGGGCATGGAGAGCACCTTCCTGCCGATCCTCGTGCTGGCGGCGGGCATCTTCGGCGCCTTCGAACTGGCCGGCCTCTACGGGGTGGCCATCGCCGCCGCCGGCATGATGGCCACCACGGCCATGCAGCTGGCCATCGACGCCTTCGGCCCCATCAGCGACAACGCCGGCGGCATCGCCGAGATGAGCGGCCTGCCCAAGGAGGTGCGCGAGCGCACCGACATCCTGGACGCCACGGGCAACACCACCGCCGCCACCGGCAAGGGCTTCGCCATCGCCTCCGCCGCCCTCACCGCCCTGGCCCTCTTCGCCGCATACGTGGGCCTGGCCGGCATCACCGCCATCGACATCTACAAGGCCGACGTGCTGGCCATGCTCTTCGTGGGCGGCATGATCCCCTTCCTCTTCAGCAGCATGGCCATCAGCGCCGTGGGCAAGGCGGCCATGGACATGGTGCGCGAGGTGCGCCGCCAGTTCAAGGAGATCCCCGGCATCATGGAGGGCAAGGCCAAGCCCGAGTACGAGAAGTGCGTGGCCATCAGCACCCAGGCCTCCATCCGCGAAATGATCATGCCCGGCGCGCTGGCCCTGCTCAGCCCGGTGATCGTGGGCTTCGCCTTCGGCCCCGAGGCGCTCGGCGGCCTGCTCGCCGGCATCACCGTCAGCGGCGTGCTCATGGGCATCTTCCAGAACAACGCCGGCGGCGCGTGGGACAACGCCAAGAAGAGCTTCGAGAAGGGCGTGGAGATCGACGGCACCATGTACTACAAGCACAAGAGCGACAAGCCCTCGCCCCCGCACCAGGCCGCCGTCACCGGGGATACGGTGGGCGATCCGTTCAAGGACACCAGCGGTCCTTCCATGAACATCCTGATCAAGCTCACCAGCATCGTGGCGCTGATCATCGCGCCCCACCTCGCCGACAAGGATCACCACGACGCCACCCCGGCACCGGCGCTGCAGAACATGCCCGTGGGCAGCAGCAACGCGACCCTGCCCGCGACCTCCGCCAAGGACCACGCGTCGGTGACGCTGGACCTGAGCGACAGGTTCTGAACCGGCCCGGACGGAACGAGAACGGCGCGCCCTGCGGCGCGCCGTTCTCGTTGATGCGCCCGGCTTCAGGAGAGCAGGGCCACTGCAAGGGCCGTCAGGAGCAGGACCGGAATGCCGACACGCCTGTTCCAGCGCCCGCGCAGTGCGGCTCCGTATGTCAGCTTGGGGAGGAACAGGCTTCGCACCAAGGCACCAAGCCTGCGGGGAAGGCCGAACAGACCTTCCAGGACCCCTGTGCAAGCACCTCACCGATGAGTTCGGCGATGGCTTCACCGAGCGGCATGCTCAGCGCTTCTTAGCGGGGGCCTTCGCCGCGGCCTTGGCCGGGGCTTTGGCGGCCTTGCCGTGCCCGTTGCTGGACGGCGTGTCGGCCGGGAACAGGCCGTGGATCTCCGCATCGATGGACTGGATGATGCGGCCCAGGTCGTCGGGCTTCACGTGGAAGGCGTTGTCGTCCACGTCGATGATCAGCAGCTTGCCCTTGTCGTAGGTGCTGATCCAGGCCTCGTAACGTTCGTTGAGGCGCTTGAGGTAGTCGATGCTGATGCCGTTCTCGTACTCGCGGCCGCGCTCGGCGATCTGCGCCACCAGGTTGGGCACGCTGGCGCGCAGGTAGATCAGCAGGTCGGGCGGGGTGATCGCGCTGTCCATGTTCTGGAACAGCCGGAAGTAGTTCTCGAAGTCGCGCGTGGTCATCAGCCCCATGGCGTGCAGGTTGGGGGCGAAGATGAAGGCGTCCTCGTAGATGGTGCGGTCCTGGATCACGTTGCGGCCGCTCCTGCGGATCTCCAGCAGCTGCTCGAAGCGCGAGTTGAGGAAGAAGATCTGGAGGTTGAAGCTCCAGCGCTGCATGTCCTTGTAGAAGTCGAACAGGTAGGGGTTGTTGTCCACGGCCTCCTGCAGCTGGTCCCACTTGTAATGCTTGGCCAGGAGCTGCGTGAGGGTGGTCTTGCCCGAACCGATGTTGCCGGCGATCGCGATGTGCATGATGGAGCGGAGCTGAAGCGGGATGGCGAAGATACCCGCCGCCGCCGGTGCCGGGCGCGGTTGTGGAAAAGTCAGGGTGCGGGCAGGCGGGCGATCACGATGCGGTCCGCGAGCAGGAGCATCATGCGGCCCTGTTCCACGCGTGCGTCGCGCAGCACCTCGCCCGCACGCAGCGGCGGCAGGGGCAGGGGCACGGCCTCCCCCACCGGCAGGTCGCACCGCTCGAAACGGCCCTTGCGCACCAGGTACAACGAGCGGTGCCGCACCTCGAAGCGTTCCACGCCCTGCAACGGGATGGTGCGGGCGTAGGTGCCGAAGAGGTCGAACACCAGGATGCCGTGCCGGGGCGAGTTCACGTAGAGCCAGTTGTCCAGTTCCTGCATCTGCACGGGCTCCGGCGTGTGGCCGATCAGCTGGTCGATGCGGCCGGTGGACGCCACGGGCCGCAGCTGCGCATCCACGCGGATCAGCTCGCCCTCGCGCTGGTCGAAGAACCAGAAGTGGTTCTGCACGCTGGCGCAGGCCAGCACCACCTGGGGGAAGCCGCTGCGCGGCAGGTTGATCACGCTGCCCTGCAGGCTCAGGGTGTTGTCCAGCATGGCCAGCTGGCCCTGCTCGGCGCTGAAGAGCAGGGGCTTCAGGCTGTAGAAGGCGTCGAGCACGGCGATGCGGCCGAAGGTCTTCACGCTGTTGCGCAGCCAGCTCTCCCCGCGCGGGTCGAACAGGACGAGCTCATCGCCGCGCAGGGCGTACACGTGGCCCAGCTCGTCGGTGGTGAACGCGTCGAAATGCCCTTCGATCACGGCCTCCGTACGGGGTTCGGACTGGGCCGGGGCGGCCGTGCACAGGGCCGGGAGGGCGAGGTGCAGCAGGAGGGTACGGGGCGTCACGGCACCGGCTGGGGCAACAACTGTTCCAGGTAGCTGCGGTCGTTGGCCAGGCGGGGCACCTTGTGCTGGCCGCCGAGCTTGCCGCGTTGTTTCATCCATCCGTGGAAGGTGCCCGCCGGCATGGCATGCACCAACGGCCGGGCCAGGATGCGATCGCCGGTGCGCTTGGCGTCGTAGTCCGAGTTCACCGTGCGCAGCGCGCCGTCCAGCGTGGCGGTGAAGGCGTCCAGGTCGGCCGGCGGACGCTCGAACTCGATGAGCCACTCGTGCCCGCCGCGCCCGGCGGCGTCCTGGTGGATGGGCCCGGCGGTGTACTCGTGCACCACGGCCCCATGGGCCCGGCAGGCGGCCTCGATGGCGCGGTCGGCGTTCTCCACGATGAGCTCCTCGCCGAAGGCGTTGATGAAGCTGCGGATGCGGCCGCTCACCTGGATGCGGTACGGGCGCACGCTGGTGAAGCGCACCGTGTCGCCCGGCACGTAGCGCCACAGGCCGGCGTTGGTGCTCACCACCAGGGCGTACTGGGCGCCGGCCTCCACCTCGTGCAGCAGCTTGGTCCGCGGTCGCTCGCACCCCACCTGGTCCAGCGGCATGAACTCGAAGAAGATGCCGTAGTCCAGCATCAGCAGCAGGTCGTCGGCCCCGTGGCGGTCCTGGATGGCGAAGTAGCCCTCGCTGGCGTTGTAGCTCTCCAGGTAGTTCATGGTGGGCGAGGGGAAGAGCGCCGCGAAGGGCTCCCGGTAGGGGCGGAAGCTCACCCCGCCGTGCATGAAGAGCTCCAGGTTGGGCCATACCTCCAGCATGTGCCGCTTGCCGGTGAGCTCCAGGATGCGGCGCAGGATCACCAGCGTCCAGCTGGGCACGCCGGCGATGCAGCGCACGTCCTCCCGCATGGTCTCGCGCGCCATCTGCTCGATCTTCTCCTCCCACTTGTCCATCAACGCCACCTCGATGGCCGGGGTGCGCCGCAGCTCCACCCACAGGGGCAGGTTGCGGATGATGATGGCCGAGAGGTCGCCCGCGTACGCGTCAGGCCGCAACCGCTCGATGGTGCTGCTGCCGCCCACCACCATGCTCATGCCCATGAACAGCTTGCTCTGCGGGAACTGCTCGTAATGCAGCGCGATCAGGTCCTTGCCGCCCTTGTAGTGGCAATCCTCCAGGGCCTCGCGCGTCACCGGGATGAACTTGCTGCGGTCCTGCGTGGTGCCGCTGCTCTTGGCGAACCACTTCACGTCCGTGGGCCACAGCAGGTTCTGCTGCCCCTGCCGCATGCGCTCCACGTAGGGCCGCACATCGTTGTAGTCCTGCAGCGGCACCCGCTCGCGGAACACGTCCGGGTCGCGCACCGTGCCGTACTCGTACCGTTTGCCCCACTCGGTGTGCCGGGCGCTGCGCACCAGGTGGTGGAACACCTCCAGCTGGGCCTCGTGCGGGTTGTCGCGGAACAGGTGGATCTGCTGCAGCCGCTTCTTGATCAGGAAGGAGAACAGCGCGTTGACGGGCATGGCGGAGGCGGCTCGGGTCCGTGGGCGCGGCTATCTTGTGCCGAAAAGGTAATACCATTTGAACATCCGGTACCATACGGACCGCCTGCCCTTTCCCCCCGCGCCTGCTCCAAGAGCGCTGTTCCGCAGGGCCCGCGGCACAAAAGGTCGCTTGGATCGACCTGTGAATAATGGGCCGTGCATCCCCGGTCGCGCTTGAACATCCGGAGGATACCAACGAACACCGCGTTCATGCACACCGGAGCCCTGCGCAAGATGCACGCCGCCCTCGATCCGGGGACCGGCCGGGTGCGCTACACCCTGCAGTTGGGCGAAGCGGTCATCGACCTCAACGGGCGGTTGGGCACCGGCCTCACCGTGCGGGCCACGGGGGAAAGGACCTGCGTGCTGTGCGGCCGTGCGGTGACCAGGTTCTTCGGCCAGGGCTTCTGCTATCCCTGTTCCCGCGATGCGCCGGAGGCCTCCGAATGCATCGTGCGGCCCGAGCTCTGCCGCGCGCACCTGGGCGAGGGCCGCGACCCGGCCTGGGAGCGGGCGCACCACGATCAGGAGCACCTCGTGTACCTCAGCTTCACCGGCGGGGTGAAGGTGGGGGTGACGCGCAGCACCCAGGTGCCCGTGCGCTGGATCGACCAGGGGGCGGTGCAGGCCCTGCCCATCGCACGCACGCCCCACCGCCAGTGCGCCGGCCTCATCGAGGTGGCCCTCAAGGCGGTGTTCGCCGACCGCACGGACTGGCGCGCCATGCTGCGGCACGTGCAGCCCCCGCCCGATGCCCTGCCGGCCCAGCGGCCCCGCGCGCTCCAGGCCATCCCGTCCGCGTTGCAGGCCCATGCGCTCCACGCGGAGGCCGTGGTGCACCTGCAATACCCGGTGGACCACCTGCCGCCCAAGGTGCGCAGCGTGAACCTGGAGAAGGAGCCCGAGGTCGGCGGCACGCTGGCGGCCATCAAGGGACAATACCTCGTGTGGGCCGATGGGCGGGTGCTCAACGTGCGCAACCACAGCGGGTTCCACATCGAACTGGACGACGCGCGGCCGGCGGGTGCCCCTCGATCGTAACCCCGGCCCCCGCCCCGCCGTTAAGAAGGCAGGTTTTGGTCAGTGGACCGATCGTTAGGGCAGTCGAGGGGTCGTTCATCCGAACGGCCCTTCGCTGTTCCTGGGCGGGTCAGTGCACGCGGACGGTGAAGGGCATGCGCGCCTGGATGCCGGTGGCCTGCCTCACACGCTGCAGCTCGCGGGTCTGGTCCACCACGGCGGGGTCGAGGCCCAGCACCTCGCGTTCCACGTAGCTGGTGGCCCGGGCGTTCAGGCCCTTCAGCAGGCTTTGGAACAGGTCCTCCTGCTCGGGGTAGCCCACGGTGCGGTACTTCTCCAGGCCGGCCATACGGGCGGCGGCGGCGATGGCGTCCTCCAGCCCCCCCAGTTCGTCCACCAGGCCCACCCGCTTGGCGTCCGTACCCGTCCACACGCGGCCGCGGCCCACGCTGTCCACCTGGGCCACGCTCATCTTGCGGCCCTGGGCCACGCGCTCCTTGAAGGTCTCGTAGAAACGGTCCACCATGCCCTGGATCAGGGCGTGCTCGTCGGGGCGCAGCGGGCGCGACACATCGAACAGGTCGGCGTAGTGGTTGGTCTTCACCCCGTCCACGGTGATGCCCAGGTGCTCGTTGAGCAGTTCCTGCGCGTTGGGGATGATGCCGAACACGCCGATGCTGCCGGTGATGGTGTTGGGTTCGGCGTAGATGGTGTTGGCGTTGCAGCTGATGTAGTAGCCGCCGCTGGCGGCCACGTCGCCCATGCTCACCACCAGCGGCTTGGCGGCGCGGGCCAGCTCGAGTTCGCGCCAGATCACGTCGCTGGCCAGGCCGCTGCCGCCCGGGCTGTTCACCCGCAGCACGATGGCCTTCACGGTGCTGTCCTCGCGGGCCTTGCGCACGGCCTCCGCGAGCGTCTCGCTGCCGATGGTCTCCTCGTCGCCCTTGCCGCTGTTGATGCCGCCCGAGGCGTACACCACGGCCACCTTCTCCTTGGCGGTGGCGCTGCCGGTCACCACATCATCGCCGGCCACGGTCGCACGCTTGTACGTGCCCAGCGACACCAGTTCCAGGTCCTTGCCTTCGGCCACGCCGAAGCGCTTCTTCAGCAGGGCCACCACTTCGTCGCGGTAGAGCGCCCCGTCCACCAGGCCCAGGCGCTGGGCATCGCGTCCCTGGCGCACCTCCATGCTGTCGGCGATGCGCTCCAGGCGGGCCTTGTCCAGATGACGGGCCGCGGCCACGGCCTCCAGGTACTGGTCCCAGATGCCGTCGATCAGCGCACCGAGCTGCTCCTCGTTGGCCGGGGTCATCTCCTTCTCGGTGTACATCTCCCCGTAGCTCTTGTACTTGTTGTTGCTGCCCTTCACGAACTGCATGTCCACCCCGGCCTTCTCGAACAGCCCCTTGAAGAAGGTGAGCTGGGCCTGCAGACCGCGGAAGTCCACATCGCCCTCCGGCACCACGAACACCGAATCGGCCGCACTGCACAGGAAGTAGGTGCCCTGGGTGTAGAACTCCGCATGGGCGTAGATGGGCTTGCCGCTCTTGCTGCGGAACTCCAGCAGCTTGCTGCGGATCTCCTGCGCGGTGGCGCTGCCGGCGTTCAGCAGGGTGGGCTCCAGGAAGATGCCGGCGATGCGTTCGTCGCGGCCGGCCTTGTCGATGTTCTCCAGCACCTCGTCCAGCCCGGTGCGGCCCGTGGCCTGGAAGGGCCCGAAGTCCAGCGCCAGGTCGTCCTTCCGCCCGCGGTCCACGATCTCGTCGTTCAGCCGCAGGTGCAGCACCGAGCCCTTTTTCACCGTGGGGGCTTCCTTGCCGAAGGAGGCGCCGGCAGCGGCCACCAGGCCCAGCAACAGCACGAACAGCAGCACGCACACGAGCAGGAAGCCCAGCATCGAGGCGAAGACGTATTTCAGGAATTGGCCCATGGTCGGGAAGGGGGTTCGTTCGGGGCCGAAAATACCCGGCGGCGCGACGGTCGTGGGCGGGCGATCACACCAGCGGCGGGCGCGGGGGATGGAAGGCACCGGATACCTTCGCCCCATGGCCGCCGAGGTGCTGCTGCTGCTGGGGGCCGACCAGGGCGACGTGCGGGCCACCTTCGCCCGGGCCGAAGCGGCCATCGACGCCCGCTGCGGAACGGTGCTGGCGCGCAGTCGCGACCACTGGACCGAGCCGTGGGGCTTCGCCGGGCCGGCGCTCTTCCTGAACCGCGCACTGCTGGTGGCCACCGCGCTGTCCCCGTCGCGGCTCATGGAGGCCCTGCTGGCCATCGAGCAAGGCCTGGGGCGGGTGCGCGGCGGCACGGGCTACGCTTCGCGCACCCTCGACATCGACATCCTGCTCTGGCAGGACCGCCGCATCGACCTGCCCGGGGTGCAGGTGCCGCACCCCCGCCTGCACCAGCGCGCCTTCGCCCTGGCCCCCGCGGCCGACCTGTGCCCCCTGGCCGTGCCGCCGGGCCGGGATGGCACCCTGCTGCAGCTGCTCGACCGGGCGGCCGCCCCGGCAGGCGACTGAGCCCGTGCCCCGGCGAAAGACGCCCGCGCCGCCATCCCTCCGGGACCGGGCGGCGGCGATCGTGCAACTTCGCGGCCCATGCACCACGGCTACATCGCCCTGGAAGGCCTCATCGGGGCGGGCAAGACCACCCTGGCACGGCGGCTGGCCGAGCGCTGGGACGCCCGCCTGGTGCTGGAGGAGTTCGACGAGAACCCCTTCCTGCCCCGCTTCTACGCCGACCCGCAGCGCTATGCCTTCGCCGTGGAGCTCAGCTTCCTGGCCCAGCGTTACCACCAGCTGAAACGCGCCAGCGAGCAGGAACTCTTCGCACCCCGCACCGTGGCCGACTATTCCATCGGCAAATCGCTCGTCTTCGCCAGCGCCACCCTGAACCCCGAGGAGAACGGCCTCTTCCGCGACCTGTACCGCATCATGTACGGCTCGCTGCCGCGCCCGGGGCTCATCGTCTACCTGCACCTGCCGCTGGAACGTGTGCGCGCACGCATCCGCCAACGCGGCCGCAGCTACGAGCAGGACATCGGGCCCGATTACCTGGAGCGCCTGCGCGGCCTGTACATGGACCACCTGCACAAGACCGAGGGATCGCAGGTGCTGGTGGTGGACCTGGGGGAGCGCGACCTGCTGCACGACGAGGACGCCTTCACGGCCCTGTGCCAGCGCCTGGAAACCCCCCAGGCCAAGCCGTTCGACGTGCTGGAGCTTGGATCCACAGGCCGCCGTTGAGAATTGGCCGGATCTCCCCGGCACGTGCGCGGGGCGGTTGTTATGTTTGCGCCCGGAACCCCCTGATCATCAGCATCCCGAACACATGAAGCACGTCCCCCAGCGCGGCGCGGCCCTCCTGGCCTGTTCAGCCCTCCTTCTTGCCGGCTGCGGCGGGTTGGGCAAAATGACCAAGTACGCCGAGAACATCAAGTACACGGTCGATCCCAACCCCCTCATCGTCCAGGGCGACAGCGTGGCGGTGAACATCCGGGGCAACTTCCCGGGCAAGTATTTCTACAAGAAGGCCCTGGTGGAGCTCACCCCCGCCATCACTTACGCCGGCGGCGAGACCGCCCTCAAGATGGCCGGCTTCCAGGGTGAAGGCGCCGCGGGCAACTACACCGTGATCCCCTACGAGAGCGGCAAGGACTTCAACTACAGCGACAAGGTGGCCTACACCCCCAGCATGGAGACCAGCGAGCTGATGGTCAAGATCCTGGGCAAGCAGGGCAAGAAGGAAAAGCCCTTCGACCCGGTGAAGATCGCCGATGGCGTGATCACCACCCCGTACCTGGTGAAGGGCGATGACAAGGTGATCCTGGCCAAGGACGCCTTCCAGCGCATCACCCAGCACAGCCAGGACATGCAGCTCAACTACAACGTGGCCAGCGACGTGCCCGTGAGCGGCGACCTGAAGGATGCGGACGTGAAGGCCATGCAGGATTTCCTGAAGGCCAACGCCAAGAATCCCAACGTGGTGATCAAGGGCATCCGCATCGATGCCTACGCTTCGCCCGAAGGGGAGGTGGACATGAACGAGGGCCTGGCCAACAAGCGCGACAAGCACGCCATGCGCTGGCTGCAGGCCGAGCTGGGGCGCAACAAGCTGGCCAAGGGCGACTCGCTGTTCAGCAGCACCAGCCATGGGGAGGACTGGGACGGTTTCGAGCGCGCCATGAAGGCCAGCAGCTTCGGCGACAAGGACCTGGTGCTGCGCGTGCTGGGCATGTACCCCGACGTGAACAAGCGCGAGGCCGAGATCAAGAACATGGCCGCCACCTACCAGGAGATCCGCGAGAGCATCCTGCCGCAGCTGCGCCGCAGCGAGGTGAAGCTCAACTACGAGCGCGTGGGCAAGACCGACGAGCAGCTCACCGCCATGAGCCGCACCATGCCCGACAGCCTCACCATCGAGGAGCTGCTCTTCGCGGCCACGCTCACCACCGACCTGAACGAGCAGCTGCGTATCTACAAGGAGGCCGAGCGCATCTACCCCAACGACCACCGCGGGGCCAACAACGTGGGCTACATCCACTACCAGCAGAACCGCCTGGCCGAGGCCGAGGCCCAGTTCCAGAAGGCCAACAGCATCCAGGACAACCCCATCAGCACCAACAACCTCGGTGCCTGCGCCCGCCTGAAAGGCGACCGCAAGAAGGCCATGGAACTGTACAAGAAGGCCGGTGCCGCCGGTCCGGAGGTGAACTACAACATGGGTATCGTGCACATCCAGAACGGGGACTACGGCAGCGCCAACAGCAGCTTCAGCGGGGTGAACGACTTCAACAGCGCCCTGGCCAAGCTGCTCAGCGGCGATGCCGCCGCGGCCCAGCGCATGCTGGAGGCCAGCCCCGACAAGGACACCGCCGAGGGCCACTACCTGATGGCCATCTGCGGCGCCCGCCAGAACAACGGCGACATGGTGCGCAACCAACTGGCCCTGGCCGTGCAGAAGGATCCCAAGCTGGCCGACAAGGCCCGCAAGGACCTGGAGTTCCGGGCCTTCAAGGATAACCTGGGCATCTGAGCCCGGCCCCGATCGCTCGCCAAGCCCCCGGCCCCGGCCGGGGGCTTTTGCGTTAGCTTCGGGGCATGCGGCCAGGGCATGTGGAACAGCGGGTATGAACCCTTCGGATCGCTGTTGCCCGGAAGGAGTTTTTCCCTTCGTTGCCGCTCGTGTCAGCGGGTGCGACGGGCCGTGCATCGTGAGCGGCTTTGAAGCAGAGGCGGGCCGGAGGCCCTTGGCCAACTTCACTCGGCACGCACGAACGCAGCCCTCCCGCGGGCAGAGCCGAGCGAGAACATCCGAGGCGATTCGTTGTTGGCGCTCGGCTCGGCTTGTGCGAGGCTGGGCATGCGGGAGCCGAGTGCCTGCCACGGATCCCGGGTGTAGGCGCAAGACCCATCGCGGCCTCCGGCCGCAACACGGCAACCCGCTTCGTTGCCGCTCGCGTCAGCGGGTGTGGCGGG